>Ga0302324_100010437_pt1 | contig 19238 bp, 15 predicted proteins | sample Palsa_T0_1_FD_201949 | JGI IMG/M metagenome (GOLD analysis project Ga0302324, IMG submission 201949) | Peat permafrost microbial communities from Stordalen Mire near Abisko, Sweden - Palsa_T0_1 | ecosystem: Environmental > Terrestrial > Soil > Palsa > Peat permafrost | place: Sweden: Abisko...
ATCGGCTTTGTGATGAACTCAGCTCCTCGACTTTTCCACAATTCATAGCACGCTTGAATATCCGCAACGCGGAAATTCATAAAGCTGTTGATGTGATTCGGGTCGGGGACGCTGAGTGTTACCGTCGGCTTATCCGGCGTCGGCCCGCCGCCGACGTTCAGAATCATCCAGATATTCGCAAGCTGAAGGTACCCAGGCGCGTTGCCGTCACCCAGGCTCAGAATGCGAGCGCCGAAGACCTTTTCGTAGTAGTGAGCCGATCGCTCGATGTCGGCGACGGTGAGAAACTGCGCGATGCTGATCCCCTCTCGCGGGGGCATCTCATAGCTCTTTTGTTCGATTTGTACGGCGTTCGTGGATGTCTCGGTCATAGTTGGCTCCAAGATGGGTGACTCCAATTTCGATTCGGGTCCGCTGGATGTGAGGTGCAGTGATTGCGGTGCCCACAATTGCTCCTATTAGCGGCACCTCGATTAAACCAGAATCGCGACGACGAATCTATTGGACGAACGTATCGACCGACACCAAGGTAGGGATTGGAAATATGGGCCACTAGTGGTGGGGGCTAGCTCAGCTCTGCCGATACCATTACACTGATGCTCCCCAGCTTTCTTTCAATGGGAAAAGCCTGCCCCTGAGCGAAGCCGAAGAGCTGGGCACCACGGATCTCAACGGCCGCTTTTCCCACTGGCAGAATAAGCCTTTCGCCTGGTAACGGCACGAGTCGCCTGACGCTTTCTAACAGTCCTGACGCGAACTGTGGTGGGTTTGGATGAGCTGGCGACAGCAGCAAACGCGGCAGGATTGAGCGCGTTGAGCACTGCCGCGGGATTCCTGTCGATCACGGTGAGCAGGGTGCGAGCCGGTGCTTCTGGAGTCCTTCGTCCGCCCTCCCAGTGCTTGATCGCGTCAAGGCTGAACCCAAACGTGTCAGAAAATCTGGCTTGTGTCATGCCCAGCCGATTGCGGATGGCCTTCACGTCAACATCATGGGGCACATGTGCCTTGAATCCCTCTTGCTCCCCGGCAAGAAAAGCCTCCACATCGTTAAGGCCATCCATCATCTGCTCGAATTGCGTTTTCATGCTACCCCCTGTAAGTCTCGAAAATACTGTCGGCCCGTTTCTTTAGCGCGTTCCGCTCTGCCATCGACAGATTTTCTTTCTCATTTTTCGGAAAAACCGTGATCAGAAACACCGGGAATCTCTCGTTGCGCCAGATATACACAACCCGCGCCCCGCCACTTTTTCCCATACCCTTGCGTGCAACCCGAACCTTTCGAAAACCGCCGGTTCCACGGATTACCTCTCCACATTCCGGGTCCGCCGCAACCAGTGCCACGATGTCCGCACGCTCCTCCTCGCTAAAGAGCTTGTTGGCAATGGCGAGATAAGTAGGCGTCTCGACAACCGTCTGCACAGTCTTGTTTGTACTCCATTGGACACCTTAAGGTCAAGGGGATTAGGTGCCAGTGGACACCAATGGTTTGGCTACGGTAATGGAAGGATTGAATGGCAAGTAACGGGAAAGCTTGGGCCAGTCCCCCGTGATTTTAACTTGCTGGGATCACGCGCTCGCGGATCAAAACCCTGTCGATCTCATCGAGAGAGTCATCTATCTTTCTCTTTTTAAAAGGAATATATGTCAACCCCTTTATGTTGGAGAACTCCTCCACGCCGTCTTCCTTTACCACGATTGCGCGTGCGAATCCGAGTCTTCCTTGAAAGAGCCCGATTTCATGAACTACATTCTGCCGGGCCTTAAGCCGACCGTTTTCTTGTCTGTCTTCTGCGGTCATCACGAGTATGGCAAAGGAAGCACTCTCAAGCATCTCTCCGAGCCGTGCGACCGTGGTGAAGCCGGCAGTTGGAGACACATTGAACTCTTCCACCTTAAGGCCATGTTTTTTTGAAATGTGGTTCCTGATTTTCTCCCAGTCCGCCCGTCTCCCATGTCCAATAAAGACTGCGTTCGGTAGATATCGCGGTTTGTCGATGGTGAAGTCACGGACGTACGACAGCAGATGTCCGATGGCATCCAATTGTGTGGCCGACACCCCCCATTCGCGTAGTCGGGCTCGGCAATCAGCACAGACATAGCCTGCGATTAGAACGGATAGGAGTCTTCGCCGTCCTTCTGTTGAGTTGAAGATGCATGCTCGGAACCCATTGTGACGCATCCGCCGATGAACCTGTCGCGGAGACAGGTCTGCAACAAATGATGCGACCGCGTCGGCAAACTGAAATAGGACGTAAATCGCAAGAGGTGGCGGCGCGAAACGGCTGTCCCAGCCGGCCGTGGAAACTATGTTCATCCCGCGACGTGCATAGTCGAGATAATCTCCCTTCAGGGGCGGAGAGATAACGACGATCAACTGTCTGCCCGCGTGCTTCCCCTTCACCCTCTTCACAACGGCTTCGGGCCTGAGTCCGCTGTTCCCTTTTTGGAGCCAATCGACCTGCTCAACGTCGAACTCAAACTCCGACTGGAGTCGATTGGCGATGTTCGCTGCTTGGATCACGCCATCGACATTTCTAGAATTCCTGCGTACCAGCACACCAACCTTCATGTCAACGGATTATAAGCCGGGGCTGTCCGCCTTTGATTGTTCTCTGCAATGCGAATTATGCCCCCGGGGAATCCGAACATCAGCCACGACTGATTGGCGACCCAATGCGGACATGAAAAACTTGGGGAAAAACCGGGGACAGACGGGACGTTCGCTAATTTCCATCCTCCAAAAATAGTAACCGCCCCGCCTGTCCCCTTATTCCTTTAAGCGACTCGCTTATTCTTCGCGTCGAGTGCCGGTAGAAGAAGCTTCAGAAGCGCTTCATCAGAGAACGGGTTCTGACCTGAGATCAGCTCGCGATCTTGAAGGACGTAGCTCCCCCATGGAGCGACCACACTTACGTCAGCGCCCGCCGTACGCAAGGCGAAGTCCGGGTAGAAGAGAACCTTGCCACCGATCTCAAGCGGCTCCCGCTGCTGCTCTTCCGCGGTCGAAAAGATAGTCATCTTATATCCGGAATATATCCAACCTTGAGCCTTTGCGCTCGCTCCAGCGGCGTCGCCCGCCGCCAGCGCGGCGACTACTTCCTTCGAATTTGGAAGAGCCGAGAGAAGTGAAATCGGGCCATGGCAGAGCACCGCCGTAGGCTTGGATGTTTGATGAAAGTGTCTCATCACGGTGCCAGCGTCGGGATCATCGAGAAGATCGATCATCGGGCCATGGCCGCCGGGGACGAAAACAGCGTCATATTGATCCAGGCCCGATGCGATGACATCCGAGATGCGAGTCGGATTTTTGAGCCCAGTCAGGGTGTCGCGGAATTTTAGATAGTCCTGAAGCTTGGCCTCGTCCCCACCGAAGAACTGCGCTATCGCTGAATTGACATCCAGTTGCGGCGTGTTGCCTTTTGGGTTGGCGAAAGTGATTTCGTAGCCTTCCTTCATCAGGGCGCGAACCGGAACCGTCAGCTCGTTGAGGTAGTAGCCCGCGCCGGCATAAACCTTGCCATCTTTCAAGGGCAGGCCGTGACCGCTCGAGACCAGCACCAGGACTTTTCCTTTGGTTGTCATTTTGTGCTCCTCTTTTTGTGCTCCTCTTTGAAATCGAATCTGTTTCCTGAAATCTTAACCTTAAAACTGGAGAACTGGGGACAGCCGGGACGTTCACTAATTCCCATTCATCGAAATTGGGGAACGTTTCGTCTGTCCCGAGTTTCCCCGGGGACACTGTCCCCAGTTTTTCCTCGACTGGCGTTTATTTTTGCTTGACTTTTGACGACTATAGACGACATTATGTTATTATGAATGACGTTGCTGATGTTTACCTGACACCTGAGCAAATCGCCGAGCAATTGCAACTCGGTGTGGAGACGGTCTACCGCTGGCTGCGCAGTCGAAAGCTTCGGGGGAGCCGAATCAGTCCGAAAGCGTGGCGCATATCCGAAAGGGAACTTGCAGCATTTCTCAAACGGCAGAATGTTTCAGAATTGCTTTTCGAGGAATATGTTGCTCAGTATGAGCTGGGGGCAATTGAACACGAACCGCCCTATCCTGGAACGACGAAGCGTGTTGATTATCGGCTCACCACCCACCACGACCAGATATTGTGGTTTGAAGTAAAGGAATTTGCCGATGACCAGAGCCTAACCGGCACGGGTGGTCGTGCCTTCGATCCACATGTGGGCGTTCGCGCGAAAATCGGCAAAGCGGCTGAGAAGTTCCGCGATTACGATTCTGAATGCTGCTCCCTTGTTCTTTTCAATGAGCGGTTCAATCTGGTGGACATCTGCACTCCGCGCATTGTTCTTGGCGCGATGCTCGGTGGCGTCGGATTTGTTGTTCCCTTCAATAAGTCCACTGGAGACTGGTCGGGCACTACAGTCCAAGACAATGTCTTCATGGATGGCGGAAAGATGATCCATCCGCATCTCAAAACTCCACAGAACACGACAATCAGTGCTGTGATCGCTTTGGAGCGGTTTGCAGTCGGCCAAAAGGAAATGAAGTTTGAGATAGAGAAAATCGAATTGGAAGAACAGCGGGGCTTGTCATGGGAGGATCTCGTTGCTCTTTTGGAGAAACACTGTACTGCATATGAGCGAAAGGTGCTGCGAACAATTGTGTATGAGAATCCACATGCGAGAAACAAGTTGCCTCGCGATGTTTTTGTAGGCCCATTCGATGAACGCTGGGGACAATCCGGGGATTACATTGCTCAGGTCTACATCGGTGATGAACTCGCAAAGCTGAATAAGATCGAACACGAATTGGGATTGGATCAGGGACCATTTCAGAGACAAGCGAAGCGAGCAGCTCGGAAGCGCAAGTCCTAGGAAGCCGGGGACAGACGGAACGTTCCTCGATTTTTCGACGATTGGAAATTGGTGAACATCTCGTCTGTCCCCAGTTTTCGGGACAGGGTAGGGGCCGATTAATGGACCAGGAAGTTCAACATAAGCTCGAAACGTTACGATCCGACTATCGGGAAGTGGTAGGAAAGTCGTTTTCCCACTTCTACTGTCCGATCCTTTTCCGGGATCAAGACGTCGAGCTCTGCCGTGCTCATATTGTCAACTCGGCCTTTCCGGATTCGTGCAGAAAGTGGACGATCCAAAGGGCTGATGTGGATAGTTTCTACGGAAGCGCCTTCGAAAGTGATTTTGTAGATCTTCAGTATAGGGGCAAGCACTTGACAGACGATGCGATCATAGACCCGCTTCTGTCAAAGAAGCTGCGGCCCAAGGTCTATATCGGGGAGAAGAAGGTAGAGCATTTTATTGCGAGTGGACCCGTACCCGCGCATTTCACGGAGGTCCATGTAAATGGGCCGGACGGTTCGGTCCGACTCGGCTTGAAGATCCGCCCGGATGAAATGTTGAGTACCACCGAATGGAGAATTGCAATCGAGAAAGACGTCCGGCTGGCGGCGCTTGTGTCAATGCTCAAAGCGGCCCACCTCACATTGTTCGAAATGCTCGGCTACCGGCATGCACTATCGGCCGGCGGTCACTTCTTAGGACACAATATTCTCGGGGAGTTCTTTCTCGCTAACCAAGGTCGAGGCAAGACCGAGATAATCGCAAATGGGCTGTCTCATTTTCGGGAGTTCGCAAATATGATGCGCCCAGTGCTGCATCCTCCACCCGATCTCAGAGGGACAGCTGACGATCAGTTCGTATTTGTTTGCCGGTGCGACACTGACGATCCTTGGGGCCTCATCGTGTTTATCAAAACATCCCATCTGGTGCACAGCGTGTTGGTCCCAGTACTAGAGTCTGAGGCCGCAGCCGCCAGATTCATGGCGTTCTTAAAAGGGGAAGGTTGTAGAATACGGGCCAACCGATGCAGGTTTGATGGACAGAATTGGTATGGAGCAAAGGACTATGAATTTCTAGAGTGGCCGACTGCAGCTTTCGAAGAACCTTTACGCCAAGGGCCGTGATCTACAAACATATTCTCCTTTTCCGCGAGTACAAAAGTCCCAGCGATCCTTCATCATGCGCGACGCCCCATTCGAATCAGCGGTTGCTATGGGTTATGCCCCCGGGAATCCGAACATCAGCCACGACTGATTGGCTACCCAATCTGGATATAGCGCCGTCATCTGATCGAACAGCTCCTGGTCGGATTTCGCTGTTTTCTGCAGCCGATCGTAGTCCTCGAGGTAACGCTTGGTGTCCTGGATCGCCGAGGGAGAGTCGGGCGCGCCAGGCTTCTTGTGACCGGCGACAACCGTCTTTGGATTAAGCGCCGCTAAGCGGTCTAGCGCCGCGATCCAATTCTTTCGGCTCTCGGGAGTGGTGTCGCCAACGTACATGTGGCATTGGTTGTACACAACGTCGCCAGCGACGACGAGGCCGATCGATGGGACATATAAAGACGTGGTATCGGCACTATCGGTGTGGCCTTGCTCGATGATGCGCAAATCGTGGCCCTCGAGAGTGAATGTGCCGGGCTCATAGGGCTCAGGTGGAACCAACTTAGTGGCCACTTGCCCAGGAAACAATTGGCGGGCTAGCCGCTCGATTGTGGGAGTGAAAGACATCTGCATGGCGTTCACCGTCTTGGGAGTCGCTATTGCCCGAGCGCCCGGGAAACGGTCGAGCAGAATGCCCAGACCGTAGAAGTGGTCGAAATGGGCGTGCGTTATATAGATGGTCTCCAGGTTGCGGTTGTGCAGAGCAACCCAATCCGCCAGAGCCTCAGCCTCAGCCACCGTCGTCATTGCGTCTACCAGCACCGCGTCGTGCTCGCCGAAGATTAAAGTCGACGTGATCGGGTCAAAGCCGAGCGCTTCGCCGAAGGGCCTTGGCCGCTCGCCGACCATAGCCTTTCCCGGGGCGGTAAAAACATTCACACTTAGTGTGTTCGAGGCAGGCGTGTTCGAGGCAACGGGCGGGGTCACGCGCGTGGTCTCTTTCGGTCCATTTGTGCCGGCCATTTGGTAGTCCTTTCGATTGCTTCCGACATGCAGATTCTGATTGAACTTGCAGCATGACGTTATCAAAACAGAAGGCTGGGCCTTGAACAATTAGACGATGGTATCAGTTGCCAAATTAACTGCAGTTCTTGAACCAGTCGAGAGCGACTTGGGTATATTGGCCGACCTATCGCAAGGAGTACCTCAACACAGTCCACAACGCCCCGATTGCGGGCCATGTTGACGTCGAGTTGTTGAGGAGGTCGGGGTCCTTTTTGCCGCACTTCGCCTTTACACAAGTCGTCCGAGGAATGATCCGCTAGACGACGAGCCCAACGGGTGCGTCTCGATAAGAGCGAAGCGGTGTCAGAAACCTGGGACAGACGGGACGTATCCCAGTTTCCTACCCTGATAAAATACCCCATGATTCCGGGCCAAAAGTGAACAGCTAGTGAACGTCCCGTCTGTCCCCGATTAATAATTTTTAAGCCGCCCGCTGCACCGAAACAATAGGATGCTAAACACACGCTGGACTTCGACGAGGTACGAATGCCCCGATTGCTCTCAGTAAATGTCGGCCTTCCGCGCGACGTGACATGGAACGGCAAAACGGTCCGAACGTCAGTCTGGAAATCTCCGGTTGATGGACGGCGAATGGTGCGCAAGCTCGATATCGATGGCGATGCGCAAGCCGATCTCGCCGGTCACGGCGGGGAGCAGCGCGCCGTATTCGTCTACCAGATGGATTCTTACCATTACTGGGAGCGCTTTTTGGGCCGTAACGATTTTACTTTCGGCCAGTTCGGAGAAAACTTCACGGTTGAGGGACTTCCTGATAACGAAGTTTGCATCGGCGATCGCTACCGCATCGGTGGTGCTGAATTTGAAGTAACGCAGCCACGCGTGACGTGCTACCGCGTCGGCATCCGCATGAATGAACCTCGTATGCCAGCGCTTCTCGTGGCACATCACAGACCAGGGTTTTACTTTCGCGTGTTGCAAGAGGGGGAAGTTGGTGCAGGCGATGACATCGTGAAACTCGCCGATGGTCCCGAAAGGATCACGGTGGCCGACATTGATGGTCTCTTGTATCTGCCGGGACATTCCAGCGAGCAATTGCAACGAGCGATGCGGATTCCTGCGCTTAGCAAGGGTTGGCAGAGTTCGTTCCAGGCAATGCTCCAACAAGACTTGAGTTCCAAAAGTACGGTGGGGAATCCGGGACTCGCAAATGAAGAGCAAGCGCCAGCATGGCCCGGCTTTCGAAAGATGCGAGTCGCGAATATTAATAAGGAGAGCGATAGCGTAACTTCCTTCATTCTGGCGCCGATCGACGGGCAACCTCTTCCTGTCTTCCAGGCAGGTCAATTTGTGGTTTTGCGGCTGCTCGTCGGTCCGGGCAAACCGCCCGTTCTTCGCAGCTATTCGTTGTCTGATCTGCCCGGAGCCGATCATTTCCGAATCAGCGTCAAGAGCGAATTGAACGGGATTGGAAGTTCATTTCTGTGCAACCGTACGCAAGAAGGCGATGTATTGGATGTTGGTGCACCGCGAGGAACTTTTACTCTGCGTCCCAGCCCCAGCCAGAGTCCTGCGGTTCTGCTGAGCGCTGGAGTGGGCGCAACGCCCGTGATATCGATGCTGCACACACTCGCTGCCGAAAGATCGCAACGAGAGATCTGGTGGATCTATGGAGCGCGCAATCGCGTCGACCATCCATTTGCAGAAGAATCGCGTTCCTTACTGAAACAGCTCTCTCGCGGACGAGGATACATCGTGTACAGCAGGCCCGCTGCCATCGACCAAGTCGGGGCAGACTTCGATGCTCCCGGGCACATTGACACAGCTTTGCTGGAGAGAATTGGCGTGTCACAGGGTAGTGACTTCTATCTGTGTGGCCCCTCTTCATTCTTGCAGAATATGCGCGATGGACTGCGAAACTGGGGTGTGCTCGCTGGGAATGTGCACACGGAAATCTTCGGTTCTCTCGAGGCTATTACCCCTGGTATGGCGCAGGTTGATCACACTCCTCACCTACCACAAGGGCCGCCCGGATCTGGCCCCCCGGTCTCATTCGCGCGTAGCGGGATTACCGCCGCATGGGATCCGAAATTCGCGAGTTTGCTCGAACTGGCGGAAGCGTGCGACGTTCCAGTCAGATGGTCGTGCCGGTCTGGAGTCTGTCATACCTGCATGACTGGTCTGATTGCCGGATCAATTACTTATAATCCTGAGCCGCTGGAGAGGCCCGCTCCCGGGAACGTGCTCGTATGCTGCTCCCAGCCCAACGCGGGTGTCACTCTGGATCTTTGAAAAAAACGAAAGAAACAGGAGGAGTCCAATCCATTTGTGATTATGCCCAGTCGGGCCCTCTCTGACACCAGCCGCTCCTGTAACGTCACGCGAACAGTCACGTACGCTGGATCTTTACGCTCGGGCGGGATGCCGAACAAGAGGTTGGCACAAAGCAAACTTGTTCGAATGGTGCTCAACAAGGGAGAAGCACTTGCCTAAGTGGACCAAATTGGACCATGACGCAAATTACGAATTCCCTGCAGGTGCTTGAAAGGAATGGCGGGGACGACGAGACTCGAACTCGCGACCTCTGCCGTGACAGGGCAGCGTTCTAACCAACTGAACTACGTCCCCACTCGCCAAATCAACGATATGCAGAATCGCCTCGGCGAAACCGCCACCAAGAATTGAGCAATCTTCAGCACAGAAATATCCTAACAGCTTCTCGTGACAATGGGAAAGCCCGCAACAGCGGAACTATAACCAGACGGAATAATACTCGATCAAGAAGTCATTGGACGACCCACCTCCGAACCTAGGGTGACCAACACATCAGCCCCATTTGAGGTCACTCCCGGAGGTTCGTATGTCGCATTTCACTCCCTCTTCGGATCGGTCTACCCACTCAACCAATCGACCGATTCCCTTCCCATTCCGAAAGCGGCTACTTGTCGGACTTCTTCTGATCGTGCCCCTGGCAGCTCACGCCCAAGGAAGTCCCTTCGACACCGGCTTCACCTCCCTACAAACGCTCTTCACTGGCACCGTGGCCAAGGTCGCGAGCCTGATCGCCATCGTGATCGGCGGCTACGGCTTCGCGCACGGCGGACCCGGCGCGAAGAAAGCACTCGCCGGAGTCGCCGCGGGAACTGGTATTGCCGCCATGGCGGCGAATGTCCCGGAGAAAATCGAAGCTTCGATCACGTCTTTGCCACCTATCAGCCAAAGCACGGAGAGATGGTCAACAATCTGCTTTCCGAAGGTATTATCACGTTGGATTCCAACAAGAACGCAATCCCCGGAAAACACATTGTGTCCATCAGCATTTCCATCTGAGAGTAAATTATTGCTAAAGAAAGCGAATCTAAGGATTAGGGTGACATCGTCAGTTGACTCTTAATCAGTAGGTTGAAGTTTCGATTCCTTCCGCGCTCACCACCTTTCATCCGTCCCCCCATCGAGGACGGGCTCTTCGGGCCCGGCTTTGACCCCCAAATTGTACGTACAATGTTTTCACGAGGAATCGGCAGGATAGCGGGTGATGTGACAGCTCTCACTGCAGAGCGGTTCATGGTTCGTATCTCCCGTATAAGGCACTTAAGTGTCCTTCCCGCTCCATCAGAAGTAGAAACACACCGGTGTTCAGCCTTCCGTAACCATTTTCATTCACCATTCCTAATCTTCAAGTCTGTAATCCCGCCGATGGACTAATCAGGACCGTAACGCACAGCAGAGTGAAAAGCGGAATGCGATTTTGGCATTCCTGTTTTTCATGCCCACCAGGTCCGATGGCTCTGAAGAGTGCCGGGCAACGTGAATTGAGGATTGATTGAAGCAAATCGGCAATATCTTGAATTCTGATCCTTTGCGATTGGCCAACCGTTCGTTCCGTGCTGGCTTGCGGCTCGCGCTCCGCCCCTCCTTATTATTATTGTTGTGCGGATGGGTGCGCCTCGCGGCCACGCTGGCGGTGCTGGCAGTGTTGGGCGTGCCAGCGGCATTGGGGCAAACGGCCACGACCACCACGCTGGCGCTGTCTTCGTCTTCGGTGACTGCCGAAACCGCGGTGACATTCACCGCGACGGTGAGCAATGGCTCGCCGGTCACCCTGGGCACGGTGACTTTCTGCGAAACGACCACCGCGACATACTGCTTCAACTCCGCGATCATCGGCACCGCGCAACTGACCGCGGCGGGAACCGCGGTGATCAAACGGGCCCCCGGAATCGGTAGTCATACGTACAAGGCTGTATTTAGCGCCACCACAACGAACGCCACGAGCACATCGTCGGCGCAAGCGGTGACGGTGACGGGGCTTTACCCGACGGCGACAACCATTTCATCGACGGGTGGGGCCGGCAACTACACGCTGAAGGGAACGGTTGTGGGCAACGGCAGCCTTACTTTAGCGCCGGCCGGGACCGTGTCCTTCACCGATATGAGCAACGGCAATTACCCGTTGGGGTCGCAAACACTGGGGGGAGCCACCCTGACAAAGACCTTCCCCAGTTCAGCGCTCGCCACCTACGGTGCGGGTGACATTCCCTCAGAGGTAGCGGTGGCAGATTTTAACAACGACGGCTATCTCGATATAGTCGCGGCGAACGATAACTCCGGCAACGTGACCGTGTTTAAGGGCACGGGCACGGGAACGTTCGGGGCAGGGGCCTCGTACGGGGTAGGCGACAGTCCGCAGGGCATAGCAGTCGGAGATTTCAGGGGGATCGGCGTTCTCGACATGGCGGTGGCGGCTTACGACGACGAACTGGACATCCTGCTGGGGAACGGCGATGGCACTTTCCAGACGTTCAACCCGATTATCTTAGGCAATCTCGAAGAAAACAATTCTTCGATAGTGATCGGGGACTTCAACCGCGACGGACGGCTCGACATCGCAATGTTCAACAGTATCTTTGTTGAGGGCAGTTACGGCTACGACGCTGTCTACGTGTTCCTGGGGAACGGGGACGGTACTTTTCAATCGCCGATCTCGACCTGGGCGGGGGAAGGCCCCGAATTCGGAGCCGTGGCGGATTTCAACGGAGACGGCATCCCCGACCTCGCGGTGGCGGACTTCGGCACCAACTCCGTGGGCGTGCTGATCGGCAACGGCGACGGTACTTTCCAGTCGCTGGTCAGCTATCCGGTGGGCACCAATCCCAAGGGCGTGGCGGTGGGAGACTTCAACGGGGACGGCATCCCCGACCTGGTGGTGTCGAATTACGGTTCTGGCACGCTGAGCATTCTGCTGGGCAGCGCCACTACCCGGGGAACGTTCGGGACGGCGTCCACACTTTCGGTGGCTGGCAGCAGCAGCAGTGATCCTCTCAACGTGGTGGCGGCCAACTTCTGGGGGGATGTGAATGCCGACGTGGCGGTAGTGTACGGGGCCGAGTATATCGGCATTTTCCAGGGAAACGGCGCCGGAGGGTTCGGGCCCATCGAATACGCCTACACGGGCTTCAATCCCTCAGGCCTGGCGGTGGGCGCCTTCACCATTGATGGCTACCCCGATCTGGTAACGGCGAGCACTACGAGTAACGACGCTGACGTGATCTTGAACAGTGTGGCGGAGACCGCCACGGCGTCGGTCTCAGGCATCTCGATTCCTGGCTCAGGGGCCCATGAAATCAAAGCCGCCTATGCCGATTCCAGCGGCTTTTACACTGACGGCACTTACGGCGATAAATATCTCACCGCCAGTCCGGTGAGCACGACCCTGGGGCTGGCCGCAAATCCGACGTCCAGCGGCCTGGGGCAGTCGGTGGCGCTGACGGCAACGGTAACCCCGTCTACGGTAGGCAATCTGACGCCTTCCTCTACGGTGACCTTCAGCAGTAACGGGAGCCAGATCGGCACGCCGCAGACGGTGTCGGGCGGTATCGCGACGCTGACGCTGAGCACTCTGACTCAGGGCACCGACAGCCTTACGGCCTCCTATGCAGGGGACTCGAACTTCGACTCCAGTAGCACGCCGGTGGGAGTGACGGGGACGGTGACGTTCTTCGACAACACCGGGTGCATGGGGACGGTAACGCTGGTGAGTGGAGTGGCGCAGTGGACAACGACGAGCTTGCCTGCAGGAACGCAATCGATCACGGCGAGCTACAACGGGGACGCGAGTTACAACGGATCGCAGCCGTCGGCTCCAGTGCTCGAAGTGGTGGATGAAGTGGGGAACGGCAATCCGGGAACAGGAACCGGAGGACCGACAAGCGGTGGCGGAGCAGGCACGACGGGCATCAACGGCTTGCCGGACACGACGACCATCTTGACGGCGTCGGTCGGGGAGATCACGGTGGGCGGGAGTGTGACCTTCACGGCCACGGTGACGCCGGTGGGAGTGACGGGGACGGTGACGTTCTTCGACAACGGAACGTTTTTAGGGAGCTCGACGGCAACCAACGGAGTGGCACAGTGGACGACGGCGACGCTGCCGGCGGGCACGCAGTCGATCCTGGCGAGTTACAACGGCAGCACGAGTTACAACGGATCGCAGTCCCAGTCATTGTTCGAAACTGTGGACTCTTCGGCGCCGTCCGGTAATACGACGACGACGGATCTGAACGCTTCGGGTGCCACCATTCCCGTGGGTACGGCGGTGACTTTCTACGCCACCATCCAGTCTTCGGTCGCGGACACGATCACCGGCAGGGTCAACTTCTTCGACGGCGCCACCTTCATCGGATCGAGTCTGGTCGGGGCCAATGGAACATCCTCGTTGACCACGACGACGCTCGCGCTCGGCTCACATGTGATCCTGGCGGCTTATTCGGGAGACTCGAATCAACAGGGTTCCAGGTCCGGTACGGTGAACGTGCTGGTCACGAGCGCAACTTCCAGCACTACCACGGCGCCGACTATCACGGCGCTAACCAGTTCCAATCCGAACATTGGCATAAACTCGCCGGTCAGTTTCACGGCGACGGTTTCTTCGACGACGGCGGGGACCCCGAGCGGGAACATTATTTTCTTTGTCGACGATGTCCAGGCCAGCACGCAGACGCTGATTGGAACTTCGTTGACCTTTACCACCAGTGCGCTGGCGGCGGGCAAGCATGAGGTGCAGGCGGTCTACTCCGGCGATTCGAACTTTGCCGGTTCCAGCAACCAGCTGATCGAGACGGTGAACACTGCCGGCACGCTAGAAACTTTCACTACGGTGCAGACTTCGAATGCGAGCGTGGCGAGCGGCACGAGCGTTACCTTCACGGCGACGGTCAGCCGGATCGCGGTCGGGAATCCGACGGGCACGGTCAGTTTCTTCAACGGCGTGAACTTTCTGGGAACGCAGACGCTTCCTGTCGGCGGCAGCGGCGTGGTCAACATGGCTTTTACTTTGGCGCCGGGCACGTATTCGATCACCGCGTTTTACTCGGGCGATAGCAGCTTCTCGGGATCGAGCTCGATCCCGGTGCTGCAAACCGTAACTGCGACGGGAACTTCTCCGACTTCGATTACGCTGACGACTCCGAACGCCGTCATCGGCGCGGGAGTGACGGTAGTGTTCAACTCCGCGCTGGTGGCGGCAGGGCCGGGCATTCCGACGGGCACGGTCGCCCTGATCGGAGACGGCGCAGCGGTGGTGGATACGGCGGTGGTGCCGGCTTCGGGCATCGTCGTGTTCAACGAAACCACGATTCCCGCGGGCTCGCACAGCTACACGGTGGTCTATTCGGGCGATGCGGTATTCGCCGGTTCGACTTCTCTGCCGGTCGCCTTTCAGGTGGCGTCGGCTCCGTCGAACACGATACTGAGCACAGCCACGGCCCCGGCGGCGATTGCGAAAATCAAGGGACACGCGGCGGCTAACACGGCCGTCCCAGTGACGCAGGCCTTGACTGCGGCGGTTACTTCGAAAGGCGCAACCGTGACCGCCGGACGCGTGTACTTCTATGACGGGGCGGCGGTAGTGGGCAGTAAATTCCTGAATCAGACGGGTACGAGCACCATCAACCAGGCGCTGAGTCCGGGGGGACACACGCTGCGGGCGCGATTCTCCGGCACCAACAAAGTGGCGCCGAGCACATCGGTTGCGAGCAGCGTGGCGACGATTGCCAATCTCACTTCGGCTCTGACGCTCGGAGGAACGCCGGGCAATTACACACTGACCGCAACCCTGATTGGCAATACGGTGACCATACCGGCGGGCTCGTTGAACTTCCTCGACCAGACGACGGGCACGACGCTCGGAACGGCGGCGCTGACCACGGGAGATGCCACCACGCTGCTGCCGCAAGCGCCGGCGTCGCCGTTCTCGGCGGGCGGCGATCCGGTGTTCATGGCGGGCGGCGACTTTAACGGAGACGGCTTTGCCGATGTGGTGATTGCCAACTTCGCGACCGGCGGAATCACGATTCTGTTGGGCGACGGTACGGGCACGCTGACGGCGTCGCCGCAATCTCCGATTCAGATCGGGGCGAATCCGACTGGATTAGCGATCGGGGACTTCAGCAATAACGGCAGGGACGAGATTGCGATTGGCACCGACGGCGGCAAAGTGATTGTGCTGGTCGGGGATGCGAGCGGCAACTTTATTCCTGCCGCGGGCTCGCCGATTACGGCCAATTCCAATGCGTTTATCGCGGAGGGTGACTTCAATGGCGATGGCATTGCGGATCTGGTGGCGGCGGATTCCTCGGGCTCGGGTACGATCACGGTGCTGCTGGGACGGGGCAACGCGCAGTTCAGCGCGCTGACTCCGGTCTCGATTAATTTTCCGTCGTCGATTGCGGTGGCGGACTTTGATTCGGATGGGCGAGTCGATCTGGCCATCACCAATGCGAAGTTGAACCAGGTTACGGTGCTGCTCGGCAACGGCGACGGAACTTTCCTGGCCGCTGCTGGTTCGCCTTACAGCACGGGGAATGATCCGGTGTATGTGACCATTGCCGACTTCAATGCGGACGGCAATCCCGACATTGCGGTGGCCAATAACGGCTCGGCGAACGCCACGGTTCTGCTCGGCGATGGCGCGGGTAACTTTACACCTTCTCCGGGCTCGCCCCTGGCCGCCGGCAATGGACCGGTCTGGCTGGTGGCGGCCGATCCGGACGGCACCGGAGCCGTCACCTTGGCTATAGTCAATGCGGCCGATGCCAGTGTTACCGCGATGGTCGGCAATACCGACGGCACTTTCACCACGGTTCCCGGATCGCCCTTCAAGAGCCCGGCGACTTCGCTTTCGGCTCTGGTGATGGAGGATCTTACCAACGACGGCCGGCTGGACTTCCTCTTTCTGGACCGCATCGGCAACCAGTTGTATGCCGAACTGAACCTGGCTACGGTGACGGCGTCGGTGAGTCTGGCGGATGTTTCGGTGGTGGGCACGGGCACGCACACGGTGGTGGCGACATACTCGGGCGACACGCTTTATCCGAGCAGCACTTCGAACACGGTCAACTTGTCTACTTCGGCGACGGCCGATTTTGCGGTGGCTTCGTCCACTGCGACGCAGACGGTCACGGCGGGGGAAAGCGCAACTTACACGATCAGCGTCACGCCTTCGAACGGCTTTGCGTCGGCGGTCACATTGACGGCGAGCGGGCTGCCGGCGGGCGCAACCGCTGCATTTGTTCCGGCTTCGATCACGCCGAGTGGCGCGGCGGTGACGTCTACGCTGACGATTACGACGGCGGCCACGGCGGCGGCCATGCACTTCCCTGCGCCTGGCAATGGGATGGGAATCGTGGCGGTGAGTATCATGACTCTGCCGCTGATGGGCATGGCGTGGCTGGGCGGACGACGGAGCCAGCGAGGGCGTGTCCTGCGACTGGTTCTTCTGGCAACATTTTCCATGGGAATGTTATTCAACATCACAGGCTGCGGCAACGGCAGCAGCTCCGCGTCGAGTCCGAAGACCTACACCATCACCGTTACTGCAACCAGCGGATCGGTAACCCACTCGACGGCGGTCACATTGATTGTCGATTAGCACCCAGAGCTGGGTGGACGGCGATGACGCCCGTCTCCTTATTGGGATATCCAATTCCCGTAGCGGAACATAAGGTCCCATCGGGTACCTAGAACTGCCAAGTACCGTCTGAGATTCGCCAGACTCCTCGCGACGTTGACGAGGTTTCGTAAGGTAGCGACCCCATGTGACGCACCTTCTTTCTTGAGGTGGGTCGCGAAATCTAAAAGATCCTGACGCTCGACATCCTCAATGTAGGTCTTCGTGCAGAACCCTTTGAACCCGTCAAGCATCGGGCGATAGGTGCGAAAGGTTCGCACGCTGCGATGGTATCGGACGTACTCTCTTAACACAGCGAATCGCTGCCGATCCCATTCGTGGGGTCTTCAAGGCAGAGTCTATTCGTGGAGGAAAAAATGAACGACGGGGCGCAGGCCTGTTAGTGGCGGTCTTGATCGGGCACCGTCGCCAGTGAATCCACAAATTCCGCCAGCACCTTATTGAAGTGCTCGGCGTCGTCCACGAACAACGCATGGCCTGAGTTCTTGAAAACTTCAACGCGCGCCTTCGGGAGGCTGGCTTGCAACAGCGTGCCTTGCGATTCAAGCTGCGGCTCACAGATGTAGAGGACTGGTTTATCCACCTTCGCCAGTATCGGTGTGAAATCACCCCTGCTCACTACATTGAACATCTCAACCACAGCAGTGTTGGTCGGGGTCTTCAGCGACTCTTCCTTGACTTGCAGAATGTATTCCTCTGTCTGCTTGCTGGTGTACATGCTGCGCACGAACCTGTCGGTAAATTTAGAACGGTCGGCCTGAAACATCTTGAGCATGCCGGTCATGGCTTTCTGCATCTGCGGATCACTTAATTTCAAGAAGCCATCCACCAGCACCACCCCTCGCAGATTCGCGGTGCCCTTCTGTTCAACATAGGTCAGCACATCCGGTACGCCGTTGGACCATCCGAGCAACACCACGCTGTGCAGTTCGAGATGATCCAGGAGCTCTTGTATGTCCTGCGCGTGACGTTCCAGGGTGTTTCCGTCCGCGGTCTTCTCCGAATCGCCCTGGGAGCGCGGGTCAAGCGCGATCACTCGAAACTGGGTGGAAAGTTCGTTGATCTGCGGCTCGAAAATATCTGCCGCCATCGTCCATCCCGGTATCAGCACGATCGCCGCGCCGGTTCCAGCGTCGAAGAAGTGCAAGGAGGCGCCATCGCTGGTGCGGAACGTCGCGCTCCGGGCGCGGACCACAGCGTTTGCACAAGAAGAAACGATCAGGATGCAACAAAGAAACTTGAGATTCTTCACAAGGGGATGCCGGAATGTCATCTGGGGCGACCGAGCCTTACTTCAATCCACTGACCACGTACGCTTCTGACAGCGTCTGCACGTAAAGGTAAGCGTAGGCGTTCCCGTCGTTGGAAAGAAGAGGCGCAGCAACTAACGTGACGCCCCCGCCCATTTCTTCCCCGAACGTTTTCCACGGTTCCATTTTGCCCGTCTGTACATTCACCCGAGACACTATCGCGAATTTCGCGCCGCGTCTTCGGCCGGGCACTACATATACCGATCCACCGTCCGGTGTCCATCCAATGATGAAGTAGTCCGATTCAAGCCCCGGTACCGGCTGCAACCCGCCGCCTTCGAGTGGCCAAATGCCGCGTTTTCCATCGGGTCCACGCACCGCCACGCTCCTGCCGTCCGGCGATAGTTGTACCCCGGAAATGCCTTCGGGAGTGACGGGCTTGGAATCGCCACTGCTGACATCAATCATGTAGTCGCGCCCGCCATGGCCAGCTTCAATCCCCATGGCCAGCAACCGCTTGCCGTCCGGTAAAAACCGGGCGCTGTCACCGTAGCTCACGGCATCATGGGTGAGCTGTCGTGCTTCACCCGCTCCCGTCGGCACCAGGCTCAGCGGTCCGCCTTTCGCCGGTTTCGTGATCACCCATTTTCCATCGGGCGAAATGGCGACGGCAACACCTTCCCCGATATGTGCAGGAGGAGAACCATCCGTGTCGCGCAGATACACGGTGTAGTTCGCTCCGCCACCATCGCCTTCTTCTTCGAACAGAATTTTGTGGCCATCCCGGCTGATATCGCGCAACTCCGACCATCCAAACCACCCGAGTTCGCGTTCCTCTTTTCCACCCGGCGCCATACCGCGGATGCCCAGGCGCGTGTGACTCGCTACCGTCAACACCGTGCCATTCCGCAAGTCTTCCAACCACATGCCTCCAGGCACGTTCGTAATTGTCCGCAACTTGCCCGAAAAGGTTACGGCGCGCGGGTTTTCCGCGCTGCCCGTATTGCTGCACGTAAACCAGATCTCATCGCCCGAAGGAGACCAGAGAATCCCCTGCAGCGAGGTCCAG
>Ga0302324_100010440_pt1 | contig 19237 bp, 23 predicted proteins | sample Palsa_T0_1_FD_201949 | JGI IMG/M metagenome (GOLD analysis project Ga0302324, IMG submission 201949) | Peat permafrost microbial communities from Stordalen Mire near Abisko, Sweden - Palsa_T0_1 | ecosystem: Environmental > Terrestrial > Soil > Palsa > Peat permafrost | place: Sweden: Abisko...
CTCAGCACAAAGAAAGTGTGACTCCGAAAGCCAAAGGGCTGCAACAGCAAAAGCGCAAGAGAAAGCGCAGCTAGAACGAAAATTCTAGCTGTATCCAACGTCGCTTCTGACGATGCTTTTTGCGTCAGCGAATAAACCGTTGCGCTTGCGCCCTAAAATCTAGCTTCGCTAGTTCCCCGATACGTGAGCCGCTTGCCAGCGGCGTTCTTTACGGCAAATAGACCACACACCCATGCCGCACTCTGGCGTTACGCAAAAGTCCCGCTAAGAGTCCTCCTCATGAAACCCGACACCCCCATCGCATCCGCGCCACCACCCCCCATCCGCTCCTACGACGGCCCGCTCGGCCGGCGCATTATCGAGACGCATATCTGGGCGGTGCGGGAGGGATTGCGCGCCGCCACGGCTTACGAACTGTTCGACGGTTATTGTCAGCGGCTGGTGATTGACGGCGTGCCGTTGTGGCGCGGGCATGCGGCGATGGAAACGCTGCATCCGCAATGGAGCGGCTATGGCTACACCTGGCGGCGCGACCTCAATGCCATCCAGTCGGAGCAATACGACCGCAGCGAGACCACCGGCGAGGAATGGCTGAAGAGCCCGATGTACGACCTGATCCGCCGCGCGCACACCGGAGAAGATAATCCATGGATGCGCCGGCGCCTCGAAGAGGGCCCGCAGCAGCGCGATTTTCCGGTGCTCGAAAAGTTTTTCGCGCAGGGCGCGACCGACTATTTCGGCCAGGTCTTTACCTTCGGCGAGGACGGCGACCCCTCGCACGGCACCGGCGTGGTCTATTCCTTCTCTGCCGACCGGCGCGGCGGCTTCGACGACGACGATACCGCGCTGATGCAGGCGACGCTGCCGGCGCTGTCGCTGGCGATGAAAGCGCATGCCGGCCACGTCATCGCCTCGGCGCTGCTGCGCACCTATCTCGGCGAAGAGACCGGCCGGCGCGTCCACGCGGGCGCGATCGAGCGCGGCACGTGCGAGAGCATCCACGCGGTTTTGTGGTACGCCGACATCCGCGGCTTCACGCCGGCGAGCGACACGGCGCCGGGCGCGGTCATTATCGATCTCCTCGACAATGTGTTCGAGGCGCTGACCGCGGCTCTACGCTCGCGCGGCGGCGAGGTGCTGAAATTTCTCGGCGACGGCATGCTGGCGACGCTGCCGTTCGCGGAAGCGGAACGGGCGGCGACATGCCGGCGCGCGCTCGACGCCGCGGCCGACGCGACGCGAGGGCTCGCCGAACTCAATGCGACGCGCGCCGAGGCCGGCCTGCCGGCCGTGACCGTCGACCTCGCGCTCCATGTCGGCGATGTGCTTTACGGCAATGTCGGGGCCGCCGACCGGCTCGATTTCACCGTCATCGGCCCCGCCGTCAACGAGGTGGCGCGGATCGAGACATTGTGCGAGTCGCTCGGACAGGCCGTGCTGGCCTCGGCCGAGTTCGCGGCGGCGGTCGAGGATGGCGGCGGCCGTTTGGTGTCGCTCGGCCGCTATAATCTGCGCGGCGTTCGCGAGGCGAAGGAGATTTTCGCCCTGAGTGACCAAAGCATTGCGGCAGGTTCATAGCCCGTTCGTTGCGCTTGAAACGTGCGCGACGCCGGCGCCGCCTTATTGGCCCCGCAAAGGCCGAACAAACAGATCAGGACAAACCGGGAGAACAACGATGAAAGCCGTTATCGCCACATCGCGCCTGGCTGCAACATTCGCTGCACTCGCGGCGGCGGTTCTTGCCGCGGCGGTTTTCGTTACGGTCTTACCCGCGCAGGCGCAGCAATCGCCGTCGCCGCCGGAGCGCCGGGTGGTCGTGATCGGCGAAGGCAGCGTCAGCGTCGCGCCGGATTATGCGCGGATCAGGAGCGGCGTGACCACGCGGGCCAAGACCGCCAGGGAAGCGGCCGAGGCGAACACCAAAGCAATGGCGGCGATCACGGCGATGCTGCTCGGCGCCGGCATCGCGCAGAAGGATATTCAGACCGCGCGCTATTCGGTCCAGCCGGTCTACGAATCGCATCAGCTCAACACCGAACAGAAACTGGCCGGCTTCAGTGTCTCCAATCAGCTTCACGTCACGATCCGGCAGCTCGACAAGGCCGGCGAGATTCTCGACCGGCTGGTCGCGACGGGCGCGACCGACGTCGGCAACGTGGAATTCCTGCATTCCGATCCGTCTAGGACGCTCGACCAGGCGCGAGAGGCCGCCATCGCCGATGCGCGGCGCAAGGCGGAATTATACGCCCACGCATCCGGGCTCCACCTCGGCAGCGTCAACTGGATCACGGAAGATTCCGCATACGCTCCGCCGATGTTGAAGGCGGTGGCGCGCGCGTTCGACGGGGCGTCGGCGCCGGTGCCGATCGCGGCCGGCGAGGACACCTTGCACGTGCGCATCACCGTCGGCTTCGACATGGAGCATTGACCCCACCGATCCCGGATTTCGCCGCCGCTCAATCCGGGTTAAGCTTGCCCAACAGAACCATTCCAATCGGGGAGGGACACATGCCAGCGGCGATCGGACGCGCGCTTTGTCTGGCGGCCTTTATGTTTATCACGCTCGGTTCCGCCGTCCGGGCGCAGGACACCGTCCGCGTCCGCGGCACGATCGACCGGGTGGAGGGACCGGTTTACGTCGTCAAATCGCGCGACGGCGCCGAGCTGAAAGTCTCGCTTGCCGACAACGGCCTCGTGGTCGCGATCGTCAAGGCTTCGCTGGCGGATATCAAGCCGGGCCTGTTCGTCGGATCGACCGGCATGGCGCAGCCCGACGGCAGCCAGAAGGCGATCGAAGTCCACATCTTCCCGGAAGCGATGCGCGGCACCGGGGAGGGGCATTATGCGTGGGATCTGCAAGCCGACTCGACGATGACCAATGCCAATGTCGAAGAGACAATTGCCGGCGTCGACGGCCAGACCTTGACGCTGAAATATAAAACCGGAGAGAAGAAGATCGTCGTCACGCCGCAAACCGCGATCGTCACCTATAATCCGGGTGACAGGAACGACCTCAAGCCGGGAACAAAAATCTTCATCGGCGCGGCGAAAAAGCAGGCCGACGGCACGTTGCAGGCGGCGCGTATCAATTACGGCAAAGACGGCCTGACGCCGCCGATGTAAGCGGAAGCGCCAGGATGACCGCAGCATCCGATCCGCGACTCTATCACGCGCATGTCGCGCGCAACCGCGAGCCGATTCTCGACGTGCTGCGCCGCGTGCTGCCCTCGCGGGGAACGGTGCTGGAAATAGCAAGCGGTAGCGGCGAGCATGCGGCGTTCTTTGCGAAAGCCATGCCGTCCGTTTCCTGGCAGCCAACCGATATGGGCGCTCGCGCGCTGGCGAGCATCGCCGCGCACCGGGCGGACGCCGGTGCGGTTAATTTGCTCGCGCCGCTGCGGCTCGATGTGACGTCGCCACAATGGCCGGTCGCGCGTGCCGACGCCATCGTCTGCAACAATATGATCCACATTTCGCCCTGGGCCGTCGCCGAGGGCCTGATGGCCGGCGCCGGGCGCACGTTGCCTGCCGGCGGCGTGCTCTATCTCTACGGTCCTTACCGGATCGACGGCCGTCACACCGCGCCGACCAACGAGGAGTTCGACGCCTGGCTGCGCGGGCAAAATGCGGCGTGGGGCATCCGCGACCTCGCCGATGTAACGGCCTTGGCCGCGCGTGCGGGTTTTGCGCTCGCGGAGACCGTGCCGATGCCGGCCAATAATCTCAGTGTCATTTTCCGGCGCGTTGCAGCCGGCGGGACGCAATAGCGCGGCGCAATCCCGAGGCCGCATCGAGCGGCGGTCGCCAGCCTTTACGGCGCGCAAATTCAATGGCAGGTTTCCGCCGTCACAAACAAGGAGGATCTGGTGCTTGCGGTAGTCATGGCAGCGGGAGTGAGCCTGATCGGGATGGCCGGCGCTTCGGCTGCTCCGGCCAATGGTCACGCGATTTCCCAGGCCGCCGAACAGACCAGCAGCGTTACCCAGGTGTGGGGCGGCTGCGGCCGCGGCTGGCATCGTAACCGCTGGGGCCATTTCCGTCTTCGATTCGCGCGCGGGAAAGGCCTGACGGGTGCCTTACGTCACGCACTCTCGATCGCCTTGTTAAAGGACTCGCAGACCAAACACTGCGCAATCATGCCTTCGATCTGCTGCGGTTCCGCGACGACCAGCAGCGTCCCGCAATTGCCGCAGACATGATAGTCGCCGCGACGGCTGAATTCTGTCGCCGGTCTTGCTCTGCGTATGAACTCATCGGAGCGGTCCTCACCCACAACCGACATCCTGATGGTTCTTCGTTCCAGTGCTGGCGCCATAGCGTGAGCTCCCCAAAGCCAGGCCCGGGCTTAAGAGCCCTAAGCGCACAAGGCGTTCATGAGTTCCTGCCGTTACCCCCGCGGGAGGCACTATTTTTACCGGCGCCGAACGCGCCCGCGTCATGAGGAGGTGTTGTAGCTCAGCGGGATATGGCTTCGCGCCCGGTCGCGCTCGCGTTCGCCCTTACCGAACTGCGCCGTGCCGAGCTTGCGGGCGGCGCGATGGCCCTCCAGCGTCGCCTCGTAGACGGTGCGCGGCGCAATGGCGCAGCCGATGGCTTCGACGCTGGCGCCGCGCCCGTGCAGCAGATGGTAGATCGCGTTCTCGGAACTGCGCGACGTCGCCATCACCACGGCATCGGCGTTGATCCAGCGCGCCTTCGACGGTTGATAAATGTTGACGATTTCCACCTGACCGCGGTCGATCCGCTTGACGGCATGATCGGCGATCATCTCGACCTCGGCTTCGTAGAGATACGTCAGGATCCAGTGCAGATAGACTTCCGCCGTCGTCTCCCAGCCGATCATCGGCCATTTGGTCAGGAGCCTGACCTTGGCGCCCTGCTTGGCAAGTTTGACCGCCGTCAGCGGCGCGGCCACGTCCGCCATTTCATCGATGACGAGCACCTCGCCCGAGGCGCTGGCCTTGTCGAGCGCGACCTCGTCCCAGGTCAGGCAATTGCCGGTCTCCCAGCCGGGGATCGGTTTCCCGGTCTGGCCCTGAAAGCCATCGCGGCGGTAGCGCGCGCCCGACGCCACCACGACGTGATCCGGCCGCTCTGCCGCGAGCACGGCATCGATGTTTTGCGCCGTCACCGGGCTCGCCGTCTTGATCTTTGCGCCGTTGCCGGCGGCCTGTTCCGCGAGCCACGTAGTGATCGTTCCGTATTGCTGGCGATGGGGCAGGGCGCCGTAGGCGCGGACGTGACCGCCGACCTGCGCCTCACGCTCGTAGACCGTGACGTCGTTGCCGCGCGCCGCCGCGATGCGGGCGTATTCGAGACCGGCGGGTCCGGCTCCGACGACCAGCACGCGCTTCGGCGCATACACCCTGGTCATCGAGGCGGCGCCCCAGATCGCTTCGCGTCCGACCACCGGATTGTAGGCGCATTGCACGCGGCTGCCGCGGATCACCGCCCGCCAGCAATAATTGGCGGCGACGCAGCGGCGAATATCGTTCTCGCGGCCTTCCTTCACTTTGGTCATCCACTGCTCGTCGGCGATCATCTGCCGGGCCAGCAGGATGGCGTCGGCGTCACCGGAGGACACAAGCTCGTCGGCAACGGCGGGATGGCTGACGCGTCCGACCAGCAGCACCGGCTTGGTCGCGACGGTCTTGATGGCGCGGGTGTATTCGCGCTCCCAACCCTGTTCGAAGGTCATCGGCGTGTGGATCCAGGAGTGATGCACGCCGGCCGACACGCTGACGTAATCGATGTCGGTCTGCTTTTCCAGATCGGCATGCACGCGCTTGACGTCTTCGATCTCGAGGTCGCCCTCCCAGAACGACGTCGAGTTGATGCGATAGCCGATGAACGGTCCGTCGCCGATCTTCTTGCGGATACGCCGCAGGGCCTCGACCGAAAAGCGCAGGCGGTTCTCGTACGATCCGCCCCAGCGGTCGGTGCGCTTGTTGTAGAACGGCGACAGGAATTGCCAGGGCAAATAGCCGTGCGCGAGGTGAAACTCGACGCCGTCGAGGCCGGCCGAGATCGCGCGGCGGGCGGCGTCCTCGAAGCACTGCAATATGTATTCGATCTCGTGCTCTTCCAGCTCCTTCGGGGTCGGGCCGCCCGGAATTTCGCCTGCCGGCACCTGGCTCGGGGCCACCATGTACGGGTTGTATTCGTCCGGATCGCGCGCCGGGTCGGTTTTCAGAAACGGCGTCGGCGAGCGCAGACCAAGATGCAGAAGTTGCAGCGCGAGCTTGCAGCCGTGCTTCTTGACGGCCCGCGCGACCCTCGCCAGCCCCTCGATCTGATCGTCGCTCCAAAGGCCCGGGAAGCCGAGCGGCGTGTAGATGGTGTCCTTGTTGATCAGATGGCCGCCGATGATGATCATCCCGAGCCCGGTCCTGGCGCGCTCTTCGTAGTAAGCTACCGCCTGCTCGGTGAAGACGCCCTCGTGCGGGCTTCTGACCCACGTCGGGCAAACCGGTCCGAAGATGACGCGGTTGTCGATCGTGGTGTTGCGGATGCGCCAGGGCGAGAAAAGATGCTTATAGCGGCCGGAATCTGGCACGGTCGTTTCCTCAATGGTTCGATGTTTTTTTGCGGGTGTTGCCGATCACGCCGCGATCAGGCCGCCGCCTGAGGCGACGATGCCGAGATGGTGGTCGGCATCGCCGAACAGCGTGTCGATCAAGGTCACGCGCTTGAAGTAATGGCCGACCTTGGTCTCCATGGTCATGCCGATGCCGCCGTGGATCTGGATCGCCTGCTGGCCGACGAAACGCCCGGAGCGGCCGATCTGCACTTTCGCCGCCGAAATCGCCGGCCGCCGCTCGCGGGCATCGTCCTCCGCCGCCATCATGGTCGCCAGCATCGCCATGCTGCGGGCCTGCTCGACCGCGATCAGCATTTCCGCCGCGCGGTGCTGCAATACCTGGAAGCTGCCGATGGTGACGCCGAATTGTTTGCGCGTCTTCATGTAGTCGACGGTGGTTTCGTGCATCGCCGCCATGGCGCCGACCGCTTCCGCGCACAGCGCCGCAATCGCTGCGTCGGCGATCCGCTCGATCAGCGGGAAGGCCGCGCCGGGCTCGCCGATCGCGGCGGCTCCGTCGACGCGCACGTTGCTCAGCGTCACCTCGGCGGCGCGCTGGCCGTCGACGGTGCCGTAGCCGCGCACCGACACGCCGGGCGCTGCGGCATCGACGAGGAACAGCGCCAGGCCGTCGCGGTCGTTTCGCCCGCCGGAGAGCCGCGCCGAGACGATGAATTTCTTCGCGCTGTCGCCATGCAGCACCAGGCTTTTGGCGCCGTCGATCACGAAACCCGCGCCGTCGCGGCGCGCGGCCGTCGCGACATCGGCGCGATCGTAGCGTGATTGCCGCTCGGCATGCGCCAACGCCAGCATCAGATCGCCGCCGGCGATTTGCGGGATCAGCTCTGCGTGCATTTCTTTGCCGCCGCCGAGCCGCAACAGGCCGCCCCCGAGGACGACGGTTGCAAGGTAAGGCTCGAGCGCCAGCGCCCGGCCGATCTGTTCCATCACGATCATGGTCTCGACCGGGCCGCCGCCGGAACCGCCGTGTTCTTCGCCGAACGGCAACCCGAGCAGACCAAGCTCGGCATAGCGCGCCCACATCGCGTGGCCGAAGCCGCCCGGCTCCTGGCCGTAGCGCTTGCGCGCATCGAACGCGTAATGATCGGCGAACAACCGCTCGACGCTGTGTTGCAAAAGCCGCTGCTCGTCGCTCAGCGCAAAGTCCATCTCACAACTCTACTTCTTTTCTCGTCATTGCGAGCGAATCGAAGCAATCCATTTGGATCCCCGTGCGCTGGATTGCTTCGTCGCTCCGCTCCTCGCAATGACGATGATGCAATCACAGTCCTAAAATCGCCTTCGCGATGATCTGTTTCTGAATCTCGTTCGAGCCGCCGTAGATCGAGGTCTTGCGGTAGTTGAAATATTGCGGCGCCAGCGTGCCGGCCCAGTCGGGGCCGACCGGCGGCTCGTTCCACCGTTCGCTGTCGTCGTGCGGTATCTGGTCGGGCAGTGCGTAGGGGCCGACGACTTCGAGCAACAGCTCGGTAATAGTCTGCTGAATCTCCGAGCCTTTGATTTTCAGAATAGAGGAGGCGGGATCGGGCTTGTTGCTGCCGCCGCGCGTGCGCTCGGCGGCAACGACGCGAAGCTGGGTCATTTCCAGCGCCTTGAGCTCGATCTCGACGGCGGCGATCTTGGCGCGAAAGCGCTCGTCGGCGATCAGCGGCTTGCCGCCCGATTGCTCGATCGCCGCAAGTTCCTTCAGGCGGCGGATGCGCGACTTGGACGCGCCAATGCGGGCAATGCCGGTGCGTTCGTTGCCGAGCAGGAATTTTGCGTAGTTCCAGCCCTTGTTCTCCTCGCCGATCAGGTTCTCGGCCGGCACCTTGACTTCGTCGAAGAAGACCTCGTTGACCTCGTGACCGCCGTCGATGGTCTGGATCGGGCGAACGGTGATGCCCGGCGTTTTCATGTCGATCAGCAGGAAGGAAATGCCTTCCTGCTTCTTGGCGCCCGGATCGCTACGCACCAGACAGAAAATCCAGTCGGCAAACTGCGCCAGCGTGGTCCAGGTTTTCTGGCCGTTGACGATGTAGTGGTCGCCGCCGCGTTTCGCCGCGGTTTTCAGCGAAGCGAGATCGGAGCCGGCGCCGGGCTCGGAGAAACCCTGGCACCACCAGTCGTCGAGATTGGCGATGCGCGGCAGATACTTTTTCTTTTGCGTCTCGTTACCGAAGGCGATAATGACTGGCCCCACCATGCTGACGCCGAACGGCAGCGGCTCGGGCGCCTGCGCCTGCTGCATCTCGTCGCGGAACAGATAAATCTCGACCGGCCCCCAGCCGGTACCGCCCCATTCTTTCGGCCAGTGCGGCACCGACCAGCCCTTGGCGTTGAGGATGCGCGTCCAGGCGACGAGATCTTCTTTGCCGAGGCGGCCGCCTTCGATCATCTTGGTGCGGATTGCGGGCGGCAGCTTTTCCTTCACGAACGCGCGCACCTCTGCGCGGAACGCGTTTTCTTCCGGCGTAAAGCGAAGGTCCATAACTTCCTCCTAAATACGCGTCCCCGTGTTTGTTCTAATTGATCTCAAACAGGCCGGCCGCGCCCATGCCGCCGCCGATGCACATGGTGACGACGGCGAGCCTGGCGCTGCGGCGCTTGCCTTCGATCAGCGCGTGGCCGGTCATGCGCGCGCCGCTCATGCCGTAGGGATGGCCGATCGAGATCGCGCCGCCGTCGACGTTGAGCCGGTCCTGCGGAATGCCGAGCCGGTCGCGGCAATACAGCACCTGGCTCGCAAATGCTTCGTTGAGCTCCCACAGATCGATGTCGGCGACTTTCAGTCCGGCCCGGGCGAGGAGTTTTGGGACCGCAAAGACCGGCCCGATGCCCATCTCGTCGGGCTCGCAACCGGCGACGGCGAAGCCGCGGAATGTGCCGAGCGGCTGAAGGCCCCTGCGCTCGGCAAGTTTCGCGTCCATCACCACGCAGGCCGACGCGCCGTCCGAGAGCTGGCTGGCATTGCCGGCGGTGATCCACTTGCCCTCGCGCACCGGCTTGAGCGTGGCGAGCCCTTCGAGGGTCGTGTCGGGACGATTGCCCTCGTCGCTCTTGAGCGTGACCTGCTCGAAGCTCTCCGCTTTGGTGTTTTTGTCGACCACCTTCTTGGTGGTTGGCAGCGGTACGATCTCACTGTCGAAGCGTTTGGCTTGCTGAGCGGTCGCGGTACGGCGCTGGCTTTCCAGCGCGAAGGCGTCCTGCGCTTCGCGGCTGACCTTGTAGCGCTCCGCGACGTTGTCGGCGGTATCGATCATCGGCATGTAGATCGCGGGCTTGTGCTCCACGAGCCACTCGTCGTTGACCGGCATGCTCTTTCCGTCCTGCACCAGACTGATGCTTTCGAGCCCGCCGGCCGCAATGACCGACGCCTCGCCGGAGATGATGCGTTGCGCCGCGAGCGCGATCGTCTGCAAGCCCGAGCTGCAGAAGCGGTTCACCGTCATGCCCGATACGGTGACTGGCAGCCCCGCGCGCAGCGCCGCCTGCCGCGCGATGTTCTGTCCCGTGGCGCGTTCCGGCAGCGCGCAGCCGAGAATGACGTCCTCGACCTCGCCGGGCTCGACGCCCGAGCGCTCCACCGCGTGGCGGACGACATGCCCGCCGAGATCGGCGCCGTGGGTCATGTTGAAGGCGCCGCGATAGGCTTTACCGATCGGAGTGCGGGCGGTGGATACAATGACGGCGTCGGGCATTCGTAATCTCCCCTGTGGCGCGCGGCAGCGCCTTTGCTCTTATGGCAGACCCGCAACGCCCTGTCCGGCCTTCAGTTTTGCAGGAGGATGGATTGCCCGCAAGCCCGGGTCGAATGTGGCGCCCCCTACCGGAACCGCCGTTTGAAGCGGTACGATGCCGCTTCGCATAAGGGCGGCCGGTTCACGAAAGAAATCACCCTCAGGGAGGACTACGCCATGAAGTCTGCACGACTGGCCGGTTTGTTGATTGTCACGACCGTGCTTGCCGCCGGCTCCGGCCGTGCGCTCGACAGCGGTCGTCAGGTTCCGGCGCGCATGCTGCCGGTGCCGGAGACCGCCAGTCCGGCGTTGCAAGCGCTCATCGCCGCGCCGCTGCCGCCGTTCTGGAACGTCCACCCCAAGTCGGCGTAGGAGTGGAAGGAGTTTGTGCAACAACGCGCCAGCTTCAATCTGAAACTGGTCCCGGGTTTGCGCGAAAAAATGGAGGTCAATGTCGAGCCCACAACGATCGGTGGCGTGAAGGCGTTCGTCGTCACGCCGGGAGAAATAACGGAGGCGAACCGCAATCGGGTTCTCATCCACGTCCACGGCGGCGGCTATGTGTTGGGCCCCGGCGAAGCCGGGACGCTGGAAGCGATCTTGATGGCCGGTCAAGGCCATATAAAAGTGATCTCGATCGACTATCGCATGCCGCCCGACTTTCCTTTCCCGGCCGCGATTGATGATGCGATGGCCGTTTACAAGGCAATCTTGAAGACGACGGACGCCAGGAAGATCGGAATCTTCGGCACGTCGACCGGCGGCGGGATGACACTGGTTATGGTGTTGCGCGCCAAGGCCGAGGGCCTGCCGCTGCCGGGCGCTATCGCTCCGGGCACGCCCTGGTCCGACATGACCAAGACCGGAGACACGTACTTCGCGAACGAAATGGTCGATGATGTCCTTGTCAGCAACGACGGCTGGCTTGGTGATGCCGCCAATCTTTATGCCAACGGGCATGATCTCAAGGACCCGATGCTGTCGCCGGTTTATGGCAATCTGAAAGGGTTTCCGCCGACGATCCTGACGACCGGCACGCGCGATCTCTTTCTCAGCAACACGGTGCGGGTGCATCGCAAGCTTCGCGAAGCAGGCGTGGTCTCCGACCTGATCGTGTTCGAAGGGCTGGCACATGCCCAGTATCTGTTTATTCCGGATTCTGCGGAAAGTAAGGAACACTTCGCCGAAGTGGGCGCGTTCTTCGATAGGTATCTCGAAAAATAGGTGATGAGGCGCGAAAGCGAGCCGGCTATTTTTTCTATATTAGAATTTTTGTCGGCTCCGTGCCTATGGTATGTCGTTCCTGACAGACCAAAGTCCAGCGCGCGTGATTCATCCCATGTGCCGTTCTGTGCTGATCCTGGTGGCGTTTCTTCTCGCGGGCTGCGCTTCGGCCCAAACAGAGGAACAAGCGCGAGCCGAGGCCGACGCCAAGGACGGGGCTCAGTGCCAAGCCCACGGCTTTAAGCCCGGGACCGCCGACTACGATGCATGCCGGGCGAAGCTGGCCGATCTCCGCGCCCAGGCAGACCGGGGCGCGCTGGCCGGGCGTCTGCAAGGCCGGCCTCCGTCATGGGGCAATTTCTAGCGCGTTAATTTTCTCGTTGGGCCATCGTCCCGGAACGCGAAATCGCGGACGACGCATCAAGCGCCAGCGCGGCTTGGCGACCTTCTGCACACGCGCGAAGCAAAGACTGCGTTATTTGTCGCAACATTGCCGGCGCGGCCCCGCAAATGGATCAAACGGCGAACGGCCGGAGATTAACAACAGGCAAAAGGCGTGTTCAGAATTCCTACAGGCCGAATGGTGGAGCATACGACCGGGTGGGCGATACGCAGGTAGAGAACAACAAGGAGAACTTGCTATGGCTAGTCTTCGAATTCCTGCTTTAGCGATCGCGGCCGTACTCGGTACCGGCGTCATCGTCGGTACGTCAGGTACGGCATCCGCCATGCCGGTGCATCAACTGGCTCCGGCCGCGAAACAGATAACCGAAGGTGCGCAAGAAGCGCATTGGGCGTGCGGACCGTATCGCTGCTGGTGGCGGCCAGGTCCCTACTGGCATGGCCGGTATTGGCATCGCTGGGGCTGGCACCGCCACTATTGGGGTGGCTGGGGCTGGCATCACCACTATTGGCACCGTCATTATTGGTGATCGCGCGCGGAGCGAGACAGCGCGTCGCCTGCTCGTGATGTGAGAAACAAAAAAACGGCCCCGGCTCGGGATTCCGGCCGAGGGCCGCTTCGGGTGGATTGTTGCCCCGTGCGGTCGCGCGGCACTCTCGCCGCCACTACCCCGTAAAGCCCCGCTCGACCAAAACGCCGATCACGACGCCCGCCAGAGCGGCGGCGACGCCGATCGATACGGTTTCGATGACCGTGCGCCATTTTTCGCGTTTTGCGATGCGTGCCCGGCCAATGCCGAGTGCGATCAGGAGGAGGAGCGTTACCAATCCGGAGACCACCCTTGCCTGCGGGATCGGCAGCCAAACGAATGGCAGAATGGGAACTGCCGCCGCCAAGAAGTCGGCGAGCAGCATCCACAGCGCCTGCTCCCAAGGATTCAATTGAGCTTCGGGTGTTCCTTGCAGTGCGCGCGAGAGTCCGCGCAGCGCTGCGGGATCGCGCTGTACCGCCGCGGCGAGCGCGCTGGACTGTTCTTGTGTCAGACCGGCGGCGGCGAGCCGGCCCGGAAGCGACGCGGCGATCGTATCGGTCTGAAGCGTCGAGTCGGATTGCGCCGGCGATTTCTTCGCGGCCAGGGCGTCGCGTGTGGTCTCGACGTCGAGGTAGGCGCCGGCCATCATTGAAACTGCGGCAGCCACGGCTCCCGAGGCGCCGGCGATCACCACGGTCGGCGTGCTCGAGGTCGTGGCAGCGACGCCGAAAATCAGGCCAAAGATGGACACCGTCCCGTCGACCATTCCGAACACGACGGTCCCGGTTGATTGGCTCAGCGAGCTGCGCAGCCGCTGCAAGGTCGACGAAAAGGCCATCGTTCTACCTCTCCCGGAGCGGCAACGCGCGTTACCAGCCTCGCCGATTTTCGCCTGGTTTCGATCGACGCGCTATTCCGGCGGCGAGAACAATGGACTATTTGCTATTCCAGCTTTCCCAGGATCGAAATGTCCGAGCCGTCGCGATACGCCGGATGGCGCCAGCCGTCCTCGTCGTAGTCGGACATGCATTGCTCGACGAGCCCTTCCATCTGCTTGAGCGCTCCGGTTGACTGCGCCTGTTGTAGCTGGAAAACCCGGATCAGCTCGTGGCTGCCGGAATAGTTCATCTCGTAGAGTTCGTGCCTGGCGCCGAACTCGGTGCCGATGGCGTCCCACAGGAGCTTCATGATCTTGATGCGTTCCTTGTAGTCGATGCCGTTCGAGCCGCGGACATACTTCGCCAGATACTTGTCGACATCCGGGTTCTTGAAGTCGCGCGCGTGCGACGGCAGATAAATCAACCCCGAGGCGACCACTTTTTCGACGATGTTGCGCACCGCCGGGTAGGCCTCGGTCATGAACAAACGGTAGGTGGCCGAGCCGCGCGCATTGGGCAGCACCGCGCCGTTAACCCAGGGCTCGGGATTGTAGGCCATGGCGTCGGTGAGCGACCAGAACAGATTGCGCCAGCCGATGACTTCGCCGATCTGCGCCTGCACCCCGCGGAACCCTTCGACGCCCGTCGTGCGTGCGGCTTTGAAAAGCAGGCCGGCGATGAAATCGAGTTTCACCGCCAGCCGCGTACAGCCTTGCATGGTGAAGCCGTTGAAAAACCCGGACTTCGCGTAAAAATTCTTCAAGCGCTCGATGTCGCGATGAATCATCACATTCTCCCACGGGATGAACGCGTTGTCGAAAACAAAGATCGCATCGTTCTCGTCGAAGCGCGACGTCAGCGGATAGTCCCAGGGCGAGCCGGTGGCTCCGGCGGCGAGTTCGTAGGATGGCCGGCAGATGAGCTTGATGCCGGGTGTATTCATCGGCGCGATGAACATCACCACCATGGCCGGGTCGGTGATTTCCTGGCCCATATTCTGGCCGAGAAAATTATATTGGGTCAGCGCCGAGTTGGTGGCGACGACCTTGGCGCCGGAGACGTAGATGCCGGCGTCGGTTTCTTTCTGGATGGTGATGTAGACGTCCTTGACCTGCTCGACCGGCTTGTTTCGGTCGATCGGCGGATTGACCAGCGCGTGATTGAGAAACAGCACGGCCTCCTGGCCGCGTTTGTGCCAGGCCCGCGCGTTGCCGGCGAATTTGCCGTAATACTCGGCGTTGGCGCCGAGCGTGTTGAGGAACGCCGCCTTGTAGTCGGGGCTCCGCCCCAGCCAGCCATAGCTGATGCGCGCCCAGGCGGCGATCGCGTCACGTTGCGCCACGACCTCCGCGGCCGAGTGCGCCACCTTGAAGAATTTGTGGGTGTAACCGCCCGAGCCGGTGTCGGTCGGCGCGGTGAGGACGTCTTTCGTCTCTTTGGCGTGCAACGCGTCATAGAGCAGCGCGACCGAAGCCGCAGAATTGCGGAACGCCGGATGCGTGGTGACATCCTTGACCCGCTCGCCGTAGATGTAGACCTCGCGGCCGTCGCGCAGCGACTCGAGGAATTCCGCCCCGGTGAAGGGACGGTTCTTGCCTGCAATGATTGCTTCGGGATGCTCCGGCATCGCGTACTCCGTGTTCTTGCTTGTGCACCATACTCAACCCAGCCGCCCGCGCCAGACCGCGGAAGGCGCGTGCGCGCCGACGACGTCATCGTAACAAATCCCGGCCTCCCCGATAAATTTGTCAGCATACTGATGGACTTTGGTCAGTATACTGATAATATTCCGCGATCGTCAATAACCGGCGCGGACGCTTTGAAAATATCGGGATTTTTGATGGCAAACGGCGATCGCCTTTTTCTTGAAAAGCCCGGCCACCTCATTCGCCGGCTGCAGCAGATTTCTTTGGCCCTGTTCATGGATCAGACTCGAAAATTCGAGATTACCCCGGTTCAATATTCCGCTCTGATCGCCATCAACAATCATCCGGGGATGGATCAAACGACGCTTTGCAACATCATTGCCTTCGATCGCTCCACCATTGGGGACGTGGTAACGCGCCTGGAAATGAAAAAGCTCATCAGACGCCTCAGCGGCCCGGTCGACCGGCGTACAAAATCTCTTTCCATTACACCATTGGGCCGCCGCATGCTCGGCGATATCGAGCCTGCCGTTCAGTCCACGCAGCGGCTGATCCTGGCCCCGCTCAAGCCGGGGGAACGAGATCTGTTCATGAAAATGCTGAAGCATCTCGTGCACCTGAACAATGAGCACAGCCGCGCGCCTTTGCGTCCGAAAGACGTGCGGCATCGCAGGCGTCGACCTGCAGTACGGCCGGTCAACGCCACCCGGGAGACGCGGTCAGGAATACGCATACGCTCGAGGACGGACGCTTTTTCCGATTGATGGGCGTTTGGCGTTTACCGCCCGCGCCAGACCGACCACAGCGTCAGCACGCCGACCAGCACGACGGCGAGCGGCGCGCCGGGCAAGCCTGCCGTCGCGTAAGCCACCGCGCCGCAGGCGGCGCCGAGGATAAATCCAATCGCGATCGCCAAAACGACGGACAGGCGCGACCGCACGGCGGCGAAATCGCGTTCGTGACCGGGGTCGCCGGGTTCGCGCGCACGCCGCCGCCAGGCCAGCAACAGCTCGGTGGTCTCGATGCCGAGCTGCGTCATGTTGCCGGTCATCACGTTGGTCTGCGGAATGCCGCGCATGAGGAGCCGCACCGTGACGCTCTGCGTGCCCATGGCCATCGCCCCGAACAGGCCGGCGAGGATGCCGTGCCAGTCGTCGGCGCTCGTGACCCGCGGACCGGCAAGCATCAGATAGGAAAAAACGGCGAGGAGGAGCGTCTCGAACGCGAGCATCCACGGCAACGCGTCGCGGCCGCGGTCGCGCACGAGCCCGATCAATCCGGCGGTCAACGCCGCCGCGACCAGGAAGGCGAGGATGGCGATGACCTTGCCGGCAATGCCGATGTCGTGGGTGACGAGCTCGGCGCCGGCGGTGACGAAGCTTCCGGTCACCTGCGCGACGAAGAGACCGAATAAAGCCAGGAAGGTGTAGCTGTCGACATAGCCGGCGACGCTCAACAGCGCCGGCACCCATCGCGGCAGCGGATCATGACGACGAAGAAGCCGACCAGAATGGAGAAAAAACCGGGCGCCAGCGGTCTTGGTGCGCCGGTCGCCTCCATCGGCGGCGCGGGGACGTTCGACGGCATTTTTCTCACCGGCATTCTCGCCGTGCTGCTGGCGGGGATTTACCATCCCCGGCGGAGCGCCGCGACGGTCTAGCCTACCGCCGTTTTCAGCAGCGGGGCGACAAAGCCAACGTCCCGCCGGCATGCCACTGTCACCAAATGCCATGACCGGCGTATGGCGGGCCGGACGAGAACGTCGTAAATTGGCGGATCATTGATTGATGGGAGTGTGCGATGATTTTAGGAATGTCGATAGCGGCCTTTACCCTGCTCCACACCATCATTAGCGTGATCGGCCTCCTGTCCGGGCTGATCGTTCTGGGCGGAATGTACGGAGCCCGGCGCCTGCCCGGTTGGACCGCGCTTTTCCTTCTGACGACCGCCTTGACGAGCATCACCGGTTTCTTTTTTCCGAACGCGAAAATCACCCCGGGCCAAATCTTCGGCGCCATCACCCTGATCGTGATGGTGCCGACCCTGATCGGCCTCTACGGCTTTCATCTCCGTGGCGCGTGGCGTTGGATCTACGCCGGCGGTGCGGTCGTCGTGTTGTATCTGAATTTCTTTGTTCTGGTCGCTCAGCTTTTCGCGAAGGTATCGGTATTGCAGCCGCTCGCGCCGACGCAATCCGAGCCGCCGTTCCTGATTACCGAGGTCGTCGTGCTGGCGATCTTCGTCTTGCTTGGCATCATCGCGCTGGTGAAGTTTCACCCGGAACCAAAGCCTGCATGATGGCGGGAATATCCGTCACACGATGCGGTGGGCGACAAACAGCGCCAACACGACAAAGATAAACAAGTCGGATACCAGCGCGGTCTGGCCGGCGAAATTCCTGTGCCCGCGAAGCAAGTGGCCGGCGCCGGCAAGACCGTAATAGAGACCGCCGACGATGGCTGCGGGCACGAGGAAGCCCGGTTTCGCCAGCGTCAACAATCCCAATGTTCCCATCGCCAGGTTGCCGAAGCCCACCTCACGAACGATCGGATGCGCGGCGCTGTCCCTGATCTCGAAAATGCGCTCGGCGGTGAATTGCGGCTGCACTACTTGACGTATGCCGGCCAGGAAAAGCCGCACGCCCACGCCCCAGAACACAAACCACTTGCCGATCAGGAAGGATATGTCGGCCTCGCAGCCGCGCCAGGTCGCTTCGGTGACGATGCAGGCCGCAGGGAGAACGAACAGAAACAACACAACGGATACCAGATACATTGCGTCTCCCGCGGTGCCGGCGTTGAAGCACGCCTGCTCAGCAGGATGTGGCGTCGGCCCGCGTCTTGCAAGATCGCGGCGTGTCGGGCTTTGATAGGCCGGGAATGGGGCTCGTTGCCGCTGAACCCAGAGGCAAACAGGGGAACGTATCATGCCGTGGTATGATTATCTCGCGCACTTCGTCGCCGGCGCCTTTCTGGCCAACGGCGTGCCGCATTTCGTGCAAGGCGTCTGCGGCAACAGATTTCAGACGCCATTTTCATCTCCGCGGGGCGTTGGCGAGTCGTCGGCGACCGTCAACGTGCTGTGGGGCTGGTTCAATTTTATCGTCGGCGGCGTGCTGCTGCGCATCTTCTTTCCGCCGCTGCCGCCGCCTCCCGGCGACAGCATCTCCACTGCGCTCGGCGTGCTGGTCGCGGCTTTATGGCTCTCGAACCGGTTCGGCAAGGTCCGCAAAAATGCACCGCATCCCTGAGGATTTGCATGCATCCTGATCGCGCACGCGTTCTGGCCTTCCTCGTTTTCAGCCTGTTCGGCGGCACGGCCGATGCCGGTCAGGAAGGCAAGGACATGAAGCTGGAGGACGTCGGTTTCGTCATGCGCCCGGCAAATACGCCGGCGCAGATCGAGCGGCTACGGCTGTTGCCGCCACGCACTTTCGTGGCCCGGACCAAGGACGGCAGGCGGTATTTCCTCTATGCCGATCCCGACTATTGCAAATGCGTATTCCTCGGCAATGAGCTGGCGATGAAAAACTATCGCGATCTGGTGTCGCCGCCGCCGCTGGCCCCGATGCCTCTCGGACCGGACGGCGGTCCCGTTGCGGGCTCGCTGATTCAGGAACTGGATCCGGCAATCCCGATCCTCGACGGCGACATTCTCGATTATTCGTATTGACGGGGTGGATTGCAAATGACCGAAAAACTTGCCGCGGTGCGGGCAACCGGAGGCGATCCAGGCGCGATCGCGGAGTATCACGCCCACATCTACTACGATTCCCAATCGGAGCGCGGCCGGGCCGAGCGTTTGCGCGAACGTATCGCCGTAGAATTTCCTCCGGCCACGCTCGGACGCTGGCACGACAAGCTGGTTGGGCCGCACACGCAATCGATGTATCAGATCGCGTTTCCGAGCCGCATGCTGGAGTCGTTCCTGCCTTGGCTGATGCTCAACCGCGACGGATTGACGGTCCTCCTTCATCCCGAAACCGGCAACGACTACCGCGATCATACCGCGCATGCCGTCTGGTTCGGCGCCGTGCTGCCGCTGCGGACCGACGTTTTCAAGGATCGACGCGCGGCAGATTGACCGGGCGCTGCGGCAACTCCTTGTGGAACCGAAACGCGTCGCGTTAGTTTGTTTCGGGGATCGGCAGGAGGAATCCATGCGAAAGACATTGGTTATCTTGAGTTTTGCCGCGGGTCTTGGGGCCGCGGGTCTTGGATTGGTTTACAGTCAG
>Ga0302324_100010441_pt1 | contig 19236 bp, 18 predicted proteins | sample Palsa_T0_1_FD_201949 | JGI IMG/M metagenome (GOLD analysis project Ga0302324, IMG submission 201949) | Peat permafrost microbial communities from Stordalen Mire near Abisko, Sweden - Palsa_T0_1 | ecosystem: Environmental > Terrestrial > Soil > Palsa > Peat permafrost | place: Sweden: Abisko...
TTTGCGCGATGCGCGTTTGTCACGACTGGGAGTTCGTTCTCTCTGCCAGCTATGAGACGCCGCTGGCTTTCGTCCATGAGCCACTCTATCTGTACCGGTTGCATGGAACGAACACGTTTACCACCTCGCGGGTGCAGGCCGCCTTCGAGCTGGAGCAGCTTCAATCGCGCTTTTTTGCCTCGCTTGATCATCATCCGATCGCGACAGACGCGCTTGCACTGGAACGATTCCTAAGCCAGGTCAGGAAACTCGGTATGGGCGGCTTCCTGCCGCGAAATGCCGCCTTCAGCGCGCCGCCACGCTGAAGGCGTTTGGGAGACGCCGGATTGTGGCGCGCTAACCCGCATCTCCCCCGGCGGCCTGCGCCGAGGCGAGCGCCAGCGCAACGAGCGCAGGGCCGCGAGCGCGGGGCGACATGCGCACCCGCTCGTGGTGCCTACAGGATCTCTGCTGCCCGATCAGCCAGCCGCGAGCGCTCGCCGCGCAGCAGCGTGATATGCCCGCTGTGCGACCAGCCTTTGAAGCGGTCGACGACGTAAGTAAGCCCCGAACTCCCTTCGGTAAGATAAGGTGTATCGATCTGCGCGATGTTGCCGAGGCATACGACCTTGGTTCCAGGCCCGGCGCGCGTGATCAGCGTCTTCATCTGCTTAGGCGTAAGGTTTTGCGCCTCATCAATGATCAGGAACTTGTTGATGAAAGTACGACCGCGCATAAAGTTCAGCGATTTCACCTTGATGCGAGAGCGGATCAGGTCGCGCGTCGCGGCCCGGCCCCATTCGCCGGCCTCGTCGTCGGTCTTGTTGAGCACGTCGAGGTTGTCCTCAAGCGCTCCCATCCAGGGGTTCATTTTTTCTTCCTCGGTGCCCGGCAGAAAGCCAATGTCCTCGCCGACCGGGACCGTGACCCGCGTCATGATGATCTCCGAGTAGACCTTGAACTCCAGCGTCGTCATCAGTCCCGCGGCGAGGGTGAGCAGGGTCTTTCCGGTACCAGCTTGACCAAGCAGGGTCACGAAGTCGATTTCCGGGTTCATGAGCAGGTTGAGCGCGAAATTCTGTTCACGGTTGCGCGCGGTAATACCCCATACGTTGTTCTTGTGATGCGAATAGTCGCGCAGGGTCTGCAGCAGGGCCGTGCGCCCCGAGACCTCCTTGACGATGGCAAACAGGGGCGTCTCGCCCGGGCCCTTCGTTTCCTGGAATATGAACTCGTTGACGAGCAGGCTGTTGCACAGCGGTCCGGTCACGCGGTAGTAGGTGTGGCCGCCCTGTTGCCAGGATTCCATGCCCTTGCCGTGGCGATCCCAGAAATCGACCGGCAGCTCGCGCATGCCGCTGTAGAGGAGGTCGGTGTCCTCGAGAACCTTGTCGTTGAAGTAATCCTCGGCCGCGATGCCGACCGCGTGCGCCTTGATGCGCATGTTGATGTCCTTCGACACCAAGATGACGCTGCGCTTGGCATGCATGCGCTGCAGGTGCATCACCACCGCGATGATCTGATTGTCGGCCTTGCCGCCGGCGAGCGACGGGGGCAGCACCGTCGAGATCGCCTCGGTCTGGAGGAAAAGCCGGCCGCTGGCCGCTCCGCCGCTGGCGGGCTTGAGCGGTATTCCCGCGGCGATGTCGCCGCCGCTGATGGCAACCGCCGCCGTCACCAGCTCGTCGAGATAGCGCGACGCTTGGCGCGCGTTGCGAGCGACTTCGGTGACCCCCTTCTTGTTATTGTCGAGCTCTTCGAGGGTGAGAATCGGCAGATAAAGGTCGTGCTCTTCAAACCGGTACAGGCTGGTGGGATCGTGCATCAATACGTTGGTGTCGAGCACGAACAGCTTGGGAAGTGAGGTCTTGCTGGTCTTGGTTACTTGCGGGGCGAGACGAAGTTTGCGCTCGACCATGGGCCTCCTTGGGGCAGTGGCGGTGGACAGCAACACTCCTTGGCATCCTAGACTACCCTTCGACGAAAACACAAGAGTTTGTGTTCAGGGGCGCCCCACGGCGCCACGGATTGTGGCGTGAAGGGCACACCCGCCGGGGCCGTATTACAGCATTCTTACGACCTTGAGGGGTCCCGGGAAAGTTCAGGCGCTTTGGCGCCCTCGCCGCGTGGGCAAGCTTTCTGCGTGTTCGATGTCGACATCCTCCGTTCACGCGGCGCGATTCCTCGCAGCAACCTGACATCCGGACGACACGAGTTGGCCACCATGCGCAAGCAAAAGAGGAAGTATGACGGTGGTATACTGAAACACGTAGCGGCTTGACACGCGGCCAACCTGCGCAGGCGAACTTGCGCTACGAGATGCAGGTAGTAAAAATGGCCCCTATCTGGAAGACACATCTCGGCGACCAGGTGCCGTACGACGCGCAATACCACGACAAACCGCGAGTGGAGATTGCGAGCTTTATCAGCGAGCCGCCTGCGCTGGTGCTCGACGTCGGTTGTGGTGGCGGTGCCACTGCCAATCTGATCAAACAGAAATTTCCCGGTGCCAAGGTTATAGGCATCGAGCTTAACGCGCAGGCTGCCGACCACGCGCGTGCATACGTCGATGAAGTGATCTGCGGGGATCTGTTTGAGATCGAGATGCCCGAACGCCTTGGTAACGCTCAGATTGATTTGGTGTTGCTGCTCGATGTGCTCGAGCATCTGTTTGATCCGTGGCGCGCTCTTCAGCGCATTCGGGCGTGGCTGACGCCTGACACGCGCGTGCTGGCCAGTATTCCGAATGTCCGTAACTTGGCGACTCTTGACGATCTTGCTGCCGGGCGCTGGCGGTACGCGACCAATGGTGTTCTGGATATCACCCACGTTCGTTTCTTCACCAAGGAGTCGCTGCGCGCGTTATTCGAAGATACCGGGTACGAAGTGTTGGACATGCAGCCGTTGCTGCAACCGGAAATGGTCGAGCGGCATGTCGTGTCGCGTCGGCCCGGGCAACTCATGACACGGAACCTGTCGATAGACTTCCGTGACCTCGAAGACTTAGAAGACCTCTATGCGCTGCAGTACGTCATCGACGCCCGGATCACCACCGCTGACCCTCCGCACGCGGATCGAGTAGCGATGGTGGAATGACGCCTTAGGGGCCGAATCGAGATGCAGGACGTTCCACGCAATGCCCCGTGCCCTTGCGGTAGCAAGCGCCGTTACAAAGACTGCCATGGCGCTATTGACGGTGCGCTACTGCCGCCTTCACCTTCAGCGCCGCAGGTTACGTCGGTAACGCAAGAGCTGCCTTCCGCTTACCTAGCGCCGGGCAATGAATGGGCTGGTCTAAGCGAAATCGAGCGGGATGAGTGCGGGGCGCTCATGGCGCGCGCTCTTGAGCACCAGTTGGTGGAACGATTTGATGAGGCCGCCGAGGCCTACGCTGCGGTGCTGGGCAAAGCCCCGCATACCCATGATGCCCTGCACATGCTGGGTGCAATCAAGATGCGGCGTGGCGAACTGAAGGAGGCCAAGCGCCTGATTGTTGCCGCGATGAACTTGCGGGCATCCTATCCGGCGATTGAGCACAATCTGCAATTGATCCTGGACGCCGAGCGGGCGCAAGAGCGGATGTCCGTCCAACGCAGCCCCAGCATCGAACTCTGCGAGAGGGCGCTGCCGATCCTGGTCGACCTCGCACTGCGCCCGCGCGACGCGAGAGACCGCGAAGGCGCTGCCGTAAGTCCTCCTGCGGCGAAATCCGTTCACCTCATTCGCGCCGCCCGCAGTACCGATGTCGATCCGGGATGGCTCGTTCGGCGTCTTGCCACATTTCTCCCTGCGGCCGATACCCATCTCTGGGCAGCGGACAAGCTTCGCGACACGGGCATCTTCGGCAAAGGCTCGCGCCGTATCGATCGAGAGCTTGCAGTGTTTCCCCGTGGGGGCTGCCACATTTTCGTCGGCATCGATGTCGACAGCACCGAGTGGATCAGATCCGGCGAGGCAGACCGCACGGTGGTGATTTGCCAGCCTGCGCCACCGGCTGACCTGCTGGATCAACTCAGGGCTATTGCCTGCGACGGCGCGCACCCGCTCTATCTCGTCTTTCCCTCGCGCGCCATGGCGAATCGCTTCGGCCCGGGCCACATGGTGCTGCCTCCGCCTGTTGAATTGCGACGCGATACGCCTAGTCCGAATCATGACAAGGATGGCGCAAGGGTGCATCTCGCCGGCCTGAATGTCGGGGTTGTGGGCAGAAATTGGCGTGGCGGGTCGCCGGCCGCTGATGTGCCATTCCTGAAGCAGGTTGTTGCCGCTGCGGGCGGGTTGAATCTCTACGATGCGGCACTTCTGCGTTTCAGCCTGGGAGGCGAGTCGTCGGTGCGCTTTCATTCGCGCCAAGATGACGGACTCAGCACGTTCCTCGATGTCCTTGACTGCCTGCTCATCTGCCCGGAACCGTGGTGGCTCGAGGGAAACGGCCGTGATCTTTTCACGGCCATGGCGAGCGGCGTCCCGGCCCTCTGTCCCGCTGCATCGATCTATGCGGAATACATCGATGACGGTGTGGATGGCCTCATTTATCATTCATGCGATGAGGCCGTGCAACAATTGATCGAGCTACGCCGTTCGCCGACGCGGATCGAGGGGCTTGGTAGGGCAGCGCGTGGCAAGGTCGCAGAGCTGGTCAGTTCCACAGCTGTTACGGACATCGTGCGGCAGCTCGTATCGGGAAGTGCGATTGTTGCCGATCCGGGCAGCGCCGAGGTCCCGCGCATAAGAGCCATCTCGTCATGAGCGACGCATTGGAAAGGCTGCAATGACGTCAGGCGTGCGGGCGATAGCTTTCTATCTGTCGCAATATCACCCAATCCCGGAAAACGACCTCTGGTGGGGCACTGGCTTCACCGAATGGACGAATGTCACGCGGGCGCGGCCAAACTTCGTCGGGCACTATCAACCCCATCTCCCCGCCGATCTCGGTTTTTACGATCTTAGGGTTCCGGAAACGCTTGAACGCCAGGCGGCGCTCGCGCGCAGCTATGGACTGCATGGATTCTGCTATTACTACTACTGGTTCGCCGGCAAACGACTGCTCGAGAGGCCGATCGAGCAAATGCGCGTATCGGGCCAACCCGACTTTCCCTATTGCTTGTGCTGGGCGAACGAAAACTGGACCCGCCGTTGGGATGGCAAGGACAATGAGATACTCATCGCCCAGAATCCATTGCCGATGCACGCAGAGGCACTAATCCGCGATCTGTTGCCCCACTTTCGCGATCCGCGCTACATACGCGTTGGTGGAAGGCCTGTATTCGTCGTCTATCGGGTCGGGACGCTGCCAGACCCTCATGCTATGGCCGGCATCTGGCGTGACGTATGTCGGCGCGAAGGCATTGGAGAGCCCTATTTGTGTGTTGCAAAGACCCACGACACTGCGGATCCAAATCTTTATGGCTTCGATGCGATGGTCGAGTTCCCGCCACACGCGATCAGGACACTTCCGGTCAATCAGCAACTCAAGTTCACGAATCCAGCTTTCAGTGGATTCATCTACGACTACCGGCTCGCTGTGGAGGATCTGCTCCGGCGCCCCGACGTTCCCTATATCAGGCATAACACGGTAATGACCGGTTGGGACAACACCGCGCGGCGCCCCGATCAGGCCAACATTTTCATCAACACATCTCCAGAGTTCTACGAAGTCTGGCTGCGCGAGGTCATCGCCCGAACGATCGAGCTTCGTCAGCCAGAGGAACGGCTGGTCTTTATCAACGCCTGGAACGAATGGGCGGAGGGGGCCCACCTTGAACCCGACCAGCGCTACGGCCATCAATACCTACAGGCGACACAGCGTGCGCTCAACGGAAGCCCGATAGCCGGCAGCTCACGTCCCCTTCGCATCAGCGGTTTCGAAGGGTAATAAATTGACTGTCGTAGAGAGTGCGAGCGCCGACGGCTGCATTCGCGAATCGCGGGGCCGGCTCACCGCGTGCCAGATAGTGCTTGGATAGTTCGAAGCCGAGGCGAACTCGCTTGGGTCCCCGCTCGATGTAGACGATTGCAGGGGCAACGACGACTCGAGAGGCGATCTCTGGCGAAGTTGCGCACAGCAGGATGAGTTCAATTAGAAGATTGGTCAGCGGCTCCTTCGCACTGAAGTAGTCGCCGCCGCGCTCAGCCTGCCAGTAATCGCCGCGCCAATGAGCCCAAGACCAGTCTTCGATAATATACAAACCACCTTCGCGCAGGCGCGGAAAGAGCGTCCGGAATGTTGCGCGCGTTTCCGAATAGAAATGGGAAGCGTCATCGACCACGAGATCGAGCGGCTGGTTGCCGAATTGAGCTTCACAAATGCGATCGACCGATGCGAAATCTGCTTGGTTGACGCCCCGCTCGACCAGGATCGCGTCGGGATACCGGGCCACATAGTCGTCCAGCGGTCGAAGTGGCGTAGTTTGGAGTTCAATCGCGACCAGCTTCTGTGGCTCGAAGAGTTTGTGGAAAAGTACGACACTTCCACCTTTGTAGACGCCCACATCGACCATTCGGTCGACAGGCCGATTGCCGAGGACCGATAGCTCGTCCTCGACCATCCGCCGGTCCTTTCCGAGAATGAAGTGCCGGTCAGCCGATTCACGTTCGTAGAGTTCCGGAGGCACGCAAAGCTCAACGCGCACGTCACCGAAATCGATCAGGGCGTCACTCACCCAAGGGATGCACGTGCGTGCCTGCAGCCGGGCCATGGCCATCTTGGTCAATCCAGGTTGTGGCGTGTCAGAGTCATTCATTTCTGTATCGCGAAGCCTGTTTGACGAGCGCCCCGCCGGCCGTAGAGCGCATCCGCGATCTAAGCTGAGGCGGCTGTCCGCGTTGCTTCAGTTGCGGACGCGGGATCACTGCGATTGTGCCAAGACGGGCCCAGCGCAAAGCAACCGCATGGGCAACCCACAACTTAGGATCAGAGTGCCTTTACAGCGTCCAAAACTTCCTGCGCGTGACCGTCAACCTTCACCTTCCTCCACTCGGCAACCAGCTGTCCAGTTGGGCCGATAAGGAAGGTTGACCGCTCGATTCCCCTGACCTGCTTGCCGTACATGTTCTTCATCTTGATCACGCCGAACTGGGTGCAGAGTTTTTCCTCGACATCGGCGAGGAGGTCGAAGGGAAAATTCATCTTCGCCTTGAAGTTCTGGTGCGACTTCAGACTGTCGCGCGACACCCCGACCACCACCGCGCCGGCCTTGTCGAACCGCTTGTACAAGTCGCGGAACTGCTCGCCTTCCATAGTGCAGCCGGGCGTGTTGTCCTTGGGGTAGAAATAGAGCACCACAGGATGACCCCGGTGCTCCGATAGCGTGAACGTGCCGCCGGTGGAGGGGACCGAGAAATCGTCGACTTTTTTCGCCGCCATGGCAGCGTCAGGCGACTTGCGCCGGATCGAGGTCGGCAAGAAACTCCACGCCCTGGCGGAGCAGGGTCCCGCTGCGCCCGGGGATCGTGCCCGGGGCGACTTCGCAGCGCGGCAGCGCGAGCGCCTGCAGCGACTCGTAGAGCGCGCGCATCGGCACCAGTCGGTAGCCTTGCGCCTTCCAGCCTTCGAGCAGGCGCTCGAACACGCTCGCGAGACGCATGCCTTCCAGCTCGGCATGCAGTGTGAATACGTGGCCGACCTGAGGCGGTGTCGCGGTCAGGGCGAGCAGGTGGTCCGCAACGGTGTCCTCGCCGATACCGTCGGTGCCAATTAACTCGTCGAGCGTCGGCAGGGTCGTCGGCAACTGCGGACACCGGATCAGCTCGGCGTCCCACACCGGCAGGTGCGGATACTCGCCGCGCCCGTCCGAGCAATACTCGAAGCCCAGCTCCTGAGTAAGGCGCATGGCATGCACGTTCATCTGCCAGCCGGCGGCGCCATGCAGGCGCGGCGGTTCCCCGAAGACCTCGGCAAAACGATCGCAGGCAAGCTGCATCTGTTTGCCTGTCCATTCCGCATCCGCGCCATCGAGGCCGTCTTGCCACTTGACGTGATCCCAGGCGTGGAGCCCGACCTCGAACCCCTCGTCGCGCGTCTGGCGCATGACCTCGCCCGCCCGCCGCCCGATGTCGGGTCCCGGCAGCAACGTGCCGTAGAGAAGCGTCTTGAGGCCGTAGTGGCGCATGACGGAGGTGCGCTGGACCTTACGCATGAACCCTGGCCGAAAGGCGCGCCGGATTGCGCGCCCGGTGTGATCCGGGCCGACGCTGAAAAGGAATGTCGCGCCTGCATCGTGGCGGCGCAGGATCTCGAGCAGACGCGGCACGCCCTCGCGCGTTCCGCGCAACGTGTCGACATCTATCTTGAGCGCGAGGAGCATGGGATCTGCAGCACAACGGCCATTTTACGCCAGGTTTTCGCGAAGGCGCCGCGGCGTCATTCCACCAACGCGCGCGCCTCGGCAACCTGGCCACGATAGGCATCGAAGATGCGCCGCAACGAGTCCTCCATGCCAACGGTCGGCTGCCAGCCAAGGTCTGCACAGGTGTTGTCGATCTTGGGCACCCGGTGCTGCACGTCCTGGTAGCCGCTGCCATAGTACGCGTCGGCCGTGGTCTCGACCAGCTTGACCTTCGTCGCGCTGTCGCGGTATTCCGGATACGTCAGCGCCAGGTCGAGCATCATGCGCGCAAGCTCACGTACCGAGTAGTTGTTCTTCGGGTTGCCAATATTGTAGATCCTGCCGCTGGCTACCCCGCCGTCGTTGGCGATGATCTTGAGCAACGCGTCGATACCGTCGTCGATATAGGTGAAAGCGCGCTTCTGCGTGCCGCCATCAACCAGCTTGATCGCTTCGCCGCGGACGATATGACCGAGGAATTGGGTGATTACGCGCGAGCTGCCTTCCTTCGCCGTGTTGATCGAGTCGAGGCCGGCGCCGATCCAGTTGAACGGCCGGAACAGCGTGTAGTCGAGGCCTTCCTGCATGCCGTAAGCGTGAATAACCCGGTCCATCAGCTGCTTGGCGCAGGCGTAGATCCAGCGCGGCTTGGCGATCGGCCCGAGCACCAGATCCGAAGCCTCCGAGTCGAATTCAGCGTCGCGGCACATGCCGTACACCTCGGAGGTCGATGGGAACACGACCCGCCTGCGATGCCGCACGCAGGCCCGCACGATCGGGAGGTTGGCTTCGAAATCGAGCTCGAAGACGCGCAGGGGTTCGCGCACGTACACCGCCGGCGTTGCGATCGCCACCAGCGGCAACACCGTATCGCATTTCTTGATGTGATACTCGATCCACTCCCGGTTTATGGTGATATCGCCTTCGAAAAAATGGAAGCGCTTCTCGGACACCAGATCAGCAATGCGATCGGTCTGCATGTCCATGCCATAAATCTCCCAATCGGTCGCGGCGATGATCCGCGCGGAGAGATGGTGGCCGATAAAGCCGTTGACACCGAGAATGAGGATTCTGCGCATGAGGGGAACACCGGCGGCGGCAGGCCCGGCGAACCGGGATTCTACCTGCGCGGCCTGCCGAGGGCCAAACCACGGCCCCGAGTTCAACGTTCGAGGGGGATCGGCTGGCCGGCGCAGATCTCGGCGAGCGTCGCTGCGGTAACCGCCGAGCCGTCGATTTCGAGCGCGGCAATCGACAGGGTGCCTCCGCCGCCACAGTGTGCCACGATTTCGCCCTGATCGACGCGGAGCGACGGGGTATCCGTTGCCGCTGCCGACGGGTCGCGTATGCGGCTACGCAGCACGCGCGCGGATCGGCCGCGCACGCGGGTCCGTGCGCCGGGGTAGGGCGGCGCCACGGCACGCACGAGGTTGTGAATGTCCGCCGCCGGACGCGACCAGTCGATAACGCCGTCCTCAGGCTTGCGTCCACCGAAGTAGGTGGCCTGCGCGCGATCCTGGGCGCGACGCGGCGCGGTCCCGGCAACGAGTGCCGGGACCGCGCCGTGCAGCGTGAGCTCGGCGGCGACGGTTACCTTGTCGAACACCTCCTTGGCGGTATCGTCGGGCAGAATCGGCACCGCAGTCTGCGCTACGATGTCGCCGTCGTCGGGCTTTTCGGTCATGTAGTGCAGCGTCGTCCCGGTCTGCGTCTCGCCGTGGATCAGCGCCCAGTTCACCGGCGCACGGCCGCGATACTTGGGCAGCAGCGAACCATGGATGTTGAGCGCGCCGCGCGGCGCCAGCGCCAGCAGCGGCGCCTTCAGCATCAGCCGATAGTAGAACGAGAAGAGGAAATCGGGCCGGCATCCGTTGACGCGGGCAAGCAACGCGGCGTCATTCGGATTGATCGGGGCGATCGTGGGGATGCCGTAATCCATGGCGGTGGCCGCCACGCTGTCGAACCAGATCTGCTCCTGCGGCATGTCCTGATGGGTGATCACCAGCGGCACATCGACGCCGTGCGCGAGCAGCGTCTTCAGGCAGCGTACGCCCACATTGTGGTAGGCGAAAACGACGGCCCGGGTCACGGCGGTGGCGCGTCGCCTGCGTCGCGTTCGAGCACCGCCCGGATCGTGTATCGCGGTCGCTCCCGCACCTGCTGGTAGATGCGGCCGACATACTCCCCGACCAGGCCCAATCCAAAAAGCACGGTGCCAAGCAGAAAGAAGGCGAGGATGTCGCGATCCCACAAGGTTGAAAAACCTTCGTGCCACCCCGCTCGCACCAGGCGCTCGACGATAACGATGAAGTAGGTAATGAGGGCGCCGACCGACACGAGCATCCCGAACATCGAGAACAGCTGCAGCGGCACCAGCGAGAAGCCGGTGATCAGATCGAAGTTGAGCCGGATCAGTCGATACACCGAATATTTCGATGCGCCGGCAGCGCGTTGGGCGTGCTCGACCTCGATTTCGGTCGGGTTGTGCGCATAGGTGTATGCGAGCGCTGGAATGTAGGTGCTGACCTCGCGCGATGCGGCGATCGCGCGCACGATGTCACGGCTGTAGGCGCGCAGCATGCAGCCCTGGTCGGTCATCTTGATCCGCGTGACACGCTCGCGCAAGCGGTTCATCAAACGTGAAGCGGCGTGCCGCCACCACGAGTCCTCGCGTGTGCGGCGGATGCTGCCAACATAATCGTGGCCCGCGTCCATGGCGGCGAGGAGCTTGCCAATCTCCTCCGGCGGATTCTGCAAGTCCGCGTCCAGAGTGACGATGCGTTCGCCGCGGCAATGGTCGAAGCCGGCGACAATGGCCATGTGCTGGCCGTAATTGGAGTGAAACAGCACCACCCGCGTGACGTCGGGTCGGCGCAGAAACTGGTCCTTGAGAATGGCCGCGGAACGGTCGCGGCTGCCGTCGTCGACGAACACCACCTCGTAGGGAACGCCCAGGCGGTCGAGCGCAGGATAGAGCCGGTCGAACAGCACGCCGAGTCCCGCTTCCTCATTGAAGACTGGAATCACCACCGACACCTGGGGAACGAACACGGTCATCTCCGGCTGGCGCTGATCACCGCGACAACTGCTTCGCAGACGCGGTCGACGTCGGCTTCGGTCATTCCCGCGTGCAGGGGCAGCGACACGGTTTCGCGCGCGATACGCTCGGCATTGGGAAACTGGCCTTCGTGCCCCCCGTATCGCCGGCCCAGGGTGCACAGATGCAGCGCCTCGTACGACACACCGATGCCGATACCGCGCGCGTCCATGGCGTCACGGAAAGCCCGGCGCGAGATGGTGAGCGCCTCGATCGGCAGCAGGATGCAGAACATGTTCCAGGAATAGCCATCGTCAGCGGCGGTTCGCGGCGCGGGTGGCAGCAGGCCCACGTTCTGGGTGGCGAAGTTGGCGAAGTAGCGATTGGCAAGCGTGCGACGCCGCGCCAGGAACTCCGGCAGCCGCTCGAGCTGGGCGCAGCCGATGCGCGCATTCACGTCGGGCAGGTTGAACTTACCGCCGGGGAAGGCCACGTCGCGCGTCCGGTCAGGCAGGAAGGTGATGCCGTGGAAGCGCAACGCCTCGACCCGCTTGGACTCTGCCTCGTCGTTGACGACCAGCGCGCCGCCCTCGATCGAGGTTATATTCTTGTTCGGATGAAAGCTGAACGTGGTGAGGTCGCCAAAGGCGCCGACATTGCGCTCTTTCCAGCGCGAGCCGATGACCAGCGCCGCGTCCTCGATGACGCGCACACCATGTCGTCGCGCCAGCGCAAACAGCGCATCCATGTCGACGAGTGCGCCGGGATAGTGAGTCGGAATGATCGCGCGTGTGTGCGGCGTGATGGCGGCCTCGACCTGACGCAAGTCGATATTGCGCGTGACAAGGTCGCAGTCGACGAACACCGGCGTAGCGCCCACCTTGACGATCATGTTGAGCACGGTGAAGAAGCTCTGCGTCGAAGTTATCACCTCGTCGCCGGGCCCGATGCCGGCCAGCTGCAGCGCGACCTCCACCGCGGCAGTGGCGGAGCTCACCGCCCGCACCGGGCGCCCACCGCAAAATGCCGACAGCTGGGTCTCGAAGGTCTGTACCCAGGGGCCGCTGGCGATATGCCCCGATCGCAATACCGCGTCGACCCCGGCAATGGTCGCCTCGTCGAGCAGCGGGCCCGCGAACTTGAGGTAGCCCGGCATCACGAGCGCGCCACCAGCCATACGCCGACGATGATAAAGCCGATGCCGAGCCAGCGTCCGAGCGTCACCGTTTCGCCGAAGATGTAGTACGCCGCAACAGCGTTGATGACGTATCCCAGCGAGAGCATCGGATAAGCGATCGACACCGGGACGCGTGACAGGCCGACAATCCATACCACCACGCTCACGACGTAACAGGCGAGTCCGCCGACGATGTGCGGCTCGAACGCCATGCGGCCGAATTGCGCTGGCCAGTTGTCCGCGGAGAGCGTGATCACACCGAGTACGTTGGTTCCGGCTTTGAGCAGGAGTTGTGCGCCGGCATTGAGCAGCACACCGGTGAACAGAAAGGAGAACGCGACCCAGGTCATCAGCGTCGAGCGACTATGACCCGGCGCGAGTCGCGCCCCAGCACGACCATCGCCACGCCGTCGCGCTGCAGTTCGTCGAATTCTTCCGGCTGCATGATTGCGTAGGCCTGATCGGCCGCCCCCCAGCGACGTCGCCAGTCGGCAACGGTGTCGATCGCCTTGTCCGGCTCGCTCGTGAGCCCCATCGCCAGCTCGTCTCGAAACTCGACCGGCACGACCGTTCGTCCGAGATAATACGGCAAGGTTTGATCGTACATCCGGATCGTATAAAACGGCACATCGCGGCGCAAAGGCCCGTGTCCGGCGACAACGCGTGCCAGGATCGGCTCGCTCGCATGCGACTCGGCGAGCTCGTCGAAGCCGGTTAGCACGAGCTGTGCGCCGAGGAGCGAAGTCAGCGACACCGCCAAGACGGCTGCAGTGCGCTTTCCGCGGCGAAGCCACCACCAGCCCAGGACGCCGCCGAGAAACCCACAGATGCAACCGGCCTTGACCCACGGCGCGTAGTCGAGCAGTGGTTGCAGTGGCTGGCGCGCGTCGGCGAAGTGTTCCGCGATCGGCGCGTACGCGAACAGCACGACGAGCGTGATAAGTCCGCCCGCGACGACCAGCGGCAGCGTCAGCCGCGCGAGCGTCGCGCTGGACAAGGTAAGCAACTGGCGGCCGATGACGAGCGCGAGCGCCGGGAAGATCGGCAGAATATACGACGGCAGTTTCGACCCCGAGGCACTGAAGAAAAGAAAAATGACCGCCGCCCAGAGCAGCGCAAAGCGCTGCCAGTTGAAGCGGCCCGCGGCCGCGGGCGCGTCGCGCCAGGCGCGGTAGACACTCCACACGAATACACTGAGCCACGGCAATATGCCGCCGATCAGGATCGGCACGAAATACCACCACGCGCCTGTGCGTCGGTGCTCGGTAGTGAGAAAGCGCGTGAAGTGTTCGTGAATGAAGAAGAAATCGAAGAACTCCGGATTGCGCGCAGACACGACGGCGAACCACGGTACCGCGAGCAGGCAGAAGATGAGGGCGCCGGATACCAGGTGCAACCGCCGCCACAGCGCCCAGTCGCGTTGCAGCAGCGTGTAGACGATGAGCACTGTGCCGGGCAGCACGATGCCGATCAAGCCCTTCGACAGCGTCGAGAGCGCCATGGCGGCCCACGCCGCCCACATCCACCAGCGCGTTTCGCGCGGTGAAGCGGCCGCGCTCTGGGCGATGAACAGGCTCCCCAGTGCCACATTCATCCACAGCGTGAGCCCGGCATCGAGGGTGAGAATGTGTGCGTTGAGCACGTACCAGAGGCAACCGGCGAGCGCGGCTGCGCTGTACAGGCCCAGCGACGGCCCGCCCAGGCGCAAGCCAACGTACCCTATGAACAGCACGCCGAGATAGCCGGAGAGCGCCGGCCACAGTCGTGCTGTCCAATGCCGTACGCCGAACGCTTCGTAGGTCGCTGCGGTCAGCCAGTATTGCAGCGGGGGTTTTTCGAAATACTTGATGCCGTCAAGTCGTGGCGTCACCCAGTCGCCGCTGACGGTCATCTCGCGCGGGATCTCGGCGTATCGACCTTCGTCCGGATGCGCGAGCCTGCGATAGTCGAGGTTCGCGAACCAGACCAGGGTAAAGACGGCCAGCAGCAACCATGCTCCGCGTTGGGTCAGCGGAACAAGGGGGCGAAACGGGCCGGGGGTGGGGGACACAGACATCGCGACGGCGGCGATTCTACCGCGTTCGAGGCACGGGCGACCGTGTTAATCTGCCGCGGACGGCGCGCGCTTCGCGCCCCAATGCGTTCGCCATGTCCCAACCGGATCGGATCGACATCACCGGCGCCACCGAGGGCGACCTCGGCGCCGTGGCCGAGTTGGCCCGGGTCATCTGGCGCAAGCATTACCCGGGCATCATCACGCCCGAACAGATTGAGTACATGCTCGAGCGCGGCTATGCGCGTGCCGCGCTGCGACGGTTCGTCACCGAGAGCGGCGCCGGGCTCGATCTCGCCCGCATCGACGACCAACTCGCCGGCTTCTCGGCCTACCACCGCGGCGACGATCCCGACGAACTCAAGCTCGACAAGCTCTACGTGCATCAGGAGTTCCACCGTCGCGGCGTCGGTCACCGGTTAATCGAGGCCGCCGCAGCGGCCGCTCAGGCGCAGCATCGCGCGATGCTCGTTCTCAACGTGAACAAGAACAACGCCCAGGCGATCAGTGCCTACGTTCGCAGTGGCTTCGTTGTGCGCGAGGCGGTTGTCGTCGACATCGGCGGCGGCTTCGTGATGGACGATTACATCATGGTCAGGCGTTTGGAGTCCTGACGCACCTTGCCCGGCGGGCGTCGATTCGCTACCATGCTCTGGACTGGCTGAACGCAAAGCCGCCTGCTGCAACCGCCGGGGTCGCCCTGGCGGTTGCGTTTTTTTGGAAGTGACGATGGCGCACGCGCTCACGCTCTACGACAACTACACGCGCAGCTTTCGCCGCTTTGAAGCGCTCGGCAGCGGCCCCGTCGGCCTTTACACCTGCGGTCCGACGGTCTACGACTACCAGCACATCGGCAACTTTCGAACTTTCCTGTTCGAGGACCTGCTCAAGCGCGTGCTGGAGTGGAATGGTTACGCGGTGCGGCACGTCATGAACATCACCGATGTCGGCCATCTCACGTCGGACGCCGACACAGGCGAAGACAAGATGGTGGCCGGCGCACGGCGCACGGGGAAGAGCGCGTGGGAGATCGCGGCGCTGTTCACCGAATCATTCCTCCAGGACATGACGGCGCTCAATATGGAAGCACCGGCGCTCTACTGTCGCGCCACCGACCACATTGCCGAGCAGATCGAGTTCATTGCTGACATCGAGAGGAATGGCTACACCTATCGCACCTCCGACGGCATCTATTTTGATACCAGCAAGCAGCCCGATTACGGTTTCCTCGCGCGGCTGGACAAGGCGGGGCTGGAGGCCGGCAAGCGTGTCGGGGTGGGAGAAAAGAGGCACAACACCGACTTCGCGCTGTGGAAGTTCTCCCCCCCGGGCGAGAAGCGGCAGATGGAGTGGCCAAGCCCCTGGGGCACCGGTTTCCCCGGCTGGCATATCGAGTGCTCGGCGATGGCGCAGAAGTATTTGGGCGACTTCTTCGACATTCACTGCGGTGGTGAGGACCACATTCCGGTGCACCATACCAATGAAATCGCGCAAACCGAAGCCCGCGTCGGTACGCGCTTGGCGAACTTCTGGCTGCATGGCTACTTCCTGCTTGTCAACGACGCCAAGATGGCCAAGTCTGCGGGCGAGTTTCTGCGCCTGAAGGCGCTCATCGAGCGCGGTTACGATCCGCTTGCCTTCCGTTATCTCTGCCTCACGGCGCACTATCGCACCCAACTCAACTTCACCTGGGACGCACTCGATGCGGCGGCGACCGCGTTGGAACGTTTGCGCACTGGCTTCCACGCCTTGCCCGATGCAGGTCCTGCCGATGCGGGCTACCTCGAACGCTTCACGGCAGAGCTCAACGACGATCTGAACCTGCCGCGGGCGCTGGCACTCGCCTGGGAAGTCCTGCGCGGCGAGTTACCGCTTACGGCGCGCAAGGCGACATTGCTCGCCTTCGATCGTGTGTTCGGATTGGGGTTGGCCGCGTGGCAGCCAAAACAGGAACACGTTCCCGAGCCCGTGCGCGCCCTTGCCGCGGCGCGCGCGGCCGCGCGCGCCGCAAGAAATTGGTCGGCTGCCGATCGCTTGCGCGACGAACTGCACGCCGCCGGCTGGGAGATGGAAGACCGGGCCGACGGCTATGCGCTCAAGCCGCGTTAGGCCCTGGCGAGTGCGCCGCGCCAGCGCACGCTTGGCGCACGAGGCGGCCAACCCGGCTAATAAAGGCGCTTGACGGCGCCGCTGTAGAGCACCGGTCCAGTCGGTGAGCCGGTGGGCGAACCGCCGCTCGGTTCCAGACTAACCGCCAAGGCCGGAATGTCCTTGAGTGCTTGCTCGGCATTGGCCGGAAGCGCGACGCGCGCGATACCGGCCGGAGCGACACCAGAGACGAGACCCAGCGAGCGTGGGTTGCCGTGGTCGGGTAGCATCCACAGCTCGAGCGCGCGATCACTGGCAAGCGCAATCGGCGCGATCGCGGCGACGGTGAGAAAACGGCTCGAGCGGTCAGTCGACGCGAGCAGCGCCGGCTTGGCGTCCCCTCCGGCGAGGACCGCGACGAGCGTTCCCTGCGGCAACTCCGGCGCGGGCTTGAACAGCGCTACTGCGAGTGCAAACGCGACCGCCAGGCTCGAGAGCGCGAGACCGCGCCACCATCCGGCATAGGCGCCGCGTCCTTCCAGCCGCTCCGGCGCGGCGGTGCCCTTGATGCGCGCAAGGATTCCGGTCCAGATACGTGCTGGCGGCGTGACGGGAGGCAGACTCTCGGCCAGCGGCAGCAGGCGCTCTTCCCAGGCGCGTACCGCATCGGCGAGTCCGCGGTTGCTGCGCATCAGGCGCTCGAAGCGCAACCGCGCCCTTCCGCGCAACGTGCCGATCACGTACGCGGCGGCGAGGGCATCGACGCGCTCGGGATCGTTGAGGTTCACCGCGTGACCCCCACGCGATCGAGACATGAGCGCAGCCGCTCGAGGCCGCGGCGGACCCACGACTTGACCGTGCCGAGCGGCTCCCGCATGTGCCGTGCGAGCTCGGAATGCGACAGGCCCTGGAAGAATGCCAACGCGATTGCCTGCTTCTGGGCAGGCTCTAGCGCGTCGACGCATTCCTTGACCGCGAGCGCGTCCGCACCGGCAAGCAACAGCTCGAGCGGAGTCGGTCCCTGCGCTGCGATCGTCACGCCTTCCTCCTCATCGTCCATCGTTACGGTGTCGACTTCGCGCCGGCGCAATTGATCCAGGCAGCGATTGCGGACGATGCTGGTCAACCACGTCAGAGGTTGGCTCTTGGCGGCGACGTACGAGGCGGCATGGTGCCAGATATTGACGAAACTCTCCTGCAGAACCTCCTCAGCAGCGGACGCTTCACGCAATATACGCAGCGCCACCGCGAACAGATGCGGGGAAGCCGCGCGGTAGAGCTCGGCGAACGCCTGCTGGTCTTTCAACGCCGTGCGCGCCAGCAGCTCCATGAGACGCGCGTTGCGCTCGAGTTGCTTTGCCGGGTCGCTTGCCATGGTCGCTCGGCTACGCGCGCCGGCGGTCTTTCTGCCACAGCACGTCGGCGCAGCCGGCGTCGCGATTGAGCACGCGCGCGAGTACGAACAGGAGGTCGGAGAGGCGGTTTACATACTTGCGCAGCGGATCGGGCACCGTCGCGGTTGTGCCCAGATGCACCAGCGATCGCTCCGCCCGACGACACACCGTGCGCGCAACATGGGCCTGGCTCGCCGCGCGCGACCCACCGGGCAGAATGAATTCCTTGAGCGGCGGCAGGTCAGCATTGAACTGGTCGACGGCTTCCTCGAGGCGCGTCACCTGCGCGTCGCTTACTGAACGGGAGCCTGGAATCGAGAGCTCGCCGCCCAAGTCAAACAGGTCGTGCTGCACCTCGACCAGGCAGGCAGCGACCGGTGCAGGAAGGGCTTCGGCAAGCAGCGCACCAAGGCTCGAATTGAGCTCGTCGACCGCGCCGATGGCATCGATACGCGCCGAGTCCTTCGCTACGCGTGAACCATCGCCGAGCCCAGTCGTGCCGGCATCACCGGTGCGGGTAACAATTTTGGAGAGCCGATGGCCCATGGTGCCTTGTCCTGCGTCGCGCTTTGCGGGTGCGGTCGGACCGGCCAGCATAGTGAATTCGGCCATGGGCGGCAAGCCGCCGCGATCTCGGCCGCGAGCGTGCTCATTCGATCTGCACCTATGCATGGCGACGCGAGTGTCAGCCCGAACGTGCTTCGAGCAGGTGCGACAGATCCACCGCCGGCGATTCCTTGACGCACTCCATCACCGCGTAGCTGTGCGTCTCGCGAATACCCGGCACCCCGGACAGAACTTCGCCGAGAAACGCGCGGTACGCGCTCATGTCGGCCACGCGCACCTTGAGCAGGTAGTCGAAGCCCCCGGCCACCATGTGGCACTCCTGGACCTGCGCAATTTGAGCCACCGCTTGGCGAAACTGCTCAAAGGCGTCCTGCGAGGTGCGATCGATGGTGATTTCGATGAATACCAGAAGCCCGAGGCCGAGGCGCGCCGCGTCGAGGGTTGCCGTGTAGCCGCCGATCGCGCCGGCGGCCTCGAGCGCGCGAACGCGTTCGGCGCATGGCGTCGCGCTCAGGCCCACCGTCTTGGCCAGTGCAACAACCGACAGCCGCCCGTCCCGCTGCAGCGCATCGAGGATCGCGAGATCGATCGCGTCGAGCCTCTTCATCGCACGC
>Ga0302324_100010443_pt1 | contig 19236 bp, 22 predicted proteins | sample Palsa_T0_1_FD_201949 | JGI IMG/M metagenome (GOLD analysis project Ga0302324, IMG submission 201949) | Peat permafrost microbial communities from Stordalen Mire near Abisko, Sweden - Palsa_T0_1 | ecosystem: Environmental > Terrestrial > Soil > Palsa > Peat permafrost | place: Sweden: Abisko...
CAGCGCCGTCGTCGCCCGCAATTTGCAACGCAAAGGCAAGTCTCTGTTCACCACCCGGCAGGGGGGCGCCAACGTCGGCTATTACGAAGCGCCCGACGGCGAAAACGAAGCCCTCTTTATCGCCGATTATGTGCAAAAGTGGTTACGAAACGCCGGCGAGACAGAAGACCTTCCCCGTGCTGCCGTCCTCTACCGGACCAACTCGCAATCCCGACTGATTGAAGAAGCGCTGCGCCGCTACCAGATTTCCTACACCATGGTCGGCGGCTTCTCCTTTTACGAACGCTCGGAAATCAAAGACCTGCTCAGTTATCTCAAGCTGGTCAAGAATCTCGACGACTCCGTGTCACTTTCGCGCGTCGTCAACACTCCAGCGCGCGGTATCGGCAAGGCGACGCTCGAACAACTCGAACGAATCGCGTTGGAAACTGGAACCAGCACGTGGCGCGCCATCCAACAAGCGATCGCAAACCGGCTACTTTCCGGCCGCGCCATCGCCGCACTCGAAATATTCGTCCGCATGATCGAAGACGCCCGCGCCCTGCTCGGCCCCGGCTTCGCGGAAAAGCTGACGAGTGACGTCAGCGCCGAACCAATCCGCGAAGATATCCCTGAAAACACGGACGCCGAAATTGGCGAGCTTGCTGGCGATCAAGCCGGCATCAACTTCGACTTCGGCTTCGGTGAACTAGAAGCCTCTGCCCCTGAGACCTCCGAAGCCGATGTCATCATCGATCCCGCCGAGTTCAGTCCGTTCGGCGACACGCAGAGCAAAGCCGCACCAAAAAAGCCCGCGCCCGCACCGATACCCGCACCAATAGAAGTAGAGCGCGTCGAAGGCTTCCGCGCCCCCGGCGATGCAGCCACTTTACCCGAGATCATCAAGTTTCTCATCGACCGCAGCGGCTACATCCGCGCCCTCGAAGACGAAGGCACCCCGGAAGCATTCTCGCGCATTGAAAACCTGCGCGAGCTGGCCAACGCCGCGCAGGACGCGCAGGAGCGCGGCGAAACGCTGGACGAATTTCTCGATCACGCCGCTCTCGTCAGCGACACCGACAAGTACGACGCCAGCTCCCGCGTCACCTTGATGACGCTGCACGCCGCCAAAGGCCTCGAGTTCCCGCTAGTCTTCCTCGCCGGCATGGAAGAGGGCCTCTTCCCACACTCACGCACCTTGACCAGCCCGGTCGAGCTCGAAGAGGAGCGCCGCCTCTGCTACGTCGGCATGACCCGCGCGATGGACGCGTTAGTCCTGACGCGCGCGCGATATCGCCGCCGCTACGGCAATGACATGCCGGAGCCCAGCGTGGCGTCGCGCTTTCTCGAAGAGGTCCCGGCGCATTTGATGGACGACTTGAGCGGCGGCCAAACCCGCGCCAGCAGCGGCTATGGCGGCTACGGGGAATTCAACCGTGGCTACGGTGGTGGTGGATATGGCGGCGGCTACAACCGCCGTCGTCAAGGCGGAGCGAGCGAAGAAGTGACCGAGCGTCACTACAGTTATGAGGATGAGGACCAGAGCGCGCCTTCGCATTCCGCGGCCCCGAAACCGAAGCCGAAGTTCCGCGACGCGGGATCCGTCGACAACATCGCGCAGTTTTTCGGCAGTCGCGGCGCCGCAGCGAAACGCCCCAAGCTCGACATTCCCGAGTCAACCGGACAGAAGGGATTCAAGGCCGGCGCGCGCGTTCGTCATCCGAAATACGGTGAAGGCGTCGTCTTTCGCCGCGAAGGCGACGGGGACGATGCCAAAGTCACGGTACAATTTACAAGGTTCGGCGTGAAAAAGCTGGTGGAAAAATTTGCCCAGCTGGAGCGCCTGTAAGTTCCGAAAATTTATTCAAGAGAAGAGACGACACAGCAATGGCAAACACGAAAAAAGCAGCAAAGCCCGAGCGCAAAGCCGCAAAACGCGCAGCCCGCAAGAAGGCAGCCCCGAAAGCCAAGCGCACCGTAGCCCGCGGCAGCAACAAGAAGAAGGTCAAGAAATTGACACGCGGCACCAGCAAGCGCTAACCGCAAACTAAGCAGTTCACCGAGGGCGCAGTGGGAAATCCCGCTGCGCCCGAAGTTTTTCTCGGCCATATTTAACGCTGGAACGAGTATCCTGTTGCGAATGGAACTTATTTTCGAAGTGCGCGACGCGGACGAAGGTGGCTACTGGGCCCGTGCGCTTGGCCATTCCATTTTCACTGAGGCCGAGACTTGGGAGCAGCTGCGCGCCAACGTGTTGGAAGCGACGACGCTGCATTTCGAAGACAGCCCGCAGCAGCCGCGGCTTCTGCAATTGCATTACGTCAAGGACGAGTTAATCCCGGTCGAAGCAGCGTGAAGCTCCCGCGCGGGATCTCGGCCGACCGCCGGATCCGCGCGTTAGAGAGTCTCGGATACACCGCCATTCGACAAAAGGGAAGCCACGTTCGGCTAAAACACCAAGGACCTCCCGCTCACTCAGTCACAGTGCCTCAGCATCAGACCCTCAAGACCGGAACATTGCACGCGATCTTGTCAGATGTCGCGCAGCAGCGTTCCATCTCGGTGGAAGAAATCGTGGCAAAGTTGTGACGCGTTCGTTCTGTACAATCGCAGTCACCAAGATTCCATCGCACCGGGGAGCCTGATCTGGGCACGCAACTACTCGCCAGAAAAAATATAGACAAGCTCATCTCTGACAGCGAGCTGCCCGAGCACGCGCTGAAGAAGACCCTCGGCCCCGTCAGCCTGACCGCGCTCGGCATTGGCGCCGTCATCGGCTCCGGAATTTTCACCGTCATCGGCACCGCCATCGCCGGTGAACAGTTCACCACCACCAGCATCCTGAACACGCCGGTGCTCGACTACCTGCTGCATCGCTCCGCCATGCTTGGCCGCCCCGGCGCCGGACCCGCGCTCGCCGTCAGCATGGTTCTCGTCGCGCTCGTCTGCGCTTTCACTGGACTTTGCTACGCCGAACTCGCCAGCATGATCCCCATCGCCGGCTCGGCCTACACCTACACTTACGCGACCATGGGCGAACTCGTCGCCTGGATCATCGGCTGGGACCTGATCCTCGAATACGCGGTCAGCAACATGGCAGTCAGCGTTGGCTTTTCTGCGCATCTTGTCGACCTGCTCGACTGGTTCGGCCTCCATCCATCGCTACGCTGGATCTCGCCGGCGTATCTGCCCACCGGCCTGCAAGATATCTCCGGCAAGATTGATCTCTACCAACCCGGCTGGCACTTCGGCTTCAACATCCCTGCATTTCTGATCGTGATGTTCATCACGGTTTTGCTCGTCCGCGGCATTCGCGAATCTGCGAAAACAAACAACGTCATGGTGCTGCTGAAGATCGCGGCCATCCTGATCTTCGTCTTCGCCGGCCTCAGCTTCATCCACCCGGCCAACTATCACCCCTTCTATCCCAACGGATGGAGCGGCGTCCTCACCGGCGGCTCCATCATTTTCTTCACCTACATCGGCTTCGACTCCATCTCGACCGCCGCTGAGGAGTGCAAAAATCCGCAGCGCGACATGCCCATCGGCATCGTCGCCACGCTGGTCGTCTGCACCATCCTCTATATCGGTGTCAGCATCGTGCTCACCGGCATCGTCCCCTGGCGCAGCGTCATGGGCGACGCCGCACCGGTCGTCGGCGCGCTCAAACGCCTCACGCTGGAGGGCGCGCATCTGCAATGGGTGCGCCTTGCCGTCGTCTTCGGCGCGATCATGGGGATGATTTCCTCGATCCTGGTTTTCCAGCTCGGCCAAGCCCGCGTCTGGTTCGCGATGAGCCGCGACAAGTTGATGCCGAAAAGTTTCGGCCGCGTCCATCCCAGATTCCGCACCCCAGCCTTCGCCACCTGGGTCGCAGGATTTGCGGTCGCTATCCCGGCCGGCCTGCTCGACATCGGCACGCTCGCGAACTTGTCGAACATCGGCACGCTGTTCGCCTTCGTCTTGGTCAGCGCAGGCGTTTTAGTTTTGCGCTACCGCGAGCCCGATCGCAAACGCGGCTTCCGCGCCCCACTCGGCCCGGTCTTCCCGGTGCTCAGCATCATCTTCTGCGTGCTGTTAATGATGGGCCTCGAGATGATGACGTGGATCCGCTTCTTCGTCTGGCTCATCATCGGCCTCGTCATCTACTACTTCTATAGCCGCAACCGCAGCGAGTTCTGCCCCGAGGAACGCCGCAAGGGTTAGTCCAGCTAAATGACCATCAGAGAGTTAGTGATTTCCTTTTTGACCAGGTAACCCGCAAAGAAGGAAATGTTTCCGAACCAGGCCGCACAAGTCACACCGATGAAAAAAATCGCCCCGGCGGGCTCTGGCAGTCCGAGGGCGGTTAAGCCACAGCATATAACCCAGAAGGCCACCCACCCAAAGGCGCGAAACCGGTTGATGTGAACCGTAACTTTTGTGACCTCGTCTTGCTCCGGCTCAAACTGGACGTCCACGCTAGTCACAAACGTGAACGGGTTGATGCGGGTCCAATTTCTCCAACTGTAGAGTCTGCGATCAACGCTGACGAAAACAAGCGGTGTATCTGTCGAGGTCACAGAAAGTTCGGCCGTCTTGTACTCAACGTGCGCTTCAGAGAAAAGCCATCCGATGCGCTCTCCGGCCTCCTGCGCCGACAACTTGGACGTGAATTCGTAGGTCTTGTGAATCATTGTCTTGGCGCGCGCGCAATCCTTTATGGCCCCACTGGCCTACTAATTATCGATAGGCTGCCAAAGCTCAATCCGATTGCCCTCCGGATCCGTGACCCATCCAAACTTCCCAAAGTCGTACGTATCCCGCTTGGGATCGACATTCACGCCATCGCTCGTCAGTCGATCCAGCAGTCCGTCGAGATCATCCACCTGCAGATTCAGCATCGCCTTCTGCTCGGGTGGGAAGTATGCGTCGTCCTTTTTGAACAGCGCAAAGATGACCCGCGGATGTGCGGTTGGCGAGGGAAACGCATACGCGCTCTCAGCCTTCACCAGTCCGAGATGCTGTTCGTACCATTGATACAGAGCCTTCGCGTCATTCGCGCGCAGGAAGATTCCGCCGAAACCAGTAATCGAAGCCATGCCGTCTCCTATGAAATTCGCTTGAAAAAGTTTAGATGATGAAGCTCGCTGCGTTACTGCCGCCCTCGGGTTACGTAGTAAGGACCGTGCGGCCGCCGGCAGGTTGGACCGGAGCTTTACGCCGCAGCAGGGCAGCAGAGATCAGAGTAATGAGCAACCCTACCGGCAGCGGCTCCATAAACGTATACGCCATGTTGACGAGCGGGTTCTGATACATCTGCTGCGACTGCTGAATCGCAGCCACCTTCGCAGCGGTAACCGCAGGGTCAAGCCCGGCCGCCTGCACCTTCTGAATCTGCGCCGCCCAGTAGCTGTCCATGAAGTGCGGCAGGAAGTTGAAGTAAACAATCTCCCACACCGCAACATAAAACACCGACATGATCAGCGTGATCAGAATGCCGCAGGCAAATGCGCGCCCGAAAGAAATCTGCCCGCCAAGTTCATTGTCGCGATAGCTGCGGATGCCGAAATAGATCAGCAGGAACGACGCCACCATCATGGTGTAGCCGAGCAGCAGGCTGTGGCCCTGGCCAATCCTGCTGGCCATCAGCATCGAGCCATCCATCAGGACGGAGATCACGACACCGCCAATCAGGCCGAAAGTGAGGACAATTTTTTTCATGCGAAGCTCCCCGTTACGATGAGTACCGACTCACCATGCAGTGTAGCCGGCCCGGATGTCGTCATCCTTTCGAATGATTTTCGGCGTTAGCTGAGGAAATCATGCTTTAGGACGACGCATTTAGGGCAGCAGCCCCAGTTCCTTGCCGCGCTGCACGGCCTGCGTCCGTCGCGCCGCCCCCAGCTTGTCAAAGGTGCGGGCACAGTGCGTCTTCACAGTATTTTCAGAAACGAAAAGCTGCGTCGCGATCTCGCGATTGCTCAACCCGCCGGCGACGAGGGAAAGAATCTCGAGCTCCCGAGCCGTAATACCGAGCGTCTGCTGCCGGGCAACATCAGGAGCAAATGGCTCCCGTGACGCAGGGACATGTACTTCTTTCACCACAATCGTCTCCCGAACAGTCTCGCGACCACGCGTCAGGCGAAGTCCGAGCCAGATCCCGAAGGCCGAGAATAGAACAGCAACCAGCGCGCCGCACAGCTCGACCGAGTGCTCAATGATGACGAAGCGATATTGGGTATATTGCAGCGCAGCAATCAGCAGCCCGCCAACCAGACCGAAGATGAGGACATGGCGCTTCATGGGCCCGTGAAAAAGTATATCGCCGCCCGCCTCGCGCCCTGACGCAGCTCCGTCGGAACTCGGCATGGAACTTCGACGCCAGCAGCGCCGTAACCACTTACAGGAGAATGATGAGCCCTGCTCTACCCTTATCCGCGATTACCTATCTATGGATTGGCCTGGCAGTCCTCTGGCTCATCACCGGTCTGCGTCTAAAGCAGGTGCAGGAGTGGCAATCGCCATTGCCGCGCACACTCCACATGCTGTCGATGGCCCTCGCCTTCGCGCTGGTTTTTTACTACACGCCCCTGCTCGGCTGGTTGAACATGCGCATTGTGCCGCACAACCTGACCACTGCCTGGATCGGGTTCGCCGTCACCTTCGCGGGAATCGCGCTGGCCGTCTGGGCGCGCCTGATACTCGGCGGCAACTGGAGCGGCAGCATCACTTTGAAAGAGAATCACGCGCTCGTCCGCACCGGCCCCTACCGCTGGGTCCGTCATCCGATTTACGGCGGCCTCATCCTCGCCATGCTCGGCACCGCCACCGCCATCGGAGAAATCCGCGGCTTCTGCGGCGCAGCAGTCATGCTGATTGCCTTCCTCATCAAAGCTCGCTCCGAAGACAACTTGATGCACCGCACCTTTGGCGCCGAGCACGACGCCTATCGCCGGACCACCGGCGTTCTCTTGCCGCGACTGCGCTAGTGTGCGGTAGTCTGGGAAAGTGAAGCCAGAGTCCGCCACGCTTGAACAAGACATCGACCTGCGCGAGGCCATCCGTCTGCTGCCGAAGTGCGAGTTGCACCTGCACCTCGAAGGCACGATCGTCCCTGAGACACTGGTCAAGCTCAGCGCCCGGCACGATGCGGAATCAGAAGCCGGCCCGCTGACTCTCGAGACGGCGCGGGCGCTCTACCGCTATGACGACTTCCAGGGATTTCTTATGGCCTTCAAAGCCGTTACCCACCGCCTGCAAACTTCGGAAGACTACGAACTCGTCACCTATGAAATGTTGCGACGCCTGGCTATGCAAGGCGTCGTCCACGCCGAAGTCTACGTTTCCGTCGGCGTCGTCTACTACTGGAAGAAGATCGACTTCGAGCCGCTCTTCGCCGGCATGGAACGCGGACGCATCCGCGGCGAGCGCGATTTCGGCGTCACCCTGTATTGGATATTCGACGCCGTCCGTCACTTCGGCGTCGAAGAAGCAGCGCGGGTTTTTCACAAAGCTGCCGAAATGCGCGCCGCCCAGATCGCAACCGAAGGGTCCAGCAGCATCATCGGCATCGGCATCGGCGGCGATGAGCGCCGCGGTCCGGCCGAGGAGTTCAAGGACCTATATATAGAAGCAAAAAGCGCGGGCCTCCGCCTGACCGCGCACGCCGGTGAAAGCGCCGGTCCGGAAAGCATCTGGGCCGCACTCAACATCGGCGCCGAACGTCTCGGCCACGCGCTGACTGCGCAATTTGACGACGAATTAGTCGAGCTCCTGGCCGAGCGGCAGATACCAGTTGAACTTTGTCCAAGTAGTAACGTCGCCACCGGCTGCTGCCGCACCATGGAAGAGCATCCGCTCAGGCGTTACTTTGAGAGCGGCCTGATGGTTACCCTCAACTCCGACGATCCACCGATGTTCGCCACCGACCTGGTAGGCGAGTACGCCATCGCCGGGGAAGAGTTCGAATTGTCGCTGGAACAGTTACGGGAATTGGCCTCGAATTCCATCGAGGCAAGCTTTCTGCCTGACGACCGCAAGATTTCCCTATTGCGGAGACTCGAAGGTGCCGATAAGGGCGAAACCGGCGCATTTGTTACGAACGTGTGAGTGACAGTCTCCCACCGCGTCGCGCATGATGGGCCTGTTTCCGGCCATCCCGTCTGCGGTATATGATGGAATCGCCTTGGAGGCTGTTGTGGGGAGAGGTGAAAACGTGGTTCTCAAGCGGATTGGCTGGGTCTCACTCGGGGTGAGCCTGGCCGCAGTCGGAATGTATCTTGGCCGCGAGTTACGCGAGCGTTGGGTGTTCAACCACAGGTCGCCATTGGACTTTTACTCCCACGCGGGGGACGAGTTTGAGGTCAGTGGACCGGAATATGGCGTCGGCACTTAGCAGGGTTTAGATACAATTTTCGGCATGGACATTCATGGACTGATGGGCCCGGTTTCTAGTTGGCGCGAAGTTATTACGCATCTCGGTATTGTGACGGTAGGTATCCTGATCGCGCTGGGGCTTGAGGGGACTGCGGAGTGGGTCCATCATCGCCACCTGGTGGCTGAAGCGCATCAAAACCTCAAATCGGAAATTGCCGACAATCGCGTCGAGCTGGAAAAATCCCTCGCGACGCTGCCGGCTAGCGAGAAGCAAGTCCGCACAATCATCGACAAATTGGACTCGATTCAAGGCAGCGACGCCGGAAAAGCGAAACCGAAATCGCTCGATATCCGCTACAGCTTCGATGATGCGCAGCTGGCAAACGCAAGTTGGACGACAGCGCAGACGACCGGGGCGCTCAGCTTCATGGGCTATGCCGACGTTAAGAAATATTCAGCGGTCTATGACCTGCAGCGCGAGTATATCGAACTGCAGAAGGACCTGATCCAGCGAATCATCGACAGCAGCGGCAATGGCAGCGACAAGAAGACATTGGACGGAATTCGCGATCGAATGAGCGCCGCTGACCGGTCGATGCTGGGACTGGCTCAGGTTGGGAAATCGCTCGACGACGAATACAAAAAATTCTGATTCTGTTTCCGGCGAACCGCCTCAGGCGAAGAAGCCGCGGATTTGCGATTCGATCATGCCGCCGAGAAACGGCGGCTGTTTTTCTACCGTGATGTGGAGTTGGGTGCCGGTGAGGGCGTACGTTGCTTCAACGCCCATGCCTTTGACGAGGCCGGCTTCGGCGGTGAAGCCGGATTTGCGGAGCTTTGCTAACCCGGCTTCGAGCTTTTCTGCGGTGATGTTTTCGATAGTGTAGATGCTCGCCATATTTATCCTTTTACTGTTACAAGTAAAAATTCCTAGAAAATCAGAAAGCCTTGAGCGAAGCTACCGATTGTAGCTTCCCCATAGAACCTTCAGATCTTTCTTACTGATTTCGACGGAGTATTCCGGAAAGCTGCTCGAATTGCCCCTCCAGCCGGGCTTTGTATGCAAGCCGGTAAGAGAAACGATGATCGTGTCTCCCTCATCTAATACCGTCACGTTGTAATTTTCGAGATTCAACTTTCTCCGTGTGAACTCCGGCTCCGCCGCATGTATCCACTTCAAAGCCGAGCCTGGTATTTTCACGATTTCTACGTCAGGCGTGACGATGGCACGGTCATCTTTGTCGGATTTTTGCTGTGCAAGTGCCGCGCCATGCCCCAAAGTCAGGATGGCGATCAGTAGGGCCAAGGCAACCTTCATCATTTACGGCACCTCTCATGCAAATTACAAATAGAAAGTTATGAAAATGCTATGCCTTGCCGGCGAGTTGGCGGAGGACGTATTGCAGGATGCCTCCGTGCTGGTAGTAAAGGATCTCCTGCGGAGTGTCGATGCGGACGACTGCGGCGATTTCTATTTTCTTGCCATCGGGTGCTGTCGCGGTGACGGTCACGTTGCGGCCATTCGCGAATTTGTTTTTTAGCAGTTCGGGCAGGCCGGCTACGTCGTAGGTTTCTTCACCGGTCAGGCCGAGTGACTCCGCGTTTTCTCCCGCTTGGAATTGCAGAGGCAGAATGCCCATGCCGACCAGGTTGGAGCGATGGATGCGTTCATAGCTTTCTGCCAGGACTGCGCGGACGCCCAACAGGCGTGGGCCTTTTGCGGCCCAGTCGCGGCTGGAGCCGGAGCCGTATTCTTTTCCGGCGATGACGAAGAGCGGGGTGCCGCGCTTGGCGTATTCGACGCTGGCGTCGTAGATCGACATCTGCGTGCCTTCGGGCAGCAGACGCGTGACGCCGCCTTCGGTTCCCGGCGCGAGTTTGTTGCGGAGGCGGACATTCGCGAAAGTGCCGCGGACCATGACTTCGTGATTGCCGCGGCGCGATCCGTAGGAGTTGAAGTCGAGCGGCTTGACGCCGTTGTCAGACAGATATTTTCCGGCGGGGCCGTTGGCTTTGATCGATCCAGCGGGGGAGATGTGGTCGGTGGTGACGCTGTCACCCAGCAGCGCGAGAACTCTCGCGTTCTGAACTTCGGCGACCGGCGCTGGGGTCAGCGTCATGCCGTCAAAATATGGAGCCTGGCGGATGTACGTCGAGTCGGGTGCCCACTGGTAGACGTTGCCGGTGGGGAATTTAAGACGCTGCCAGTTTTCGTCGCCATCTGTAACAGTGGCGTACTCTTTTTTGAATGAGTCGGCGCCGAGCGAGCTGGCTACGGTTTGATTGACCTCGGCTTGGGTCGGCCAGATGTCGCGCAGGAAAACAGGTTTTCCTGCGGAGTCCTTTCCAAGCGCATCGTTATCGAAGTTGTGATGAATGTTTCCGGCGAGCGCGTAGGCGACGACCAGCGGCGGCGACATTAAATAGTTGGCGCGCACTTCCGAGTTGATGCGGCCTTCAAAGTTGCGATTGCCGCTAAGGACGCTGACGGCAACGAGGCCGTGGTCTTCGATGGCTTGCGAAACGTCGGACGGCAGCGGGCCGGAGTTGCCGATGCAGGTGGTGCAGCCGTAGCCGACGACGTTGAAGCGTAGCTTGTCGAGATAGGGGAGCAGGCCGGCTTTGGTGTAGTAGTCGGTGACGACGCGGGAGCCGGGAGCGAGCGACGTTTTGACCCACGGCGGGACCGACAAGCCGCGCTCGACGGCTTTTTTAGCGAGCAGGCCTGCGGCAACCATCACAGACGGATTCGACGTGTTGGTGCAGCTGGTGATGGCGGCGATGACTACTGATCCGTGGTCGAGATATTTATCGGGGTCGAGGCCGAAGCGCTTTTTGACTGACTCTTCGTGGCCGACTTCGGGCGCAGAAACTCCCGTGCCATTGCCGTTGTCGGGATGACCGCCTTCGCCGGTCCAGCGCGAGATTTGCCGTTCGGTCGTTTTCGTCGCGCCAGTCTTCGGTGGGCCGAGAAGTGACGGCAGTTGCTCCTGAAAATTCGCAGCCGCTTTGGTGAGCAGGACGCGGTCCTGTGGGCGACGCGGTCCGGCGACGCTGGGCTCGACGGTTGCGAGATCGAGCGCAAGGGTCGCGGAGTAGGACGCCTCCGGTGAATCCGCGGTGTGGAAGAGGCCTTGCGCCTTGGCGTAATTTTCGACGAGCGCGATCTGATCTTCGGGACGGCCCGTCAGGCGAAGGTAGCGAAGCGTTTCTGAGTCGACGGGGAAGATGCCACAAGTCGCGCCGTATTCCGGAGCCATGTTGCCGATGGTGGCGCGGTCGGCGAGGGTGAGGTCGGCGATTCCGGGTCCGTAGAACTCGACAAACTTGCCGACGACGCCGAGCTTGCGCAGCATTTGCGTGACGGTAAGGACGAGGTCGGTGGCGGTGGCGCCTTCGCGAAGTTTGCCGGTGAGCTTGAAGCCGACAACCTGCGGCACCAGCATGGATACTGGCTGTCCCAGCATGGCGGCTTCGGCTTCAATGCCGCCGACGCCCCAGCCGAGGACGCCGAGTCCGTTGATCATGGTGGTGTGCGAGTCGGTGCCGACGACGGTGTCGGGGTAGGCGACGGCCAGTTCACCGTTGGCTGCGGGCTTGGTAAAGACGACGCGCGCGAGGTATTCGAGATTGACCTGGTGGCAGATGCCCATGCCGGGCGGGACGGCGGAGAAATTTCGAAACGCCGACTGGCCCCACTTGAGAAATGCGTAGCGCTCGCCGTTGCGCTGGAATTCGAGCAGCGTATTTGCCGAGTAAGAATTGTTAGTTCCGAATTCGTCGACCTGGACGGAGTGGTCGATGACGAGCTCGGCCGGCTGCAGCGGATTGATGCGCTCGGGATCGCCGCCGAGTTTCTTCATGGCGTCGCGCATGGCGGCGAGGTCGACGATGGCGGGGACGCCGGTGAAGTCCTGCATAAGGACGCGGGCGGGCATGTACTGAATTTCGCGCGAGGGCTCGGCGGCCGCGTCCCACTTGGCGAGGAACTCGATGTCGGCGGCGGTGACGGTGCGGCCGTCTTCGTGGCGGAGGAGATTTTCGAGAAGAATTTTCAGTGAGAAGGGGAGGCGGGAGATGTCGTGGCCGTGGGCGGCGAGTGCAGGGAGTGAGTAGTAGCGGTAGGTCTGGTTGCCGGATTTCAATTCGGCAGCGGCGCGGAAGGTATTCATGGCGAGTCCTCTTTATCTATATCTGTAGGCGCGGTCTTGGGGAGACTGGGCGCGGGTTCGGGCCGCGGAATTTTTGCGCGGCGAAACACAACAGTTTAGCGAATCAGATCTGGGGTGCGCGAGGCGCTGCTTCAGGCGGGGGAGTGGCCGCGGTCGTGCTTGCCGTGGGTGAAGCGCTTGCGGGCGAGAGGCATCGCTTTCATTTTAGCGCGCAAGGATGCGGCTTTGCATCTTGCTGTCATGGGAGTTGCGCTGGTGGAAGTGATTCGATGAATTCGGCGCGCTGGGCTAAGTTCGGAGACGTTGTCTCTTCGGCGAGTGTGGGGCCGGCGAAGCGGCGATATTCGGGGATCTGGCTCGATGAAGAAAAATCGATGAACTCAACGGAGATTGGAGCGCCGGGGATGCGGGCGCCGAACCAATGCTGGTCGTCACGCTGCATCCAGGTAACAAGGGCGATGACCGCGCCTTGCGGATAGACAACTTCACCCGCTGCGGAAACTTGATTGGCGCGGATGGCCGCGATGGCTGCTGCGTTGCCGAAAAGAGTGGCGGTGGTGCGCGACTTCGGGTCGACATACATCGTAATCGGATTCCATTTGAATGGTTGCCACGGCAAAGTCGCGGGAAGGGCTGCGGCATTGTTCAACAGATCAGGAATGGCGGACTTTGGGAGTGTTGCTTTCGCGGCGGAAATAGGTGGCGTGTAGACGTAGTCGTTGGGGCGCATGGGTTGGTGGCAGCCGGTGCATTCATTGACGAAGCGCGCGTCCTGGCCGTAGGGCTTGAGGTTGAGGTCGCGCCAACGGCCCCAGTTCCAACCTTCGCTTTGTTTATGGCCGGCGGCGTCCTTCAGCATGAGTTCCACCTGGAAGAAATTGCCGGGATGGACGAGGCCGTCTCGTCCCGCCTGCTGCTGCCAGGCGATTTTTGCGAAGCGGGCGCCGTCGGGCCAGGGCGAGATGTTGCCGGATTGTGCGGCTTTTATGGCGATGTCATTGCCGAGGATGAAGCGGAAGGTGTTGTTATCGCCGCGGTCGGTGATGCTGAGGAGATGCCAGTCTTCGAAAGTTGGATCGAAGGCGAAGCCGTTGAATTCTAGCGCGACGGTGTCGAGATTTGTCCGCGCTGTGGGAGCAATCGGGGTGGTTGCGGCGGCTGGCTGAGTGCTCCACGGCGCCAGGTAGGCCTTGAGCGAGGCGAGTTCCTCGGGCGAGACTCTTGCGTCGGGGTGGAAGCGGAGATATTGCGAGAGCGGCATGGCGCCGAACTGGATCATGGCCACGGCTTCATACAGCGTGGCCTTTTGTGCTGCAGGTGGCTTCGCGCCTAGCGTCGAGAAATTTAAGTGTTCGCGCGCGGTGAGGATGTCATGCCGGACGAGCCAGTAGCCGGGGACGATTTCGTCAAACCATGCGAGGCGGCGCTGGTTGGAGTGGCAGCTGTAGCAGCTGTTTTCGAGAATGCGATGGATTTCTGGCGGGACTTGCAGTTCCGCGGTTGCGGGCCTAGCCGGGATGGATGGGCGCAGGAATTGGATGCCGATGAAAACGGCGACCGCGAAGAGTGCGAGTTTGGCGATGGCTCGCATGGAGACTTCATCGTAACTCTTACGAATGTGGAATCCAGGTTGGCAGGTTAACTTGCAAGGTAAGCTTGCAAGCTTACCTGTCTAGGTGATAGTGTCACGTCATGGCGAGGAAGAGCTTTGATACTTCGATCGGCGAATTGATTCAGGCGATTGGACTGGTGGTGCGGCGGGTGCGGGCTGCGGCGGCCGAGCAGGAGTTATCGATGACGGAGTCGGCAGTGCTGGGGCGGCTGGGAAGAAATGGATCGGCGACGACAGCTGAGCTGGCGCGGGCGGAGGGGATGAAGCCGCAGTCCATGGGCGCAACGATTGCGGTGCTCGAGGAGATGGGGCTGGTCGAGAGAAAACCACATCCGACGGATGGGCGGCAGGTGAATCTTGAGTTGACCGCGAAGGGCGCGGAGGTGCGGAAGAGCTCGCGGGATGCGAAGCGGACATGGCTGGCGCAGGCGATGGCGCGGTTGACGGAAGATGAGCGGCAGACGATGTTCGCCGCGGGCGAAATCATGCAGCGGATGGCAGAAAGCGAGCCGTTAGCCCGAGCAGAGCAGCATTTATGACCGATACTGTTACGAATTCAAACAAGCAAAGTGTGAGTTCTCTGGCGCATGCCTGGAGTGCGTTGCGGCACCGGAATTTCCGGCTGTTTTTTGCCGGGCAGAGCGTGTCGCTGATTGGGTCGTGGATGACTCGGCTGGCGACGAGCTGGCTGGTGTATCAGCTGACGCATTCGGCGTGGATGCTGGGCGTGGTGCTGTTTGCGGGACAGATTATTTCCTTCGCGCTGGGTCCGTTTGCGGGCGTCTGGGTGGAGCGGATGGATCGGCGGAAGCTGCTGGTGTGGACGCAGATTGCGGCGGCGGTGCAGTCGTTCGCGATGGCTGGGCTGACGCTGTCGGGCGTCATCACGCTGAGTGAAGTTGTCGCTTTGACGGCGATGCAGGGATTGATCGACGCGTTTGATATGCCGGCGCGGCAGGCGTTCCTGGTGCAGATGGTGGATGATCCGAAAGATTTGAGTAATGCGATTGCGATCAATTCGTCGATGGCGAATGGGGCGCGGCTGGTGGGGCCGGCGATTGCGGGATTGGTGATTGCGGGCGTCGGCGAGGGCTGGTGCTTCTTTCTCGACGGCGTCAGTTATTTTGCGGTGATTGCATCACTGGTGATGATGCGGATTCGTCCGATGGAATTACGACGCGTCAAGGCGGGGATGCTGGTGCAGATGCGCGAAGGCTGGGATTATGTGCGGACGTTTCGGCCGGTGCGCACGATTTTGATTTTGTTCGCGCTGGTCTGCCTGATGGGCTATTCGTATCCGGTGCTGCTGCCGGTGTTTGCGGGGCAGGTGCTGCATGGCGGGCCGTCGACGCTGGGCTGGCTGACGGGAGCGACCGGCGTGGGGGCGCTGGCGTCGGCGCTGTCACTTGCCGTCCGGAAGAGCATCGTCGGGCTGGCGCGGGTATTGCAGATTGCGATCGCGGTGCTCGGCGTGGCGCTGATTTTCTTCGGGCTGTCGCATACGTTGTGGCTGTCGCTGGCCTTGATGGTGATTGTTGGCTTTGGGCTGATGCAGGGCGCGGCGGCTAGCAACACGATTGTGCAATCGTTGGTGCCGGAGGATAAGCGGGCGCGGGTGATGAGTTATTACACGACAGCGTTTTTTGGCGCGGCGCCGTTTGGCAACCTGCTTGCCGGGGGAATGGCGCATCACATTGGTGCGGCGCGGACGGTGATGATTTGCGGCGCCTGTTGCATTGCGGGGTCACTGTGGTTCGCCCTTGAGTTGCCGAAGATGACGGCGGCGATGATGAAGGTTTATCGGAAAACGGGTGTGATTGCGGAGCTGACGGCCGAAGAAATTGAAGCTGCTGTTTGAGTTTTTAACTGTACTTGAGAGGGAGAATCGCTATGCCTTGGTACGACTATGTCGCTTGTTTTTTCGCGGGGATGTTTCTCGCAAATGCCGTGCCCCATTTTGTGAACGGTATCTCCGGTGACAGCTTTCCAACGCCATTCGCCAAGCCGCCGGGAAAAGGGCTGTCATCACCAATCGTGAATGTGGCCTGGGCGCTGTTGAACATTGTGATCGGGTGGGAGCTGTTTCGGGTCGGCAAGGTATCGAGTGGCGATGAGTTGGCGCTCATTCTTTTCTTTGTCGGAGCGGCCGGGATTAGCTTGATGCTAGCTGTGAATTTTTCCAAGAAACATGCTGATTAATTGGCGCCACGAATTTCGAAATTGAGAGGAAGCTATGCCGCTGACACAGTTGGATGAGAATGCTGCGCTTATTTTGATTGATCTACAAAAGGGGATTGTTGGCATGGCGCCCACTGGAGCTGGAGTTGTGGAGCAGGCGGCGAAGCTGGCAACAGCTTTTCGCGAGCGCGGGTTTCCTGTGGTGCTGGTGCATGTTGCGGATCCGGCGCCAAAGCGGACGGATGCGCTGCGGCCGAATATGCAGCTTCCGCCGGACTGGACGGAGCTGGTTCCGGAGCTGGGGCAGCAGCCTAGCGACATCCTGATCACCAAACACAGCTTTGGCGCGTTCATCGGCACCGGGCTGGATCAGATTCTGCGGAAGCGCGGAGTGACGCAGGTGTTTATCGGCGGGATTTCGACGACGATTGGCGTGGAGTCGACGGCGCGGAGTGCGTTTGATTACGGCTACAACGTGGTGCTGGTGGCGGATGCGATGGCTGATCGTGATCCTGAGGCGCATCAGTACAGCGTGACTAAGATATTTCCTCGGCTCGCTGAGGTTGAGACTACGGAGAATGTTCTGAAGAAGCTGCGCGCCTAACGAGCGACCAACTCAGGTAGCCAGCGCCGGGATTTTCGCTCCTTTGAAAGCCAGCCAGAGCGCTACTGAGAGTTCGACGAAGAAATCTGGCATGACCCACCAAAGGCCGAGGGTGTCGGAGAGGTGCGGGAAGATGATGATCGCGAAGCAGCAGAGGAGCATCTGCAACACGACGAACAGATAGAGGGCTGACAGGATTTGCGGAATGTAACGCGACTTGAATAACAGATAACTGTGGATGGCCGCGCCGAGGCAGAAGAACATCAGGCCGATGGTGGATGCGGAGTCGTGGACGTCGAAGAAGAGCAGGCTGAGCGCGTGTAGCTGGTCCGGAGTGAAGACTGTCAGGTAATGTGCGCCGCTGATGGCGTCGAGCGCTACCAGGCTTCCGGCGGCGCCCATGCCGAGGAGCGTCGCATTCGCGATGCGCCAGAAGGAACCGAGCAGGGCGAGGGGACCGTTGATTGGCTTGAGCAACGCGTAGAAGGCCAGCGCCAAAACGATATCGCAGTTGAACATGATGAACTCGCAGATGATGCCGGCGCGGAAGCTGCGTTCATGGGCGAGGATGTTGTGTGCGGTTGCTGTGGCGTCGCCTGCGACCTGGAGATTGTTTTGGAAGACGAGCATGCCGATGAGGCCGCTGACGATCAGGAGCAGCAGCGTGAAACCGGCGATTCTTGAGGCGGTGCGCTGGGACGCTGCGGTCGTCTGGTAGGTCATCGTTGTCCCTTTCGAGAGGTTACGCGGAGGAGTTCCTGCGAGTTCCGCTTTTTTGAAGGCTACGCTCGGAAGAGTTGGACTACCAGAAACATATTTAGTCCGAGGATGATGAGGACGGTGGCCCATCCTGCGGTGCGCGTTAATGGGCGGTTGGCGAATTGCTGCATGACGCCGGTGCGGTTGGTCAGGATCAGCAGTGGGATAAGCGCGAAGGGCAGGGTGAAACTTAAAAGCGCTTGCGAGGCTAGCAAAACTTTGTAAGCGTCAAAGCCGAGGCCCAGAACGATGAGTGCGGGCAGCAGGGTTAAGAAGCGGCGCAGGAAAATGCTGAAGCGGATGTTGAGGAAGCCTTCGAGGATCATTTGTCCGGCCATGGTGCCGACGGTTGAGGACGACAGGCCGGAGCAAAGTAGGGCAATGGCGAACAGCGTTGCGGCTAACGGGCCGAGGAGTGGGCCCAGCGTATGGTGAGCTTCTTCGACTGAATCGATGGGATGGCCGAGGCGGACGAAGGCTGCGGCGGCGACGATGACCATGGCGGAGTTGATGAGCCAGGCGCCGTTCATGGCGGCCAGGACGTCTACCAACTGAAAACGCAGGTGACGGACGCGGAGCTGTGCGGTGTGGTGGTGATCTTTCGGGTCGATGACAGCTTCTTCGACGACGCTGGGGATGACGACTCCCTTTTCTGTAACAGCCGCGGTACTTATTGCGCCGATTTGCGCCATGTCTTCTGCGAGGCGCGGCTGGACTAATCCGGAATGCAGGTAGACGACGTGGGGCATGACGGTGGCGCCGAGCATGGCAACCGCCACGTAGGCGGAGTTGCGATCGAGCATGGGGACGAGGGTGTGGAAGGCTACGGCATGCCAGTCCGGGTGGACGAGAAAAACTTCGAAGGCGTAACAGGCGCCAATGACGAAGACGAAGAACATGATGCCGTATTCGAGGAAGCGGAAGCCCCAGAGTTCTAACGCGAGGATGAGGTAGACGGCGACGGCGGTGAGCAATCCCGCGGTGAGCATGACGGCGGTGTGGGAGAGGCCGCGGGCTTGCAGAGCTGGTCCGAAGAGGAGGTAGAAGCCGAGGGCGGCGCCGAGAAATTCCGCGAGGTCAGTGGCGAGGGCGGAGATCTCTGCGGCGGCCCACAGTAATAGGGTTGCGGGGCGGGAGAAATGGTCGCGGCAATTTTGCGGGAGCGTCCGGCCGGTGACGATGCCTAGTTTCGCGGACAAATATTGGACGAGGATGGCCATCAGGTTCGACCAGAGCAGGACCCAGAGGAGTTTGTAGCCGAAGCGGGAGCCGCCATCGATGTTGGCGACGAAGTTGCCCGGGTCGATGTAAGCGATGGAGGCGACGAAGGCGGGGCCGAAGTAGGTCCAGAGCTGGCCGCGGCGGAATTGCGGGAGCAGGCGGGTCCAGCTGCGGGTCACGGTTCCGGCGGATGCGTCAGGGGGCGGCAAGGGATAGTGTAATCCGGCGCGCGGCGAGCGGAGCTGTGCATCGCTACCTTATGTAGTCGAGTTAACATGCAAATTGGATATGAAATTACTGGTGATTGGCGGCGGTGGGCGCGAGCATGCGCTGGTGCGGGCTCTTAAAAAAAG
>Ga0302324_100010445_pt1 | contig 19236 bp, 18 predicted proteins | sample Palsa_T0_1_FD_201949 | JGI IMG/M metagenome (GOLD analysis project Ga0302324, IMG submission 201949) | Peat permafrost microbial communities from Stordalen Mire near Abisko, Sweden - Palsa_T0_1 | ecosystem: Environmental > Terrestrial > Soil > Palsa > Peat permafrost | place: Sweden: Abisko...
GCGCCAAAATCCAGGAGACATCGCCGACACTCGTGCTGCTCGATTTGCGCCTCTGCGGCATGGACGGGCTGCGACAGCTGCGGATCGGGTTCCCACATACGACATTCGTGGTGCTGTCGGATCAGGACGACCGGGCGTCGATCCTGGCCTGCCTCGAGGCCGGCGCGCAGGGCTACATCCTGAAATCCATCAACCCCGATCAGTTCATCCGCGCGCTGGAGACCATCCTGACCGGCGGCCTCTTCGCGCCGGCCTCCCTGAGCGGCATGCCGATCCACCCTCCGGTGCCGCTCCACCGGCCTGAACTACAACTGAGCCCGGTGCTCTCGCATTTAACGGAGCGTCAGCGCCACGTCTTCGAGCTGCTCGCGGAGGGTTGCGCCACGAAAACCATCGCCCGGCGCCTGGATCTGGCGGTCGGCACGGTGAAGGTTCATCTGGCCGCGATCTATCGCACGCTTGGCGCGTCTAGCCGGCTGGAAGCCCTGGCGAAAGCGCATCGGGCTTACGCGGCCGGCTAAATCCGCTCGCGATCGCGCGCCAGGCCCGCGGTCCATCGTCCTGGCCGCGGGGACCTTGCAGCACCCAGGACCTATCGGCACGGTCACCCGACACGTCATTCCCCTCCCCCGACCTGATCGGCGAATCGTCCAAGGGGCCTGTCGCGGCACCATGTGGCGCCCGGTGGCCAGCACGGCCATGACGTGAGTGCCAACTTAACTTCCCTGACCTGGTCGATCGGGGAAGCGTCGGCATCTCACTCAATCACTGCATCGGATAACACGCGTTGGCGGACAGCGTGGTGTAATTGCCGAGCGGCGGCGGAAAGCTGAAAAAGCCGCTGGTCAGCGAGACCGAGAAGAAGTTGCCGGAAAACCCATTGCAGCTCGTGACCTTGCCATTCACCGTGACGTCCGCCGCGGTGATCATGTTCGGGAATAACCACGTTTGCGACGTCGTCACCGCGTAATTCTGCGTTGTCGCCGTGCTTGTGCAAAGGAAGTTTGAGGTGTTGTAATAGTAGCCGATTGCCCCGCAGCGAGCTGTCAATGAAGCCGTGAGCTGCATTCCGCTTTTTAACCACCAAAGCAGTCCGGTTTCGACGACGCCGAAGGTGACCAGACAGAGCAACAAGCCGACGACGGCGAACTCGACTGACGTGCTGCCTCTCGCGTTTCGTCTCAGCCAACGTCGGATCATTGCAATCTCACAGTGACCTGTTCCGATATCGTGCGATTGCCGGTGGCAAGGACCCCACTCAAAAGCCCGGTGTTGACGTAAGTGGCCCGAAACGAAATGTAATAGCCGGCCGCCGACCCGTCTGTGCAGGTGGTGCCTTGCGTGGACGGAGCCACGGCCGGTCCCGATCCCGTTATGCAGTACCAACCCGGACTCGGAACGCCTGGGCTCACGCTCGAAAACGTGACTGTCAAATTGGCGACGGCGCCGGCCGGCAAATACATGGCGTCCTGAATGACGGTCTGAATATTGGTCGTCGAGACGCCGGTTCCGGTCAGATAGGCATATTCGGCCCCGGCCGCGACGGCATTGGCCAGGTTTGTCCTGTAATACTGCGCCAGACCGTAATCCGCCGCGCCACCCACCATCAGCACCAACAACGGGGTCGCCAGCGCGAATTCCAGGGCGGCGGTCGCACGGTCACGTGCCGGATAAGGCAACAGCGGGCACCACGGCCACCGGAGTAACCGAGCATGGTGACCGCGATCGCGCCGCGGCCATGCTCGAACAGCACCTGCCTTGCGCATTGAATGGCGATCCAGCACACCACGTCCGAGGACGATCCACATGACTGAGGACTTCTGAAAGTTGAACTCGGCGCGTATCTGCTGCATCGGCATGAGACGCTTTTGCCATAAAACGTTGTTGATCAAATTCGCGGGGCCTCCGAATTCGCGACGTCGGCTGCTGCTTTGCGCACGGATATCGTACCAGCGAAGGCCAGGTGCTTACATTGCGTATGATTGTTAACAAGATGGTTACCGCGCCCACCTGGCCGAGCGAGACAGTCACGCTCCCGAAGAACAGTTGCGCTTTAGTGACGGTTCCGATGCGGATGCGGCTTACCGGCTTGATTGCGACCGGGCTATGGACCCGCGATCGTGGCCGGGTCGGACGGCGGCACGCGCCACGCCGCTCGCAGGCGAGCGAACGCTTCGATATCACGATGATACAGCGATCCGACCGTACGAACCTGAGTTCGGTAAAGTAGGTCCGGCGTATCGTTGACGTCGGCCGGCACGACGGCGCCGGGTGCGATACCAGCATCGTGCTCGCGTCGGCGACTGAACAGGCCGGCAGCAGAACAGGCTGTCGATCAGATGCGACCAGTGCAGCACCGTGCCGTGACCCGATCCGTCACGCACGACAGAGTACAACCCGGTTCCACTTTTCAGCATGTCCCGCCGGCGCACCAGACGCATTTAACTGTCGGGATTGGACAACCCGCCCATGCGAAATTCCGGCAAGGTACGCACACTCATGGCCAGAGCGATTAAGAGTACGAACATGACGCAGATGAAACCCGCCCACCGGCCGATCTGAGCAGAACGTTGCTTATTGGAAACCCGACTCCCGTGAAGAGCGCACTTTGGAAATGTCCCGCGACGTTATACGTGGCGCGGGGTAACTTTTCGTTCCACCGTACCGCCTAGGCCAAATGGCCTAAGCCGCTAGTCCGTTTGGCTCTGTCCTCTGGCCAAGTTTACCGGAATGAAATTTTCGCTGAGTTTCACTCGTGTAAACGGTCGTTGCGAAGGAACAAAACGATGTTGATACTCAGGGTAGGGCGAATCTCGATCTCAGGTGGCAATGATACGCAACTATTGCGTAAGCACGGCATCAGCAGCGAGCATACGGAATCCGGGCGGGACTCTCTCGAGTTTCTGCGGCTTTACGATTATGACCTGGTGCTCATGGATCTCGACCTGCCGGACATGCCTGGGCATGAAGCGGTTCGCCTGGCACGCGCCGCCGGTCTGTCGACCCCGTCCATCATCCTGGCCGAGGCCGCATCTCCGCAAATCAAGGTGAAGGCATTGGATCAAGGCGCCGACGACTTCGTGACCGCGCCGTGCCATCCCGATGAACTGTTGGCCCGCGTGCGTGCCGTCGTCCGCCGCAGCCAGGGCCACGCCAATTCGGTCCTGAGGCTCGGGCCGGTGGAACTAAGTCTGGACCGCCACGAAGTTCGCGTGAACGGACAAAAGCTTTCTGTCTCGCGCCGGGAGTTCGGTGTGCTGGAACTGCTGTTCCTGAAACAGGGCGTGATCCTGAACAAGAACGCGTTCCTCAACCATCTCTATACGGGCATGGAAGAGCCGGAGATGAAGACGATCGACGTCATCATTTGCCGCTTGCGCAAGAAGCTGGCTGTCGCCGGTGTGCCGAACCTGATCGATACGGTGTGGGGCTGCGGCTACATCCTGCGCGAACCGCAAATCACGGTCGAACCGGCGAACAACTCCGCGTTCGCAAGCCACAGCCAGGCAGCAGCCTGACAACGCAATGACGGATGTCCCGGGGGATGCTCCCCGGGAAGGTCCGTGTGTGTTCCGAAACGAATATCGGTAAAATGGCCCGCGGAAATCCATCGCTAGGCTGCGTCGGCCTCATCGTGGTCATGTGCTGCCTCTCTGGCGGTAATCCGATAACGACCAGTTCCTGGGCGGGTGCTCCAGGCGCTGGTCCCCAGAGCGCAAGCGCAGAGGACGCAGGTTCAAAGGCCGCAAGTTCACCGGGGCCCGGCTCGCGATGGCCCGGTCTGTCGGACGGACAGGCCAACTCATGCGAACAGGCGGGCATTGCCGCGGAACAGGCGAGCGGCTTGCCAACCGGCTTGCTGTTGGCGATCGGGCGCGTGGAAAGTGGCCGATGGGACCCGATCCGAGGTCGAACCACCTCCTGGCCATGGACGATCAACGCCGCCGGTAAGGGCCTGTGGTTCGACACGAAAGAAGCGGCAGCCCAGACGACAAGGGCGCTGCTCGATGGCGGCACCCGATCGATCGATGTCGGGTGTTTTCAAATCAACCTGCAATATCATCCATTCGCGTTCGAAAATCTGGAGCAGGGCTTCGACCCGCTGGCCAACGCCCGTTACGCGGCACGGTTCCTGCTCAGTCTGTTCAGCCGGACCGGCTCATGGGAAGCCGCTGTCGAGGCCTATCATTCCGCCGATCCGGTGCTTGGTTTCGCTTATCGGCAACAGGTTTTCTCGGTCTGGGGCCCTGCAACGGCGGTGGCTGACGTACCCGTTCGGGCGGGCACGAGCGTCATGCTTGCTTCGCATCCAAGACCGATGGCGATGCCGGTCGTGATCGCGGGTGTGCAAATCTGGACACCAATGCCGTTTGGCACCGCGGCCTCGGTGGTCGCGATGCCCGGTTCGCCGGCACAAGCCGCGCCTGGCGCGTCGGTGGTGGCCGCGATGCCACCATTGCCGGTCGTCACATATCGCGTCATGCCCCGCCGGTAACAGCGCGCGCGGGCTCGAACCGCCGCACCTTCAGACCTGGCCAGGCGACCGCCAGCGTCAGCCCAAACGCCATCGCCGCTGTCATGGGAGCAGCCATCAGCGGCACCCCGGTCGCCAGATTTCCCGATAACAGCGGTCCCATAAACACCACCGCCATTGCCAGCGTCCGCCAAGGCGCGCCATCGCGTTCAGGCTTTACCAAACTGAGCCAAACCAACGCCACGAACACCAACATGAGGTCGTAGAACATCAGCACAGGTACCGCGACGGGCGTCGCCGCGAGGAGGATCGAAGCGCGCACCGGCAGTGCCGCGCGGGATCGCCATATCAGCGCGACCACACAAGCCGCCATCAATGTAACGCCGGCCTGCACCACGATCGCGGCCTCGCGCCCGGCACCGAGCGTCATCAATACCCCGAAGGGGCTGGTCAGCCCGGCCATGAAGATCGCATGGGCCGCATACACATCGCCCGAGGAAGCCGCCGCGCCCAGGAAGCCGTCCCAGGTTCTGGATCCAAAAATTACCAGCGAGGCGGCGATCAACGATGCCGCCGCGCCGGCCGCGCTCAAGAAGGCTCGCCAATGGCCGCCGGCGATCAGTGCGACAGGGATGAGCAATCCAAAATGCGGCTTGTAACAGAGCGCGCCGAAGCACATTCCCGCGAGCCAGGGCCGGCGATCGACCCACGCGGTGCCCGCGGCGAACAGTGCCGCCGTGAGCAAGGCGTTTTGCCCGGTACCTACCGCCCACCAGAGACCCGGAAACGCGAGGAACACCGCGACGGGCAGATCGCGCCGGATCATCCGCACCGCGAAGTAACAGGCCGCGGCGCCAATCACCTGAAACACGATGAAGGATGGCAGGTACGGCAATACCGCGAGCGGTGCGCAGATCAACATGAAGACCGGCGGGTAATAGAAGTAATTATAGATGGTCGCTGCACCGACCGCGGCTTGCTCGGCGGCGTGGTGCGCCGCGTGGTCGTAAGTGAGCCATGGCGTCCCCGCATCGGCCAGAGCACCCGCCGCGTAGAAGCTAACAAAATCGGTGCTCGAGTCTCGTTCAAGCCGAATGACCAGGCCGTGTTCGCAGGCGACGCTGAATGCGAACAGGGCCAGTTCGGTGATCGCGAAGACCGTCAGGTATCCAATCGCGCGTTCCCTCGTCAGAAAATTCCGGATGGCCTGAGCCGAGAATCCCACCATCGGTCCTTTCCGTCTCGGGCTGAGGCTGATCGCGGACCTGGTCTCACGGTTGTCCTTACCCGGACGTTTCCGCAACCGTTGACGGTCCCGCCTGGCGCGGACGGAAAAAATTCCTTCATGGAGAAATCTTCATGGAACGAATGAAGGCCGATCCGATGAAACCGCTGAGTAACTCCGCCTGTGGTCGTGTCTCCCCTGCGCGTGTTCGGACAAACAGATACCGGGCAATCGCATTTGGGCAATGCATCTGTGGGAGTTTACCATGATCGAGTACATGAAAACCTGGCTTGAGTTGAAGCTTGACCGCCGCGCCGTGACCGCTCTGGAGTATGGTCTGATCGCCGGCGTGATTGTCGCCACCATTACCGTGGGCTTCAGCCTGCTGGCCACCAGCCTGTCGAAGAGCTTCTCGACCATCGGCAACAGCCTCTGACATCTCGGGTTCCCATTCGGGAAACGCATGAGACGCGGCGGCGGGCCTCGCCGCCGCGTCTTTCGTTTTCCGCCATCTGACCATCGGTTGAACGAGGTTCCAGATGTCGCTTTCGCTTTTGCAGTCCTGGCCCTCGGCGATCACTCCGGCGATGACCCTGGCGAGCGGCGGCGTATTGTTGCTGGCGGCTTGGCACGACGTCGTGTCACGCACCGTGCCGAACTGGATGTCGGCCGCGATCGCCTGCTTCGGCATCGTCGCGGCGTATACTGACGGTCGGTTGGCTATGAGCATCGGACTCGGGCTGGCCGTTTTTCTCGTTGCCGCGATTTGCTGGCGGCGCGGTTGGATGGGCGGTGCCGACGTCAAACTTCTCGGCGCCGTGGTTATCGTTCTCCCGCCCGGGATGGTTTCACTGTTCGCGATCGCGATGTCGCTCGCCGGCGCCGCTCACGCGATTACTTACATGGTCGCGCGGCGGGTCGTGACACCGCCGGCCCCGCTCGTACCCGCTCTGGCATCCAGACACGCATCAACGCCGACAAGGCCTGGCATGCGCCGGCTCTCGCTCCCGTCCCGGGCATTGCGAGCCGAGCGGTGGCGCATCAGCCGCGGCGGACCACTGCCCTACGCCTGCGCGATCGCATTTGGGTACTTATTCGTGATCTTTAATGGAGCTGCGCCATGATCGTACGTGTCGCGTTTTTCATCCTCATGTCGTTGGGCCTGATTGGCTTTGGCACTGTCGCCTGGATCACCACGCGGCCGATGGGCGGGGGCACACCGCAAACCAAAGTCATTCTCGTCGCGGCACAGGCAATTCAAGCCGGCAGCCTGCTGACGTCCGATGACCTCGCGCAAAAAGAAATCCCCGTCGAGGAGATGGTGAAAGAATACAACGTCGACTCCACGGAGGGCCGCCGCGGCCTCATGGGTGCGATGGTGAAGCGCAATCTCGGTGCCGGCGAGGCAATCCGCAGCGACGACCTGATGCGTCCCACCGATCACGGATTCATGGCTGCCGTTTTGTCGCCAGGAATGCGTGCCGTAACGATCAATGTCGACGCGGCCAGCGGATCTTCCGGCCTGATCTGGCCGGGTGACCGGGTCGACCTGATCTTGACACAAATGAACACGGATCCGGGCGCGGCGATCGGCCGCAGGATCAGTGCACAGACGGTGCTAACGAACGTGCGTGTCGTCGCCGTCGACTCTCAATTGGTTTCCGCGCCAAACCGAAACGCCCCCGCAATTCAGGATGCGCAAAATCGTACCGTGACGTTGGAGGTCGACGAGGAACAAGCCCAGCGGGTGGCTGTTGGAATGCGTCTCGGCCGGTTGTCGGTTTCAGTGCGCGCGTCGACTTCGGTGGCGGGCAACGCGAAAACGGAAACGAAACGGGAAGCGACATTCGCCCAGGACGTTCTTCCGGATCTGGTCGAAAAACCAGCGGCTGCGCCTGTCGCTCCGGTGATCGTGGCACCCGCGCCACCACCACCGACGCCTGAACCCCCCATGCGGGTCTTCTCCGGCCCGGGTGATGCCAAGGAATTCAAATTCTAATGCGAGACTTTGCCGGTAAACTTGCTGAAGTCGGTGTCGCTCTCTACGTCCTGGCGGCGCCGGCCGCGTTGGCGGGCGCGAGCCAGGACCAGACATCGGCTCCTGGACCCGTTCCATCGCTGCAGGTGGCGCAGACCCAGCCCAGCTCGACGCAGCCCGCCCCCGGGGCCCCAGCTGGCCAGGACCAGACCCCGCCCCCGGTCACGACGCCCCAATCGTCGCTTCCTCCGGTGGCCGCTCCGCCTGCGGTGTCCGCGGAGGTCCCCAAACCGTTCCACGGTTCGATCTCGTTTGAGTCAGGCAGCGGCAAGATCCTGACGCTTACCCTGCCGGCGGCGAATATTTACGTTGCCGATCCGAAAGTGGCCGAAGTCCGGCCTGCGAGTTCGACGAGTTTGTTCGTGTTCGGCGTGGGCGCGGGCCATACCACCATCGCGGCGGTCGATCAGCTTGGCCGCCTACTGGCGGACTATGACGTCACCGTGCGGCCGTCGGCATTTGGTGCGCGTGAGGCGCAGGCGGCGATCTCTCGATTGGTTCCCGGCAGCCGGGTTCAGGTCAAACCGTCCGGAAAAGGCATGATGCTAACGGGGGGTGTCGCGAACGCCTCCGACGCGGCGCAAGCCATGATGATCGCCAGGGGCTTTACCGGAGGTGATGGCATCCCGGTCGAAAATCAGATGACGATCGCCGCGCCCACGCAGGTCACGCTGATGGTGAAGATCGCGGAAATGAAACGCAGCACCGCGCGGAACATCGGCATCAATTGGCAGTCTCTCGGCACGCTCGGCCAAATCGGCGCAACCCAGGGCAAGCTCGGGCTACTCACCGCCATTACTAACGGCGCCTTCACGTGCACGGCTGGGGGGGTCTCCACCAACACCATCTGCGGGGCGGGAACGGGGGGCTTGACCGCCGCCATCAATACCCTGGCCACCGAGGGTCTCGCGCATATTCTGGCGGAACCCAACCTGACAGTCATGAGTGGTCAGGCCGCGTCGTTCCAGGCCGGCGGCGAATACCCGTACGCAGTACCGGGCGGCGGCGCCAACCCGAACGCGGTCACGATCGACTTCAAGCCTTACGGCGTGCTGCTGAATTTCGTTCCAACCGTCCTGAGCACCGGCCGTATCAATCTGCATGTGAAGCCCGAGGTGAGCCAGCTCGACAGCACCAACACGGTGCAGCTGCCTGGAGGCGGCATCGTCGACGGCTTGTTGGTGCGACGCGCTGAAACCACGGTCGAACTGGGTTCCGGCGAAACCTTCGCCATCGCGGGCATGCTGCAGACCACGAGCGCCGACAACAACAATGGACTGCCCTTCCTGGGCGATACGCCGATCATTGGCGCTTTGTTCAAATCCAACTCCATGACACGCGAACAAACCGAGCTGGTGATCATCGTCACGCCGATCGTGGTCCGGCCGGTACAGAACGTGGCGCAACTGAGACTTCCTGGCGAAGGCTACAAAGTTCCGAACGACGTCGACAGGCTGCTGTTGAACCATCAGGTTCCGAACGCGAATGGTACGGTGGCCCCGCCGCCGCCGGGTGAAGCCGGATTCATCGTGCGATGAGGTCTTTCATGCGTAAAACTTTGACAAAGCCGCTGTGGGCCCTGGCTGCCATGAGTCTGATGGCGCTGGCCGGGTGCAGCCAGACCGACCCGCTGACGCGCCCGTACATGTGGGAAGAGTCCGGTGTCAACGAGCACAATATCGCCGCGATGGCCGCGAATCCCGCCGACCTGAACCGCGGTCGCGACACGTCACAGCGCAGGGTCTCCGTGGAGTCGGATCCCATCGAGAAATTCTGGTCAGGCAAACCGACGCCGCTGCTGACCAGCGGGTCCACGGGCTCAACCGGTGCACCGGCGACATCCGGCGGAGGATCGTAACGCCATGCCCCCCGAAGACGGACGAATTAATCTCGCGGCAGTCGTTCCGCCAGCCGATCCAAATGCGGGACGGCATGATCGGCCGTCGCTGATCGGGTTCATCACCGACAGCAAAACCGAAGATGCGTTGCGCGAGGGCCTCGCGGAAGCAACCAGCGAATCGCTGGACCTGCGCCGCGGCGGGATTCGCGCGGCGATCGCGACAATGCAGAAGTCCGCGACTCCGCGGGTGCTCGTGGTCGATCTCACGGGTGAAGAACACCCGTTGAGCGCGCTGACCGAACTGTCTCATGTGGTCGAGCCGGACGTCTGCGTATTGGTCGTTGGCGAAGTTGTGCATGCCGATTTCTATCGCGAAATCACCCGAGGTCTGGGCGCGGCCGAATATCTCAGCAAACCGGTCACGCGCGAAAAGGTGCTACGGCATTTCGGGCCGTTCGCGCAGGGCAGCGCCTTTGCCTCCCCAACTCAGATGGGTGGACGCGCGATCGCCATCACCGGCGTGCGAGGTGGTGTCGGGGCGACGACGATCGCGGTCAACATCGCGTGGCATTTCGGAGTCGGGATGCGGCGCCACACTGTGTTGCTGGATCCCGATACCCATCTCGGAACCACCGCGTTCCTGCTGAACATTCAGCCTGGGCCGGGCTTGCGCATGGCGCTGGAATCGCCCGACCGCATCGACAGTCTGCTGGCGGAACGCGCGGCACAGCCAGCGGCCGATCGTCTCCACGTCCTCGCGGCGGAAGAAAAAATCGCGTCGCACACCAGCCACGCCGCGGGTGCTGCCTCGGCGCTGCTGACCGCGCTGCGCAGCCGATATAATTTCATCATCGCCGACGTGCCCTACGCACCGGTGCCGTTGTACCGCGACCTGCTCGATCTCGTGGATCAGCGCATCCTTGTCATGGATCCCTCATTGGCCGCGATCCGCGACACCGTCCGCCTGTTGGGCCTGCCGAAAGGCCCAGGACAGGACCAGCGCGCGGTGATCGTGCTGAACCGCCTCGGAATGCCAGGCGGATTAAGCCGCAAGCAGGTGGAAGAGGCCTTAAAAATGAAGGTCGACGTGTGCATTCCCGATCTGCCGCGGCAAGTCGGCAATGCAGCCACTCTCGGCGAGCCTGTGATGGTCACCAGCAGTGGCTTCCGTAATGGCGTCGTCGAGATTGTGCGCCAGGTCGCTTCGATCCGGCTGCTTGACAGCGAAAGCGAAGGTAGCGTGTCGATGGCAGGTCAGGGCAAACGCGGCCTGTTGTCGATGTTTCGGAAGAAATCATGATCACCGTTTCGGTTCCAACGTTTGGACGACGCTCACAGGTTACGCCCGGTCCCGGTCAGGCGCCGTCAACTGAGGATGCGCCGGAAACCGTCCGCGAACTGATTGCCAGCGGCTCGCCGATTACCGAAGACATCGTCACCGAACTCCGCAATACCTGCCTGTCGCGGCTCGATCCGAACGTGATCGCCGCGATGCCCGCCGAGCGGCTGATCATGGACGTGGAGCGGCTGATCTCGGAAATAGCGACCGAGCGGCGCTACCAGCTCAATGCGCGCGAGCAACATATTCTCGCCAACGAACTGGTGCACGACATCACCGGTCTGGGTCCGCTGGAACAGTTGCTTGAGGACGACTCGATCGCCGACATCATGGTCAACGGCCCGCATCGCACCTTCGTGGAAAAAGGCGGCAAGGTGACGCTGGCCAACATTCATTTCCGCGACCAGGCGCATCTTATGAACGTCTGCCAGCGGATTGCCGCCGCGGTCGGACGGCGCATCGACGAGTCGAGCCCCATGGTCGACGCCCGCCTTAAGGATGGCTCCCGCGTTAACATCGTATTCCCGCCATTGGCGCTTGAAGGTCCTTACGTCTCGATTCGTAAGTTTGGCAAGAAAGCTGTCGATTTCGCGCAATTGATCCGCTGGAGGGCATTGACGCTACCGGTCGCCAGGGTGCTGGAAATCGCCTCGCAGGCGCGGCTGAATATCGTCGTGTCGGGGGGCACCGGCTCGGGCAAGACGACAATGATGAACGCCATGTCGCGCCTGATCGATCATGGCGAACGGGTGATAACCGTGGAAGACGCGGCTGAGCTGCAGTTTCAGCAACCACATGTCGTGCGTCTTGAAACGCGTCCGAGCAGCCTCGAAGGCCGCGGCGAGATCAACCAGCGCGACCTCGTTCGCAACGCACTGCGGATGCGGCCCGATCGCATCATCATCGGCGAGGTGCGCGGTGGCGAGGCGTTCGACATGCTGCAAGCCATGAACACTGGCCACGATGGATCGATGTCGACAATCCACGCCAACACAACCCGTGACGCGCTGACTCGTATCGAGAACATGGTCCAGATGGGCCAAATGGGGCTGCCCTCCGCGGCGATCCGCATTCAAATCGTCGGTGCGATCGACCTGATCGTTCAGATAGAGCGGCAACGCGACGGCGGCCGCCGCGTCGTCCAGGTGACCGAAGTATGTGGCATGGAAGGTGACGTCATCACACTGAACGACATCTTCCAGTTCGAGGTTATCGGCGAGGGAACCGACGGCAAATTATACGGCAAATATCACGTCAGCCGGATACCGCCGTCCTTCATGAAGAGGTTGTCGTATTTCGGGCTCGACCGCGCCTGGAAAGCAGCGCTGGAGGAGGCCGAGTCAGGTTAATAACCCGATCCCCCGATCAGCCTGAAAGAAGGCCATGACGGATCGGCGTCAACCGGACGGTGTTTTGCCGGCCGGTGTTTTGATGGAGTTTGGCCACCAATGAACGACGGTGCGACGCAGTACCTGCTTCTGATGGGCGGCTGCATGTTGCTGATAGGCCTCGGCCTCAGCGGTGTGATGGTATCGCGCTCGCAGGCGGTAAACGATCGACGCTCGAAACGTCTCACGGCGATTCTGGCGCCGCACCTGCGCACCGCGCAAATCGAACTCAGTGCGTTCACCTTGCCGGACGAGCGCGGACCGCGGACCGTCGCGAGCACGCTCGCCTCGATTTTCGGTTTCAGCTTCGAGCGGCAGGCACTCTATCCCGCGAAGTGGTACATTATTTTGGCGGTGGCATTTCTGCTGGCCGCCGGCGTCCGCTATGCCTCCGAAGACATGCTCGGCGTCCTATCCTGGGCCACGCTTCCGATCACCTGGGTGGTGGCTAGCCGGATGTTCTTCAACCGGGTCGAAAACAAGCGGCGAAGCGCGCTTCTGTGGCAGTTTCCGGATGCGCTGGCGATGATCGTGCGCTCCATCCGCGTTGGTGTGCCGGTGATCGATGCGATACGTAACGTGTCGCTTGCCGCTCCCAGTCCGACGGCGGGCGAGTTTGCCCGTATGGTCGATCAGATCGCGATCGGAACCCCGCTTGACGAGGCGATCACCGAACTCGCCGAGCGTACCGGTCTGGCGGAGTATCGCTTTTTCGCGACCGCGCTTTCGCTGCAAACCCAGACAGGCGGCACCCTGAGCGAAACGCTGGAGAATCTGGCGGACGTGATCCGCAAACGAGCGGCGCTCAAGGCGCGAGGCCTCGCCATGACGGCCGAGGCACGAACAAGTTCCGCGATCCTCGCGGTGCTGCCGGTCCTGACGGGGCTGATGCTGTATTTCCTCAATCCGAGCTATATCATGCTGTTATTCACCGATCCTACCGGCAAGATGTTCTTCAGCGCGGCGGTCATCTCACTGACCCTCGGAATGCTCTGTATCCGCGCCATCATCAAATCGGTGCTGCCATGATGGAAGTCGGTACACGTTTCGCGCTGCTCGCGGGTTCCGGGTTGTTCCTGCTCGCGATGGCGATGGCTTCCTGGATTCTGCTGCGCGACGTGCGCGTTCAGGAGCGCTATGGATGGCGGATCCGTCAGATCCATGGCGAGGAGCGCGTCAGCACGATGAAAGCGGAGCGGCCGGCGTTCCGCGAACTGTTCACTCGTAATATTTCCGGCATCGGCCAGTTCATCATCAGCAGTGGCCTTGTTCCGGCCGCGACCAAGGGGCAGCTTGAGACGATGCTGCGCGCCGCGGGTGTCCGTGGAGAAAATGCCGCCGGCGTGTTTTTTGGCGCCAAGATGATGTCGATGATCGTGCTGCCGGGGCTGGTGTGGCTGTCCGTCCGAAACTCGGGCTGGTCCTCGATGATGGTCCTGCTCTTGACGGTTGCCGCGGCGGTGTTTGGACTGGTCCTGCCCGACATGGTGGTCAAACAGATGCGCCGGCGTTTCATGACGCGCCTGGAAAAAGGGTTGCCGGACGCGCTCGACATGATGGTGATCTGCGCTCAGGCCGGGCTTGGTCTGGGACCGGCGATCGTCCGGGTCGCGGACGAAATGAAGCAGTCCTATCGGGACCTCGCGATCGAGTTCTCGCTAACCGCGAGCGAGCTGCAGATCCTGTCCGATACGCGCATCGCCCTGCACAATCTCGGTCAGCGTACTGGGCTGGAGGCATTCCGCCGGTTGGCGATGACGCTGATCCAAACCATCCAGTACGGCACCCCGCTGACAGATGCGTTGCGCACGTTGTCAGCCGAGATGCGCCAGGAAGCCCTTACGGCATTCGAGGAGTCGGCCGCCCGTTTGCCGACCATGTTGACCCTCCCGATGATCATCTTCATTCTGCCGTGCGTGTTTCTGATCGCGGGTGGACCGGCCTGCATCCAGGTCATGCATGCGATGAACTGAGTTCCGGCGCCCGGTTTGTAACGTGTGAGTAGGCTGAATTGAGGTAACCCCTGATTTGTTGGGCCTCGACTTCGGGTTGCCAGGACATAAGGTTCGTGCGATCCGGGGCGATCGAAGCTCACGATGGAGCTGAAACCTTCATGATCCGATCATCTGTTCGTTCGGCCGGATTGGCCATTCTTCTGACTATGAATGGCTGTGGCGATCTCGGCTCATTCAAATTCTCCGACACCGGCGCGAGAACGCCCGGCCTGAATGTCGCGGAAGCGGCGCTCCAGGGCGGATCAGGTGAGATCGCGCTGCAGGTGAGCGAAGGCGTCCTGCACGAATCCCCGAACAACGTACGGGCGCTGGAAATCAAGGGCGACGCGCTGTCCTTGTTGGGCGATTACGACGACGCCATTCCGATCTATCAGAGCCTTCTGGCCAAGGATCCCAACTCGGTCCGCGCCACCATCGGCATGGGCCGGATCAAACTCGCCAAGGACCCGGCGGCGGCGGCGGCGCTGTTCGAACAGGTTCTGCGGCGGGAACCAAAGGATCTGACCGCGCTCAACAATCTTGGCATCGCTCGCGATCTGCAGGGACGCCATGCGGACGCGCAGACTGTCTACCGTCAGGCACTGGCGATCAGCCCGGACCTGGACTCGGCGAAGGTTAACCTCGCGCTGTCGATGGCCATGAGCGGCCAAGGCGCAGCCGCGGTGCAACTGCTGAAAGCGAAAGCCACCGAGCCAGGGGCCCCCACCAAGATCAGGCACGACTATGCCGTGGTGCTCGCGATGGCCGGGAACCGTCCCGAGGCTGAGCGCGTGCTGAGCGAAAACCTGTCTCCCGACGACGTCCGTCAGGTGTTGGATGGCGTGACCGGAACCCACACCAGGTCGGCGGCGGATCAGGCGGGAGCCGGCCAGCTCGCCTCTCAGGACCAACCGCGATGGAACGACGGGATACCACCCGATGTCGTCCAGGTACCTGAGGCTCCGGCCCTGCCCACTCCTGGGACCCGTGTGGCGCGGAACTCGGCCACGGCGCTGGCTGCTCCGCCGCCGATGGTGGTGCATCCGCAACCGTCCGCTGAGTCGGAGGCCGATCCGGCGATCACCCAACCGGTCAACCCGGTCGCGGCGGCGATCACCAACCAGCGTCCCCTGGCGATGCAGCTTCGCGCCGGAGACGCACCGTCTCAATCGACCCAGGCCCCTGCCCCGGACACAATAACTGACACAGTGATCGTGACGCCGAAGGTCGTCGCCATGCCCGCGGTGCGACAAATCCCGCGTGCCGCACCCGCTCCGGTCCGAGACGCTTCGACCGCCACGGGTCCGGCGGCGGCGCCTGTGATTCCGGCCCCCGCTCCGGTTCCAGCGCCCGCGGCTGCTCGCACTGAGCCGCCGGTGCGGACAGTGGCGTCCGAGCCAGCCGCCGCCGCGCCGGCGCCCGCCCATCCCGCGTCATCCCGGACCGTGGTCGCGTCACTGACGCCGGTACCGAAGGCTGAAACTTACGCAATCAGCGAAAGTGACGCCGCGGCTTCGACCCGGGTCGAGCCCGGCGCCGTTGGGCCGGCCGTTCAGTTCGCGGCCGCGACATCCGAGGAGTCCGCCCACTCGTTTTGGCAGAGTCTCGTGCATCGGTTCCCAGACGCGCTGCGCCAACGGGAGCCAACCGTGATCAGATACGAACATGATGGCACGGTGTTTTGGCGGGTGCGGACGGAGGGCTTTGACACGGTCTCGGAGGCCCAGGCGCTGTGCGCCCGCATGCGAGCCGGCGGACAGAACTGTTTCGTGCCGCGCTCCTGAGCGCTGCCTGGATCGCGGACGGCGCACCAGTCGTCGACAGTACGTAGAGCCTGACGAGCCACGCGCCGGCTTGCACGCCGGCGGGTCACTGGAATCACGGCCTGCTTCAAAGGCCCGCCCCAGCGGTTGCCCGGGCCGCGGGATCTGGTCGCCGGGTCGCTTGCCGGGGAATCAGGCGCGTGGTAATGCGCCGCCCGCGCCCATTGGGGGATAGTTTAGCGGTAAAACTCCCGGCTCTGACCCGGGCATCCTTGGTTCGAATCCAGGTCCCCCAGCCAGCTACGCCAGCGGACGCCATCAGGTTGTCTATTTCGCCGAAGGCACGGCCCCGGATGCGGCAGCACGGACCCTGGACGCTATCTCGGGTGTGCAGACGATGATGGGATTGCCCGTCACCAGACCGCCGTCGGCCAGAAAATCGCTCGTCCAACCGCCGGCTTCGCGTACCAGAAGCAGTCCCGCCAGCACATCCCAGGCGTTGATGTGCAGTTCGACATAGCCATCGTTCAGTCCCGCGGCGGTGTCCGCGACCCCCAGCGCACCGGAGCCCAGGCGGCGAAATTCGATGCTGTCGCCGATCAATCGGCGAATCAGTTCACCGTATGCCTCGATGGGCCGCCGCGGCGACCAGCCAATCTCCACCACCGGCGAAGCCCCGTGACCCAGGCTACTTACCTGTATCGGTGCGCCGTTCAGAAATGCGCCACGCCCGCGACGCGCGGTGAACAACCGGCGCTCATCCGGCGCGTTGATCACACCGCTCTCGACATCGCCGCCAGCGACCAGTGCGATCGAAACACACCAACGCGGTGTACCATGGATATAATTCACGGTCCCGTCGATCGGATCGACAACCCATACGAGGTCGGCGGGAGATCCACCGTCCTCCTCCCCGATGACCGGATCGCCGAACCGTTCACTGATGCGCCCGCGGATCAATGCTTCAACTTCATGGTCGGCTTCGGTCGCGTAATCCATTGGAACCTTGGCCTCCAACGCGCCAAGGCTTTGCCGCCGCCTTGAGGCGACAACACCCGCATCTCTCGCCAGTTCAATCGCGAAATCGTGGCGAACGGCCAACGCGTCGGTCACGATGCCATGGCCGGCCACATCGCCACGAAGACTTGATATGACAACAAATCAGGCCGCCGTCTTCACCGCGCTCTGGAGTCGTCTGTTGACGGCCCACCAGACCGCTCGCTTCGCGACCCCATGCCAGATCGTGTGCGGCCTGAGGCCACACACTTTAAAAACCATCCCAACAGCGCGATCCAAATGCACAGGCCGGTAAAACCGGGATGCTCGAGTCATATAGGCCATCGCATATTCTTCGCGGCGATAGATCGCATCGGCCGGCGCATTGGCGGCGTAATAAGCGTAGCATAACTCATCATCTTCGGATTCCCGCATCCGCTGAAGCACGATGCGTATGCGCTCGAACCGGCTCAATGCCTCACGCTCCAAATAGCGTTTCAGATGCGTATAAAACAGTTTGTAATGCCGCAGCTCGTCGGCGGCGATGTGTCTGCATATGGCGTTGAGCAGCGGTTCCTCGGTCGCATCGGCGATGGCCGTGTAGTACGAACTGGTTCCGGTTTCCACGATGCATCGTGCGATCAGCTCACCCGAGCGCGATCCGCGCACTGATTCCACGGCCTCCAGATCGAAGCCATATCCTGCCTCGAACCGGGCGTAGGCCTGACGAAGATTGAACGTTGGATCGGCACGTTCGGCGTAACGGCCGAGCGCTTCGCCGTGCCTTACTTCCTCGACAGCCCATTCTGTGGCGGCCTGTTGAAACAAGGGGTCATCCGAGAATACATTGCACAAATATCGTCCATATTTGGCACCGCCATATTCGACCAGCGACGCCGCCTTGATCACTTTCAGGGTTTCAGGATTGAGCTTGCCTGGATCAAATCGATCCCACGGCAACTCAGCGACTTCCCAACGAATGGAATTCATCGTGTGTCCCCGTTCGCCCGCATGAACGTTACTCGATCCCGTTGCGTTCCTCGACTCGAGGCAGGTTGCATCCCCCGAGCGGAATTGTCGACGCACGCAAGCGCGGCTGAAACCATATTGGAACGCGCCACCCCTGCGCCAACCCCCGACGCGAATCCGCTGGCCCGCCGTGCATGGCAAGGCGCGGTTCGACCTCCGGCCGCAAGCCTCGGCGGCGCGGCTTCCCGCCTGTCCGGAATCGTACGTCACTGATATAGCACGGCGAAATGACCGAGGCGCCCCCCATCCTGCGATTGCTGCTGCTGGTCGCCCTCGGCTTCTTCCTGGGCCTCGCCTTCGAGGAATTCCACGCGCGCGCGAACCAGAAACGGCCGGGCGGCATTCGAAGTTTTCCGCTGCTCGCCCTGACCGGTGCCCTGCTTTACCGGCTGGACGCCACGAACCTTCTGCCACTTTGCGCCGGACTGCTGGCCCTGAGTGCCTGGCTGACCTGTTATTATTGGCAGCACCTTGGCGAGACCGACGCGGACGGGTTTCCTAACGTCGGCCTGATGGTGCCGATTTGTAATGTCCTGGCCTACTTGCTCGGCCCCGTGGCGCTGGCCGAGCCACCCTGGGTCGCCATCGGTACAACCGTGACCGCTGTATTGTTCCTCACCGCGCGAGAGGTGCTGCACGGCTTCGCCCGCCGCCTCGAACTGACCGAGATCGTCAACGCCGGACGGTTCCTGCTGCTGACGGGCTTCGTCCTGCCGTTGCTGCCGAATACGCCGGTGACCGGCCTCACGACGATCACGCCGCGTCAGGTCTGGCTCGCGATGGTTGCCGTGTGTTCGGTGTCGTACGCCAGTTACCTGCTCCAGCGTTATGTCGCGCCGGCCAGCGCCGGCCTGCTGACGGCGTTGCTCGGAGGGTTTTATTCCTCGACTGCAACCACGGTCGTGCTGGCGCGGCGAGCCCGGGACGAGGCGACGGCAACGAGGCAAACGCAGACCGGAATCGTTCTGGCCACGAGCATCATGTATCTGCGACTGCTCATCGTCATCGCATTTTTCAACCGGACCCTGGCGTTCGCTGTCGCGCCGGGCATGCTGGGTCTGGCGCTCACGGGCCTTGTCCTGTCAGCCGTGCTTTACTGGTTCGGTCCAGGACGACAACCGGAGACAACCCCCTCGATAGCCCATGGCAA
>Ga0302324_100010446_pt1 | contig 19232 bp, 22 predicted proteins | sample Palsa_T0_1_FD_201949 | JGI IMG/M metagenome (GOLD analysis project Ga0302324, IMG submission 201949) | Peat permafrost microbial communities from Stordalen Mire near Abisko, Sweden - Palsa_T0_1 | ecosystem: Environmental > Terrestrial > Soil > Palsa > Peat permafrost | place: Sweden: Abisko...
TTTCCCAGCTAATAATTAATCATTACTTCTAATATATCTGGCACTAAAAAACCGGCCGAGTCATACCTAGTTTTAGTTATTGCGGAGCACACAGTTAGAACACTTGAGAGCCTCTCGGAACCAACACCTCAGTCACACCCCGAGCCGCTCAACCAATTTCTCTAACTGCTTCGCTACGATGCCCCATATCACCATTGGTCCAAGGCCGGCCAGTGGAATTTCCTCTTTCTGCCAGCTTACGAGCGGTTTCCGCTTGAGCGCCTTGATCTCCCCGGCAAATGCATCCCTTTTCGCCTTTAATTCGGCGAGTTCGCCATGGACTTCTGCAGGAATTGGTGCCTTGTTAGTGCGCGCAATTAGCTCGTCAATATGGGCTAGATGTGATTCATGATGTCGAATGTGCTGGTCGACTAGGTGCCTGTAATTGGTCATGGATATTTACTCCTTAACGTGTTCACGCGATGTCTGTCATATGTGGCTTCCCTTAAGCGGAAGGTGCAGTACATCGCGTAACTGCTTCACTTCCGTTACCCAATAGCCAAGATGCTCATAATGGTCGTATATGCCAACTTCCCTCTCACTCGTCAACTGCGCATCTAAGTCGTAGAGCGGAGCGTCTTTCACCGCCTGCTGGGTCAGGTTGACAGAGACAGCGGAGTCGGACCAACTTATGTCCTTGATCCATTTCGGCGTAATTAGCACATGATGACCGGCCCACCAGTGGCTGGTGGCAACAACGAAGTACCGAATGGCCCAGGTTTCATCATCGACGAGTAGCCCATATACATGACCGATGTCACCATCAGATGCATGCACGTGATAGCGCATTACCGTTTTACAGCTGCGCAGGTGAGGATCATCATCTTGGTGCCGCACCCCTTCAGCACGTGCATAAGCTTTGTCTGCCTCTGACGGTTCAGCATGCGGTGTCGAACCGAAAATAGCGTAGGCCGGTACCAGCCTGCTCGCGTAGACTCCACCGCCCCAAGGTTCACCACCCCAGGGACCGGCACCGTCCCAATAAAACGGGTAACCGTAATGTTCGTGGAGCTGCGCCTCATGTTGTCGCAAGACCGGCTTTTCAGTGTCAATATTCGGGCTGTTCTTCACCTGCTCTTTCGTGATCCTGACAGGCAGTATTTTTTCCGTCCAATCCGGACGAGCAATTGAGATCGGCGAGATCAAAACTTTTCGGCTCGAAAGCCACGTACCGGCGTTAACGACGAGATAGCGGATAACCCACGCTTTATCATCAAAATAGAAATCTTTCACATGGCCAATAATGCCGTCCGTCGCACCGACGACATAGTCGTCAAGATCCTTGACGCTTCGTAACATATGTCTTTCTCCTTTGAGATTCCACGAGCATTCAACGAATAGATAAATAGAGCGCGCCTACGATATCACCCAGAAAATGTTTCTCGTGCGCACCAGCCTATCTAACAGTGGGTGAAGAGGCCTAATGGAATGCATCGCAATAATCGTTCGCACATTGGGTTTTTCGATGCGCACGGTAGTCCCGAGATCTTTCCCATGAGAACTCTCAACCAACCTAACTTACATTTAAAATTATCAGTCTCACAATCCATGTGTTTAACGCCAGAAGAATAAAGAGAATAACTTTGACTACACCCTGGCTTTTTATATATTTTGTGGCAAACACGTCTGTTAGGAGGAATAAAACTAAGTCAACAACAATAATAATGAAGAGATTCAGTTCTGCCACAGAATGTTTAGCTATAGCTGTACCAAACAATATTCCACCGATAAGTGCGATAACAATGCCTGTACGTTGCGGCGACGTTTGTTGCGCCATTTTATTTTCCAATCTGTGCTTTCGATACGCTGTTCTAGTCGCCAAGTTCGGTCTCTATGACCTTCTGCAAATGCTCGAGTCCAAATGACACGTCATGTATGACGCCGTTGATGTAGAAAGCGGGGCTCGATAGAACTTTGCTCTTTGTCCCGCTCTCGATGTCCTCTTGCACGCGCTGCAAGTACACATGGTCACTCATTTCATAATCATAGCGCTCCAAATCAAGCCCCGCCTTTTCAGCGTACTGTCTTAGGCTTTTTGTTTTCAGATGCGACTGGTTCTCGAATAGCAGGTCGTGCATATTCCAAAATTTATGCTGCGCGCCCGCAGCTTCCGCTGCCTCTGCAGCCAGTTCGGCATGTGGATGTATCTCACGCAGCGGAAAATGCCGGAACACGAAGCGAACACGACTTCCAAAATGCTTAAGCAAGATTTTTACCGCGTGATAAGCCTCACCGCACACCGGGCATTCGAAATCCCCGTACTCGACGACGGTAACCGTGGCGGACTCCGGACCTTGTATGTGATCGCTTTGATTCACTGGGGCAGTGAGCATAGCCGGCACTACTTGTTGATTCATTGCGCTCCTCCTTTCAAACACTGCGTCGTTTCGTTTCGAACAAAAACCAGCCATGCAACTCGGCCTCATTAATCCAGACATCGACTTGGCTTGCGATCGCCGCGTCTTTTCCCTCGTCGCTCAGCGAATAAGTTTCACGCATGACTGCTGCTAGCAGTCCGCCCAACACCGATCAACTATGTTGGCATCCATATATGCTGTGGGCGCGTGCCGCAAACGCGGAAATGATGTCATCGATTGACGCTGGTAGAACCCGGTTGATAATCTTTTGCAGTAGACCGGACTCCATGTCCATCTCGGAAGCGATGCTCAGACTGCAACCAACAGATGTGCATGGCGTAAACAGCATCGAGAGGTTGTACCGTCGGAAGGGGGGCTCCGACGAGACTACGTCGATGCGCACCGGTCGCTGCAGCACAGCCTTAGATGTGAACTTCATCCGAATGGGGCCATAGCCCAGGACTTGCTCAACGTAGCAAGTGTCGGATTCGCGTCTTTGAATCCGTGCGGAAATCCACCAAGGCAGAAATTCCGGATAGCGCTCGATATCGGCGACAAGGTCAAAGAGCTGTTCGCAAAAGAAGGGGAGCTCGCGTTCGACACGTTCGATTACCATTTCGGGCGGATGCTCGTCACTCGCTGAAGGAATGGCGCCAGGGCAGGACTGTGTCCACCTTTGTGCTCAGCTACTCGGCAGCGTGTGTGCCGGGCCCTTATGGCAGTCAATGCAAGTATTTCCGCTCGTCGCTAGCGATTGGTGCGCACTTGCGGCCGAGGAAGGTTGTTTCACCAACGCCATGGCAGCTGGCGTATGACAGCTACGGCACTCGGCGGAGTCATTTGCTTTCAACTCATTCCAGACTTTTTGTGCAAGCTCCAGACGGTGACTTTCATATTTCTCGGGTGTGTCGAGTTTCCCCGTCAGGTGTCCCCATACTTCAACCGAGGCCTCAGCGTGCCGCACCAACCCTGCCCAAAAAGTAGGCGGAACATGGCAATTGCTGCAACCGGCCCGAATGCCAAACTCGTTAGAGTAATGCACGCTATGCGTGTATTCCTGAAAGGGGGTGTTCATTTCGTGGCACGATGTGCAGAACGCTTCGCTTTCCGCATATTTGAGACCAGCAAGAAAACCGCCGGTCAAACCGATTCCGATAATAAAGGCGAGTAATCCTCCTAGAGGTATCCCGAGAAGGAAGCAGCATCTCGGACGCCGCCAAACTCTTGCCGCGAGGCTCTCTCTTGGCGGCTCCGTCGGCGTCATTTCGACCATTCGTATGCGCAACCGGTAATGGGTTGCCAATTCTCTTCGGTTTGGATAATTACAATAAGCGTAAGCATCTTGTCTATTTGCTGATTAGCTTCCTTTACTGCTTGTGGAAACGGATACGCTCGGCGGGAACTTCGCAATCAGCGACTGTAAAGCGTCTCATGTTTGTACATTCGGCAACGAATTTTCGAAAAGGATAATCGAACGTCTGCTCCATCATCTGTGCGGTGGCGTACAAAACACCGTAGATACTTCCCATAGAGCTAAACGAAGAGGGCATCGTCGCGGTAACTGTTGTAATGAGTGGCTGGTGGCGTAGTCAACTTGAATTGAGTAAGTCAGGTCATGTCTAGTCCGCCGTAGCGTTTGAAGTGAAAGATTGCCACCGATACCAACCACGTCAACAAAAAAATGCCAACGATGATGTAACCCAAGGTACCAAAGCGGACGTTTAGTAACGCGACCGAATCCCAAAACCCACCTTGCAAGTTCAACCGAGCGACCAATAATCCTGCTATCTCAATTCCGGCGACCGCAAGTGCTACTGCTACTGACACGAATGTAATAGAGAGGTTGTAGTAGAGTTTGCGGATCGGCTTAACGAAGGCCCAGCCGTAAACGCCTTGCATCAGAATACCGTCGGTTGTGTCAACCAACGACATCCCTGTGGTAAACAATGCCGGAAACACCAGAATTGACCATAGCGACACACCCTTGATAGCTTCCGCCGCCGAAATACCAAGTAACCCCACTTCGGTGGCCGTATCAAAACCCAAACCAAACAGCAGACCAATTGGATACAAATGCCAACTACGCTCGACAATCCGAAACAGGGGCCGCGACAATCGCGTTATCAGGCCCCGATTTTCAAGTACTTTGTTAAGATTTTCATCGACTAACCGGAATCCACGTTTGACCCTTTTGATACTGCGCCATACTGCATTAAGGACGACGATATTCGCGGTAGCAATGGCAAATAGGAAAAGTGCGGAAATACCTGTGCCGATGAAGCTGCCGATGGCCTTCAATGAATCAAAGCCAGATTGCAATGCAAGTGCGGTTGCCGCAATTCCAATGGACAATACGACGACTACAGTGGAATGGCCAAGCGAGAAGAAAAAACCGGCCGCAACCGGTCGCTTGCCCTCCTGCATAAGCTTGCGGGTTACGTTATCGATGGCAGCAATGTGATCCGCATCGAAGGCATGGCGAAGCCCGAAACTGTAGGCAAGCAAAGCTGCGCCCAAAAGCATTGGATAGTCGCGGAAAGCAATAAGCGCCCAAGCCCACGCCAGAAGATTTGCGCTAATTAGAATGGTGTAGAGACCGATTACTCTGCCGCGCACATTCACGGCATCATCACTAAAAAATTTGTGAAGTAACATCCTCTGCCTCGCCTTTTGTGGAATGGTCGCCGTTTGATGAATAAATTAGGTGCAACCTCGCTACCCGTGCTCGCCTCACCTGACGCGTACCTTGATCAACTCTTCTCCTTGCGGATCCACCACATGTACCGCACATGCGAGACAAGGATCAAAGCTATGGATCGTGCGCAGTATTTCGAGCGGTTGCTTGGGGTCATACAAGCTCTGCCCTATCAGAGCGGCTTCATAGGGTCCCTCATTACCTGCCACGTCGCGCGGTCCCGCGTTCCAAGTGCTTGGCACGACCGCTTGATAGTTGGCAATGCGTTCATCCTCAATGACGATCCAGTGTGCGAGCGCGCCGCGCGGCGCCTCGGTAAAACCAACACCCTGCGCGTGACGCGGCCAGCTCGATGGCTCCCACAGCGTTTCGTTGAAGGTGCGCACATCGCCTGCGTTGATGTTAGCCACGAGACTCGCGTACCACAAAGGCATCTGGTCCGCAAAGATCTTGCATTCTAGTGCGCGTGCCGCAGTGCGTCCCATGGTCGAATACATCGCTTCCAGCGGCAAGTCGAGCTGTGTTAGTGCCTTTTGCGCCAGTTCCTTGGTCGGTTCGTGGCCGCTGGCGTACAACATCAGGACGCGCGCCAATGGCCCAACTTCCATCGCGTGGCCCTTCCATCGGGGCGATTTGAGCCAAGAATAACTGGCCGACGTATCCAAATTTTCATACGGAGGTTTCGGTCCTGAATAGTGCAAGTTTGTCTCGCCGCGATAAGGATGTAATCCTTGATCCTTGCCACCGCTGTAGTCGTACCAAGAATGCGCAACAAACTCCTGGATGTCATCTTCTTTGCTGAGATCGACTTCGTGGATGTGACTCAGGTCGCGATTAAGAATTGCGCCGCGCGGAATCAGAAATGTCTTCGGATCCGACGAGCCATCCGCAGGAAAGTCACCATAAGTCATGAAATTTCCGATGCCCTCGCCATGTCCAGTCTTGAACCAATCCTTATAGAACGAGGCAATAGCCAACGTGTCCGGAAGATAGGCTTGATCAACGAAGGCTTGCATCTCTTCGATGATTTCCGCGACCTTCTGTAATCCCAGCGCATTGACCGCGGTCGTACCGGTTCCCGCACCGGAGTGAACGCTAATCGCTGCGGGACTGCCGCCGACCACAAAGTTTGGATGCGGACTCTTGCCGCCAAATATAGTGTGCAACTCCGCTACACGGCGCTGCCAAGCCAGCGCGTCCAGGTAATGCGCCACTGCCATCAGATTTGCTTCCGGTGGGAGTACATATCCGGGATGTCCCCAATAGGCATTGGCAAAGATTCCAAGCTGGCCCGATTCGACCAGTTTTTTTACGCGCTCCTGCACATCAGAGAAATAGCCGGGTGAAGAGCGCGGGTAGCTGGAAATCGATTGCGCGAGGGCGGAAGTAGCCTTGGGATCGGCTTTCAGCGCTGATACTACGTCCACCCAGTCTAGAGCATGCAGGTGATAGAAGTGCATTACGTGGTCATGCACAAATTGGGCGCCGATCATCAGATTACGGATCAGCTGCGCATTCGCTGGAATCTCATACTTCAGTGCGTCCTCGACCGCGCGCACCGAAGCAATCCCATGTACCAGCGTGCACACGCCACAGATGCGCTGGGCAAACGCCCATGCATCTCGCGGGTCACGGCCCCGCAGGATAATTTCGATGCCGCGCACCATGGTGCCAGAGCTCGACGCCCGGGTAACGATATTGCCGTCTATTTCGGCCTCAATGCGAAGGTGCCCTTCAATCCGCGTCACCGGATCTACAACAATAGTCTGTACGCTCACGACATAGCACCTTCGTCGACCGCCAGATTGTCAGCTACTAATTCCAGTAGGCTGCCTGGTGTCTTGTCCCAATTAAAGTGTTTCCGCGCGTCGTCGAACGTTCGCCGGCAGTCCGAACAACTGGTCAGAAACGTCTGCGCATCGGTGTCATTAATTTCGCGTAGTTTGTTTTCCATGGTCCGATAGCGAAGCGGTGCAGCGCGTTCGATATCCACTACGCCCCCGCCGCCGCCACAGCAGAAGCTAAACTCACCATGGTTTTTCATCTCGTGCAACTCGATGCCGAGCGCCTTCATCAGCGCACGCGGCGCGTTGGTTACACCGCCCTTGCGCACGAGTTCGCAAGGATCTTGAAACGTGGTGGCGCCGGTTTTGGCGATGCGCAGTTTGAGATTCCCCACTTCGAGCTGTTCGGCCAGGAATTCGCTGACGTGACGCACCTCGAACGGCAGCGGCTTGCCGTACATATCGGCCGCCTCCCAGCGCAGTGCAGCATAGGCGTGACCGCACTCCGGGACTAACAATACCTTGGCCTTGCAGGCGATGGCCTGCTCAATCAGGCGCAGACTAATATCGCGCTGCCAAGTCTTGCTACCGGCGTAGTAGCCGTAGTTCTCAGCAACCAGGCCGTCGCTGCGGAAAGTGCAGGAGACTCCGAGGTGTTGCATCACACGCGCCAGCGCCGCAACCGCCTTCGGATAATGCTCAATGTCGGTACGTGGCACGCACAGCATCACATCCACTTCCGTCTTGTCGAGCGGAATCTCGACGCCGTACTCCTGGCCAATTACGAGCAGCTTGTCGCGGTATGGCTCGGTGCTTACTTCCGGCTGGCCGGTCTGTTTCTGATGTGCCGCCTTCTGGTACAGTTCCTTCGGCGCCAATCCGGCTTCGAACATGGCATGCCGCGCTTGTTCGATCAACGCCGCAACGTCAATGCCCATCGGGCAGATCAGGCTGCAGCGACCGCACATATTGCAACTGTCGTATAACAGATGCTGCCACTGCTCGAGCTCGCCGGCCGTCACCTTAGGTTTCAGGCCAAACAATCGGAATACCGGAGCAAACGCGCTGGCTTCTCGCTTGTAAGCCTGTTTGAAGGGCTCGACCTTCCAGATTGGCGTGTACTTCGGATCCTCGGTGGCAATATAAAAGTGACAGGCCTCGGCACAAATCCCGCAGTGTATGCAAGACTCAAGACGGAAGGCACTCAGCGCGCCGATTTCCTGTGCGAAGGCGCTCATCGCACCAGCCGCACGTGCTTCCGGCGATTTTTCCTCCTCCGGGGCAAGATTGGCCCGCATTGTCGTTACATTGCTGCTCATGACGCGGCCCCTTTACGTGACAAGAGTGCCCCATTCAAGCTACGCGAGGGAAAGATGTAAAACGAATGCATCAACTTGCCGAACGGGAACCAGATCAACAAAAGATCAAAGCTGAGAATATGCAGGCCAAGCAGGGTCTGGTACGGACCGCCAAAATGCGCAGTGGTCATCATGCCGGTGACAATCACCAGCGTCGTCACGAACCAGCTGAAATAATCGTCGAAGTTCGATAACATTCGCAACACCCGATTAGTGACACGCCGAAACAGCACGGCCAATAATAGTGTGAAGGTAAGCACCGAAGCGATCGTGATAACGCCGCTCGGCAGATTCGGCCAACGAACTCCGACGAAACTGCCGAAAAAGGTAATGTGCGGCCCAAACGCCAGAATGACAATGAATAGACCAATGTGATAGCTGTAACCCAACGCTTCGCCAGCGCCGGTACGCGGAATGAACTCAGGGTGAGGCCAAGAGCGTGAACCGGCTACCTTGATACCCCCCAACACCGACTTGGCAAAGCCATTGCGAGGCTCGTTGAAGTTGCGGCGGTAATGCAGAAGGATGATATTAACGATCCGCCATACGACACCGACGCAAAACACTACCACTGCGACTTTCAATGCAGGTCCGCGTGCAAGCTCCAGAAGATCCATGATCAGTCCTCCGTGTCCGGCGTGCCGACTGTCATCTTCTGTCGGTGTCGCGCCAGCATTGCGCTGCCGACGCCGACCGCCGCGCCTAGCGCTGCGGCAGCGCCGGCCAGCTTGGCGACATCAGCTGGTCGCACTTCGCCAGCCTTACCCCAGTGTGGCGTGGCCAGTGCACTGTAGAAACTTCCGTTATCCCAGAATCCGGGCTCGGAACAACCTAAGCAGGGATGTCCGGATTCAATCGGGAAGCTGGTTCCGTTGTTCCACTTGATCGTGGCGCAAGCGTTATATGTCGTCGGCCCCTTGCAACCTAATTCGAACAAACACCAGCCGTTGCGCGCGCCCTCGTCGTCGAACGACTTGGCGAACTTGCCTTCGTCGTAGAACGGCCGCCGGTAGCAGCGGTCGTGGATAGTGTTGCCGAAGAATACCTTCGGCCGAAGATGCTCATCGAGATCAGGCAATTTTCCGGTTGATACGTACTGCAGAAGCGTGAGAGTAATTACTTCCGGAATTGGCGGGCAGCCGGAGACGTTAATGATCGGCTTATTGCCAATGAGATCTGAAACCGCGCGTGCGCCCGTCGGATTGGGGTCGGCAAATGGAATCCCGCCGAATGACGAACAAGTGCCAACACAGACGATGGCCGCGGCGCCTTTGGCCGCTTCAGTCAGAATGTCGACCGCACTACGGCCGCCGGCGCAGCTATAGACACCATCGTCGGCAACCGGTACCGATCCGTCGACCACCACGATATACTTGCCGTAGTTGTCCTTCATCGCCTTCTCGCGAGCGGCTTCAGCTTGAGCGCCAGCTGCTGCCATCAAAGTATCGTCGTAATCGAGTGAAATAATGTTGAAGATCAGGCTCTCGATCGTCGGAGAGAATGAACGCGTCATCGACTCCAGACAACCCGTGCATTCCTGGAATGAAAGATAGATCACCGAAGGCCGTTGCGCTACGCGTAGTTGTTCGGCGATTGCACGTCCCACCAGGGGTGGCAGAGCCAACACCGAAGCCATCGCGGTACAGTATTTGATGAAAGTGCGCCGACTAACACCGTGTCGGTCCAGCATTGCGCCAATGGTGGGATCGTCGGCCATCGCCCCTCCTAGTTGGGCCGAAGCGATAGCGCCATGGTGACGCTGGCACGCAGCCGGCGCGCGCTGTTCCGCAATTCGTCTGGATCCACAAACAGAATTCCAGGAACCCGGGCAATCTCGATGAACGCGGCGAGCATTTCGCCATCGCGATCAAAATGTTCGGTCCACCAGACACCATGCATACTAGTCTCGCGAATCGTCGACTCACCATCAGCCTGCAACGTGATGACGACTTCACCTTGGCCGAGCGCTTTGAGCAATTGCTCGCGATCGGCTGGGCTCATCGGCATACTGCGCAAATCGATAGCGCTTGGTTCATCACCATCGGCGAGTCGATCCAACTTCGATGCAATCTCAACCAGGAGTGCCGTCACTCCACCGCCGATTGTCCCGGTACTCGCGGTCGCATCCTGCTGCTCGACCCGGATCGGTATGGCGGACAGTCCGCTCCTCATGCCCGCCACCTTTCGATCAATTCAAGCGCGCGTCCGCACGCATGGGGAATGGCTTGAGCAACACTGTCCGTAGGAGCATCGCTCCAATCCATCGACTCAGGTTGTATCGCAACCAAGGCACGCCGCTCTGGCAAACGTCCGACCAGCGCAGCAATCGCCATCAAGTCGATCAATCCCACTTCATGTACGCTGCGTTTACGATTGTTGCCAAGGAAATCATCCATTGCTTCGCCCTCGAATACCTGAACACTGCCTGGCGGTATTTTCATCTCGGCGGCATCAAATACGATCAATGTTTCGCAATCTTCAATGGCACCGGCGAGCGTAAAGCTCAATGTTCCGCCATCCAAAAACTGTACGCCGGTTGGCCGATGATTTTGCTCAAAATATTGGATCGCATGCACCCCTGCCCCTTCATCACCAAGCAGAATATTGCCGATACCCAGCACCAGGGTTTTATTGGAAATCATGTCCAATTTTTTATGTCATGCGTCGAGCCATTCGTAAGTGCTGCGCCCAATCTATTACTAGGCTACGCCGAACTTCGAGCCAATTTATTGACAAATATCAAACAACAATGAGAGCAATTACGGTATGAATAATAAGTACGATTACCGTCATTAATGATGAGGCAGAAGCTCAATATCAATTCTTGCCCAATCGTAAATGACATCAAATCTCGGGGTGGCTCATGTGTCTTGGAATTCCGATGAAGATCGTTGAAATTGATCGCTATCTTGCGCGTTGCAGCGCAAAAGGTGTGGAACGCGATGTCAGCCTGTTCTTGCTTCAGGATGAGCCGATAGAAGCGGGAGATTTCGTAATGGTGCATGTCGGCTATGCCATCCAGAAAATAACCCCCCAAGAGGCACGCTCGGCGTGGGAGTTGTACGACATGATATTGGCGACAGAGGAGGCGAGGTTCGGTGCATGAACTTGCCGTATGCCAAGCCCTGCTGGCAGAAGTTTCACAGATCGCGCGTGCGCAACATTCAGCAAAGGTCCTCCGCGTATTGGTTCGCCTTGGCCCATTGTCGGGGGTGGAGGCAAGATTGCTTGCGCGAGCCTATCCGCTCGCACAAGCCGGAACCGTCGCAGAAAATTCGGAACTCGTAATCGAGGAGGCGCCAGTGCACGTACGTTGTCGTGATTGCGGCGCTGAGAGCGCAGCTCAGGCAAACCGACTGCTGTGCAAAGACTGCGGTAGTTGGAAAACTGAAGTCACAAGCGGCGATGAAATGTTGTTGGTTAGAGTCGAACTAGAGCAAGCAGCTGATGCCAGTCGCCCTAATTCTGACGGCGATATCAACGCAGGCCGCCACGCGGCATATGGAGGAAACAATGTGTGAAACTTGCGGTTGCAACATCACGCACGGCAATGTGGAACTGGCCTATCACCCGTTAGAGGGGGGTACCACGACCGTCGGCGCGCTAAACCGGTTGCTTGCCGCTAATGACCGGGAAGCCGCCCATAATCGCGCGCACTTTGATGCGCATGGTGTGCTCGCACTCAATCTGATGTCGGCGCCTGGTGCCGGAAAAACCACGCTACTCGAAGCCACAATTGATGCGCTCAAGGCCGATTTTAGGATTGCAGTTATTGAGGGCGATCTTGAAACTGAAAATGACGCTGTGCGCATTCGTGCTCATGGCGTTCCGGCGCGGCAAATTACGACCGGCAGCGCGTGCCATTTGGATGCTCATATGTTGCATCAAGCGTTGCATGATTTGCCACTCGCCGAACTCGATCTGCTATTTATTGAAAATGTCGGCAATCTAGTGTGCCCGGCGAGTTTCGATCTTGGCCAGCATCGAGACATCGTACTGCTTTCGGTCACCGAAGGTGACGACAAGCCCGCCAAATATCCAGTGATGTTTCGAACCGCGGATCTAGTGCTACTGACCAAAGTCGATTTCCTTCCCCACCTCGATGATTTTGATCCCGTGCGCGCTGAACGATGCTTACGCGAGTTGGCAAGTGATGCCCCACTGTATCCGGTGTCTGCAAAAAAAAGTATCAATATGCAGTCGTGGCTCTCCTGGATACGCGATGAAATCATCTCGGTTCGGCAAGCGTTGCCGCAAGCAGCCGTCGCATAAATAGGTTAGGGACTTCTTCTCATGTCGGAAGCGCGCCAATGGCTTGATAAAATCCGCGCTCTCAAGCTGCCGCGGAAGTTCAAAGTAATGAATGTCTGCGGTGGGCACGAGCGCTCCATCACTATGGCTGGGCTGCGCGGTGCCCTACCTACCAACATAGAGCTTGTTCCTGGTCCAGGTTGCCCGGTCTGCATTTGCCCCGAAGAAGATGTTTATCAGGCAATACAACTCGCACTCACCGAGCGTTTGATCTTGGTTGCGTTTGGCGACATGTTGCGCGTGCCTGTTAATGTTCATAAAGGCGAAGTGCGCTCACTCGAACAAGCCAAGGCCGCGGGCGCCGACGTGCGACCGATTGCCTCGCCGCTCGAGGCGGTACGCATTGCACGTGATAATCCGGATACTCCCGTCGTGTTCTTTGCCGCTGGTTTCGAGACGACCACTGCGCCGGTCGCAGCAATGCTGGTCGAAGGCGTGCCGGAGAATCTTTCGGTTCTGCTCTCGGGACGACTGACTTGGCCGGCGGTCGCAATGTTGCTTGATTCGGGCCAGCCTGGTTTCGATGCGTTGGTCGCACCGGGACACGTTTCCACCATCATGGGTCCGGAAGAATGGAATTTCGTACCGCATAAGCATGGAATTCCCGCCGCCGTCGCAGGTTTCAATTCGGAAACCTTACTTGCTGCGCTGTACTCCGTGCTGCGTCAGCTATTGGAAAATAAATGTTTTCTTGATAATTGTTACCCCGAGTTGGTGCGTCCGGGAGGAAACCCTGTTGCACGGCGCCATCTCGGAACGTCGATGGAAGTCGTTGATGCTAATTGGCGTGGCATCGGTACCATACCTGATTCAGGCTTCGCGCTTAATAAGGCTTATCGCTCACATGATGCGTGCGAGCGCTTTCCGACCCATGCCGATCCGACGCGCAAGCGTGCCGGAGAAATGCCGCGTGGCTGCGATTGTGCGCGAGTCGTGCTCGGCAAAATTTATCCCAATCAATGTTACCTATACGGTCGCGCATGCACGCCGCGCACGCCGATTGGGCCGTGTATGGTCTCAGACGAAGGCTCGTGCCGCATCTGGTGGGCAAGCGGCGTGCGCGAATCGACGGCAACGGAAGTTGCCTGAACTTTTCTCGGACGCCTATCAGGATCTTAGAAAATTGTCGTCAAACGAAGCAAGAAAATGGTTACTCGGTGGACGCGTACAGGGCGTCGGGTTCAGGCCGTTCGTGTTCCGTGCCGCATACCACTATCGCGTTGCTGGCTGGGTACGCAATCTCGCCGGACAGGTTGAAATCTTCGGGCAAGGCCGTTCTGACAGGCTGGCGCGCTTCGCGCGCGCACTGATTAGTGAAGCGCCTCCCCTTGCGCGACCAAACATGCTTTTGGAATCGCCGGCACAACCGCAGTCAATACAAAATTTTTCGATACTTTCAAGCGTGGCAGATGCGCCGGTTCATGCGCATGTGCCGCCGGATTATTTTGCCTGCGACGAATGCCTAGAAGAGCTGCATTCTGCCGGCAACCGACGCTATCGTTATCCGTTCATTAATTGCACCCAATGCGGGCCGCGCTACACGCTGATACGGAGCATGCCCTACGATCGCGCCAATACCACGATGGCGGAATTCACATTGTGTGGCCGTTGTACTGCGGAGTACGCAAACCCACTCGATCGGCGCTACCATGCCGAGCCCATTGCCTGTCCCGAATGCGGTCCTCGTGTCGAATTCCAAAACGCAGGCACAACGCGGGTTGGCGAAGCCGCAATGGCGGCGACTATCAATGCGTTGGCTGCGGGACAAATCGTCGCAGTCAAAGGCGTCGGCGGCTATCATCTAATGTGCAACGCCGCTCTCCCGGCTGCGGTCGCGGCGCTGCGTTCACGCAAACGGCGGCCGCACAAGCCCCTTGCGGTGATGTTTCCGATGGATACCGGGCTGGTTACGCTCAAGCGCCATACCGAGCTGACACTTGCCCAAGAAAAATTACTGCTCGATCCGCTACGCCCGATAGTCCTGGTGCCGTGGCGGTCCAACTCGACTCTTGCTATCGAAATCGCCCCGGGTTGCAATGAGATTGGCGCCATGTTGCCCTACAGTCCGCTGCACAATCTATTACTCCAGGACTGCGGTGGACCACTGGTCGTGACTTCCGCCAACCTAAGCGGCGAGCCAGTACTGACCGACAATAAGGAAGCAACCCTGCGGCTGGTACCGGTGGCAGACGCCTTTCTCCACCACAATCGTCCGATAACACGTCCGGCTGACGATCCGGTCTATCGAATAATCGCCAACCGGCCGCGCCCACTACGTCTCGGTCGCGGTTGTGCGCCGCTTGAAATTGAATTGCCGTTTGCATTGCCGCATTCGGTGCTGGCGCTGGGTGGTCATCTCAAGAATACGGTGGCCATCGGCTGGGGGCGCCGGGCAGTTGTCTCTCCACACCTCGGCAACATGGATGCACCGCGCAGCATCACGCTGCTCGAACAAGTTGCGGCTGATTTGCAATCTTTATATGGCATAGCCGCTACCGCGGTCGTCTGCGATGCGCACCCCGGTTATGCAACAACCCGTCTTGCCAGACGCTGGCATTTGCCGGTAACCAAAATATTTCATCATCACGCGCACGGCTCTGCGCTTGCTGGTGAGTTTCCGCATGAAGGCGACTGGCTGACATTCGCTTGGGATGGCGCGGGATTTGGAATGGACGGCACCCTGTGGGGCGGTGAAGCGTTGCTCGGGCGACCGGGGCATTGGCGACGAGTGGCCACTTGGCGGCCATTTACCCTGCTGGGTGGCGAACGCGCAATGCGCGAACCTTGGCGTAGCGCGCTCGCACTATGCTGGGAAGTTGGGCAGAGCGGCGATGCACCTGCTGGACAAGATTTGAAATTACTGCGCCACGCATGGGAACGCGGCAACAATTGCCCACGTACTTCTTCTGTCGGCCGACTGTTTGACGCCGCCTCTGCATTGCTTGGATTAGTTTCGCATGCAAGTCATGAAGGACATGCGCCAATGCGTCTCGAATCGGCTTGCGCAGCGGAGTATGGCGATCTGCAACCGTTACCGCTGCACTATCGAGACGGCTTGTGGTCCAGCGATTGGATGCCGCTTTTGGAAATGTTGCAAGATTCTAGCGAGAGCATTGCTATCCGAGCCGCTAAATTTCACGCCAGCCTCGCACAGGCACTCATGGACCAGGCGCATGCGGTACGCGCCACGCATGGCGTATCGCGTTTAGGTCTCACCGGCGGCGTGTTCCAGAACCGAGTGTTGTGCGAACGTGTGTTCGAACTTGCGCAGCGGGATGGGTTCACCGTATTTTCGCCGGAACGCATTCCATGCAACGACGGCGGCCTGAGCTATGGACAACTCGTCGAGTTTGCCGCCCAGCAAAGTCTATCGCCCGTAGCCTGATTCCTCAGTCGCCATGCCTTGGTTCGAGCCGATGTTCTTAAAGATTCTGAAGCATGAATATGCTGCGGCGATGCACTTTGACAGCGCACCGCAGGTCCGCGAGCCACTGCCCCCGGCACAGCCCTGCCAGCTATATGTACACATTCCGTTCTGCGAATCGCTATGCCCGTTCTGTTCCTTCCACCGCGTGTTGTTCCGCGAGGAGAAAGCAACCAGTTACTTCAGCGTCTTGCGCCAGGAGATTCGCTCCTATCACGAACGCGGCTTCTCCTTCAGCGACGTCTATGTCGGTGGCGGCACGCCAACCGTGGTCCCGGAGGAACTAGTCGAGACTCTGCAGCTCATCCGCAGCCTATGGCCTATCCGCACTGTCTCAGTTGAGACCAATCCAAATCATCTGCGCCCGGATGTTTTCAAGATGCTGAAGACAGTGGGCGTCGGTCGGTTGTCAGTCGGCGTGCAAAGCTTCGATGATGACCTGCTGCGCCAGATGCAGCGCTATGTCCCCTACGGGAGCGGCGCCGCTATTTGCGAACGGCTCACGGCCGCACGCGGTGTCTTCCCTACGCTAAACGTAGACATGATCTTCAATTTGCCAAATCAGACGCTCGCGATGTTCAACCGCGACCTCGATACGCTGCTTAGGTTGCGGGTCGATCAAGTGTCATTCTATCCGCTGATGACCGCCGACTCTGCACAACGCCTGATGGAGAAGACGCTGGGGCACTCGAAGCCAGCGCGGCGATATGAGTTCTACCAATGCATTATTCAAGCGATGCAGGGCGAGTACCGTGCCTCCTCAGCCTGGTGCTTCACTAGGCGTGACATCCCTGCGGGGAATGCCGTCGATGAATACATTATCAACCAAGACAACTACATCGGAGTCGGCAGCGGCGCCTTCAGTTACGTGGATGGCTGGATGTACTCTACAACCTTCTCGATCAATTATTACCGCAAGCGGGTCAGCCAAGGTCGCTCCGCCATCGCGCAGAGCAAGCAGTTCACGCCAAAGCAGCGTATGCGTTATGACTTCCTGGTGCGCCTGTTCGGTCTTGAGTTGCCGTACGATCACCTGCGACGCAAGTACGGCCGCGCGTTCTGGGTACGAATGTGGCCCGAGTTGCTGGCAATGCGCCTCATCGGCGCCACTCGACACGATCGTGACGCCATCCGGCTCACGCCGCTCGGCATGTACTGCTGGGTGTTGATGATGGCGGAGTTCTTCAATGCGGTAAATGAATTCCGGGCCGAGATGCGGCTGCATATTCGTGCGGAGCTGGATTCGTATCTCGAACCTGAAGTCGCGATTCCGCCGGTGAGCCCCGAACACGAATAAATCTTTCAGGACTAAATATGCCAATGGAAGATAAGTACATTTCACTTGCCCACGGTAACGGTGGCCGCTACATGCGCGAGCTGATCGAGGAAGTATTCACGCGGCGGCTGGGCAGCGCCTTGCACGATACGAATACGGATGCGGTGACGCTGCCGTGGGATAGCAGCGCAGGAGAACTTGTCTTCACGACAGATGGCTTTACGGTACAGCCGCTTGAGTTTCCCGGAGGCGACATCGGTTCTCTCGCAGTGCACGGAACGGTCAACGATCTCGCGGTGGCCGGCGCGCAGCCGTGTTACCTGGGCCTCAACGCTTTCATCGAAGAAGGATTCGAAATTGCGCAACTCGAACGCCTGATCGAAAGCATGGCACGTGCCGCAATTGTTTGCGGTGCGCGTGTGGTGGCCGGCGACACCAAGGTGTTACGGCGCGGCGAAGGTGGGGGCCTCTATCTCGCAACGACAGGTGTAGGAATTCGGCGTCCAGGTCTGCATCTGGGTTTCGATCAAATACAGGACGGAGACGTCATATTAGTCAGTGGGCCAGTCGGCGATCATGGGACCGCCGTCATGTTCGCACGCGAACAATTCGGTCTGCGCGGCGATCTCGCTTCGGATGCGCAAAGCGTGCTGCCATTCACACAGGCACTGCTGGATCTGCGGGGATTACGTTTCATGCGCGATCCAACACGCGGAGGGCTGGCTACCGTCGCCAACGAAATTGCACGTGCCACCGGCTTGACCGTACGCCTGCGCGAACCTGCGATTCCAGTCAGGGACTCAGTACGCGCGGTCTGCGACATCCTCGGATATGACCCATTATATCTTGCCTGCGAAGGCCGTGTTGTCGCCGTGCTGTCACTGGAAGATGCCGCTACCGCATTTGAACGCTGGCGCTTGCTGCCATCGGGAGAAACGGCAGCGATCATTGGCACATTGCATACCGGCGCGCCGCATGTCGTGCTGGAGACTGAACTCGGCGGAGAGCGCACTCTGGAAGAACTCGAAGACGACCCCCTTCCACGCATCTGCTGACAAACATTGCCGAAAATCGCAGGGCTGTCTGTCTATTGAAACTACTGTTCGAGTACGTAATCGATCAGTGTTTTCAACTCTGCATTTGAGGCCAAGATCTTGGAGTGTACCTTGTCCTCTTTGAGCTTGGCGCTCAATGTCGCAGCGACATCCCTCTCGCCCTTGTGAAGGCCCGACGTTTAACGGGCTTATTTCATATTAATGAAATTTGTAGTTCGCCGTCACGTATAGAATGTTCGCGCTATAGTTAGGATCGCTATAGGCGCCGGTCAAATAGTTGGTCCCGCCAGATGCCAGCACATTTTGATAGCCGTTAATCTGAGGATCCTGATAGTGGTAATCTTCATGGGAGAAACCTAGAGTCAGGCCAAGCTGCCTGTTAAAACTGTAAAGGGCCTTCAAATTGAGAGATTGTTGTTGATAACTATCATAGTCGTCGATATTTAGTGGGCTTCCAAAATTATTTTGCGCTTCGAACTCCTCTGACCCATCGTTGCGTTCCCACATATACGATCCCTTGAACGCCAGATTATCGCTGATGGGCCAATCCAGCCCCAATCCCCAGGCATAATTCTCCTCGTCGTTCTCACCGCTCCAATTGTAGGCGCCAGCGACCGGCATCTGGTACGGATTGAAACAATTCGGCGTGGCAGCGGTGCAAAGCCCTGCGCCACTAACGCCATTGATTGACCTCTGGGTCGAGTCATAGCGCACATATTCGAGATCGGCAAAGGCGGTTAAACGCCAACTCGATGGACTGCCGTAAGTGGCGTTCAGATAATATTCATTCCGCGTGTCGCTGGTTAGTCCGAGCACGGTATCCTTGTAGTTATCGTCCTTGAAAATGAACTCACCACCGAGGTCAAGTAGCTCAGTCGGACTGGAGTCCAACGACAACTTGAAGAGATTCTGGTCAAGGGGGGCAGCGTCAAA
>Ga0302324_100010449_pt1 | contig 19228 bp, 19 predicted proteins | sample Palsa_T0_1_FD_201949 | JGI IMG/M metagenome (GOLD analysis project Ga0302324, IMG submission 201949) | Peat permafrost microbial communities from Stordalen Mire near Abisko, Sweden - Palsa_T0_1 | ecosystem: Environmental > Terrestrial > Soil > Palsa > Peat permafrost | place: Sweden: Abisko...
AGCGGTGAGTGGCGGCGGCGCATCGCGCGCGCGCAGGTGGACAGCGCGGCCGCAGCGGTGATTCTCGGGCGCTTCTTTCAGGGCGAGGCAGAGGACAATCGATGAGCGCTCAGCTGCGCGAGGACGGATCGCTGCGCCACCTGCTGACGCTCGAGACGCTTTCGCGCGCAGATCTGGAGCGGCTGCTCGAGCACTCGCAGAGCTTCGTGACGCCCCTTGGCGCCACCCCTGCGATGAGCCAGGCACTCGCCTGGGCCACGGTCGCCAATCTCTTCACCGAGCCCTCCACCCGCACGCGCGTGAGCTTCGAGCTCGCCGCCAAGCGCTTAGGCGCGCAGGTGGTGAACCTCGAGGTGCAGCTGTCCTCGCGCGCCAAGGGCGAGAGCATGCTCGACACCGTCTACACGCTGCAGGCGCTGCACGTGGACGCGCTCGTGATCCGCGATGCCCAGGCCGGGGTGCCCGCGCTCGTGGCGCAGAACGTGGCGCCGCACGTGAGCGTGTTCTCCGCAGGCGAGGCGCACCTCTCGCACCCGACCCAGGGCCTGCTCGATGCGCTCACGGTGTACCAGCGCAAGCAGCGCTTTGCCGGGCTCGGGGTAGCCATCGTGGGCGACGTGCGCCACTCGCGCGTCGCGCGCTCGGCCTGGCAGGCCTTCTCGCGGCTCGGGGTGAGCGACCTGCGCATCGCTGCACCGCTCGCCCTCATGCCGGAAGCGGGCGAGTTCGAAGGGGCCACGCGCCACACTCATCTGGACGGCGCCCTCCAAGATGCCGACGTCGTCATGATGCTGCGCATCCAGAAGGAGCGCATGGGGGAGGCGGACCTCCCCGACCCCGATCAGTACTTCGCCGCCTGGGGGCTGACGCGCGAGCGCCTGTTGCTCGCCCGCCCCGATGCCATCGTGATGCACCCGCAGCCGATGAATCGCGGCATCGAGATCGCCTCCGAGGTCGCCGACGGGCCGCAGTCGGTGATCCGCGATCAGGTGCGTAACGGGGTGGCCGTGCGCATGGCGGTGCTCGCGCAAGCGCTCGGTGGGGCCCGATGAGCCCCGCCACACGCGGCACCATCTTCCTGGAACAGGCGCGCGTCATCTCGCAGCTGGCCTACGATGCGGAGCAGTACGTCCTGAGGGTCGCAGCTCCGAAGTGCGCCGCGCACGCAGAGCCCGGGAGCTTTGCGCACGTGAGCTGCGCGGCCTCGATCCCGATGCGCCGGCCGCTGTCGATCATGCGCGCCGAGCCGCAGGCCGGCTGGATCGAGTTCCTCTTCAAGGTGGTGGGTCCTGGGCTGCAGGCGCTCGGGGCGAGGAAAGCGGGCGAGGAGCTCTCCGTGCTCGGGCCGATTGGCAAGCCCTTCAGCGTCCACCGCGAGCGTCCGCGCGTGCTGCTGCTCGGCGGCGGGGTGGGAATCCCGCCGATGGTGTTTCTCGCCGAGCGCCTCTGCGCAGACTCGTCCTTTAAGCCGCTCGTGATCATGGGATCGGAAGTGCCCTTCCCGTTCCGCACGCGCCCCTCGGCGCTCATCGTCGCAGGCATGCCTGCCGGCACCATCGCCTGCATGCCGCTGCTCGAGCAGTGGGGCGTACCGAGCCGGCTCACGAGCTGCTCGGACTTCCCGGGTTGCTTCCCCGGCTTCGTCACCGAGCTCGCCGATCAGTGGCTCGCATCGCTCGGCCCGAGTGAGCTCGATACGCTCGAGATCTTCGCCTGCGGTCCCACCCCGATGCTCGCCGCGTGCGCAGCTCTCGCGCGCCGCTACCGCGTGCCCTGCCAGGTATCGCTCGAGGAGTTCATGGCCTGCGCGGTCGGGGGCTGCGCGGGCTGCACGGTGCAGGTGCGCACGCCCGAAGGTGAGGCGATGAAGCGCGTGTGCGTCGACGGCCCGGTGTTCGATGCGTACACGGTGTTCTGAAGGCGCGCGCCCCGCACAGCTTGCGGCATGGGCGCTCGCCCTCATCGCACTGCCGGCGAGCGCGGATCAGGCCGCCGGCGCCTCGGGTCTGCCGAGCACCGCGGAGCAGTTCGTGGCGCGGCTGCTGATGGTTGCGGATGCGAGAGCGCCCGCGGACGTGCCTTCGGACTTCGACCGTGCCTTCGGTGTGGAGCTCGCCCTGCACACGCGGGTGCTCGTATCCGGGTCGCTCGAGGGCGACTCGAAGCACGGCGTCACCCGCTTCGTGCGCCTCGGCGATGAGTGGTATCCGTTGAGCTTCGGGGCGAGCGGGGCGTGCCTGACCTACGGCACGCTTGAGCCGCTCCTGAAGGCGGACGGCTGGGAAGGCGGCGCAGCGCAGGCCCCCGCCCGCCCCGGGGAGCGGTGGCTCTACCGCAAGGCACGCACGCAGCTTCTGGCGGAGGCGGCCAGGGACACAGACCCCGCCACGGCCGTTGACTGCATCGGGTCGATCCTCATCTCATTCAGGTAGCGCCTGGAGGCTTTCGTGCCTCGCCGGAGCAATTGCCGGCCAGTCAGTGGCGGGCGCTCGGGGTGAGCGGCTGCAATCCTCGCCGCGGATGCGGCAGAGGGCCTAGCCGAAGTTGATCTTGGCTTCGAGGTTGGCGCGCGAGTCGGCGTTGGTCAGTGCCTGCTCGAGCTCGATGCGCGCGGCCTTGTACAGGCCGTGCAGCGCCACATCGAAGCTCTGGATGCCCTTCTCGCCGGAAGCGTTGATCGCCTCCTTGATCGACATCACGTCGCCCTTCTTCACCAGGTTGCTGATGTGCGGGGTGTTGATCATGACCTCCATCGCGGCGACGCGGCGGTTCTCCTTACCGAGCACCAGGCGCTGCGCCATGATGGCGCGCAGGTACTGCGAGAGGTCGAGGAAGATCTGCGGGTGTTGCTCGCGCGGGAACATGTTGATGATGCGGTCGAGGGACTCGGCGCAGTTGTTGGCGTGCATGCTGGCCAGTACCAGGTGCCCGGTGCCCGCAAGGGCGATGGCCGCCTCCATGCTCTCCTTGTCGCGCACCTCCCCGATGAGGATCACATCCGGTGCGGCGCGCACCACCCCGCGCAGCGCGCGTGCGTAGCTCTTGGTGTCCAGGCCCACCTCGCGCTGGTTGACGAGCGAGCGCTTGTTGGTGTGCAGGAACTCGATCGGGTCCTCGATGGTGACGATGTGGTCGGAGGCGTTCTCGTTGCGGTAGTTGATCATCGCGGCAAGGCTGGTGGACTTGCCCGAGCCGGTGGCGCCCACCATGAGTATCAGGCCGCGCTTGAGCATGGTGAGCTCGCTCACCACCTCAGGCAGCGCCAGTACATCCAGGCGTGGCATGTCGGCGGTGATGTAGCGCATCACCATGGCCGGGTAGCCGCGCTGCATGAACACGTTGACGCGAAAGCGCCCGAGCCCGGGCTCTGACACCGCGAAGTCGAGCTCCCACTCCTGCATGAAATGCTCGCGCTGCTCGGTGGACATGATCGCGTAGGCGGTCTGACGCACGGTTTCCGGGGTCAGCACCTGCTTGTTGACCGGCAGGATCTGGCCCTCGATCTTGATCTTGATCGGCGCATTGGAAGTGAAGAAGAGGTCGGAAGCGCGCTTCTCCACCATCAGCTTGAACAGCGGCTTGGTGTTGAGCGTCGGGTGGCGCGCGCCCACGGCGGTGACCGCCTCGATCGCAGCGGTTGCGCCAGGCAGGGCGGTGTTCGGTCCGGTGACTTCGAGGTCAGGCCGGCCCTTCATCTCAGGGGCGGGGGTCACAAACTGCGGCCCTGTTCTTCCTCTACGATCTTGAGTGTACCGCCGTCATCGACGGTCTTGGCCTCGCGCTTGCTGTCGAGCTTGATGCGCAGGCGCAGCTCGTTCTTCGAGTCCGCGTTACGCAGCGCGTCCTCGTAGGAGATGAAGCCGGTCTCGTACAGCTCGAACAGCGCCTGGTCGAAGGTCTTCATCCCGAGGCGCGTCGAGCGCGCCATCACTTCCTTGATCTTGGCCACCTCGCCCTTGAAGATCAGGTCCTGGATCAAGGGCGAGTTGAGCATGATCTCCATCGCAGCGATCCGTCCGCTGCCGGATTCACGCGGAATCAGCCGCTGCGACACCAGCGCGCGGATGTTGAGCGACAGGTCCATGAGCAGCTGGTCGCGCCGCTCGTCGGGGAAGAAGTTGATGATGCGATCAAGCGCCTGGTTGGCGCTGTTGGCGTGCAGCGTTGCGAGCACCAGGTGTCCGGTCTCGGCGAACTGGATGCCGTACTCCATGGTCTCGCGGTCGCGGATCTCACCGATCAGGATCACATCGGGTGCCTGGCGCAGTGTGTTCTTGAGCGCCGCCTGCCAGGACTCGGTGTCCACCCCCACCTCGCGGTGCGTGATGACGCAGCCCTTGTGGGTGTGCACGTACTCGACCGGGTCCTCGATGGTCACGATATGCCCGCGGGTCTTCTCGTTCCGGTAGCCGACCATGGCCGCAAGGGTTGTGGACTTGCCAGAGCCGGTGCCGCCGACCACGAGCACCAGGCCGCGCTTGGAGATCACGACCTCCTTCAGAACCGGAGGCAGCTCGAGCTCCTCGAAGGTCGGGATCTTGGCGTTGATCAGACGGATGACGCAGCCGATCGCCGCCTGCTGCACGAACGCACTCACGCGGAAGCGCCCGATGCCCGGCGGTGCGATCGCGAAGTTGCACTCCTTGGTGGCGTCGAATTCCTTCGTCTGCCGGTCGTTCATGATGGCGCGCACCAAGGTCGCGGACTGCTCGGGCGAGAGCGCGCGCTCGCTCTGCGGCCGGATCTCACCGTCGATCTTGATCGCCGGCGGGAAGCCGGCGGTGATAAAGAGGTCGGAGGCCTTCTTCTCGATGACCCGCCGCAGCAGGTCCTGCATCAGCTTGATGGCTTGATCGCGTTCCATGTTGTTCCTCGCGAGCGTCGTGTCCTGAAGAGCGCTCTACAGCGCATCCTTGTTCGATGCCTTGAAGCGCGCCTCTTCCTTGCTCACGACGCCCTTGGCCACCAGGTCGGTGAGGCACTGGTCGAGGGTCTGCATGCCCTGGGCCACACCGGTCTGAATGGAGGAGTACATCTGCGCAATCTTGCCCTCGCGGATCAGATTGCGGATCGCCGGGGTGCCGATCATGATCTCGTGCGCGGCCACGCGCCCGCCGCCGTTCTTCTTCAGCAGCGTCTGCGAGATCACCGCGCGCAGCGACTCCGAGAGCATCGAGCGCACCATGTCCTTCTCATCGCCGGGGAACACGTCCACGATGCGATCGATCGTCTTGGCGGCGGAGCTGGTGTGCAGGGTGCCGAACACCAAGTGGCCGGTCTCCGCGGCGGTGAGTGCCAGGCGTATGGTCTCGAGGTCACGCATTTCGCCGACCAGGATGACGTCCGGGTCCTCGCGCAGCGCCGAGCGCAGCGCCTCGCTGAAGCCGAGCGTGTCGCGGTGCACCTCGCGCTGATTGAGCAGGCAGCGCTTGGACTCGTGCACGAACTCGATCGGGTCCTCGATGGTGATGATGTGATCGGGACGGTTGTCGTTGCAGTGGTTGACCATGCCGGCAAGCGTCGTGGACTTGCCGGAGCCCGTAGGTCCGGTCACCAGCACCAGCCCGCGCGGCAGCATGCACAGATCGCGGAAGATCTTCGGGGCGCCCAGGTCATCGAGCGAGAGGATCACCGAGGGGATGTTGCGGAACACCGCCCCTGCGCCGCGGTTCTGGTTGAAGGCGTTGACGCGAAAGCGCGCCAGCTTCGGAATCTCGAAGGAGAAGTCGGTCTCGAAGAACTCCTCGTAGGCCTTGCGCTGCTTGTCGTTCATGATGTCGTACACCATGGCGTGCACTTCCTTGTGCGACAGCGCCGGCATGTTGATGCGCTTCATGTCGCCATCGACACGGATCATCGGTGGTACACCGGAGGACAGATGCAGGTCCGAGGCACTGTTCTTTACGGCGAATGCCAGCAGTTGCGCGATATCGAGTGCCATGGAAGCTCCCTGGAAGGCTCACCTGAAGAGGAATTTGCGAGGTGCAAGCCTGCGCCCTCAGCGCAGTGGCAGTATAGCGGAGGGGTCACACGTCCAATATGTTAATGGGTCCGCAGAATTTGCCCTTGCGTGTGCAGGAGGTGCGCGCGCGGGTGGCGGCGGCGGCACAGGCCTCGGGCCGGAGTGCGCAATCCGTCACAATCCTCGCCGTGGGCAAGGCGCAGCCCCCGGAATTGCTGACCGCGGCCGCCCGTTGCGGGCTCACCGACTTCGGCGAGAGCTACCTGCAGGAGGCTCTGGAGAAGATTACCGCATTGCAGGATCAGGCGCTCACCTGGCATTTCATCGGACGCGTTCAGTCCAACAAGACCGCTCCCATCGCGGCAAGCTTCGCCTGGGTGCACGGCGTGAATCGGCTGAAGGTCGCCGAGCGGCTCGCCGCCGCGCGAGCTCCACAGCTGCCGCCGCTGAACGTGTGCCTGCAGGTGAACCTCGCGGGCGAGGCGAGCAAGGCCGGCGTTGCCCCGGGAGAGCTCGCCCCCCTCGCCGCGGCGGTGGCGCAGTTGCCGCGCCTGAAGCTGCGGGGGCTGATGTGCATTCCGCCCGAAGAGGCGGACGCGGCGCGCTCGCGCGCCTGGTTCGCGCGCCTGCGACTGCTCAAGGAAGAGCTCGGGCGCGCCGGCACCGCGCTCGACACACTCTCGATGGGCATGAGCGGGGACTTCGAAGCGGCGATCATGGAAGGGGCGACCATCGTGCGCCTGGGCACGGTGCTCTTCGGCGCACGGCCCGGCTAGGCAGGCGCTCACCTTCGTACCGCAGGCGCATTGGACCCGTCCGCTAGTACAATCGCAGCCCCATGACCAACACCCGCGTGTGCATCCTCGGAGCCGGCAACATGGGCCGCGCCATCATCAGCGGCCTGTTGCGCTCGGGCACGCGCCCCGAGCACTTGAGCGCCGCCGAGGTCCAGCCCGCCGCGCGCGCGCAGCTCGCGCGCGAGCTGGGAGTGAGCGCCACGGCGGACGCGGCGAGCGCCATCGCTGGCGCTGCGGTGGTGGTGCTCGCGGTGAAGCCGCAGGATGCGGGCGCGGTGCTCGCACCTCTCGCGGAGGCACTCGCCGCGGCACGGCCGCTGCTGATCTCCGTGGCCGCCGGTGTGCGCCTCGCCGCACTTGAGGCCTGGTGTCCGGGCGTGCCGGTCATGCGGGCGATGCCCAACCGCGCAGCGCTGATCGGGGCCGGTGCCACCGGCGCCTACGCTCCGCCGAGCCTCGCTCCCGAGGCGCGGCGGCTTGCGGGAAGCGTGCTCGGCGCCGTGGGCGTTGTGGTGTGGGTCGAGAGCGAGCCGGCGCTCGATGTGGTCACCGCGCTCTCCGGCAGCGGACCGGCGTATTTCTTCCTGCTCGCCGAGCTCATGGCCGAGGCGAGCGTCGAGCTCGGACTCGAGGCTCAAGGCGCGCGCCGCCTGGCCGCAGCGACCCTTTACGGCGCGGGCCTCCTGGTGAACTCAGGCGATGCGGATCTCGCGCAGCTGCGCGATGCGGTGGCTTCCGAAGGCGGCACGACGGCCGCCGCGCTACGCTCACTCGCCGAGGCGGACCTGCGCGGCACGGTGCGCGCAGCGCTCGGGGCGGCCGTGCAGCGCAGCCGCGAGCTGGCCGCCGCTACCGCCTGAACTAAAGCGCATCGCATGGGCGCAATCATCTTCATCGTCGAGACGCTGCTGTCGCTGGCACTGTTCGTGGTGCTGGCGCGGCTGCTGCTGCAGTGGACGCGCGCGGATTTCCGCAACCCCTTGTGCCAGGCGGTGGTGCGCCTCACCAACCCGCTCATCATGCCGCTGCGGCGCGTGCTGCCCCCGGCCGGCAAGATCGACACCGCATCCGTGGTGGCGGTGGTGCTCGTGGCCATCATCGACGTCGCCGCCATCTTCGCGCTGCACGGCTTAGGCATGCCGGCGCCTCTCCTGTGGATCCGACCGGTGCTCACCGAGATCGTGCGCACGCTTCTTTGGACCTATCTGTACGCGATCTTCCTCTATGCGCTCTTGTCGCTGATCGCCCCCGGCGGCTACTCGCCGCTGCAATCCGTGCTCACCTCGCTGTGCGAACCGGTGCTGCGCCCCATCCGGCGGGTAATTCCGGCGGTCGCGGGGCTGGATCTTTCGCCCCTGTGGGCAACACTCCTCATCCTGGCGATATTGCATCTGCCCTTGTTCTGAAGCGACGCCGCCGCGCGCCGGGGATGCGCGGCTGAAGCGCTGCGGCAGCGCTAAAGACAGGGGTTCACGATGCGCGCGCGCAAGCATCTTGCGCTGACGGAACACACGCTTAGCGCGCACTTCGCACCGAGAGTCGCAGCATCGCGGAATGTGAGCCAAACGCACGTAAGTGTGCGGCGCTGGCGCTGTCGCTTGCGAGCACACCGCGCGTGTGCCGCGCGAAACCCTGTGAAAAAAGGCGTTTCCGCAACACGCGCACGAAAAAAAGCGCTTGCGAAAGTGCGCGCATGTGCTATTTTCCGCGCCGATTCTCCTTTTCCGCGGCCGCTGCAGGCGGCCGCGATCCGCAAAACCAAAGTACTTTTTTCGAGGAGTAGCGCAATATGGCGAAAAAGGGTGGCGCACCGACGAAGTCGGAAGTCCTGACACACATCTCCAAAGACACGGGGCTCTCACGCAAGCAGATCGGCAGCGTCTTCGATTCGCTGGGCGGGGTGATCAAGAAGAGCCTGCGCGGTAACGGCCTGTTCACGATGCCGGGACTGTTGAAGATGAAGGTCGTCAAGAAGCCGGCGACCAAGGCCCGCGAAGGGGTTAATCCGTTCACCGGCGAGAAGATGATGTTCAAGGCGAAGCCAGCGAGCAAGAAGGTTCGCGTCATGCCCTTGAAGAGCCTCAAGGCCATGGTCAACACATAAGGATTTCAGTTCCGCGCATGCGGGCAAAAGCCCGGCCGGGAGCCTCCCTGCCGGGCTTTTTGTTGCCCGTGCGCGGCGCGCGATTTTAGGTTTGCTCGAGGAACGCTACGACCGCATCGCGCAGCTCGTTGATGCGGCCGTGAAAGAAATGCCCCGCACCGGGGATCACCGTGAGGGTCGGGGCCGGGGCGAGCTGGCGTGCCCAGGGGATCACCACCTGCGCGGGCACCACATCGTCCGCATCGCCCTGCACGATCAGCCACGGACACCCGGGCACCACTGAACCCGGATCGATCTTCGTGACGCCGGGGGCCACCGTGACCAGCAGAGCCGCGTGCCCCTGGTGCGCGGCCCGCAGCGCCACCACGCCTCCGAAGGAGAAGCCCGCGAGCCACAGCGCCGCCTGCGGCCAGCGCTTGCGTCCATAGGCGATCACCGCGAGCGCATCGAGGGTCTCCCCGCGCGCCTCATCGTAACTGCCGGTGCTCTGCCCGACGCCGCGGAAGTTGAAGCGGATCACCGGCGCGCGGCGCTCCTGGAACGCGCGCGACAACGCCCACACCACCTTGTTGTCCATGTTGCCGCCGTACAGCGGATGCGGATGGCACACCACCCCGAAGGCGTGCACCGGAGCCGTCGCATCGGTAACGTCGGCGGGCATCTCGATGAGCGCCTCGAGCCTGCCGGCCGGACCTTCGAGAGTCAGCCGCTCGGCCTGCGCCACAATCTTTACGCGCCGGGGGCGGCGGTGAGCCGCACCAGCAGGCGGTTCAGGCGCTGCACATACTCCGGAGCATTGCCGAGGGAGATGCCCTCGGCGAGGGAGGCCTGCTCGTAGAGCAGCTGCGCGAGCTCGCTGAACTGGCCGGCATCGCTAACCCCGTCCAGGTATTTCACCAGGGGATGGGTGACGTTGACCTCAAACAGCGGGCGCGTGTCGGGAATCTTCTGGCCGGCGGCGCTTAAGATCCGCCGCATCTGCTCGGTCAGGTCGTGCTCACCGAGCACCAGGCATGCGGGGGATTCCTTCAGGCGCTCGCTGACGCGCACCTCGGTGATGCGCTCGCCCAGGCTGTCCTTGATGCGTTTCAGCAGACCCTTGCTCTCCTTGAGCTCCGCGTCGTGGCGCATGCGATCAGCCTCGCTCGCAAGTCCGCCGAGCTCCAGCTCCCCGCGCGTGGCGTCCTTGAAGCGCTTGCCCTCGAACTTCTCCAGGTAGCTCATGACCCACTCGTCGATGCGCTCGGAGAGCAGCAGCACTTCAAGGCCGCGCTCCTTCAGGCGCTCGATGGCGGGACTGGCGCGCGCGGCCGCCGGGCTCTCGGCGATGACGTAGTAGATGCGCTCCTGTCCGGGCTGCATGCGCACGACATAGTCCGCCAGGCTCACCGTGGGCACATCGTTCGCATCGTGGGTGCTCGCGAAGCGCAGCAGCGGCAGGATCGCGGCCTGGTTGGTCTGATCCTGCGCGATGCCCTCCTTCAGCACCGCGCCGAACTCCTTCCAGAACGTGGCGTACTTCTCCGGCTCGTCCTTGGCGAGGCGCGCCAGCAGGTCCAGTACCCGCTTGGTGAGGCCGTTCCTGATCGCCTCGACCTCCTCATCCTGCTGCAGGAGCTCGCGCGAGATGTTGAGCGGCAGGCCGCTGGAGTCCACCACCCCTTTGATGAATCTCAGATAGAGCGGCAGGAACTGCTCGGCATCATCCATGATGAACACGCGCCGCACGTACAGCTTCAGTCCGCGCGCCGCCTCGCGCTGCCACAGATCAAAGGGCGCGCGCCCGGGCACGTAGAGCAGGCTGATGTACTCGCGCTTGCCCTCCACCTTGTTGTGGCTCCAGGCGAGCGGATCGGTATTGTCGTGGGCGACGTACTGGTAGAACTGCTGGTATTCCTGCGGGGTAATCTCGGTGCGCGGCAGCGTCCACAGCGCCTTCGCCTGGTTCACCAGTTCGTAGTCGAGGGAGGCCTCGCCTTCCTTGCGCATCTTCACCGGAAAGCCGATGTGGTCGGAGTAGCGGCGGATCAGGGCGCGCAGCCGCAGGGTATCGGCGAACTCGTGCGCATCGGCCTTCAGGTGCAGCGTGACCGCAGTGCCGCGCTGTGCGCGCGTCACCGTCTCGACGGTGAATTCCCCGTCGGCACCGGACTCCCAGCGCACCCCGGCCGTGGGCGGCTCGCCGGCCTTGCGCGAGTGCACCTCGACGCGCTCTGAGACGATGAAAGCGGAATAGAAACCGACGCCGAACTGGCCGATCAGCGCCGAGGCCTTCTGCTCATCGCCCGAGAGCGAGCGGAAGAACTCGGCCGTGCCCGAGCGCGCGATGGTGCCGAGGTTCGTGATCGCCTCCTCGCGCGTCATGCCGATGCCGTTGTCGGTGATGGTGAGGGTGCCGGCCACCGGATCGCAATCCACGCGGATGCCGAGCTCGGGGTCCTCCGCCAGCAGCTGGCTGTCGGCGATGGCCGCGAAGCGCAGCCGGTCGCAGGCATCGGAGGCGTTGGAGATGAGCTCGCGCAGGAAGATCTCCCTGTGGCTGTACAGGGAGTGGATCATGAGCTTCAGCAGCTCGCGCACCTCGGCCTGAAAGCCATGCGTCTGGCGTGCGCCCGGATCTTGCGTTTCGGCTTGCTGGGTCTTCTCGGTTGCCATGCTCGTAGGTTTCCACGTGCGCAGGTTGCGCAACATGCGATCATGGGAATCGCGGCGGATTTTTCAAGCGCCGCGTGAGGCGGCGGCGCTCAGCGCCCGACTTCGGGCGCGGGGAACTAACCCAGGAGGCCGAGCAGCGGGGGCGGGGACAGGTATACGCTCACAGCCGCTGCCAGGAGCGCGAGCGAGGCTGCGGTGACCAGCGGTGTGGCAACCGCGAGCATCTCCGCGGCGGTCGCAGAGGCCAGGTGGCGGCAGGCGTGGACGGCATCGTCGATGTCGTCCCACAGATGTAAAAAGAACTCTTCCATGTGCCGAACACTGTACGCGCGACGTGCGTGCTGCGGCGTGTGCGCTCTCACACTCGCTGGTGTTTTGAGGCGGCTTGCACGCGTGCGGAGGCGTGCGTAGGCTTGCATGCGAAGCGCGTCACCATGTGGATGTGACAAAACATCATGCAGCGTATTGTCGTCCTGAACCCCAAGGGCGGGTCGGGTAAGACAACCATCGCAATCAACCTTGCGAGTTATCTCGCCTCGCGTGGATTTAAGCCCGTGCTCATGGATTTCGATCCACAGGGCTCAACGGTGCGCTGGGTAAAGAAACGCAAGCCCGCGCAGGCACAGATTCACGTCATCGCCGCGTTCGAGCGCGACACGCGCACCACGCGCGCGTTCCAGTTGCGTCCGCCGAGCGATACCACGCACGTCGTGATCGACACGCCCGCAGCTCTCGATGCCCGAGCGCTCGCGGAGATGACGCGCGATGCTGACAAGATCCTAGTCCCGGTACTGCCCTCGGACATCGACATCAATGCCTGCTCGAACTGCGTGCGCGACCTGTTGCTGGTCGCGAAGATCAAACGCGACGAGAACCGCATCGGCGTGATTGCCAATCGCATTCGCCGCAACACCCTCACCTACCAGTCCCTGATCCGCTTCCTGCACACCCTCGGGATTCCGATCGTCGCGACCATCCGCGACTCGCAGAACTACGTGCGCGCCGCCGAGCTCGGCATGGGCGTGCACGAGATGAAGAGCTACGTGGCGCAGGAGGACGTCAGTCAATGGCTACCGCTCACCGAGTGGCTGGCGCAGCCGCGCCGGCCACACGTGTCTGGCTCACACGCGCCAGCTGCGGCGAGCACGGCCGCGCCGAGCACGGCTGCGGCGGGCGCGGCTGCGGCGGGCAGCGAGCCAAGCAGCCTCGCGCCACGGCCCGCGGAGGCGGTGGATGCGGTCGATTCTGATCAGGAAACCACGCAGGCGCTGCCTGCGATTGCCGCCATCTAGCGGCTGCGACTTGCGGCGCGCAGGTGGGGCGTCTACTTCTTCGGCTTGGCGGCGGTGCCCGGAGTCGCCGCATCGCTGACAGCCCAGGAGTCGCGTACCTGGTCCGCCCAGTTCTTGTAGTTCGACCACGTGTAGAGGTTGCGCGTGATGGCCGCCTGGCGGGCACGTGCGCGCTGCATACGATCCAGCCAGTTCGCATACGCATCGGCGCCGGTCGGAGCGCCCGCTGGTGGCACCTCGCGCTGTGCGCCGGGCGCATCACCCCGCCCCCTGTCGTTCGAGCTCATTGAGAAGCTCCTTAAGTTATTGAGGGCAGCCTACGTGTTCGCAGCGGGCGCCGCAGGAACTGGTTCACAGGCAGTGTCGCCACTTGCATACGCTGGGACGCGCCTCTCGGGCGCAGCACCACCGAGTGTGCGGTGCACGCTGGCATTCAGCGCGTTATGTCAGCGCTGCTTCAGGCGACGAGGCGGTACACCGGACGGTAGATGCTGCCTGGCAGCCGCATGCGCCGCTGCGCCACGAACTCGGCGAGCAGCTCATCGAGCGGGCGCATGATCGCGGCATCGCCGGACAGCTCGTACGGCCCCTGCCGCTCGATCGCCTGGATGCCGTATTCCTTGACGTTGCCGGTGACGATGCCGGAGAAGGCGCGCCTGAGGTTCGCCGCGAGCTCGTGCAAGGGCTGCTCGCGACGCAGCTGCAATGCGCGCATCGTGGCGTGCGTGACTTCGAAGGGCTGCTGGAACGGCAGCGGCACCGAGAGCAGCCAGTTGAAGTTGTACGAGTCGTTCTGCCGGCGGCGGAACTCGCGCACCGCCTCCATGCCGCGCACCATGCGTCGCGCAACTTCCGGGGGGTCCGCGATGACGACGCTGAAGCGGCGGATGGCCTGCTCCCCGAGCGTGCCCTCGAGGAAGCGGCCGATGTGCTCGAAGTACGCAGCACTCTCGCGCGGCCCGGTGAGCACGATCGGCAGCGGCTGGCCGTGGTTGGCCGGATCCAGGAGGATGCCGGCCAGATACAGGATCTCTTCGGCGGTCCCCGCACCACCGGGAAACACCACGATGCCGTGCGCCATGCGCACGAAGGCCTCCAGGCGCTTCTCGATGTCGGGCATGATCGCCAGCTGCGTGACGATCGGGTTGGGCGGCTCGGCGGCGATGATGCCCGGCTCGGTGATGCCGATGTAGCGGCCATGCCCGATGCGCTGCTTGGCGTGTCCGATGGTGGCGCCCTTCATGGGGCCCTTCATGGCACCGGGCCCGCAGCCGGTGCACACGTCAAGTCCGCGCAGCCCGAGCTCGTAGCCGACGTTCTTGGTGTACTGGTACTCCGCGGCATCGATCGAGTGCCCGCCCCAGCACACCACCAGGTTCGGACGCGCCTTGTAGTCGAGCAGGCGCGCGTTGCGCAGCACATGGAATACCGCGTTGGTGATGGAGGCCGAGTCGTGGAGGTCGAAGCGCCCGCTCTCCAGGATCTCGTTGGAGATGAACACGACGTCGCGCAGCACCGCGAACAGGTGCTCCTTGATGCCGCGGATCATCTGCCCGTCGACGAACGCCGCCGCCGGCGCGTTCTGCATCTCGAGCTTCACGCCCCAGGGGTGGCGCACGATGCGGATGTCGAAGTCGCGGTAGCGGTCGAAGATCTCCTTGGCGTTGTCGGTGGGTGCGCCGGAGTTGAGTACCGCCAGTGCGCAGCGTCGGAACAGCGGGTACAGGCCCCGCTGCCCGCTGTCGAGGAGCTTCTCGATCTCGGCCTGCGAAAGATTCTCGAGGCTGCCGCGCGGGCCGACCTGCGCGTCGACGAACTCTGAAAACTCGCTGCTCACAGCTTAAGGACGGATCTCGATCGGCACGTCGTCGGGAGTGAGCATCCAGATCTCGGTCATGTCAGCATCCGACACCGCGATGCAGCCGTCGGTCCAGTCGTGCGTCTCGTAGTACTCGGGCTCGTGCTTCAGGAAGTTCGGCAGCCCGTGGATCATGATCGAGCCGCCGGTGTCCCAGTGGCGTGCCCGGGCGCGTTTCAGATCCGTCTCGTTCGGGTACGACACCTTGATGGAGAGGAAATAATCGCTGCGCGGGTTGCGCTGCTCGAGCCGGTAGCTCCCCTCGGGCGTGCGGAAGTCTCCCGAGCGCTCCTTCTGCCCAACCGGGCTTAAGCCCAGTGCGATGTGGTAGGAGCGCACGGTATTGCTACCGTGCATAAGGAGCAGCCGCCGCTCGCCCTTCTTCACCACGACCCGATCCACCGTGGGGAGGCTATCGAGTGCGGGTGTCGTGCTCAGCATCACCGGCTGCGCCTGCGGCAGGCCGTCGGCCCAGACGCCCGCAACCGTACACGCCAGCCACAGTATCCCGGCTAACTTTATGAAAGGCATCATTTTCCGGTCGGACTCATGCACGGCGTGGATTATAGGCGCAGCGCACCATCTCAGGCAGATACCTCCGTCACAGCAAGCCCCCGCTCGCTCAGCCGCCGCTGCCGACCTCCTCTACCCTTGGCATCACGATCTGCGTGCCGGGATGCAGCTCGGCCAGATCGAGGTCCGGGTTGTACTGCTGCAAGAGCCATATGGGCAGCTGCCCGCTGCGCTGCGTCAGCGTCCACCCCGAGTCCCCGGCGCGGGCGATGTACACCTCGGTGCCGACGATGCGGTGCGCGGCGAAGTAGGCGGCCTGCAGCTCGCGGTGATACTCGCGACGCAGGGTCTCGAATACTTCGGGCTTGACGGTTGAGAAGTCGAGCTTGACGCGCTGTCCGATGCGCACCGGCGCACGGAACTTCAGGTGATTGAGCTCGCGCAGGCGCGCGGAGGTGAGGCCGAGCCAGTCAGCGTAATGGCCGAGGGTCTCCACCGCGGCCACGCGGATGGTGCCATCCTGCGCCACGCCGTAATCCGTCGGGTCGGCGTTCTGCTCGGTGTCGGCGGCTGGCCCGAGGGCAGGTCCGAGCGCCTCGGCCTGCGCGGCCGATACCGGTTGCGCGATGACGGCAGCCGCCGGTGCCTTCGCGGTCTTGGCGGCCGCCGCAGCGGCCGCCGCGGCATCTTCGGCGCTCTCGCGCTGGGCGGCTTCCTCAGACACCGCCCCGCCCGGGGAGGGTGGCGCCACGATGGCTGCCGTCACCGCGGAGACGGCGTGGGCGGGAACCGCCGGCGCGGATACCGCCGGCACCTTCGTCGTTGCGGCGGCAACGAGCACGGGGCCGGTCTCCGGCACGCTGATCACACGTCCGGGGCGCAAAGGCGCGCTGGCGCGTATGCGGTTGAGGCTCGCCAGCGTCTCGATCGGCACGCCGTAGCGCTCGGCGAGCGCGGCGAGCGTATCGCCCTGCTGCACCTTGTAGCGCCGCGGTCCACGCTGGCCGGTGAACATCTCCGCGGGCGAGAGGCGCTGCGCGAGCAGCTGGCTGCTCCATTCGGCGTCCTCCGGCGGCAGGCGCAGCCGGTAAGCCTTCGGCACACGCTGCGCGCCATTCCACACCGCGGGCAGCAGCGCCGGATTCAGATCGCGCAGCTTCGCGGGGTCGATCTTCAGTATGTGTTCGAGCGATGCCGCCGACACGTAGGCCGGCACCTCCAGCTCCTGGAAGTGTGCCTCGTGCTCCTTCGGCAGCGGCCCGAAATACTTCTCGGAGTTGCGGTCGATGTCGAGCGCGGCAAGAAAGGACACATAGAAGTTGCGCGAGGCGAAGCCGAAGGTGCGGCTGGTGTAGCTGCGCACGATCTTGACGATGTCATCGGTGCCGAGGGTTTCCTTGGCGTGGCGCACGCCCTCGGTGCCGTGGTTGTAGGCGGTGAGTGCGAGCGGCCAGGTCCCGAGCACACGGTAGTTGTAGGAAAGCAGCTGCGCGGCCGCCTCGGTGGAGCGGAACGGATCGAGCCGGTCATCGACCGCACCGTCGATGCGCATGTAGCGCCGTCCGGTGGAGCGCATGAACTGCCACAGGCCCGCCGCCCCGACCTTGGAGTAAGCGCTCGGGTTGAAGGAGGACTCGACGTGCGGCAGCACCGCGAGCTCTGCCGGGAGCCCGAGGTTCGCAAGCGTCTCGGCGATGTGCGTCTCCCACGTCCCGGAGCGGATCAGGCCGCTGCGAAAGCGGTCTGCCTGGCCGAGCTGAAAGCGGATGTCGTCCACCGCGCTACGCAGCCGCGCGGGCGTGCCTTCCGCGCCCCACAGATCCTTGACGCGCTGCTCCTCCGGCGAGAGTGTCCCGCCCTCGCCGGCATCGGCGATCTGGCGCAGCGTCGCGGCGTAATGGGCACGCGCCTCGTCCACCAGGCGCTGGCGCTCCGATGGCGGGGTGTTGGAAGCGAAGTGCAACGTGTCGTAGAGCACCCCGAGGTTGTACTGGTCGTGGAGGAATCCCGCGTTCGTGTCGATCTGCGAGTACACGCGGATCCAGAACTGCACGTCGCGCTCGAGCTCCGGGGGCCGCACCATCGGATCATCGGCCGCTGCCGTGCCGCAGCCGAGCATGAGGCCCGCGGCGATGAGGGCCCACGCCAGCTCGCGCCGGTTGCGGCGGATGAGCCGGCTGAAGGCCCGCAGGAGCGCTGTCGAGTTCATTTACACCCCGCTAAAGCTCTCATTTCCAATGTCCATTCAATGACTTGTGCTATTTCATACTCCCGCGTTATGAAAAGTGCCACCCCCGAATGTGTCGAGTATTTTGACACTTGGCTGTCGGTCAGACCGACACGGGGGCGATCAGGACGACTCATACCGGGGTTGCACGGGGTGTTTCGGGCCCGGGAGTGTGTGACGCGTCACAGTTGCGCGCTCCCAAACCTGCGGCAGGGGCCTGCGCTCAGGGAGCGGCCCGCTTGGCACGAGTGTTGCTTTGTATATAACCATCGAACGCAACGCTGAGGGTCAAGAGACGAACGCCATGGGATAGACAGAAGAAAGCGCGGATCCGGAATGTGGCCGGACAGCTCGTCGGATACCGCGTCACGACCGAATAACAACGAGAACGAAACTCCTCCTCACACAAGCAAGCGACCGACACCCCGCCTCGAGCGGGGTTTTTTTTGCCAGGCGCTTGGGCGTAGCTGCGCAAACGAGCATCCGATCCTCGGCGAACCGTCCGCCTCTGGCAAGTGGCAGACTTCGCCCCCATGCGTCCCGCCCTGCGCCCTGGGAGAACGTGCCTGCTGGCTCAGGCCGTATTGTGGGCGGCGCTCAACGTCGCCCATGCCGATTCCGGATCCACCGGCTTCATAGAGGACGTGCACTTTTCCGACTACTCACCCCTTAGTACCAACAGCGAGCTGCTGCGACGGATGACGAGCCCGCTGACGGGGAGGCAGGTACAGGCAACCCTGAGCCGCTCATCGCAGCGCCTCATCGAGCAATCCATCGACCTCGCGGCGGAGAAGTTCGTGCTCTACGTACCCCCCGTCCCGCCACCCCATGGCTATGGCGTGCTGGTGTTCGTGCCACCCTGGCAGGAGGCACGCCTGCCAGACGGCTGGAGCACGGTGCTCGATCACTACGGTGTCATCTACGTGAGCGCGGCACGCTCGGGTAACCAAGAGAGCGCCGTGGGAAGGCGCGAGCCGCTCGCGCTGCTCGAAGCGCACAACGTCATCCTGCGCTACCCGGTCGACCCCTCGCGCGTCTACGTCGGCGGATTCTCCGGCGGGGCGCGCATCGCCTTGCGCCTGGCGCTTGGGTTTCCGGAGCTCTTCAATGGGGTGCTGCTGAACGCCGGCAGCGATCCGCTTGGCACGCTGGTGCCGCCGCTGCCGCCGGCCGATCTCTGGCGGCGCTTCCAGGAATCCACCCGCCTGGTCTACGTCACCGGCGAGCGCGACATGGTGCATCTGGGCATGGATGTGGCGAGCCTGCACTCGATGCGCCAGTGGTGCGTGTTCAATACCGACTCCCAGGTCATCCCCGGGGCGGAGCACGAAACCCCCCGCTCCGCCGCGTTCTCGGCCGCACTGCAGGCGTTGCTGGCCCCGCCCGGCCGCAGCTCGAAACTCCCCGCCTGCCAGGCGGGCATCGACCGGGAACTGAGCGCGCAGCTGCAGAAGGTGCAGTCGCTCATCGCGCACGGCGATGCTGGCGCGGCGCAGAAGCTGCTGCTCGAGATCGATCGGCGCTTCGGCGGGCTGGCCGCCCCGCGCAGCCTCGAGCTTCAGGCCTTGCTCAGTCCTGCGGGCTCAGAAGGAAAGGCGGGGCAGCCGCCGGCTGCCCCGCAGTAAGGACTCGAACCTGTCAGTGGGAGTTGGTTGTCGTCGCTGTCAGCCGCATTTCGAATCGCCGCAGTTCAGACAGGTCATACACCCGTCCATCATCACCACCGCCGCGGTGCTGCAGCGCCCGCACAGTTGCGCGCCTTCGGGGAAATGGCTCTTGGCGAAAGCATCCGCCTGCTTGGAGCGCGCTTCGAACTCCGC
>Ga0302324_100010452_pt1 | contig 19221 bp, 17 predicted proteins | sample Palsa_T0_1_FD_201949 | JGI IMG/M metagenome (GOLD analysis project Ga0302324, IMG submission 201949) | Peat permafrost microbial communities from Stordalen Mire near Abisko, Sweden - Palsa_T0_1 | ecosystem: Environmental > Terrestrial > Soil > Palsa > Peat permafrost | place: Sweden: Abisko...
CCGGCAGGACCGCGGCAGCGGAGTCGCCGGTGCCGAATCCGCCGACGATGATGTTGCCGATCGAGCGGTTCATCGCGTCGGCCATCAGCTTGGTGAGAATCCCGCCGGATGCGCCGACCAGGGCTCCCGCGATGATCAGCGCCCAGTTGCCGATGACGAAGCCGGCCATCGCGACGGCCGTGCCGGTGAACGCGTTCAGCAGGGAGATGACGACCGGCATGTCGGCGCCGCCGATCGGCATCACCATCGAGATCCCGAAGGCCAGCGCCGCCACGAGCACGATCGCGAGGCCCGGCAGGCTCGGTGTGGTGATCAGGTACCCGCAGGCGCCCAGCGCGATCGCTGCGAGCATCAGGTTGACCACCCGCGCGCCGGGGAACGTGACCGGTGCCGAGGTGATCAGCCCTTGCAGCTTGCCGGCGGCGATGATCGACCCGGAGAAGGTCACCGCTCCGATGATCACGTCGAGCAGGGTGGTGACCGTGATCGATCCCGGCACGCCGCGTCCGGCGTCGGCCAGCGTCATGTAGTCGTGGATGCCGACAAGGGCGGCCGCGCCGCCGCCCACCGCGTTGAACACGCTGACCAGCTGCGGCATGGCGGTCATCTGGACGGTCCGCGCGGAATACAGGCCGGCCGACCCCCCAACGAGGGCGCCGGCCGCCATCACGATCCACCCGGTCACGCTGATCGCGCCCGAGTGAACAATGAGGGCAAGCGTTGCCGCTACCGCCGCCACCATGCCGGCCGTCGACACCTGGTTGCCCCGGCGTGCGGTGGCCGGGTTGTTCATCAGGTGCAGGCCGAGTATGAAGCAGGACGCGGCGGCGACGTAGACAAGATCGATGATCGTATGGAAAGCGCTCATGACGGCTTGCCGTTCTCGGCCGGAGCCGGCCGCCTGCGGAACATCTTGAGCATCCGGCCGGTGACGACGTAGCCGCCGACGACGTTCATCGCGGCGAACGCGGCCGCGACGAACGCGATCACGTAGCCGATCGCGTTGTTGGCGGTGACCGCGATCAGCATGGCGCCGACCAGCACGATCCCGTGGATCGAGTTGGCGGCCGACATCAGCGGCGTGTGCAGGGTGGCCGGGACCTTGCTGATCACCTCGAAGCCCACCCACAGGCTGAGCACGAAGATGACCAGGTCAGTCAGCAGCGCCGTCGACATGGGCGGTCCCTCCAGCGGGTTCGGCCTGAGCGGGTTCGGCCTGAGCGGGTTCGGCCTGAGCGGGTTCGGCCTGAGCGGGTTCGGCCTGAGCGGGTTCGGGCTGCGCAGGTTCGGGCTGCGCAGGTTCGGCCTGCGCAGGTTCGGGTTGCGCAGGATCGGCGAGGGCGGGATGGACGACGCGGCCTTCGCGGGTGACGACGACGCCCGCGTGCAGGTCGTCCGACAGGTCGATGGCCAGGGCGCCGTCCTTCACCATGGACAGCAGCAGCGCGCTGATGTTGCGCGAGTACATGGCCGAGGCCGCGGCCGGCATCGTCGAGGGCAGGCCGCTCGCGCCGATCACCGTGATGCCGTTCTCCGTGATCACCGTCTCGCCGGGCCGTGAGCCCTCCACGTTGCCGCCAAGCTCGCTGGCGCCCATGTCCACCACGACCGAGCCGGCCGCCATCGACTTGAGCGCGTCAGCGGTGACCAGCAGCGGCGGCCGGCGGCCAGGCACCTGCGCCGTCGTGATCACCACGTCATGGCGGGCGATGTGGCCCGCCAGCTCGTCCTGCTGGGCCTGCCGCTCGTCGCGGGTCAGCGCCCGGGCGTAGCCGCCCTCCCCGGCGGCCGGACCTACCGCCGTCAGCTCCAGGAAAGTCGCGCCCAGTGACTCCACCTCGGCCTTCGTCTCCGGCCGCACGTCGTACGCGGTCACCAGGGCGCCGAGCCGGCGGGCCGTGCCGATCGCCTGCAGGCCGGCCACCCCCGTCCCCAGGACGAGGACCCTGGCCGGCCGCGCGGTGCCCGCCGCCGTGATCAGCAGCGGGAAAAACCGGCCGAACGTGGCGGCCGCCAGCACCGCCGCCTTGTAGCCCGCGATGTTGGCCTGAGACGAGAGGGCGTCCATGGCCTGGGCCCGGGACAGGGTCCGCGGGATGAGGTCAAGGCTGATCGCGGTCACGCCGGCCGCCGCCAGCCGCGCGGCGATCGACGGATCGGAGAGCGGCGCCAGCATCCCGAACACGGCCTGACCGGGCCGCAGCCGGGAGATCGCCTGCTCGTCCGGCCGGCCGACCATGAGGATGACGTCCGCCGCGGCGCCGAGCTCGGCAGCAGAGACGATGCTGGCGCCGGCCTCGGCGTAGGCGCCGTCCGCGATCCAGGCGCCGTCTCCGGCACCGGATTCCACCAGGACCTCGAGCCCGGCCGCGCGAAGCTTGAGCACCGCATCGGGCACCAGCGCGACCCGCCGCTCACCGGGCGCGGCCTCCTTGATGACAGCTACCTTCATTAGGCGCGACCTCAGACGTCAGGACCCGTGCATGTCGGGGATGGGGGCAGCTCAGGGAAGCGGCCGGGCAGGCCGGGCCGCAGCCCACAGTATGGACCTTACCGGGCGGGCCGGCCTCCCGGCCTGCGGCACCAATCCTGCCCGGGCGATGCGCGGCTCCTGCCCGGGCGATGCGCGGCTCCTGCCGGATGCCGCGGCGAGGCGGAAGCGGGCCGCCCGGCGCATGCTTATCGATGGGCAAAGATTGATAGGCAAAAGTCCGTTAATCATGATAGGCAAAACCCGCGCATGGCCTGATATGCCCTTCACGCGCTCGCCAGCCTGGCTTACTGCTGATCCCGACACGCCATTAATTCACGCTGCCGGTGTTTGTGCAGCGGCGCTGCATCGCCTAATTTCGGGCTGGTCAGAGGTCGCGAGCCCGGTCACCCTGTCCGCGCGACCTCCCGTTGGGGGAACCGCAGGAGCGAGGAATGAACAAGCGTGACCTGATCGATGCGATTTCTAGCCGGATGGGAGATAAGAAGACCGCGGCCGAGGCTGTGAACGCGGTACTCGAGACCATCCAGGCAGCGGTCGCGAAGGGCGACAAGGTAGCAATCACCGGATTCGGTGTCTTCGAGAAGGCCGTCCGCCCGGCGCACAACGCGCGCAACCCGGCCACCGGCGCGGCCATCAAGGTGCCCAAGTCCGCGGTACCTAAGTTCCGGGCCGGATCGGATTTCAAGGCGATCGTCAACGGCGAGAAGCTCGCGGCCAAGCGGTAGCACGAGCGGCGAGCGGCGTCCGCGCCGCTCGCCGCCCGGCGCGCCAGCCCGCGCCGCTCAGCGCAGCCCGGGGCGTTTGCGCAATGCGGTCTGCAGCAGCCGGTCGATGAGTTCGCCGAACGGCAGTCCGCTTGCTTCCCACATCTTCTGGAAGTAGGACGCGGGGGACAGGCCGGGAATCGTGTTGATCTCGTTGATCACGATCCGGCCGTCCGGGGTGTAGAAGAAATCGACCCTGGCCAGTCCCTCGCAGGACACCGCGTCGAAGGCCGCGGCGGCGAGCCTGCGGACTTCTTCCCTGGCCTCGGCGGGAATGGGCGCCGGGATGGCCATGCCGCTGGCCTGGTCCAGGTACTTGGCCTCGAAGTCCCAGAACTCCTCGCCGCCGCCGATGAGCAGCTGCCCGGGCACGCTGGTGTCCGGCGGACCGCCATCCAGGCCCTCGAGCACCGAGCACTCGACCTCGACTCCCTCGATGGCCGCCTCGACGAGCACCTTCGGGTCGTACCGCCTGGCCGCCTCGATCGCCTCGTGCAGCCCGGCCATGTCCGCGGCTCTCGATGTCCCGATGCTGGAGCCGCCCCTGGCGGGCTTCACGAAGAGCGGCCAGCCAAGCTCGGCGATCGCGTCGAGCACCCGCTTGACCTCCGGATGCGGGGGCTCCGCGGGCTGGTCGGCGGGCCCGGCCGGGCCCGCGGCCGGCCAGTCACGCTCCCTGACGACCACATACGGCCCGACCGGCAGGCCGCGGGCCGCGAAGATCAGCTTCATGTATTCCTTGTCCATGCTGACCGCGCTGGCCAGCACGCCCGACCCCACGTAGCGGATACCGGCCATCTCCAGCAGGCCCTGGATGGTGCCGTCCTCCCCGAACGGGCCGTGCAGGACCGGCAGCACCAGGTCGACCTCGCCGAGCAGGCGGGGGATATCCCCGGGGGCGCTGGCAGCCAGCGCGGCCGGAGGCTGCCCGGCCCAGGGCACGATGCGCCCGCCTGGCTCAGCGACAGCATCGACCGAGGGAAGCTCTCCGCCGGAGATCGCCAGCAGTCCCGGCTCGTCCGCCGCGAGCACCCACTGGCCCTCGCGGGTGATGCCGACCGGGATGACGTCGTAGCGGTCGCGGTCGATGCCGCTCAGCAGGTTGCCGCCGCCCATGCACGACACCGCATGCTCAGGTCCCCTGCCCCCGAACACGACGGCCACCCTGATCTTCCGGCGCACGTCCACGCTTCCTCCTCGTCCGGCCAGTCTCCCGGTTCGCCGGGCGCCGTGTCGAGCAAGCGCCAATCTCGGGGCAGGATCAGACCCATGGCAGAGGCAACGCCGCTCACGTGGTCGCTGGTGATCCCCGTCAAGGTGCTCGCCCGCGCGAAGTCCAGGCTCACCGGCATGACCGGCCCGCGCCGGGCCGAGCTTGCCCTGGCCATGGCAGCGGACACGGTCGCCTCGGCGATCGCCTGCCCGGCCATCGGCGCGGTGATCGTGGTGACCGACGACATGGCGGCAGCGGCCGCGCTGGCCGCGCTCGGCGCGCTGGTGGTTCCCGACCGGCCGGGCGCCGGGCTCAATCAGGCGCTCGTCTTCGGCGCCGGCTACGCCGCCGCGCGCTGGCCTGACCGCGGCCGGGCGGGACTGGCGGCCGACCTGCCGGCGCTCGACCCGGCGGAGATAGGCCGTGCCCTGGCCGAGGCGAGCAAGTGGCCGGAGGCGTTCGTGCCCGATGCCGCAGGGTCGGGCACGACGATGTACACAGCGGGCCCGGACACGGCGTTCTGCCCGCGGTTCGGCCCCGGGTCGCGTGACCGGCACCGGGCGCTGGGTGCCGCCGAGCTGGATCTGCCCGATGTGCCCGGGCTGCGGCGCGACGTGGACACGCGCGGCGACCTGCGCGACGCCGCGCTACTCGGGCTCGGCCCGCGGACCGCGGCGCTCGCGGCCGGGCTGACCTAGCGCAGCCGGCGGCTGCCGCCGGACGCCTGCCGCCTGCCCGCGCTGGCCGTGGCGTTCAGATGTGCACGATCGGGCAGGTCAGGGTCCGGGTGATCCCGTTCACGGCCTGGATTTGCGCCACCACGAGCTTGCCCAGGTCATCCACGTTGTCGGCCTCGGCCCGCACGATGACGTCGTAGGGGCCGGTGACGTCGTCCGCCTGGGTGACGCCAGCGATCCGGCCGATGTGCACGGCGACGTCGGCGGCCTTGCCGACCTCAGTCTGAACGAGGATGTACGCGTGCACCATGCGGTCCTCCCGGGGCCAGTGTGATCGCCACGCTACCTTAGGTACCGGTCGCCGTCCCCGGCAAGTGCCCGCGCCCTGCCCGGTGCCGGCATCGCCCGCGGATGGCAGCGGAAGCGGCAGGGAGCCGGACACACAGGAGGCGCTCATCACCGTCGCGGATCTGGGCGAGTTCGGTCTCATCGCGGCGATGAAGGCCCTGCTGCCCGCGGGCACGGCGCAGCTGGTCGGCATCGGCGACGACGCGGCCGTGATCCGGGCGCCCGATGCCCGGGTCGTGGCGACCATGGATCTTCTCATCGAGGGGCGGCATTTCCGCCGTGACTGGTCGGCGGCGATGGACGTCGGCCGGAAAGCCGCCGCGCGGAATCTCGCGGACATCGCGGCGATGGGCGCGATCCCCACCGCACTGCTGGTCGGCTTCGCCACACCCGGCGACATCCCGGTGCAGTGGGCCCGGGACCTGGTCCGCGGCCTGGCACGGGAGGCCGCGAGAGCCGGTGCGTCGGTGGCCGGCGGGGATGTCAGCAGCGCTGACACGATCATGATCGCGGTCACCGCGCTGGGTGACCTAGCGGGCCGTGACCCGGTCACCAGGGGCGGGGCGCGGCCGGGGGACAAGCTGGCGGTGGCCGGCCGGCTGGGCCGCTCGGCGGCAGGACTGGCCCTGCTGGTGGCCGGCCGGACGCGGCCCGCCGGGCTGGTGACGGCGCACCTGCGACCCCGGCCGCCGTACGATGCCGGGCCGGAGGCCGCGGTTCTCGGAGCCACCTCGATGATCGACATCAGCGATGGGCTCGTGCAGGACCTCGGTCACGTGGCCGCGGCCAGCGATGTGCGCATCGACATCGAGACATCGCTGCTGCCCGACGACCCGTCGCTGCGGGCTGCGGCGGCCTCCCTCGGCCGCCCGGGCTGGCACGCCTGGGCGCTGGCCGGCGGCGAGGATCATGCCCTGGCCGCGACCTTCCCGGCCGGCACGGCGCTGCCGGGCCGCTGGTCGGTGATCGGCGCCGTCGGCAGCGGACAGGGCATCCGCGTGGACGGGCAGGACTCACCGGGCGGAAGCGGCTGGGATCATTTCCGCTGAACAGCCAGCCGGCCCGGCCCGCATCTGATCCACTACCTTCTCAGCACCAGTACCTTCTCAGCACCAGCTCGCGATTCAGCACTAATTCTCAGCACTCCCAGAAAGTTGCTTGGTAGCCCCCGATGCCAAGACACCGCAAGGTCAAGGCCAGGCGCTGGCACGTGCCGCGGCCGGCCTCCGCCGTGGTGTCAGCGCTCGCCCGGCCGCGCGCCCGCGCGATCCGCGGCCTGCTCATCACGCCGTGGCTGGCGGCCGGCGCCGGTCTTGTCGTGGCGGCCGCGCTCTCGCTGAGCACTCCCCGGGCTGTGCTCAGCTACGGCCCGAGACACCCGCCGGCCACCTGCGACCGCCGAGCCTGCGGCACCGCCTCCGCGCGGCGTCTGCCCGGAGGGGCGGAGCGCGGGAGTCCTCGCACCGACCTGGCGCATGCCAGGAGCGTTGAGGCCAGCAAGCCCGCCGCAACGCAGGCTGGCCCGCTGGAATCGGTCCGCGGCGGGCCGGTCGTGGTCCGGTACCGGACAGTGCGGCGCTCGCCTGCTGGTTTCACCGGCCTGATCACGATCACCGGCCACGCGAGCCTCGGAGACTGGCGGCTGGCGTTCAGGTATCCGGGCGCGGTCATCACATCGGTCGCGGGGGCCAGCTGGCAGGCCCGCGGCGACCGCGGGGTGGCGAGGGCCCGCCGGCCGGCATCCGGCCCGCCAGCGGGAAGGGTCGCCAGGATCCTGTTCGTCGCCACCGGCAGGCCCGGCTGGCCGGACAGCTGCAGGCTGGACGGATTGCGCTGCGCCTTCCGCTGACGCTGCGCCTACTGCTGAGCTGCGCCTACTGCTGACGCTGCGCCTTCCGGTGAGCTGCGCCTTCTGCTGACCGGATCCGCGGCGCCGGGCCAGGCCGCGGAAGGCCAGCCGCCGCCGGGGAATCTAGGCTGGGCCCATGTCACCGACTCCGCCGTGCGTCCTTGCCATCGCCGGGTCCGACTCGGGGGGCGGCGCGGGAATCCAGGCCGACCTCAAGACGATGCTCGCGCTCGGCGTGCACGGGATGAGCGTGGTCTGCGCGGTCACCGCGCAGAACTCGGTCGGCGTGCAGGGGTACTGGGAGGTCCCGCCCGACGCGGTACGCGCGCAGCTCACCTCGGTGCTCACCGACATCCCGCCCAGCGCGGTGAAGACGGGGATGCTCGCCTCGGCGGCGATCGTGGAGGCCGTGTCCGGCATGCTGGCCGGCCTGCCCGCGCCGATCGTGGTGGATCCGGTCGCGGTGTCGAAGCACGGTGACAGCCTGCTGTCGGCCGGCGCTGTCGAGGCGATGACGGCGCTCCTGCTGCCGCTGGCCACGGTGCTCACGCCCAACCTGCACGAGGCCGAACTGCTGACCGGCATCCGGATCACCGATGAGGCGGGCATGCGCCGGGCCGCCGCGGCCCTCTGCGCACTCGGCCCCCGCTGGGTGCTGGTCAAGGGCGGGCACCTACCGGGAAACCCGGTGGACCTGCTCTTCGACGGCTCGGACGCGGTCCGGTTCCCTGGCCAGCGCATCGTCAGCCGGCATACCCACGGGACGGGCTGCACGCTGGCATCCGCGATCGCGTCCTACCTTGCGCTGGGCATGGACGTGCCTGCGGCGGTGGAGGCGGCCAAGGAATTCGTGACCGGGGCGATCGAGGCCGGATTCCCGCTCGGCGCGGGGATCGGCCCGGTGGATCACGCCTGGCGGATACGCCAGCCGGTCAGCGGGTGATCCAGCCGGTCAGCGAGTGACCTTGCCGGCCTTGATGCACGACGTGCACACGTTCAGCTGCCGGGGCGTCCGGCCGACCATGGCGCGCACGCGCTGAATGTTGGGGTTAAAGCGGCGCGGGGTGCGGCGGTGCGAAAACGAGACGTTGTTGCCGAAGCCCGGCTTCTTGCCGCATATGTCGCAGACGGAAGCCACGGGATCGCTCCATTGGGGTGCTGGTCGGTTCCTGGCCAGGCACCGGGGTGCCGGCCAGACGGGTCGTCGCCCCGGGCACGCCGGGACAGTCGTCGAAGGGTATCCGACCGGTGGAGGTTAACGCGAGCCGGGCCGGGCGCAGGCACCGGATTGGCTGCCCTCTGCTGACGGCACCGGGTCCTATCCTTCCGTTATCCCGTCCTTCCGTTATCCCGATCGAAGTGGAGCAATCGGCGATGGCAAGCCTGCAGGACCCGCTCGGCCCGGTGATCGGCGCACGGGCAGCCAAGCGGCTGGCGGCCCACCTTGACCTGCGCACCGTCGGCGACCTGCTCCGGCACTATCCCCGCCGGTACGAGAACCGCGGCGAGCTGACCGATATCGCTTCACTCCGTGACGGGGAGGACGTGACCGTCCAGGCGGAGGTCGCGTCGGTCACTGTGCGGCAGATGCTCAGCCGGCCGGGCAGCGTGCTGGAGGCCGTGGTGACCGACGGCCGCGGCCGGCTGTCCCTGACGTTCTTCGGCAGGGGCCGGCAGGAATGGCGCGAGAAGGAGCTCCGGCAGGGGAGGCGCGGGCTCTTCGCCGGGCAGGTCTCCACCTTCCGGGGCAAGCGGCAGCTCTCGCATCCCGAGTACGAGCTGCTGGGCACCGGCGAGGCCGGGATCCGGGCGGCCGAGTACGCGGCCGAGATCATCCCGGTCTACCCGGCAGCCAAGGGCATCACCTCCTGGCAGATAGCCGACTCGGTCCGGATGGCGCTCGACCTGCTCGACGTCGACGATGACCCGCTACCGCGCCCGGTCCGCGACCGCTACCGGCTCAGCGGCCTGGCCGACGCGCTGCGCGGCATCCACCGCCCGGCCGACCGCCGCGACGCGGACCGGGCAAGAGAGCGGCTGAAGTGGGACGAGGCGTTCGTGCTGCAGGTGAGCCTCGCCCAGCGCAAGCGGGCGGCGATGGACTTCTCGGCGGTCCCGCGCCCGGCCAGCGATGACGGTCTGCTTGCCGGGTTCGACGCCGCGCTGCCGTTCGAGCTGACCCTGGGCCAGCAGCTGGCCGGCGCGACTATCGCGGACGAGCTTGCCCGCGATCACCCGATGCACCGGCTGCTGCAGGGCGAGGTCGGCTCGGGCAAGACGGTGATCGCGGTCCGCGGCATGCTGCAGGTCATCGACGGCGGCGGCCAGGCCGCGCTGCTCGCCCCCACCGAGGTACTCGCCCAGCAGCACTTCCGCTCGATCAGCGCACTGCTCGGCCCGCTGGCCCAGGCCGGCCAGCTCGGCGGCCCGGAGCGGGCGACCAGGCTCACGCTGCTGACCGGGTCGCTGGGCGCGGCGGCCCGCCGGGCGGCGCTGCTGGACGCCGCCTCGGGCAGCGCCGGGATCGTGATCGGCACCCACGCGCTGCTGGAGGAGAACGTGCAGTTCGCCGACCTCGGCCTGGTGGTGATCGACGAGCAGCACCGGTTCGGCGTGCAGCAGCGGGACGCGCTGCGCGACAAGGCGGGCGAAGGCCGCCCGCACGTGCTGGTGATGACCGCCACCCCGATCCCGCGAACGGTGGCGATGACGGTCTTCGGTGACCTGGAGATCTCCACGCTGACCGAGCTGCCGGCCGGCCGGGAGGCGATCAGCACGCACGTCGTGCCGGCCGCCGAGCGGCCCAGGTACCTGGAGCGGACCTGGCAGCGGGTCGCCGAGGAGGCGGCGAAGGGCCGGCAGATTTACGTGGTCTGCCCGCGGATTGGCGACGACGGCTCACTCGCAGACGGCCCGGCTCAGGAAAGAGCCACAGGCCGGGGCGAGGCCGAGGAGGCCGCCTCCGGCGGCGATCCGGGGGAGGACGGGGCCAGGCGCCCGCCGGTAGCCGTCGTCGATCTCGCCGCCGAGCTGGGCAGCGGCCCGCTCGCCGGGGTGCGCCTGGCGGTCATGCACGGCCGGCTCCCGCCGGAGCAGAAGGACCGCGTGATGCTGGCCTTCGCCGAGGGCTCGGTCGACGTCCTGGTGACGACCACCGTCGTCGAGGTGGGCGTGGACGTGCCGAACGCCACCACCATGGTGATCATGGACGCCGACCGGTTCGGCGTCTCCCAGCTCCACCAGCTCCGCGGCCGGGTCGGCCGGGGCAGCCACGAGGGCCTGTGCCTGCTGGTCACCGAGGCCGAGGCGGGCAGCCCCTCGCGGCAGCGGCTGGACGCGGTCGCGGCGACCCTGGACGGGTTCAAGCTGTCCAGGCTCGACCTGGAGCAGCGCAGGGAAGGCGACGTGCTCGGCGCGGCCCAGGCCGGCCGCCGCTCCAGCCTCAAGCTGCTGACCCTGCTGGCCGATGAGAAGCTGATCGGCCATGCCCGCCGGGCGGCCATGGAACTGGTGGACGCCGACCCGGCGCTGGCCGGCCAGCCGGCGCTCGCGGCCGCCGTCGCCGCGCTGGTGGATCCGGAGCGCGCGGAATTCCTGGAGAAGGCCTGAGGCGAGCGGCCAGATGACGCGCATCATCGCCGGCACGGCGGGCGGGCGGCGGCTCGCCGTCCCGGCGGGCAATGGCACCAGGCCGACCAGTGACCGCGCCCGTGAGGGGCTCTTCGCCACCATCACGGCGATCCGCGGCACGCTGCGCGGTGCGATGGTGCTCGACCTGTATGCCGGTTCTGGCGCGGTCGGCCTGGAGGCGCTGTCCCGCGGCGCGGCCGACGCGCTGCTCGTCGAGGCGGACCGGCGCGCGATCGCGGTAATCCGCGGCAACATCGCGTCGGCCGGCCTGCCGGGCGCCCGGGTGCTGGCCGACCGGGTGGAGCGCGCGCTGGCCCGCGGGCCCGGCGCCGATCAGCCGCGTGATCTCGTCTTCGCCGACCCGCCGTACGCGATGCCCGACGCGGACCTGACGGCGGTGCTTTCCGTGCTGCTTGCCCGCCCCTGGCTGGCGCCGGCCGCTGTCGTCGCGGTGGAACGCGCCACCAGGTCCGGGCCGCCGCAGTGGCCGGCCGGCCTCACGGCGGACCGGGCCAGGCGATACGGGGAGGCGACCGTCTGGTACGGTCGCGCCGCGAGCCCGGTGCCGGCCGGGGCGCCGGCCGAGCTGCCGTGACGAAGGGCGGTAATCCTGGTGCGTCGCGTCGTCTGCCCTGGCTCGTTCGATCCGGTGACCAACGGGCATCTCGACATCATCAGCCGGGCTGCCTCGCTGCAGGATGAGGTCGTCGTCGCGGTCGGGGCCAACCTCGCCAAGAACGGGCTGTTCTCGGTCAGCGAGCGGATCGAGATGCTCGGCGAGGTGCTGGCCGGCTACGCCAATGTCCGGGTGGACACGTTCGACGGCCTGCTGGTGGATTTCTGCCGGGCCAACGACATATCGGCGATCGTGAAGGGCCTTCGCGCGGTCAGCGATTTCGAGTACGAGATGACCATGGCGCAGATGAACTACAGCCTGGCGGGCATCGAGACACTCTTCATGACGACCAACCCCTTGTATTCGTTCCTGCGCTCTTCTCTCGTCCGCGAAATCGCCAAGTACGGCGGTGACGTCAGCGGCCTGGTGCCCGCGCCCGTGCTCAGCCGCCTGATCGCGCGCGGCCCGTGGGCCTGACGGCCGCCGGGCCGGCCGGCGTAAGCCCCGTGACAGGGGCGTGACTGGGGCGCCGGACGCTGGGCCGGGCGCCAAGTTGGGGTTTCCGCTGACCGCCCGGTAGGCTGACCGCCGACATCAGTTGTGACCACGCCTTTATTTGCCATGCCATACATCAGCAGGAAACACGTGAAGCGCCTCGATCCTCGCGGGCCGCTTGTCTTCGATACGCGGACACTCGGTCCTGGTTTGGCGCGCGTCGAGGACCGCACGGTCCCGGCTCCGCCCGGCCTGGGCGTGGAGCTCGTCAGCATTCCCGCGGGGGCCGGCCTCCTGCTGCACGTCCAGCTTGAGGGCGTGGTGGAGGGAACGCTCGTGACGGCCACGGCCAGGGCGCCGCTGGCCGCGGAATGCGCGCGGTGCCTGGATCCGTTCACCTCCGCGACCGAGGTGCGGCTGCAGGAGCTGTTCGCTTACGAGGCGGGCAGCGCGGACGCCGACAGCTACCTGCAGGACGGCGACCTGCTTGACCTTGAGCCTGCCCTGCGGGACGCGCTAGTACTCGCGCTGCCGCTGGCGCCGCTATGCTCGGGCGACTGCCCGGGGCTCTGCGTGGAGTGCGGCATCAGGCTGGCGGACGCCGGCCCGGGACATGGCCATGCCGCCGAGGGCGCGCAGCAGCGCGGCGGGCCCATGCCGGACGGCATTCCCGTGCCGGAGCTAAGAAACGTGCCGGAGCTAGGAAAGGAGCGCTGAGGTGGCTGTCCCGAAGCGGAAAATGTCACGCAGCAACACGAGGTCGCGCAGGTCGCAGTGGAAGGCCACGGCGCCCGCGCTCGTGAGCTGCCCGCAGTGCCGTGACCCCAAGCTGCCCCACGTGGCGTGCCCCACGTGCGGCACGTACAACCGGCGTCAGGTGATCACTCCTTCCTGAGCCGGCCGGACTCGCCGGGCTTCCGGAACCCGCGCTTCCGGGACCCGCCCGCGCGGGAAGCCCGCCGCGGGAAGGAGGACAGCGTGAGTGGCGCGCAACGCGATGGCCAGGCCGCGGAGTCTGACAGCGCTGAGCTGCTGACCGCCCTGAACGTGCGGCTCAGCGCGGACATGCTAAAGCGCGCCCTGACGCACCGGTCCTTCGCCTACGAGAACGGCGGGCTGCCCACCAACGAGCGGATGGAGTTTCTCGGCGACTCCGTGCTCAGCCTCATCGTCACCGACGCGCTCTTCCGCGACTTCCCTGACCTGCCCGAGGGCCATCTCGCGAAGCTGCGTGCCGCGGTCGTCAACATGAACGCGCTGGCCGCCGTGGCCCGCGGCCTCCATCTGGGCGACTACATCTATCTCGGCAAGGGCGAGGAAGGCACCGGCGGCCGGGACAAGTCCTCGATCCTCGCGGACACGCTGGAGGCAGTGATCGGCGCGGTCTATCTCGACTGCGGCCTGCCGGCCGCGGACGCGCTCGTGCACCGGCTCTTCGACCCGGTGATCGCCCGCTCGGCCAGGCTGGGCGCCGCCCTCGACTGGAAAACGTCGCTGCAGGAGCTCACCGCGGCGGAGATGCTCGGGGTTCCTGAGTATCACGTCGAGGAGAGCGGGCCCGATCACCAGAAGTCGTTCCGGGCCTCGGTCCGGATCGGCGGGCGCAGCTACGGATCGGGTGAAGGGCGCTCCAAGAAGGAGGCCGAGCAGCAGGCCGCCGAGGCGGCCTGGAACCTGATCAGCGAGGAGTCCTTCGCCGCCGGACCGGGTGCCGTTGACGGGGACGGTGATGGCGATGGCGATGGCCGGCGGGACTAGCTCGGGACGGGCCGGTGCCCGAGCTTCCTGAGGTCGAAATCGTCCGGCGCGGCCTGCAGCGGTACCTGGCCGGCCGCACCGTCGACTCTGTTGAGCTGCTCCATCCGCGAGCCACCCGGCGGCACCTGCCGGGGCCCGATGACTTCGCCTCGGCCATCCGGGGGCGCGTGATCACCGGCGCGCGCAGGCGCGGGAAGTATCTCTGGCTGCCGGTCGGGGATGACGCGGTGCTCGCCCACCTGGGCATGAGCGGCCAGTTGCTGGTCGGTGATCGTGGCCGGCCGCTCTCATCGCACGTGCGGGCCAGGTTCACTTTCCGTGACGCCGGTCCCGACCTGCGGTTCACCGACCAGCGCACCTTCGGTCACCTGGCCTTCGCGCCGGGCGGAGCCACGCTGCCCCCGGCCATCTCGCACATTGCGCCGGACCCGCTCGACGAGACGGAGTTCGACCTGACGGCGCTCACCGCCAGGATCCGGGCACGCCGCACCGGCATCAAGCGCGCGCTGCTCGATCAGTCGCTGGTCAGCGGGATCGGCAACATCTATGCGGACGAGGCGCTCTGGCGCGCGCGGCTGCACTGGGCGCGCCCGTCGGAGACGCTCACGCGCCGCGAAATCAGCCGCCTGTTCGCCGAGGTCACGCAGGTCTTCACCGACGCCCTCGACGCCGGCGGCACGTCATTTGACGCGCTCTACGTGAACGTGAACGGGCAGAGCGGGTACTTCGAGCGGGCGCTGGCCGTGTACGGCAGGGCCGGCCAGCCCTGCCGCCGGTGCGGTGCCCCGGTGCGGCGCGATCCCTTCATGAACAGGTCGTCCTACAGCTGCCCGAGGTGCCAGCCCCGGCCACGGCGGCCCCACTGGTGAGGAACCGCCGGCGGCTGTCCCCCGCGGCGGCTATCCCCGCCGGCCGGGAACTGCCGGCGGACAACTTCCGGCGGACAACTTCCGGCGGGGACAACCGCTGGCCGAGACGCGCCTGGCACCAGCCGATCGGTGAGCGCCCGACGGGACTGGCGGAAGCGACCGGGGGAGGCTGCGGCGTGGGCTAAGATGACGTGGAGATTTTCTTCAACCCAGGAAGGGCATCCGGGGGCCGGCGGCGTGACCTGCGCCTTCTGGCAACTTGACCGGATACTCTCACGGTGGGACCATGGATGCGTTACCCGCGCGCCACGCCGCGCGATTTACGCGTCAATGCGTGCGCGCCCACTCTGGTCACTCAGTGTGGAGGACCTTTTACAATGGCGAAGGCTATACTCGGCCACGTCGGCGGCCCGGATCCGCGCATGGTTTCTGAGATGCGCCGCCTTCAGCAACGTGTTCGTGACCTGGAGGCTGCGCTGAACAGACTTCAGGAAGAGAACGACGCGCTCGCGGCGGAACTGAACCATGACCTGCTGATTCCCGTTCGCGAGCCTGCGCTCACCTAGCGGATGGCGGCTGCCCGCCAGTTAGCCGGCGAGTTCCGCCAGCCGGCGAGCACTGCCAGCCGGCGAGCAGCGGGGGCGCCCCCCATCGGGCGGTCCCGCCGCACTCCGCCGCCCGGGAAACCCGGTCGGCCGGAGGAAGCCCGCTTATTTCCGCGGGACGTGACAAAAGTGCCGAGGCCGGCTTCCGTCGTGCCGCGAATCACCGGGCCGGAGCGCTGCTCGCGGTATGGTGCGGAAAGGCTGGCCAGTCCCGGGCGGCCCCGACGGGAACCTGCATCCCAGCGCGATCCTTCATCCCAGCGCGGGGTTGCCGCCCTGACGGGGGACGACGCCGCTCGTGATCACCGCACCGGCAGGGCGGCGGAGCAGGAGGAACCCGCGGGTGTACCTGAAGACCCTCACCTTGCGTGGGTTCAAGTCGTTCGCCTCGGTCACGTCGCTGCGCTTCGAGCCCGGGATCACCTGCGTCGTCGGCCCGAACGGCTCTGGCAAGTCCAATATCGTCGACGCTTTTTCCTGGGTGATGGGCGAGCAGGGGGTCAAGCCCCTGCGCGGCGGCAAGATGGAGGACGTTGTCTTCGCCGGTACCGCAGGTCGGCCGCCGCTCGGCCGCGCCGAGGTCACCCTCACCATCGACAACAGCGACGGTGCCCTGCCGATCGATTACGCCGAGGTAACGATCAGCCGGCTGCTGTTCAGGTCCGGCCAGAGCGAGTACGCGATCAACGGTGACCAGTGCAGGCTGCTCGACGTCCAGGAACTGCTCTCCGACACCGGCCTCGGCCGGGAGATGCACGTCATCGTCGGCCAGGGCCAGCTGGATGAGGTGCTGAACGCCGGACCGGAGGCCCGCCGCGCGCTGATCGAAGAGGCCGCCGGCGTGCTCAAGCACCGCAAGCGCAAGGAAAAGGCGCTTCGCAAGCTGGATGCGATGCAGCTCAACCTGACCAGGCTGGTGGACCTCACCGGCGAGCTCGGGCGGCGGCTCAAGCCGCTGGGGCGCCAGGCCGAGATTGCCCGCCGGGCGGCCGTCATCCAGGCTGACCTGCGCGACGCGCGGCTGCGGCTGCTCGCCGACGACTACGTGACCGTGGCCGCCGAGCTGGGGCGCGACGAGGCGGACGAGAGCGCCGCTGCGGCCCGCCGGGCCGCGCTTGAACGCGGCCTGGCCCTGGCCCGGGAGCGGGAGGCGGCGCTCGACCTGGCCGCGCGGGAGCACGCCCCCCGCCTGGCGGCGATGCAGCAGGCGTGGTTCGCGCTCTCCGGCCTTTCCGAGCGGATGCGCGGCGTGCTCGGGCTGGCCGGCGAACGCTATCGGCACCTGACTGCCCCGCCGGAGCCGCAGCAGCCCGGCCGGGATCCCGCGGAACTCGATCGGGAGGCGGCAGCACTGAGCGAGCAGGAGGCCGCGCTCGGCGAGCGGCTCATCGCGGCCCGCCAGCAGCTCGCCGCGGCGGTCAGCGAGCGCGCGGCGGCCGAGGAGAGCCTGTCGGATACGGACCGGCGGCTGGCGCAGGATGCCAGATCCGCGGTATCCCGCGCCGAGCGGCTGGCCCGGAGGCGAGGCGAGGTCGCGGCAGCGCGCGCCACCGCGGCCGCAGCACGGGACGAGGCGGCCCGCCTGGCGGACGCGTTCGCCCGCGCGCGATCTCGCGCCGAGCAGGCTCAGCGGGAATACGGGCAGCTGCAGGAACTCGTCTCCGGCCGCGAGGAAGGCAGGGCGGACCTGGCGGCGGCACATGGCCTGGCCGAGGCCGCGCTCGCCGAGGCCGCCGCCGCAGTTGCCGCGCTCCGCGCTGCCGAGCGCGCGGCCAGCGACCGGCGCGCAGCCGCCGGGGCGCGCAGCGAGGCGCTGGAGGAGGCCATCACGCGCGGCGCGGACGCGTCCGGCGTGCTGCTCTCCGGCCAGGACAGGTTCCGGGGGGTCCTCGGGGCCTTCGCTGCCCTGCTGACCGTGCAGGACGGGGCTGCCGACGCGATCGCGGCGGCGCTCGGCGCGACGGCGGGCGCCATCGCCGTCTCCGGCATCGACGCCGCGGCGGCGATCCTGACGGCGCTGAAGGCCGAGGACGCCGGCCGGGCCGACCTGGTGATCGCGGCTGGCCCGCCGACGGCTGGCGGCGACGGGCCTGGCATGCCCTGGCCGCCTGGCGTCACGCGGGCCCTCGATCTCGTCAAGGCACCCGGCGAGTTCTCGCTGGCCATCGCCGATCTGCTGGCCGGGGTGGCGGTCGCGAAGGACCTGGCGGAAGGGCTTGATCTGCTGCGCGCGCATCCGCGGCTGCGGGTGGTGACCCTGGACGGTGACCTGATCGGCGCCCACTGGGCGCGCGGGGGGTCTTCGGCGCCACCCAGCCTGATGGGCATCCGGGCAGCCGCGCTGGAGGCGGCCGCGGAGCTGCGCGCAGCGCAGGCCGACTGCGAGCGGGCCGAGCGCGAACTGTCCCGCGCGGTCGAGGCGGAGGATCGCGCCCGGCAGGCCCGCGCTGGGACGATGGCCGCGGTGCAGGAGGCCGATGCCGCGGCAGCGCAGATCTCCGGCAGGCTCGGCACGCTGGCTGGGGCCGCCAGGGCCGCGAGCGACGAGGCGGGCAGGCTGGCCGCCGGAATCTCCGCCGCCGAGCGCGCCAGGGAAGACGACAAGGCCAGGCTCGCCGAGCTCGAGCGCCTGCTGGCCGCTGCCGAGGCTGACGCCGACGAGGCCAGCGCAGCGCAGCCCGCCAGCCCAGCGCAGCCGGCCAGCGCAGCGCAGCCGCCCAGCCCAGCGCAGCCGCCCAGCCCAGCGCAGCCGGCCAGCCCAGCGCAGCCCGCCGTCCAGCCGCCCGCGGACCGGGACGAGCTCGCCGGGCTGGCCATGACCGCGCGGAACGCCGAAATGGAGGCCCGCCTCGACCTCAGGACCATCGAGGAACGGCTGCAGGCCATCACCGGCCGGGCCGGCGCGCTGTCCGCCGCTGCCGTCATGGAGCGCCAGGCCAGGCAGCAGGCCGAGGCCAGGCGGGAGCGGCGGGCCAGCGAGGCCGCGCTGGCCAGCGCAGTGGCGGCGGGGGCCGGCTACGCGCTGGCCAGGATCGAGCGGTCGCTGTCGGCGGCCGACGCCGACCGCCGGGCCGCCGAGCTTGCCAGCCAGGGCCGCGCTGGCGAGCTGACGGCCGTCCGCAGCCAGATCCGCGAGCTGTCCGGTGAGCTGGACAAGGTGGTGGACACCGCGCACGGCGCGCAGATCGCCCGCGCGGAGCGCCGGATGCGGCTGGAGCAGATCGCCGCCCGCGCCGCCGACGAGTTCGCGGTGGACGCCGATGCGCTGACCGCGGAGTACGGCCCGGGAGTTCCCGTGCCCCAGACTGACGGGGGGCCGCCGCTGCCGTACAACCGGACGGCGCAGGACCGGCGCGCCCACGCGGCCCAGCGGCTGCTGGACCAGCTCGGCAAGGTCAACCCGCTCGCCCTGGAGGAATTCGCGGCGCTGGAGGAGCGGCACGCCTTCCTCGTCACCCAGCTGGAGGATCTGAAGAAGACCCGCCGTGACCTGCTGACGGTGATCAAGGAGGTCGATGACCGGGTCCTGCAGGTGTTCGCCGCGGCCTACGAGGACACCGCCAGGGAGTTCGAGCACATCTTCGGCACGCTGTTCCCCGGCGGCGAGGGCAGGCTCGTGCTCACCGAGCCCGACGACATGCTGGCCACCGGCATCGACTTCGAGGCCAGGCCGCCAGGCAAGAAGGTGAAGCGGCTGTCGCTGCTGTCCGGCGGCGAGCGGGCGCTGACCGCGATCGCGTTCCTCGTCGCGATCTTCAAGGCGCGGCCGTCGCCGTTCTACGTGCTCGACGAGGTGGAGGCCGCGCTGGACGACTCCAACATGCAGCGGCTGCTGCAGATCTTCGAGGAGCTCCGGGAAAGCTCGCAGCTGATCATCGTGACGCACCAGAAGCGGACCATGGA
>Ga0302324_100010454_pt1 | contig 19219 bp, 14 predicted proteins | sample Palsa_T0_1_FD_201949 | JGI IMG/M metagenome (GOLD analysis project Ga0302324, IMG submission 201949) | Peat permafrost microbial communities from Stordalen Mire near Abisko, Sweden - Palsa_T0_1 | ecosystem: Environmental > Terrestrial > Soil > Palsa > Peat permafrost | place: Sweden: Abisko...
GGGAGATTCTGGTGCGGGGAAGCGGCGTGGCCAGCGGCTACTGGAACGGGCGCGAAGTGGAAGCGGTTGCGGGCGAAGAAGGCTGGTATCGCACCGGCGACCTGGGCGCGCTCGATGAGCAAGGCAATCTTTTTTTCAAGGGACGAAAAAAGGAAGTCATCGTTACGCCCGCGGGCATGAACATTTATCCCGAGGATCTTGAAGAGGCATTGCGCAGGCAGGCGGAGGTTCGGGATTGCGTTGTCGTCGGCCTGGAGCGGGGGGGAAATGCGGAGCCGTGCGCGGTGCTGATTCTGCGCGACCCTCCCGCGGATTCGTCTCGCGGCCGGGAACGAGACGCCGAGGCGGAGGCAATCGTTCAGCGCGCCAATGAGACGTTAGCTGAGTATCAGCGCATGCGCCGGTGGTTTGTTTGGCCCGATCAGGATTTTCCTCGAAGCGCCACGCAGAAGCCGCGGCGCAATGTCATTCGCCAGGCGCTTGAGGCTGCTTTTGCCGAACGTGCAACGGCAGCGGACAGGAGTGTCCGCGCCACGCGGCCGCTGGTTGAGTTGCTGACCAGAATCACCGGGCGCGGTATTCAAGACTTCCAAAACGTCACGCCAGACACCAATCTGGAGGGCGGACTGGGGCTAAGTTCTCTCGAACGTGTCGAACTGCTGAGCGCGCTTGAAGACCGATATCAGGTTGATCTCAGCGAAACGAAGCTCGCAAATGCCGCGACAGTGGCCGATCTTGAACGATTGTTGAGCGGTGAACGGGACGCTCACAGCGATGCCCGCGACTCGCAGTCCCAGGGGCGAGAGTTTCGAAGTCCGGCCCTTCAGTCGCGGGCTTTTCACTATCCGCTGTGGACCTTGCGCTGGCCGACTACTTGGCTGCGGATCGCAGCCTATTATTTACTGGCACGACCGGCAACGTTCCTGCTGGCACGGCCGCGCGTAATCGGGCGTGAGAACCTGCGCGGCGTGCGCGGTCCGCTGCTGGTTATCTCCAATCACATCGGCGATATCGATGTCGGTTTTATTCAGACAGCATTGCCCGCGTGCGTCCGGCATAAACTGGCGACGGCGACCGGCGGCGAGGCGCTTGAGGCATTGCGCTCGCCTGCTCCGGATCGCGCCTGGGTTGCCCGCGTTTACGATCGCTTGAAGTGGACGCTTGGGGTTGCGTTACTCAATCTGTTTCCGCTGCCGCGTCAGTCGGGTTTTCGCAAGAGCTTCGCTTATGCGGGAGAGGCCGTCGATCGCGGCTACAGCGTGCTGGTGTTTCCCGAGGGAAAGCACACCACGGACGGCAAGCTGCAAAGTTTCCGCGCGGGAGTGGGGTTGCTTGCCAGCAATCTGCGCCTCCCGATCCTCCCCCTGAGGATCGATGGCTTATTTGAGATCAAGCAGAGCGGCAAGAAGTTCGCGCCGCCGGGGAAAATAACCGTACGTATCGGGAAACCTTTGCAGTTCGCGGCGGGAACCGATCCCGAGGAAATAGCACAGGCGCTGCACAGGGCTGTCGCTGAGCTCTAGGAGAGCTCCCTTATCCCTGCAGCGTGGGCGCCTCCATCCGGCCACTACGCTGACGTTTGCCAGGACGGGCGAGGCGCGCCCGTCTCTCCACTGACTTCTAGGAGCGCTTCAGCAGGACCGCCACACTCGCTATGGCCGCGTTTTCCGTGCCCATGCCTTCCGGCGTTTTGGCCTTGATGCCTACGCAGTCCGCGGGGAGTCCGCACAACTCTGCTACGCGCCGGCGAATCGCTTTTGCGTGCGGGCCGATTCTTGGAGCGGAGAGGATCAGCGTCGAATCGAGGTTCACGAGCTCGTAGCCCGCGGACTTGACTCGCTGCAGGGCCTCGCGCAGAAATAGGGCGGAATCGGCATTTTTCCACTGCGGATCGGAAGGAGGAAAGAGCGATCCTATATCGGGGCCGGCGATGGCTCCAAGCAATGCGTCGGTGATGGCGTGCAGCAGAACGTCGCCGTCGGAATGGCCGCCGAGGCCTTTGTCGTGCGGAAGAGTGACGCCGCCGATTTTTAGAGGAATGCCGGAATTGAATTCGTGTGAGTCCCAACCGTAGCCGATGCGCATTTCAGGTTTCAAGGGTGATCCTGGTAAGCCCCTAAGGGGGCGTCTGACTTTCGAACTTATGGCATCGCCAAAGCGATGCCCTGATGCGAAGAGCGTTTTAGCAAGTGTAAATCGATGACTCAATCGAGACAAAAGGGGCGTGCTGCTAGGCTCCGGTTTTCAGATAGAACTCTGCCAGTTCCATGTCGGCGGGGGTGGTGATTTTTAGGTTGCGCGGCGAGCCCATCACTACCGCGACGGGCAGACCGGCGCGCTCAATCAGCGAAGCTTCGTCGGTGCCGAGGAAGCCGTCGGCAACGGCGTCAGCAAAGGCTTTTTTCAGAATGGCATAACGAAAACCCTGCGGAGTCTGAGCCATCACGATACTGGCGCGCGGGATGGTGGCTTTGATGAGGGCGCCATCGGCGGTTCGTTCCACTTGTTTCACCGTGTCCACGGCGGGCCAACCCGCGATAGCGGCGCCATACTGGTGGGCAATCTCGACCACATTGGCGATGATTTCAGGGGTGACAAATGGACGCACGGCATCGTGCACCAGGACGATATCTTCCGGGTCAGCCGCGGTATGGGCGAGAGCGCTGGCCACAGAGTCCTGGCGATGCTCGCCGCCTTCGACCATCTGCAGCCGTTTGCTCATGATCTCTGGATATTGCTTTTCAATCTGGGTGCGAAAGCCGGCGATTTCATCCCGGCGTAGAGCGACAACGATTTCGTAGACGGCGGGAGTGGCCACAAATTTGCGCAGGGTGTGGACAAGAATCGGCACGCCGCCCAACTCTTTGAACTGTTTGGTTGGCGGTTTCTTTCGCGATCTTGCCGCGGGCGGAGTGGACGACGGAGGAGCCATTCGCGTGCCGAGGCCGGCCGCGGGAATTATGACAAAGACCTTCATAGGGGCGATCAGTATAGTACAAGTCGCCAGATTCGGTTGGCCGGGCGGGGAGGCCCGGCGCTCCACCAAGAGGCGACGCTAGTCGGCGACGCGATCGGCGGCGGCCGAGGCGGGCTTCTTTACCGGCTCGGTTGCGTTGCTGGCGACAACCGGGGGCACGGCCACGGTTGCGGCAGACGAAACTTTGGAGTCGCGGTGGCCGCCCGATCGCTCATCCCACTTGCCAAAAATCATTTTGCCGGCGGTGGTTTGCAGGACCGAAGTGACCGAGATGTCGATGGTCTTGCCAATCATTTTGCGCGCGTTGTCGATGACCACCATGGTGCCGTCGTCGAGATACGCAACGCCCTGGTTATATTCTTTTCCCTCTTTCAGAATGAATACCCGCATGATCTCGCCGGGCAGGACAATGGGTTTGAGGGAGTTGGCGAGTTCGTTGATGTTCAGGACGGCCACGCCCTGCAGTTGGGCGACTTTATTGAGATTGAAGTCGTTGGTGAGAATCTTGCCTTCGTAAAGCTTGGCCAGTTCGATCAGCTTCAGGTCGACTTCGCGGACACTGGGGAAGTCATCTTCGACGATCTGGATCTGGACCGAAGCGGTTTTCTGGAGGCGCTGCAGGATGTCGAGGCCACGGCGTCCGCGATTGCGTTTGAGGGAATCGGCGGAATCGGCTACCAGTTGCAGTTCGCGGAGCACAAACTGCGGGATGACGATCAGTCCGTCGAGGAAGCCGGTTTCGGCGATGTCAGCGATGCGGCCGTCGATAATCACGCTGGTGTCGAGGATTTTGTAGCTCTTCTTGCCCGACCTTTCGCCACCGAAGATTCCGCCGAGGGCCGCCAGATTGAGCAAGTCGCCCTTGTTAGCGCCAACCGCCAAGCCCACATAGGCCATGATCAGCATGACCATGATTTGCAGGAAGCTCTGGGTTGGACTCGCGGGGATGCTGTTGCGAATAACCAGGGCGAACAGATAAGCGCCTACGATGCCGAGGACGCTGCCGATAGCGGCCCCGATCAAGCGCTTCAGGCTCATCACCCGCAGCCTCCACTCGAAGACAATGATGGCGGCGCCGATCAGCAGACCGACGGCGGCAGCAAGGTTGGCGGGCAGGTTAAAAGGACGAATCAAGAAGCCAATAACACCGACGACGAGAACTAGAAATAAGCGTACAAGCAGGACGTCCACGAGTTAAAACCTCTCTCGGGGAAGGCACCGTTTGAGCGATTCCCGCCCCCGCCGGTCATTCTGGGCGAATGATCATAAGCCCTGCGCCAGCGTTCTATTCACGGGGCGGTATGAAGATTATAGGTGCCCCGCGCCCGGTCATATGCCGGGTCCTGTGCAAGAATACAGGCAGCAGTATATACCGGGTTGAGGAGCGGGACCAGTGCATCGGTGCCGGAAGGGGAGGTATGTTTGCTCCCTATTTTGAACTATATAAAGTACGAACGTTGGCTTGATCCTATTGATCCTAAGCCGGAGTTGCTGAATCCTTCCTAACTCCGGTAGAATCTAACCTTTGAATCGAGGTCCCGGAACCGACATGAAAGCAGCCATCCATCCTAACTACAGTGAAGTCCGCGTGCATTGCGCCTGCGGGAATGCATTTGTCACACGATCCGCTCATAAGGGCGATATTTCTGTGGAAATCTGCGCCGCTTGCCACCCTTTCTTTACTGGCAAGCAAAAGCTTATGGACACGGCGGGCCGGGTTGAGCGCTTCCGGCGCAAGTACGCCAAAAGCGATGCGGCAAAGGCCGAAGCGGCTAAGAAGTAGGATTTTGTGCGGAAACGCGCACTGGAAAGCCTCCCCTGCGGGAGGCTTTACTTTTTGGCGTTCTAGCCAGGCTGCGAAAAAAGTGTTTTCCGCGCCGGAGTGTCACCTCAGCGGCGCTGAAAACAAGCCGGTTGTCGCAGTGGTAAACCACTGCGCCGCCCAAAAACAAGCGCAAACTGCTAGGGCGATCGCCACGAAAGAACGTAGAATCAGACGGTGCAAAAGTTCTGGGACAACGCGGAAGCAGTGATACGGACGGGCGAGTCGCCCGTCACCCCACGAGCGGTACCGCTGTCTGGCGCGTTTCCTGCGGAGTTCAGGATCGGCGACGTCCGCATCGCTCCCGCGACCGTGCTTGCACCCATGGCCGGGGTCACCGACACCGTCTTCCGGCGCTTCATCAAGAACCTGGGCGGATGCGGTTTGATTATGACCGAGTTCACTTCGGCCGACGGCTTGCTGCGCGATCAGCGGGTGCGGGGGCGTTATCTTCACTTCTATGAAGACGAGCATCCTCTGTCGGCCCAGCTCTTCGGGAGCAGTCCTTGCGTGCTTGCGGACGCCGCTCGCCTCGTGGAAGACCTGGGATTCGACCTTGTCGATCTGAACCTTGGTTGCCCTGCGAAGAAAGTGGTGAAGTGCAATGGCGGCTCCGGTCTGCTGCGCGATCTCCCGCTAATTAAGCAGATATTTGAAGCCGTGCGCGCTGCTGTGAAGATTCCTTTCACCGTGAAATTTCGGGCGGGGTGGAATGACGATGAAATCGTCTGCGTGGAACTGGCGCGCATGGCCGAAAGCTGCGGACTCGGCGCGGTCGCGCTCCATGCCCGCACGCGCGAGCAAGGCTACAGCGGAAATGCGCGCTGGGAATGGATTGCGTCGGTCAAGCAGGCGGTCAAGATTCCGGTGATCGGCAATGGCGACATTCGTTCGCCCGAAGATGCCTGCGCTGTGGTCGAGCAAACCGGCTGCGATGCGGTGATGATCGGGCGTATGGCACCGGCGAATCCGTGGATCTTTCGGCAGATTGAGCAGTATGTAAGCCGATCTTCGGTCGGCTTGGACGGGCGAGCCGCCCGTCCCCACACGCCCCGTCACGACACGGAACTGTTCTACGACGAACCCAACGAAGCTGATCGCTACGAGATGATCCGAACCTATTTCCGGATGCTGCTCGAAGAAGAGATGCCGGGAGCGGAAGGGAAGATGAAGCAGTTCGCTTCGTGGTTTACGCACGGCGTCCCCGGAGGCGCGGCACTGCGAAAGGCGATCTATGAGGCCAAGAGCGGGGCGGAAATACTGGGGCGTGTGGAAGAGTTCTTCGAGACGAAGGTTGCGGCACCGATCACGTAAGGACCGCTTCCGGCTGTAACCATGTGCTGTGCCTATGCGAGCCTGGCTAGCCGCGGTCTTCCCCGGTCACCGTGCTCAACATATCCCCACGGCGTCTGGTCGTCGTGCGTGAAGACGGTCAACCATCTTTCCGGAATTGCCTGCGCGTAATACTTCTTTCGGCTCTCGATGGTTTCGAGGGGAAAGAGGTCGAACGCCATTACCCAGGTGACGTCGAGATGATTTGAAGTCGGAATGAGATCGGAGATGTAGCACGCCTTTCTGCCCCCACTCTCCACCATCACCGCTTGCATATGCGCCGTGTGGCCGGGGAAAACTTTCACCGAGATGCCTGGCAAGATCTCCGCATCGCCGTTGACCAACACCATCTGTCCGCTTGCAATCAGTGGATCATAATTCGGGCTCCGGTAACTGATGGCGTCGCGCTCGAGTTGCAGGCGGCCGTGCTCCCACTCTTGCCGCGGCGCGTAATATTTCGCTTTTGGAAACGTCGCTACACTCTGATCGCCCCGGCGGACGGTGTTCCAGCCGCAGTGGTCGAAGTGCAGGTGCGTATTGATGACGATGTCGATATCTTCGGGCGCTACGTCAAGAGCGTGCAGGTTGTCGAGGAGTCTGGCCGGCTGTTTGTAGATCTGAACCAACTTGTCGGGAAGTTTGTTGCCGATGCCGGTTTCGATCAAGATATTTTTGTCGCCGGTGCGCACGAGCAGTGAATTCAGTCCCGTGTTGATACGGTTCTGCTCGTCAGGCATGATCTTTTTCGACCACAGGGTCTTTGGGACCACCCCGAAAAACGCTCCGCCGTCGAGGAAATACGTTCCATCGGAGACAATCGTTAATTCGAAATCGCCGAGACTTGTGCGATGCATAAGAGAAGCTATCAGCTGCCGGCTGTCGCCTGTCAGCAAAATCTCACGTCCGCCGAGAATTCATCTGCCGAGCTGCGCTCGGCCGGACAGACGAGGGCAACTGCCTCTATGTTCGGCACTGCTATTTCAACTCCTGGATCCAGAAATCTTCCATCATGTGGAATAGCTGCGTGCGCGTGCCGCTTCCGGCAATGCCATGGGTCTTGTCCGGATAGACCATCAGCCGAAACTGTTTCCCCGCCTTGATCAGCTGGTCCGCCATCTGGATTGTATTCTGGAAATGAACATTGTCGTCACTGGTTCCGTGGGCCAGCAGCAACGACCCGTGCAGATTGCCGGCGGCGCTGACGATCGAATTGTCGTAGACGCTGGGGTTGTCTTTTGGCAGGCCCAGGTAGCGCTCGGTGTAAATCGAATCATAGTCGCGCCAGTTGGTTACCGGCGCGACCGAGATTCCCGCCGTGAAGCGATTGGTGTGCGTCAGCGCGTAGAGAGTCATCGAACCTCCGTTCGACCATCCCCAGATGGCGGTGCGATCGCGGTCGAGCTGCGGGAATTGCGGATAGAGCTGATCGAGGGCGGTGAGTTGGTCTTTCAGTTCGATCCCGCCGAACTGCAAGCGGGTGGCGGCGGAAAATTTCTTCCCGCGATTCGGGGTGCCGCGATTGTCGACGGAGAAAATGGCGAACCCTTCGTTTGCGAGCATCTGATGGAAAAGCCCGTTCGTTTCTCCCCATGCATCCTGCACCGTCTGCCCCGCGGGGCCGCCATAGATGTGCACGATTAACGGAATCTTTTGGGTGTCGTCAGTCTGGCGCGGCAGAATCAGATAGCCGTAGAGCACGGTGCCGTCATCCGCTTTGAATTCCAGAGGCTGTGGCGCGATGGGATGGTAATCGGCAATGCTGCGCGACTCCCAGATTTTGTAACAGTCGCCGCCGGGGACACATAGCAAGATCCTTGGGGGCGTGAGCGTGGCGGAATACGTCTCTACAAAATGCTTGCCGTCATCTGCAAAACTGGCACTATAGTGCCCTTCTTCCGGCGAGATGCTTTGCATCCCCGACCCATCCAGCTTTACCGCAAAAACTTTTTCCTGCCGCGGATCTCCTTTATTGGCGGTGAAGAATACAGTGCCCGATGCTTCCTCCACGCCATTTACCGCGATCACTTCATAGTCTCCGCTTTCGAGCTGGCGTTCGAGTTTGGCGTCGGAGGCGAGCGGATTGGCCGCGTTGAAACTGTAGAGATACATGTGGGTGTGACCGTCGCGCCAGCTCGTCCACAGAAAACGGGCGTCCGAGTTCCCCCCGGATTTCAGAATGCGAAAGTCGTCGTTGACGTTGACCCACGCCCCCGGAGCCCCTTCGGTGAGCACCCTGCGCGACTTGCCCGATTTGGTATCGATGAAATAAAGCTCGAGCAAATCCTGCGCGCGATTCAGGACCTCGGCCCAGGCCCAGTCTTCACGAATCCAGCCGAAGCGGGGTATATAGGTATCGTCGTTGTCGGTGAGCTTGATCCAGCGGACCTTGCCGCCGTTGCTGCCGACCACTCCGAGGCGCACGCTCGGATTCGGATCTCCGGGCTGAGGATATTTTTCCTGCTCGACACGAGGATGCGTCGGGAGCCAGTCGGTGATGGGATAGGTAGGTACGCGGGTCTCATCCATCTGCAAAAAAATTATGTCGTGGCCTTCGGGCGACCAGAAATAGTTGCTGCGCACCTCGAGTTCTTCAGCGTAGACCCAGTCCACTTCGCCGTTCAGCACGTTGTTTTCTTTTTCCTTGTCGCCTCCCCCGTCGCGGTTTTTATCTTTTTCTTTGTCCGCGTCTTTCTCGTTGCGCATCAGCGGACGTTCGCCCTCGTCACCGGTGACGGGATGCACATAGAGATTATGCTTCCGCACGTAGCCGAGTTGCTTGCCGTCGGGGGAAAATTTCGGGTCCGTGCTGGGGTCAGGAGACGACGTGAGCGGCACGGCCGTTCCGGTCTCGAGGCTGTAATACCAGAGCTGGCCGTGCGAATCGAAGAGCAGGTGTTTGGAATCCGGCGACCAGGAGTAGGCGGCGACGTGATACCGGGTCACGCGCTCGATCTCGCGCTCGTCGTGCAGTTTGCTGACAGGAGGAGCCAGCTGGGATAGTTTGGCTCCGCTGACCAGTATTGATCGTTCGCCGGTCAGCGCGTCCGCATAGTAGAGTTCGCCATGGTCACCATCGTCATCGCGCTGCACGAAAGAGACTTTGGTGCCGTCGGGGCTCCACTTGATTGTTTCTGGAGGGCGTCCCGTGATTCCACCCTCGGCGAAGATCTGCTCGATGGTCAGTTGCTTCGGCGTGCCGGGCTGAGAGCTGGCGCTTTGAGCGTGACTCGCGGAAAGCAGGAACAGGTTGATGACGAAGAGGAAAAAGAGCTTCTTCACGGACGCACTCCGATTCGGTATAAGCTGAGTCCAATTTCGCTTGGCCGCAAAGTCAGAAGTGTACAACTTAGGACGGGTGTGCGTCAGGAGAGAGACAGCCCAGCCCCTATCAGGGGAGTCTGATTCGGAGAGCTTACGGTAGCGCTGAAGCGATACCCTGATACGAAGCTCGAGGATACATAGCTCTGGTTTTTCAGGGATCGGTCAACCCGCGAGCAGCGTCTTCATCTCCCTGCCCACTGGATGTTTTGCTTCATACGCGGTGATTTCGGCTTCCTGTTGCAGCGTCAGCCCGATGTCGTCCAATCCGTTCAACAGACAGTGGCGCGAGAATTCATCCATGGCGAAGTCTGCGGTGAAGCTTTGTCCTTGTCCGTCTTCGACTCGGAGATCTTCGAGATCGACGGCCAGTTGGTAATTGTCGATTTCTCTGGCGCGGCGGGTAATCTCCGCGATTTGGTCTTCGTTTAGCCGGACCGTCAGCAGGCCGTTCTTGAGGCTGTTGTTGGCGAAGATGTCGGCGAACGACGGGGCGATGATCACCTGGAAACCGTAATCCATGAGCGCCCAGACGGCATGCTCGCGGGAGGAGCCGCAGCCGAAGTTTTTCCCGGCGACGAGGATCGTGGCCTTGGCATAGCGCGACGCATGCAACACAAAATCGCCAATCTTGTTTCCGTCTCCGGAGAAGCGCCAGTCGTAGAACAGGAATTGGCCGAATCCGGTGCGCTCGATGCGCTTCAAAAATTGCTTGGGGATGATCTGATCGGTGTCGACGTTTACTTTGTCCAGCGGGACAACGACGCCGGTGTGCTTGCGAAACGGTTGCATGGTCAATCCTTGATACTCGTCAGAGCTCGCCGCCCAGCCCCTATAAGGGGGATTTGCTTTTGCAAAATTCGGTATCGCTAAAGCGATACTCTGATACGAGTCTCGTAATTCGGAACTTAGTTTGACGTAAACACACCCAACACTGCCTTGGGATCTACATCTCAGCAACCTGCCCTTGAGCTTTTAAGCAGTCTGAGACGGGGCGCAGCGCCGTCACCCCACGATATTACTGGAACTTCCAATTTCGTATATCGGTGAAATGGCCAGCGATCGCTGCTGCGGCTGCCATCATCGGACTGACCAAGTGGGTGCGACCTCCCCGGCCTTGACGCCCTTCGAAATTACGGTTGCTGGTCGATGCGCAGCGCTCTCCGGGCTGCAGGATGTCCGGATTCATGCCAAGACACATCGAGCAACCTGATTCGCGCCATTCGAAGCCGGCATCCAGGAAGACGCGGTGCAAGCCTTCCTGCTCGGCGGCACGCTTGATCGCCTGCGAGCCCGGCACCACCATCGCCCGAACTTTTGGATTCACGTGTTGTCCCTTCGCTATGCGCGCCGCCGAGCGCAGATCTTCGATGCGCGAGTTGGTGCAGGAACCGATGAAGACACGGTCGACGGTTATGGCTTCGATGGGAGTGCCGGAATCGAGGCCCATGTAGAAGAGCGCTTGTTCGGCGGCGCGCCGGTCTGACTCTTGCGCGAAGCTCTTGAGTTCGGGAACGCGTGCATTCACGGCGACTACCATTCCCGGATTCGTTCCCCAAGTGACAAAGGGCGCAAGCGACGCGGCGTCAATCTCGATCACGCGATCAAATTTTGCCGCGGGATCGCTGGCCAGCGTGCGCCAGTACGCGACCGCTTTCTCCCATTCTTTTTCTTTCGGGGCAAAGCGGCGGCCGCCGATATAGGCGAATGTTGTGTCGTCGGGCGCGATCAATCCGGCACGCGCTCCGGCTTCGATGCTCATATTGCAAAGCGTCATGCGGGCTTCCATCGAGAGCGCGCGCACCGCGTCGCCGGCGTATTCGATCACGTGTCCCGTAGCGCCATCCGTGCCGATTTGGCCAATGATTCCGAGCGCGAGATCTTTGGCGGTAACGCCTTCGGCCAGCCTGCCGGTGACATGGATCTGCATGCTCTTCGGCTTTTTCTGCGGCAGGCATTGCGTGGCGAGCACGTGCTCGACCTCGGAAGTTCCGATGCCGAATGCCAGCGATCCGAAGGCGCCGTGGGTCGAGGTATGACTGTCGCCGCAGACGATGGTCATGCCCGGCAAGGTGATGCCGAGTTCCGGGCCAATGACGTGCACGATGCCCTGCTCGGCGGAATCCATGTCGAAGAGCGGGACTCCAAACTCGCGACAATTGTTCTGCAGGGCCTCGATTTGCCTGGCTGCAATCGGGTCGACGATGGGGAGCCCACGCGGAGTGGTGGGGATGTTGTGATCGACCGTAGCGACGGTGCGCAGCGGCTGCCGCACACGGCGTTGATTCGCGCGCAGGCCGTCGAAGGCTTGCGGCGAAGTGACTTCGTGTACGAGGTGCAGATCGATGTAGAGCAGCGCCGATTGCCCTTCGGGAGCGGCGACTACGTGGGCGTCCCAAATTTTGTCGAACAGAGTGCGATGTGGCATGTTCTTGGTTTCGTCCCTCGTTTGCCGGTCGCGGATCGTTCAGGAGCGCGAACTTCGGAGCGACGAGAGGCGATGTTTGATAGTTTACCAACGCAGTCGGCTCCAAGTCTTTTATCCGAAGTCCTGTAAGTCCTGGCTGCCATCGGAGAGCCCACGCATTCGCAAAGTGCGCGAACGCGTGGGTTACCCGGCAGGCTAGGGGCACCACACAAGCAGGTTACGGAAGGACTGGTTTCCGGTTATGATTCAGGCAGTCGGTTTGAGGGGAAGATTGCATGATTAACGGCAAGCGTATTGCCGTGGTTTTGCCCGCCTACAACGCGGAGAAAACGTTGGAAGCCACGGTACGGGAATTGCCCGACGTGGTCGATATACGCATTCTTGTCGACGACCACAGTACCGATCGTACCGTCGAAATCGCTCGCGGTCTTGGTCTGCAATCCTTCGTGCACAATCGCAACTACGGCTACGGACGCAACCAGCAGACTTGCTATCGCGAAGCGCTGGCCGCGGGTGCTGATGTGGTCATTATGGTGCATCCCGATTATCAATACACGCCGCTGCTCGTGACCCCCATGGCGAGCATGATCGCTTATGGCGTCTATGACGTGGTGCTCGGGTCGCGCATTCTGGGAGGGCAGGCGCGCCAGGGTGGCATGCCCGGGTGGAAATACGTTGCCAATCGCTTTCTGACGCTTTTCGAAAACACGCTGCTGGGCGCGAAATTGTCGGAATATCACACCGGATATCGCGCCTTCAGCCGGGCGGTGCTGCAGGATCTTCCGCTGCTCGAGAACTCGGACGATTTTGTGTTTGATAACCAGATGCTGGCGCAGTGCGTGATGTTTGGCTTTCGAGTGGGCGAAGTTTCATGCCCAACGAAATATTTTCCGGAAGCTTCTTCGATTAATTTCCGGCGCAGCGTGCACTACGGGCTGGGCGTTCTGCTTACGTCGGTGCAGTTCCGATTACAGAAAATGGGTCTGGCGCGATTTCGGATTTTCAACCGCAAGGGCCGCTGCCTGGAGCCGGGCATCGAGACCCGGTACTACAGTCCGAATGTTGACGGTGGCCGGTCCGGCGGCTAACGTTGCCGAACGAACACGCATCACACACCGGGTCGCGTCAGAGTTCGGGGCGAAGTCCAGGGCGCGGGTGGCCGGGTGGGGACGCGCGGGGCTCCTTGAAAGGTTCGCGCTGGCTGGCCCTGAAATCTGGACGATTCGCCACCCTGGCGCTGCTTTCCGTGTTGGCCATGGTGGTTCAGGGATACCATCCGGGGCTGGAAGACGATGCGTTCTACCTGGCCGCGATCAAGCGCAACCTCAATCCTTCTTTGTTTCCCCATGATGCAGATTTTTTCCGGGTGCAGTTTCAGGCAACCGTATTCGACAAGCTGATTGCACTGTCATTGCGATGGACCCACGTCCCCCTCGAATGGGGGATTTTATTTTGGCAGTTCGGGGTGACGTTTCTGATTTTGTGGGGCTGCTCGAGAATCTGCCGGCGGTGCTTCCTTGAGGCGCACGCACAGTGGGCGGCGGTGGCGCTGGTTGCGGTCATGCTGACGCTCCCGGTCTCGGGCACTGGGCTGAGTTTGACGGACCAGTACTTGCATCCGAGGGCATTGGCGACCGGGCTCATTCTGGCTGCCATCGTGGCGGTACTGGATCGGCAGCTTGTGCTCATGGGAGTGCTGTTGCTGGCGGCCTTTTGCGTGCATGCGATCATGGCGGCGTTGGGTGTGTCGTATGGCTTGTTTCTGCTGTCGAAGCCGGCGGAGCCCGTACCGATCGAGCCCCGGCGAATGGATGGGCGGGCGGCTCTGCTGTTACCGCTGGGATGGGTTTTCGAGCCGGCATCGGATGCTTGGCGGCGGGCTGCGGCCACACGTTCGTTTTACTTTGTGCTGCGTTGGCATTGGTACGAGTGGCTGGGTGTAGTTGCTCCACTGGCGCTGCTGTGGTGGTTCCGGGCGCTCGCACGGCGCCGGCAGGAAGCGGCGCTGGCCTGGATGTCAGAACGGCTGGTGTATTTTGGCGTGTTCCAGTTGGCGGTAGCGCTGATGATGTTGCTGCCTGCGCGGCTGGAACGTCTGCGGCCGCTCGAGCCCATGCGCTTTCTGCATCTTGTTTATCTGCTGTTGGTGCTGCTGTCGGGAGGGTTGCTCGGGCGGTATGTGCTCAAGAGAAAGGTACTGCGCTGGCTCTTGTTGTTTGTGCCGTTGAGCGCGGGAATGTTTTATGCGCAGCGTCAGACGTATCCGGCTACTCCGCACCTGGAGCTGCCGGGGGCGCTCGGTAACGGCAACGAGTGGGTGGCGGCATTCTGCTGGATCAGTCGAAACACGCCGGTCGATAGCTTGTTTGCGCTTGATCCGCACTACATGGAATTGCCGGGCGAGGACTACCATGGGTTTCGCGCACTGGCAGAGCGCAGCGTGCTGGCGGACGCCGTGAAGGACGCGGGGATGGCGGCGCGCGTGCCGGACCTTGCGCCGCGCTGGCTACGCGAAGTGGACGCGCAACGGGGATGGCGCGATTTTCGACGTCCGGACTTTTTGCGTTTGAAGGCGGAGTTTGGAGTGGACTGGGTGGTGCTGCAGGCGCCGGGGGTGGAGGGACTGCCTTGTCCCTATCGCAACGCTGCGGTGGTGGTTTGCCGGGTGGAGTAGCGATCCTTCGACTCCGCTCAGGATGACAACGGAAAGACTCAGCTTAGCGACAGAGCTTTCAGGAACAGTGTGAGCCAAACACGGGTAGTGGGACAAAATGGCCTGCGCGAGTTCGGGCCTATGGTGCTGGTGGCGCTGGCGGTGCGGCTGGCGGTGATTCCTTTTTTCTATCGCGATTGGCTGGACCCGTTTGTGCTCGAGCATTGGGCGTTCGGGCGGGTCGCACGTTCGCTGGTCGCAAGGCACGGGTTCGGGAATGTGTTTGCCGATACGGGGGCGACGGCGGTTGTGGCTCCGGTGTATACGTATCTGCTGGCCGGGATCTTCTCGCTCTTCGGGACTTACACTCCAGGGTCGATCGTGGCGGCGCTGGCGTTGAACAGCATATTCTCGGCGCTCACTTGTATTCCTGTTTTTCTCTTAGCGGAGCGGTGCTTTAATGCGCGGGCCGCGAAGTGGGCAGGGTGGGGCTGGGCATTTTCCCCTTATGGGATTTATTACGGCGCGGACTGGGCATGGTCTACTTGTCTTGTGACGCTGTTGCTGGCGGTGCTGTTTCTGTGGGCGCTGCGGCTGGAGGAGTCCGGGAATGCCTGGGAGTGGCTGGGCTTCGGCGTGCTTGGCGGGCTGGCGGCCCTGACCGAGCCGGTGGTACTCGCGGTCATACCCTTGCTAGGTTTGTGGACATGCTGGCAGCGTTTGCGTAAGCAGGAGAACTGGTTACTGCCGATGACCGCGGCTGCTTTCGGAGCAGTCGCAGTGATGGCTCCCTGGTTTGTGCGCGACTACGAAACGTTTCATCAGTTTATCCCCATACGTAGCGGATTCGGATTGGAGCTCTACATTGGCAACAGTGCGGATTCTCTGCATTGGGTGGACCGCAGCCTGCATCCCAACCACAGCGACGCGGAACTGGCGGAATACGAGCGGAGCGGTGAACTTGCTTACATGGCGCACAAAGCACAGCAGGGCAAGGAGTACATTCGTAGTCATCCGGCGCAGTACCTCTATCGCGTCTTGCGGCGGGTAATATATATCTGGAGTGGGTATTGGAGTTTTGATCGTGCCTATCTGACGGACGAGCCGCTGGACGTACCCAATATCTTTCTTAGCACGACGATGACGGTGCTGGCACTGGGCGGACTATGGCGGCTTTCTCCTTCAGACGCGGGTCGTGTGCACACGAGTCTTGCGGTGCGATTTGCTCTGGTGTTTATCTTTTTTCCACTGGCTTATTATTTCTCGCATCCGGAGACATATTACTTCCGGCCGGTGGATCCGCTCATCGTGGTCCTGGCAGCGTATTTTGTGACTGAGCGATTCCGGGCACGGATGCCGAGCGGAAATGGACCTGGAGCAGCCGTTCTAACACCTTCGCGTTAGCATCGTGTTAGCTTTTTGCGCATCTCATTGTCTGGGAATGATTCTGTGACCGTTAATCTCGTCGATAACAAGCCCGCGGAGGTTGAAGTCACCGGTTCGCGTGCGAGCTTGAATCCCGTCCAGAATCCCGCTTCGCTTTCCTCTTCAAGTTTTGTCCGGCAGGACGAACGATACCCACCGGACTGGGTGCTCGGCGAAAGCTTGCGCTTTGCCTACGACACCTTCTTGAGTAACAAGGTGCGATTTATGCTGACCGCACTCGGCATGATGATTGGGACGGCGTCGCTGGTTCTGGTGGTCACGATTGGGATGACGGGAAAGCAATACATCCTGGACCAGATACAGGGCATTGGCGCCAATCTGATTTATGCCAGTTATGCGGGCGCAGGCCATCGAATCACGGCGGTAGCGCTCGATGAACTGACGGTCAACGACGTGGCGGCGGTGCGGGAGCAGGTGCCGTCGATAGTGGCGGCATCGCCATTTGCCACTCTGAATGATCGCATTAGTGTCGGAAACGGCAAGGAGCAGGACATCTCCATTCTGGGCGTTTTCCCGGAATACGTTAAAGTGCGCAACCTGGTGCTGCTGGCGGGGCGGTTCTTTGATTCGGAGGATTATCAGAGGCGCAACAAGGTCGGCGTGATCACGGAGAAACTGGCGGTGAAGCTTTTCGAGAACCCCATCAGCGCGGTGGGCCAGGTGATCAAGCTGAATGGGTTACCGTTCACGGTGATCGGCGTGTTCAAGGAACGGGTGGAGACGTTTGGGCAGTCGGAAGTGGAAGACAATACGATGGCGATTCCGTACTCGGTGAGCCGTTTTTTTCTGCCCTCGAATGCGGTCAATCAGATTTATTTTTCGGTGGCGAGCCCCGATGAGGTCACGACGGCTACGGCTCAAATCAAACGCGTGCTGCAGTTGCGGCACCGGCCCGAATCGGTCTACAACGTGGAGAATCTGACGCAACTGGTGAGCCTGGCGGAAAAGACGGCGAACATTCTGACCGTGGTGCTCCTGCTGATTGCGGCGGTGGTATTGCTGGTCAGCGGCATCGGTATTATGAATATCATGCTGGCTACAGTCAGCGCCCGCATTCGCGAGATCGGAATCCGCAAAGCGGTAGGCGCCACCAGCCGAGAAATCCGCCTTCAGTTTCTCTCGGAAGCGATTCTCATTTCTCTCAGCGGTGGCATGGTCGGTATCGTCATCGGACTTGCCATTCCCTTCTCCGTCCGCTTCCTTACCGCTTATCGCATTCCCATCTCCGGACTATCCGCCATCATCGCCATTCTCGTTTGTTCGCTGGTCGGGATTCTGTTTGGCACGCTGCCCGCGATTCGCGCTGCCCAACTTGATCCGGTTGACAGCCTGCGGTACGAATGAAGCTCTCGGGTGATCGGGCCATCGGCTCATCGAAAGTCAAAGGCCTTTGAGCTCGAATGAGCGGATCGCCAGAGCGCCCTGCAATTGGCATAAAATCATCAGGAAGCAAATCCCAGGCTTCGCTGATCCGTGATGGCATCGAACCAAAACCAACGAAGCCGTGCCGTCGTGCTGCTGAGCGGAGGGATGGATTCCTGCGTGTGTGCCGCGCTGGCAGCGCGCGATCATGAGGCCGCGGCCCTGCATATCAGCTACGGGCAGCGTACCGAAGAGCGCGAACGGCGCTCGTTTGAAGACATCTGCGATCGGCTTGGAATTCGCGACCGGCTGCTCGTGCGCAACGAGGCTCTGCGGGCCATCGGTGGTTCCGCGCTTACGGATCCGAGTATTGCCGTGCCCGAAACGCATAGCTTGGGCGTCGGAGTTCCGGTTACCTATGTGCCTTTTCGCAACGCGCATTTTCTCGCCGTCGCGGTCAGTTGGGCGGAAGTCCTCGGAGCCGAAAAAGTTTATATCGGCGCGGTCGAGCCGGACAGTTCCGGCTATCCCGACTGCCGGCCAGAGTATTATCGAGCGTTCAACGAAGTGGTGAAGGCGGGGACCAGGGAAGGAACCATCCGGGTGGTGACCCCACTGATCGCCATGCATAAACGCGAGATTGTGACGCTTGGCCTTGAACTGGGTGCCCCCTTGGATTTAACGTGGTCATGCTATCAGAGTGAAGATCGCGCATGTGGGGACTGCGACAGCTGTGTCCTCCGCCTGCGGGCGTTTCGCGAGGCGGGAGCCAAGGATCGGATTCCGTATGTGGGAACGGCGGCCGGCATCAGCTAGACAGTCTGCTGAAAAACTCGGCTTTCAGTCCCAACCCCTGAAGGGGCAGCTGAATTCAAAGAGCTTACGGCACCGCTAAAGGGCTGACGGAAGAAATCGACGGTGTGACGTCCAGCCCCTAACGGGCGAATGATTTGAAGGATTTTTGGCATCGCTCGACGGTACCCGGATACGAAACCGATTTTTTCCGCAAGTTGTAAAGCGATGCCCTGATGCGAAACTTGAGTTTTTCAGCAATCTGTAGAAGCGTTTGAAAAATCGGTGCCTGCCCGCCTTGCGAGCCTGAGGCGGCCGGGCCGGGACGCCCGGCGCTCCAAGACCGGAGCTTGCTGCATCGGTGAAAGGATGTCCTGATTCAGAGCATAAAGTTCAGTGAATGAAAATTCCATGCCGGGAGGCTAAGTCATGATGAAATATTTGATGCTTCCACTATCGCTGGTTCTTGTTCTTGTTCTTCTTATAGGACTGGCTGCTCCGGTCGCGTTCGCGCAAACCACGGGGAGTGTCAAGGGTGTTTGCAAAGACGTCGATGGCAATCCGCTCGTCCAAGCCGAAGTGGAGTGGACTTCAAGCGACACAGGCCACAAGTACGACCTTAAAACCAATAAGAAGGGCGAGTATTTTTCGCTCGGCATCAGCCCAGGGAAATACAATGTCGTCCTTCGCAAAGATGGCAAGGAACTCTTTCACATCAACGGCGTCACGGTGGGTCTGGACGAAGTCACGACCGACATCGACCTGAAGAAAGAGCAGACGACCGCGGCTCAGGCACAGGGTTTGACTCCGGAACAAGCCAAAGCAAAGGCCGATGCTGCCGCCAAGGTCGCCTCTGAAAATAAGACCGTGGGCACGCTCAATGACAAGCTCAAAGCCGCCAGGGCGGCTGAGGATGCGAAAGACTACGACACTGCCATCAGCACCTTGAACGAGGTCAATCAAATCGACGCAACCCGCGATCCGATCTGGTATGAACTGGCCAATGCCTATCTCAATTCGGCGGCGAAGCAGACAGATTCGGCGGAAAAACAGAAGCGATACGAGATGGCCGCAGCCGATTATCAGAAG
>Ga0302324_100010456_pt1 | contig 19212 bp, 14 predicted proteins | sample Palsa_T0_1_FD_201949 | JGI IMG/M metagenome (GOLD analysis project Ga0302324, IMG submission 201949) | Peat permafrost microbial communities from Stordalen Mire near Abisko, Sweden - Palsa_T0_1 | ecosystem: Environmental > Terrestrial > Soil > Palsa > Peat permafrost | place: Sweden: Abisko...
GCTGGTTCACGAACCGCATCGGCCAAACGCCGATGTCGCCCGAAGAGGTCGCTCGTGGACCTTGCGTCAAGCCATCGCCCGAGGTCGCGTTTCCTTGGAAGGTCACCGGCGCGAAGCAAGACGGTGCGAACCCCGGTTTCCAAATCACCGCCGCCAACGGCGTGCGTTACCTCCTCAAGTTCGATGACGCGAACCAACCGGAGCGTGCCACCGCCGCGGACGCGGTGGGGAGCAAGTTTTACCACGCGGCCGGCTTCCACGTGCCGTGCAACCGCGTCGTGTCCTTCAGAGCCGAGCAGCTCGTCGTTCCCGAGTCGGCCTCGGCGTTGCAGGGCAAAGTCATCACGCGTGAACGGGTCGATGAGCTTCTCAAGCTTGCACCACACCGACCGGATGGAAGCTTCCGGGCAATGGCCTCCGAGTGGTTGGCAGGAAAGCCCATCGGCCCCTGGAATTACGACGGCGTTCGCGTCGACGACGCCAATGATGTCGTGAATCACGAGGATCGCCGCGAGTTGCGCGGGTCTCGACTGCTCGGTGCATGGCTCAACCATTTCGACGCGCGGGCCCAAAACACGCTGGCCATGTGGCTCAGCGTTCCTGACGGCAGAGGGTACGTCGAGCACTACATCCTCGATTGGGGGGACACGCTCGGAAGCATGTGGGACTGGGACCCCATCTCTCGTCGGCTCGGCTACACCTACTATCTCGACCTCGGCGCCGGGATGAACGACTTCGTCACCTTCGGCGCGATCGAGCGGCCATGGGAGCGCGCGAAATTCGGCCCCACCGGTCCCACCCTTGCCTATTTCAGCGACGTCGACTTCGACGCGACGTCGTGGAAGGCCGGCTACCCGAATCCAGCGTTCGACGCGATGAGTGAGCGAGATGGGGCCTGGATGGCTCGCATCATGACCCGCTTCGATGATGCGACCATCGACAAGGTCGTGCAGGAGGCGCGCTTCACCGATCCGGTGGCGACCACGGAGCTAGCGCGAATTCTGAAGGCTCGCCGCGACAAGACCCTCGCCCGTTACCTGAGCGTCCTCTCCACACTGACCGCACCGCGCCTCGAGGTTGCCGAGGGTAAGACCAGGCTTTGCCTCTCCGATGTTGCGCCCGGTGCCGCAGCCGCCTCGGAGGCCACGGCCGTCGCTCTTCTCGAGGGCGGAGCACGGCCGGAGTGGTTGCCCACCGATGGCACCGGCGGGAAGGCGTGCACCGTGCTCCCCACGACCTCTCAGCGCTACCTCGTGGTGGATGTCCGGCGACCGGGCCGGAAGTCGCCGGCCCGTGTTCATCTCGCCCGCGACAGCGGAGATGACGCCCCCTGGCAAGTGGTCGGGCTGGAGCGCCCCGACCACTACCAACCACCCCCCTCGCCCAAATGAGCCCCACGACGCCAGCTCAGGCGCAGCAACCCCAGGAACGGCTGCGACTGCTCGACCGTCTGTTGCGGCCGTTCGCCGACGTTCGCGCATGTGAAGCAGTCAGCGCGCTCGTGCTCGCAGCGACCATCTTCACGGTGATGACCGCCTACTACCTGCTGAAGATCATCCGGGAGCCGTTGATTCTCACCGGTGGCGGAGCGGAGGTGAAGTCTTACGCGGCAGCGGGGCAAGCCCTGCTGCTCATCCCAGTCCTCCGCGCACATGGTGCCATCGCGCGTCGGGTCGGCCGGCTGAAGCTCATCGCGGCCGTGTTCCTTTTCTGCGCGGCGAACCTGGTCATCTTCTCGTTTCTCGCCCGGACCTCCATTCCCATCGGCGTTGCCTTTTATCTCTGGGTGGGGACCTTCAACCTCATTCTGGTCGCTACCTTCTGGAGCTTCGCCAACGACATCTATGATCCCGACCAGGGGACGCGTCTTTTTCCCATCGTTGGATTGGGAAGCTCGCTCGGTGCGTTGGCCGGAGCTGCGCTTGCGACGTTTCTTCTTCGTCGCCTGAATCCTCCAGACCTGATGCTCATCGCGGGTGCCCTGCTTGCTGGCACGCTGGGACTCTTCGCCTGGAACAGCGGGAGCAACCGCTGCTGGCCCAAGGACGGTACCAAGATCGTGCCTCCCTCAGCGCCCATTGGTGGCCCTGGAGGTTTCGAGCTTCTTGCCCATGACCGCTACCTCCTCTTCGTTGGACTCATCGCAGTGGTCGCCAACTGGGTCACCAATTCCGGCGAATACGTACTCGATCGAACACTGGTGAATGTGGTTTCCGCGAACGGCCTGACGGGCCCGGCGGTGACGCGCTTCATTGGAACCTTCAAGGCTGATTACTTTTTCTGGGTGAACTTGATCGCAGTGGTGTCCCAGCTCTTCATCGTTTCGCGCGTGCTCAAGTATCTCGGCGTGGGGACCGCCCTTCTGGCACTGCCTCTGGTCTCGATGCTGGGTGCAGCGACGATCGTGCTCTTTCCGATTCTCGGATTAATCCGGACCATGAAGATTTCGGAAAAGGCTACGGACTACTCGGTACAGAACACGGCCCAGAACGCTCTCTTCCTCGTCGTGCCGCGGGCCGCCAAGTACAAGGCCAAGGCCGTCGTGGATTCCTTCTTTTACCGTTCAGGGGACGTCTGCGCTGCCGGGGCGATTTTTGTCGGGTCCCACCTGGGGGTGAAAGCGCGCGGATTTGCGGCGCTCAACGTGGTGCTCTGCTGCATCTGGCTCTTGGTGGTGTGGCAGGTGCGAGCCATGAATAAGGAGCGAAGTGCAGCCCTCGACGCTGCTGGCACGCCGACGCCCGAGGCTCCGGCCGCGGCGGCGAGAGCGACGGTCCCTTCGGTATGAAGGCATCCGCCATAGGCTCGACGAGCCCACTCACGGGCGCGTGGCCCTTCACGGTGTTGCTGTTCCTGTTGGTGGGCGCCCACGCCCTGCTGGAGACCGCACGCGACAGCCTCTTCCTCAGGACACAGCCGCTGTCGCGTCTTCCCTGGGTCTACCTAGCGGTGGCCGTTGCGGTCCTTGCGGTCACGCCCGCGCAGGCTTGGCTCATGCGACGAAAGACGGGCGCGCTGGCCCTGACCACCACCCTCCTGGTGACGACTGCCCTCACTGCTTCCTTCTGGCTGGCGACTCCCAATCCACTCGCGGTGAACGCCTTCTACGTGTGGACGGCGCTCTTCTCCTCGCTCATTTTCGCGCAGTTCTGGCTGGGCCCCGCTGAGGCCTTCGACGCCGGACAAGCCAAGCAGGTCTTCAGCTTCATCGGAGCGGGCGGCCTCCTCGGGGCGGTGGCTGGAGCGGCGGCGGCGAAGTTCATCCTGTTGACTTCACCGCCTCGCGTCCTACTCCTGGTTTCCGCCGCTCTGACGCTCGGAGCGGCGATCCTGGCCGGCCTCTGGCGGTGCCCCACCCAGCGGCCAGGCTCGGTGTTGCCGGACGTACCGGTGCTGCAGGCCGTTCCTCGGGATGCGATGAACGATCCCTACCTTCGGCTGCTCACCGTGCTGGCTCTCATCCCCGCGCTCGCCGCGACACTCGTCGATTACGTCTTCAAGACGACCGTCGCCGCCCAGGTACTTCCGAAGAACATCCCCGGCGTCGTCGCCAATACCTATGTCGCTCAGAGCGTCCTCGCTCTGGGCGTGGAAGTCTTTGCCGTCCGTTTCCTGCTCGGAAGCGAAGGAGTCACGCGAAGCCTCTTCCTGCTCCCGGTGGCCTTGCTCGCGGCAGTCAGTGGCTTCGCCGTCGCGAGCACGGTGTTTCTGGCGATGTGCCTCAAGATCGTCGACGGTGGTCTTCGACCCTCGCTCCACCGGGTGAGTACCGAATTGCTGTACGTCCCGGTGCCGCCAGCCCAGCGCAGGCTGTTGATGCCTTCCATCGAGACCGTCGGTCAGCGTGGCGGACAGAGCGCAGCTTCCGTTCTCTTGCTTCTGGTCCAGAACCTGGCGAGCGCACCGGCCGTTGCGGCGGTTGCCATCGCCGGTGCGGCGGTTGGCTGGCTCGAGGTCATCCGCGCGCTGCGATCGCGCTACGTGCAGCTCTTCCGCGAACAGCTCGCCAAAGGTCGGGCCGCACCCGCCGGCCTCCCTAAGCTCGACCTGGCCGTTGCGGAGACGCTGGTCGAGGCCCTGGGCTCATCGGAGACCAGGGAGGTCCTGACTTCGATGGACCTCCTCGTCCGCTACGGACGACCGCGGTTGGTGCCAGCCCTGATCCTCTATCACCCGGACGCCGCGGTGGTCCGCGCCGCCATCGCACATTTCGAGGGCTCCAAGAGCGACGACTTCGATGCAATTCTTCCTTTTCTCCTGAAGCATGGAGACGAGTCGGTGCGCGCAACGGCTGTCCGTCGCTGGGTCGGGGCAAACCGGCCCGTCGACGCCCTGCGCGTCTTGGCTGAGGATGCGAGCCCGCTGGTGCGTGCCGCGGCGCTCGTTGCTCTTTCGGGCACGCCTGCCGGAGCCGACGCCACCCGCCAGCTGGAGGCCACAGCACTGAGCGGCAGCGTTGCGGACCGTCGGGCGCTCGCCCACGCCATCGCCGACGCTCCACGCCCGGACCTGCACTCAGCCCTTGAGGCGCTCTTCAGCGGTCCAGATGTGGAGACCCGTCGGGAGGTGATTCGCAGCGCCCATACGCTGGTGCCCGAGGATGCGGTGCGCTTCATCCCCAACCTCGGCGCACTCCTGGCGGAGCCGGATCTTCGATCGGTCGCCCGCGATGCGCTCGTGACAATCGGCGCGCCTGCACTCCAATGGCTCGCCGGCCAGCTCCAGGACCCCAAGACCCCTTTCCGTGTGGGTCGCGAAATCCCCGGCACCGTGGTGCGCTTTCCACACGAGGTTGCCGCACCCATTCTTCTCGAGCGGTTGCGCTCTCCCCGTGGTGGTCTCGTTCGGTTCCGGTGCTTGCGCGCGCTCAACCAGATTCAGCGCGAGAGCCCAAGCGTCGCCATTCCACGCGCGGACCTCGAGAACGTCCTGAGCATCGAGCTGGCGCGGGTCTTCAAGGACCGCGCTCTCAGGCGAGCCGCATCACGCTACGGACAACTCGACGCGGAAGAGGGTCCAGCGGGCCCTCTTCTCTCCGGACTGCTTCACGGAAAGGAGACACTCGCGACTGAGCGCGTCTTTCGGGTGCTCCAGCTCATTTTTCCCAAGGAGCGGATCGAGCACATTTCCTTGGCCTTGCGATCGCGCCGGTCCGACCTGCGCGGTGCCGCGGGCGAACTGCTGTTCGAGTTGCTGACTCCACCCTGGAGAGAGCGGGTCCTCGCGGTGGTGGACCCTGAAGCCCTCGGCGAGGAGCCCGTCGGTGCGCCCTGGTCGCTCCCCGAGCTCCAGCGCCCGGAGCTTTTCATCTCAGCGCTGCTGACCCAATCCAGCGAGATGATTCGCGTACTGGCGGCCTACCTTGCCAGCGAGCGGGGATGGATGGAGACGCTTCCACACCTGCGGGCCGCTTGGCAGACCATGAGCCCCGAAAACGGCGCATTGGTCTCCGACGCAATCTCCCAGCTTGAGAACGCGGAGCGGCGTCTCCATGGGTGACCTCGACCAGGCTGCGCTGACCGAGCGGGTCCTGCGCCTGGGCAACCTTTCGCCGTGGAATCGCCTCACAACGGCGGAGCTCGACCTGATTGCATCCGCTGGACGCGAAGTCGTCGCGGCCACGCGGACGTTGCTCGTCCCAGCCGAGGAGCGCTCCTCCGCACTGTTTGTCGCTCTCAGCGGCCGTCTCCGGGCGGTGCGCAACGGTCAGCCCGTGCCGGGGGATCCGGTCCGAGCATTCTATGGAGGGGCATCCTTGCTCGGCGATTCGGTGATTTCTGCCGATGTCGTCGCTGAGCCAGGGACGGTTCTCTACGTCCTCGATCGCGACACCTTCTTCTCGGTCCTCGAGGAACATGGTGCTTTGCAGCGATCACTCCTTCGGGTGATGAGTCGGCAAGTCATCGATATGCGGGGCGAGGAAATCGTCACCTCGGGAGCGGCTGCCGGACCTCAACCAGCCGCGCTTTCGTCGGCGGACTTGCTCTCGCGGATGCGGATCCTCCGCGAGACGCTGGGGCTCGAGTGGCACAGCTTGCCGGTGATCGCACAGCTGGCGCGGGCAGCCCTTGTTCGCCGGACGAAGCCAGGTGGCGCGATCTGGCAGAAGGCCAATGGCCCGGCGAGCGTCGTGGTGGTCCTCGAGGGCGCCGTCGACGTGCTTCGACCGGGTGTCGTCACGAAGCGTGTTCGTCCTGGAGAGGGTGTCGGGATGGTCGAGGCATTGGCCGGAACGCCGATTGCTTACGAGGGAGTCGCCGCGACTGACACCCTGACGGTCGAAGTCACTGCTGCCGAGTTGCAAGAAGCAATCGAGGATCACGACGACTTTTGCCAGGACCTGGTGCGGGTGGTTGCTCTGGAACTCAACAGCCGAACCTTCAAAGGCTTGGTGGGCGCGCATGCCTAGATGCAGCGAGGCGACGACCGCGGGAGCTTGCCGCGCCGCGACCAGTTTGACGCTTGTCGTGGCTCTGCTCGGAGCCGGCTCCGCCGTGGCGCAGACCAACCCGCCTGCGGAGGAGACATCCTGCTTCTGTGCGCCGGAGCCACCGAAGCGAAGCGTGCCGGACTACGACGGACGTGGACCTGCACCGATGACTTTCGACGACGCGCTTCCTTGGATTCCGCACACCCTCTTGCTTCCGGTCTACGTCGTCAGCGAGTACGCCATCAGGCAACCGCTTGGTGCCACGGATACCTATGTGGAGGAGAACCACCTTCCAACCTGGTTCTACAACCTCTTCGCCTTCGGGCCGGACCATCAATTCGGCATCTATCCGACCTTCTTCTTCGACTTCAGGGTACGGCCGAGCGTAGGCCTTCACTTCTTCTGGAAGAATGCCTTCGCAGCCCACAATCTGCTGACAACCGACGTCGCCTATGGCGGCTCGAACTGGGCAAAGGTCGCGATCGGGGACCGCTACTCCTTCTCAGCCACCGAGTCGCTCGGGCTCGAAGTGAAATGGAATCGTCGGCCCGATACGCTGTACTACGGCGTCGGCTCCCAGGTGACCAACACCTTCATCTCGCGAGTCGGTAGCGACGTCTTGAGCGGAAGGCTCACCTACGACAAGGTGGTCGACAAGTCCGTCGACTTGGAAGCCATCGCAGTGATTCAGCGTATGGTGTTCCGCGATTACACCTGTTGCGGAGACCCCTCGCTCGAGCAACGCGTCGAGGCAGGTCAGCTGCCGGCTCCCCCCGGCTACCAGATAAACACGACGTCCCTGGAGGTGGGTTTCAAGGCCGTTCTGGACACACGGCTCAGCCACCCGGACTCGCACAGTGGTTTGCGCGCCGCGGTTGGCGTGGGGATGGCGGGCGACGTCGTTCCGGGGTTCGACACTTCCTGGGCGCGCTACGGCGCGTCGCTCGAGGGCAACTTCGACGTCACGGGCCACTCACGAGTGCTGAGCATCGGGGTGACGGCGCTCTTCGTCGATCCGTTGGGTCATCAACCCGTGGCTTTCACCCAACTGGTGACCCTGGGAGGAGTCGAACCCTTCGCTGGGTTCTACCCCGGCTTTCTGCGCGACCGGAGCGCCCTGGTCGCCGAGGTGGGCTGGCACTGGCCAGTCTTTGCCTTTCTCGAAGGCGTGGCTGCTGTCTCGTTTGGAAATGTCTTCGACGCCCATCTGGATAACTTCAGCTTCGAACTCCTCAGGATGTCGGCCGTGCTCGGCGTTCGGACGGCCGGTCTCATTCCGGGCGGCGGCTTCGAGTTCACCGTCGGGTTGGGAACAAACACCTTCCGAGACGGGTTCGGCGTGGCCTCCGTTCGTATCGCGGTCGGTGTCGTCTATGGGCTCTAGACCCGAGACCCTTTCATGATCTTGCTGGCGCCAGGCGCGTACCTGGCAGTGGCTTTCATCGCCGGAGCTCTTCCGTTCGAGCCGTCCCCCGAGGAGTCGCACGCCACCTCTTTCATCGATGCCGGGGAGACCTCTCCCCTTGCACCAAACACGTCGCCCAGCGACGGTGGCGCCGTTTTGCCGGCAGCAGTCACAGACATTTTCATGGATGCCGGTCCTCCCGGGCTGAACGGGCTCCCATGGCCGCGCGAGGCTCCCGTCGTTGGCCCCTTGGACATTGGGGCCGTGGCTGCGCTGAGCGTAGGCACGGTGGCTCTCCAGTTAACCTACAAGCAGCCCACAACACCCAATTGGAGCGGCGGAATCCTTTTTGACGACTGGGTGCGCAGGGTGTTGCGGCTGACCTCCGCCAGTGCGCGTGCGGCGGTCGCTTCCTTGAGCGACTTCATGCTCTACGGGTTGGCGGCGCTGCCGTTTCTTGACGCCTGGCTTGGCGCGGGACTGACCTACGGGCGGTCCGATGTCGCTTGGAAGCTCACACTTCTCGATGCGGAAGCACTCCTGTCGACGACTTTCGTCACTCTCGGAGGCCAGCATCTAACGTTACGCGCCCGCCCATTTGTCACTCTCTGTGCGCATCAGCCGACCGCCGGTGAGTGTACCGATGGCTCCGCACAGGACACCTCTTTCCCAAGCGGACACACGTCGGTGGCCTTCACCGTCGCCCTTCTCGAATGCGTCAACCACGCACGCTTGGACACCGACCACAGCGGATGGAACGGCGTCGCGTGTCCGGTGACGCTCGCTGCGGCAGGCCTCACCGGCCTCATGCGCATCGCCAGCGACCGACACTACGCCTCGGATGTCATCGTCGGCGGGCTGATTGGCACTGGCATCGGCTACCTCGTGCCCACGCTTCACTTTGCGATGACCTCCGAGCATCCAACCACGGCGGTTATTCCGGTGATGGGTCCAGGCTACGCCGGGTTGGCCCTGTCCGGAGGCTTTTGACCGGTGCCCGTTGCGCGTCAGGGGCTGAATGCCGTCGTCTCGCTGCTCCGGCGCTATTGGGCTCGACTGGTGGCGCTCTTCTTCGGGGTCCTTCTGCCTTTGCTCATCTTCGCCTCCCTGGCCGAGGACGTGGTCAAGCACAAGAAGTTCTGGTGGGATGAGCCCGTCCTCGCATGGCTTCATCAAAACGCCACGCCGACCCTGGACTCGCTCATGGTGTCGGTTTCGCTGGTGGGGATGTGGTGGGGGCTCGTTCCATTCGATTTGGCGGTGGTGGCTCTATTGCTTCACCGCAAGCGGTGGGCCCTTGCCACCTTCTTCTCGCTCGCGGTCGGAGGAGCCGGGTTGCTCAACGTGCTGACCAAACAGCTGTTCGCTCGCCAGCGCCCGGCGCTCTGGCCGAGCATCGCGCCCGCGCAGAGCTTCAGCTTCCCCAGCGGGCACGCCATGGGCTCGGCCGCCGCCGTGGCGGCGTCGGTCGTCTTGCTCTGGCCGACGCGAGCGCGATGGCCCGTCGTCGTCGGCGGCAGCCTCTGGGTGCTTCTCGTCAGTACCTCCCGGGCATACCTCGGTGTTCACTACCCCTCGGACTTGGTTGCCGCATGGGTCGCGTCGCTGGCGTGGGTTTGTGGCTTGGCGTGGGTCTTCCACGTTCGTTCCTGGGGTGCTCGGACGCCTCCGACCAGTCCGTGTGCTTCTCGTTCCGGAGCCGGCTGATTGCGGAGGCGCGTTTCCCGAATCGAGGTGCAGTTCTACGGGGCTCCTGGGGCGCCCGACGCGTGAGATAGGTCAAGAGTCTTCAGATTGGCGAATCCAGCTGCCAGCGACTACCGGGGTCGGCGCCCGGCCGAGGTTGGAACCATGGGCCAGAGAGTCTTTCGTGTACCCGCCCCAGGGATGGGTGTCGCTCGTTCGCGAGCATGGCGTTCGCTCGCCACGCTGAGCTTTGCCTCCATCATCGGGAGCATGGCCAGCGGACTGGCCGTTCCGCCACCAGCGTCCACCGCCGAGCGACCCTTCCTCGCCGAGAATCGGGCTGCCATGGACAAGATGATGGCCGATATGGCCGTCAGCCCGTCCGGGGACGTCGACTACGACTTTGCGGCAATGATGGTTCCGCACCACCAGGGCGCAATTGCGATGGCCCAAGCCGAGCTACGGTACGGCCACAACGAGCAGTTGCGTCGCATCGCGCAGGAGATCATCGTCGACCAGCAACAGGAGATTGTCGCCATGCGCTTGGCTCTCGGACAGCGGCTGCCTCCTTCGGTTCCAGCGATTCGAAAGCCCGGCACGGAGTCGAAGGAGGAGCGCTAAATGGTCCGAAGCCTTGGCGCCGCCCTAGGGAGTGCCCTCTTGCTGAGCGCCGCGGCCACGCGGGCCGGCCAACCGCCGGCGTCTCTTTCCGCTCCGGACATTTCAATCAGCCACCGCGATCGCGTCTATGCCGCGGAACAATTCTCGAACACGGTGTCGGTCACCGACCCGGTAGACAACAAGGTGCTCGGCGTCATTCGGCTGGGCGAGCCGCAACCGACAAATTTCAGCCCTCTCTACAGGGGGCAGGTGCTCGTACACGGGATGGGCTTTTCGCCCGACCACCGAACGCTGGTCGTGGTGTCCATTGGCTCGAATGGCATCACCTTCATTGATACGGCAACCAATACCGTGAAGCACACGACGTATGTCGGCCGCTCGCCGCACGAGGCCTTTTTCACCCCGGATGGCAAGGAGGTGTGGGTCACCGTCCGCGGCGAAAACTATGTCAGCGTGCTGGGTGGCGCGACCTACGAAGAAGAGACGCGCATCCCCATGCCGAATGGACCGGGGATGCAGATTTTCTCGCCGGATGGGAAGTACGGCTACGTGTGCTCGTCCTTCAATCCGGAGGTCGACGTGGTCTCCGTGGCCGACCATACGATTGTCGGAAAGGTGCAGCAGGCGAGCCCCTTCTGCCCCAACATCGCCGCGAGTCCCGACGGTTCACAGGTCTGGTTCACTCTCAAGGACATTGGGAAGACGCAAATCTTCGGTGCGCGGCCGCCCTTCGCTCTTCTCAAGACAATCGACACGGGACCGATCACGAACCACGTCAACTTCGTGAAGAATGGACACGGGCTGTTCGCCTACGTCACCGTCGGCGGCCTGAATGAGGTGCAGGTGTTCCGGACGGAAGACTTCCTCAAGGTCGCAACGATTCAAGTTGGAAAGCTGCCGCATGGCATCTGGCCTTCCGGGGACGGAACCCGCATCTATGTGGGGCTCGAGAACGATGACGGTTTGACGGCAATCGATACGATGACGAACACGGTCATCGCGACGGTGCCCATCGGGCAGGCGCCTCAGGCTCTGGTCTACGTACCCAACGCGGTGCCCGAGGGAGCGGGAACGGACGGACTGCAACCGCTCGGCGTGGCGGGCCAGGCAGCCCATTTCACGATGGTGGCCGCAAACCGCAGGGCTGCGCCAGGCGCCAAGGCTCCAACCAGCGTGACCCTCTTTGACCAGGGCTTGGTTCAGGTCCTCGAAGCGGCCGTCACTGGGCTCGAGCCGAAACGTCCTTACGTGCTCGGGCTCTCGTCCAACGCAGACGGCAGTGGTGTCGTCGAAGCGCTGGCCAGCTTCACCAGCAATCCGGCGGGCGCTGCAATCGTGAATGCGGTGGGCCCGATTCGCCAAGTCGTGCAGGGCGATGTCAGTGCGCCCCGCCGCTATCTGGTCATCACCGACGGCACAGCGACCGAACCGGGCAAGGCGGCGCAAATCCAAGGCCCGTAGCCGAAGGGCGGCAAACGGCGCTGGAGAACTTCATTCGCTCCGCATGGCTTCGACGGGGTCGAGGCGAGCCGCACGTGCCGCTGGATAGATGCCGAAGGCCAGCCCCACAACGGAGGACATGGCGAGCGCGAGCACAACCGACCAGGCCGGTACGTCGGTCGGGAAGGCAAGTGCCCAGCGACCGAGAAAAGCCACGCCATAGCCAATCGCGACTCCAACGACGCCACCGAGAAGCGAGAGCACCAGCGCTTCGGTCGCAAACTGGCCCAGGATGCGATGTCGGCGGGCGCCGAGCGCCTTTCGAATTCCAATCTCCTGGGTGCGCTCGGTGACCGACACCAGCATGATGTTCAGAATCCCGATGCCTCCAACGATCAACGACAGCAGGCAGACTCCGAAGCTCGCTGATGTCACGACGGCAGAAATCTGATTGAAGGTCTGAGTTGCTGACTCGTTTGAGAAAATCGTGAAATCGCTCTCCTGATCCGGCCGCAGGTTGTGGCGGTGCCGCATGAGGAGCTCGACGCTGTCCTGGGCCCGCTGCAGAGTTTCGGTGTTCCACGCCTGCATGCTGACGTTGAGCGACCGGTTCTTCCCGTAGAGGTCGAAGAAGACGGGAATGGGGATGATTACGGAATTGTCGTAACCCGAGCCAAGAATGCCGCCCTGGCGCTTGAGAACGCCAATCACCTGGAAGTTCCGGTTGCTGATGCGGATTTCCTGACCCACGGGTTCCAGGTCGGGGAAGAGGACCTCGGCGATATCCATTCCGACGACTGCGACCTGTGCGCCTTCCAGGACCTCTGCCTCGCTGAAGCTTCGTCCCCACACTACGGTGAGGGCGTTGGTGTCGAAGAAGTGAAACGTGCCTCCGCCGATTTGCACGTTGGGGCGCGTTTCGCGGGACGACGTCGAGACCTTCTTCGGACCGACGCCGTACGCCTCGGCGGTCACCGCGGCGACCTCGGGTAGCTGCTTCTGGATGGCCTCGTAGTCCGCGAGGTTGATGTTCGGGCGGCGTTCGATCTTGTCCCAATCGACCTGCCCGAAACCCGCGGGCCACTTCTGGAGCTGGAAGCCGTTGGCCCCGAGTGCGGAGAGGTCCGTGTCGATCTTGTGCCGAAGCCCCTGAAGGAGCGCCATCATCGAGACAACAGTGGCCACGCCGATGACGATGCCGAGCAAGGTGAGCACGCTTCGGAGGCGGTGACCCCAGAAGGTCGCGATGGCCAGCCTGACATTGTCGGCAATCATCTGTATCGCCGGCCCGGTCGCATCAGAGCCTCTACGAATCACCGATGAAATGATTGCGCGCGAGGGCCGGGAGGCCGTGTTCGAGGAGCTGCCGCTTCTAGGGTTGGGGCTCGAGCCCACGGTCAAGGAAGTCCGCCGGAAAAGGGGCTCATCCCTCGTGGGTGCTGTCCATCAGCCGGCCACCGCGGCCTTCGGCGCGCCCCACTTCCAATGACGGACCTCCGGCAGGTCCTCGCCGTAGGTGTTGATGTATTGCTTGTGCTCGATGAGCTTGTCCGCAAGCTGTTGCTTCAGATAGACGCCCTTTGCGCCCGTCTGGGGCAGTCGGTCGATGGTGTCCATCACCAGGTGGAAGCGGTCCAAATCGTTCAACACCGTCATGTCGAAGGGCGTGGTGATGGTGCCCTCCTCCTTGTAGCCGCGGACGTGAATGTTGTCGTGGTTCGCTCGACGGTAAGTCAGGCGATGAATCAGCCACGGGTACGCGTGGAAGGCGAAGATGACCGGCTTGTCCCTGGTGAAGAGCTCGTCGAACACGGTATCGCTCAACCCATGCGGGTGCTCGCTCTGAGGCTGTAGCTTCATCAGGTCGACAACATTGACGACCCGTATTCTCAATTCCGGGAGGTGTTCACGCATGATGGAGACGGCGGCCAGCGTCTCCAGAGTCGGAACGTCCCCGCAACAGGCCATGACCACGTCCGGTGCGGCATCCTGGTCGTTGCTGGCCCACTGCCAGATGCCCACACCTTCCGTGCAATGCTTGACCGCGGCGTCCATGCTCAACCACTGCGGAGCTGGATGCTTCCCCGCGATGACGACATTGACGTAGTGACGACTGCGGAGGCAGTGGTCCATGACCGACAGCAAGCAGTTCGAATCCGGCGGTAGGTAGACCCGCACCACTTCGGCCTTCTTGTTCACCACATGGTCGATGAAGCCGGGGTCTTGGTGCGTGAAGCCGTTGTGGTCCTGGCGCCAGACGTGGGAGGCCAAGAGGTAGTTCAGTGATGCGATCTTTCTCCGCCAGGCGAGCTGGCCAGTCACTTTCAGCCACTTGGCGTGCTGGTTGAACATCGAATCCACGATGTGAATGAAGGCTTCGTAGCAGTTGAAGAGGCCATGCCTTCCGGTCAACAGGTAGCCTTCGAGCCAGCCCTCGCACTGATGCTCACTCAACACCTCCACGACGCGGCCGGTTGTAGAGAGGAACTCGTCGTTGGGCACGGTCGCTGCGTTCCATTGGCGGTTGGTCACCTCAAAGAGGGCTTCCAGGCCGTTGGAAAGGGTCTCGTCGGGGCCAAAGACCCTGAAATTCCTGCGCTCCTCATTGCTTGCCACCACGTCACGCAAGAAACGCCCGAGCACGTGCGTGTCCCCCGCGCCACTCACGCCCGGCTCCGGCACCGAGACGGCGTACTCGCGAAAATCCGGCATCCGCAGGTCGCGCAGCAGGATTCCGCCGTTGGCGTGCGGGTTCGCACCCATCCGTCGTTCGCCCTTCGGGGCAAGCTCGGCCAACTCCGGGTTCAGGCGACCGTGCTCGTCGAACAGCTCCTCCGGCCTGTAACTCCGGAGCCACTGCTCCAGCAGAGCCAGGTGCTCGGGGTGGGTCGCCGGGTCGGAAAGCGGTACCTGGTGCGAACGGAACGTGCCCTCAATCTGCAGTCCGTCGACGACCTTCGGACCCGTCCACCCCTTCGGTGAGTTGAGAACAATCATCGGCCATCGCGGGCGAGCGAAGCTCCCGCGGGCTCGAGCTTCCCGTTGGATCTCCTTGATCTGCTCCATCGCCACGTCGAGGGTCGCGGCCATGCCCTCATGCATCAGGGGGGGATCATTTCCTTCGACGAAATAAGGCGTCCATCCATAGCCACGGAGCAGCTGTTCCAATTCCTCGTGGGTGATGCGAGCGAGGAGAGTCGGATTCGAGATCTTGTAGCCGTTGAGATGCAGGATCGGGAGCACCGCACCATCGGTGATGGGATTCAAAAACTTGTTGGAATGCCAAGCAGTGGCCAGTGGCCCAGTCTCTGCCTCGCCATCGCCCACCACGCAGGCAACGACCAGGTCGGGATTGTCGAACACCGCCCCGAAGGAGTGGCTCAGCGAATAACCCAGCTCACCGCCTTCATGGATCGAGCCCGGGCATTCCGGCGAGGCATGGCTTGGAATGCCGCCCGGGAACGAGAACTGAAGAAACAGTCTCTGCAGGCCCTCCTCGTCCTGACTGATGTTTGGGTAGATCTCGCTGTACGTTCCTTCGAGGTACGTGTTGCTCACCACCGCCGGGCCACCGTGTCCTGGGCCGGAGACGTAGATCATGTCGACGTCGTACTTCTTGATGACCCGGTTCAGATGGGCATAGATGAAATTCTGCCCCGGTGTTGTCCCCCAGTGCCCGAGTAGCAGGTGCTTGACGTCCGCCAGGGCCAGCGGTCGCTTCAGTAACGGGTTGTCGAAGAGATAAATCTGTCCGACGGACAAGTAGTTTGCGGCCCGCCAGTAGGCGTCAATCTTCTGGAGCATGTCCGGCGTGAGGGTCTTGGTCGTCATGACTTGGCATTCCGAGAGGAACCGAGGTGGATGACGCGAGCGACGGATCTCGCGATCATGAGTTCTTCGTCGGTATGGATGACCCGTACCTTGACGCGACCGCCGAGGGACGAAATGAGCGGCGCGTTCGCCGCGTTTCGCTCCGGGTCGATGTCGATGCCGATAAATCCGAGGCCATCGCAGATACGCCGGCGGATGGAGGGCGCGTTCTCACCAATGCCCGCAGCGAAAATGAGCGTCTCCAGGCCGCCCAGCGCGGCAGCGAAGGAGCCAATCCACTTTCGTACTTGGTAGCAGAACAGCTCAACGGCTTCCGCGGCCCGTTCATCCGTCTCTTCGCGCTCACAGAGATCGCGCAAATCCGAGCTGGAGCCCGAAACGCCGATAAGACCTGATTCGTGATTGACCATCTTGTGAAACCTCGCGGCGCTCATCCCTTCGGTGCGCGCCAGGTAATAGACAAGCCCTGGGTCCAGGTCTCCCGTTCGGCGACTCATCACGAGCCCTGCTGTGGGTGTAAACCCCATGCTGGTATCGACGCTTTTCCCGTGATGAACGGCGGCCAAGCTGGCGCCGTTCCCAAGGTGCGCGAGAATCACACGGCCCTTGGAGGCGCTCGCATCGAGACGAGCGAGCTCCTCCATGAGGTAACTGTAGGAAAGCCCGTGAAAACCGTAGCGCTCGACGCCCTTGGCTCCATACCGGCGAGGGATGGGCAGGCGTTTGGCAACCCGCGGCATCGTCTGGTGAAACGAGGTGTCGAAGCACGCCACCTGTGGAAGCTTCGGATGCCGGGTCAAGAACTCGTCGATCAGCCCAAGTTCACGCGGAAGATGTTCGGGAGCATAGGGAGTGATGCGGCGTAGCTCGGAAAGCAACTTCGGGGTAACGCGCTCGGGCTCGAGGTGCCGCATTCCATGCACCACGCGGTGCCCGACGGCTGCGAGAGATGTGAAGACTGAATGCTTCTCGAGCCATTCGAGAAGAGCGCGCACGGCGGTCCGGTGGTTCGCGGCAGCCACCGGCTGGGGGGCAGGCGCGTCACTGACGACGAGCGAAGTACCGCTCAATCCGATGCGATCGATCTTCCCGTCGAACAGGCGCCGTAGCGTCTCCCCGGTCTCGTACAGCGCGAATCGGATGCTGGACGAGCCGCCATTGACGGACAGGACGGAAGCGAGCGAAGGCCTCATGGGGTCAACCCTGATCACAATCCCACCCGTCCCTCAGACACTCCCTGTCGGTGGTCGCTCAGGTGGAGTCAACCCGCTACCCCGCAGACAACGCGCGCTTCGCAGAGCCTATCAGGGAGTCCTCGCCACCCGGCCAACTCGACAGAAGTGAAGGTCTTAGCGGTCATACGCAGCGGGGGCGCGGCACCTTGACGGCTCCGGCCTGCCCCCGTCGCCGGATTCTCTCCCGGCTGATACTCGGATGACACCTAGGCCTTCCGAGCTTTCCTCTCGTCCGGGCGCGCGCCTCGCCAGTCCTCGGTGGGCGGCTCTTCAGGCCGTCCGTGCGCGACTTCGAGGCCTCGTCGCCTTGCGTCGCTGGCGGGGAACACTCGAAGCACGTCGGACTCGACCCGTGGCCGTCGAAGGGCGCTTCAGCCAGCGTCGCTCCCCGTACTCTGCGTACGAGCGGCGCAGCCATGCTTGGACCTCCTCATCCATCTGCTGCGGTTCGGTGAAGCGAAGATGGTGCACAGTCAGCTTTCCGAGGCGCTCGACTCGACGAAACCGAGGGCTGGCGACAGTTTCCGGCAGGACGAAGTGAGCATCGAGGGAGGCAGCCCCGAGGCGATTGACGCTGGCGAAGCGGACGGAGGCCATGAAGGCGACCCGCGTCCTCGCTGGTGCCACCTCATAAGGTCCGCAGGCCCCGATGAGCCGGACGAAGCGCTCGAAGAGTACGCGGCTCTTGGAACTCTTCCCCTGTAGGAACTTCTCCACCGTGTAAGGGCCGCAGGAATGGGACAGCCCGCGCGAGACGAGCTTCGCCCCGCAGCGCGGACACTTCCAAAGCAGCCGTCGGTGGGTCTTCACACCGTCACGTTTCCGGAGACCGACCGCGCGCACCAACCGCGGACGAGGACGCCTCTGACACCAGGCTCATCGCTCGAGGGCCTAGGCCAGCTTCGGGTACCAGTCGGTACCTCGCCCCTCGGGGGTCGTGTCCAGGACGTTCCAGAGGGGCCACATCATGTCGATGTGCCGCTGGTTCTGGCCCGCATCGGCCGGTGTGAATGCCATTTCCGAGCTGTAGAAATGTCGGACCTGCCCATCACGCCGTACGAAGGTGTGGAGGACACTGTTCTGCGAGCCGTCCTCGCCTTCGCCGTGGTATTGCCGATTGAAGTTGTTCTGCTCGGACGAGAGCAGGCGAAGGGATCGCCAGGGCCGGGTGCGCCCGAACGCCCTGATGCGGCCGATGGGCGACTTCGCCACGATGGCGAGATTGACCCGTTGGCTGATGTGGCGGGCGTTCGCATCGAGCCCGTCGAGGAACGAGCTGCACATCGGGCAGGCGTGGTCCATCGCTGGGCCAAACATGAAATTGTAGATGATGAGCGAATCCTTTCCCGGAGCGAACAGCTCCGAGAGCCGAACCGACCGCACAGGTAACTCGTCGTCGAGGCCTGGTGGTCCTTCGGTGAAGACGTAGTCCTCGGGCACTTCTCCCCCGAGGGGTAGCTGCCGACGTCCGGCGGCGACAGCTTCGACATTCCTTCGGAGGTCTTGCTCGGCCCGAAGCAGCTCATCGCGAGCAGTCCGGTAGGCAGGCGTCTCTCCCGGGAAACGAATCGCGGACATGCCGCCCCTCCCCTAAGCTGACGAGCCGAAAAACCCGGCTCTTCTAGCCCAATGATGGCAATACTTTCAGCCGCAACCCAGCCCCCCAGTGTCGTTCCGCCCCCGCTGTCACAGCTGCTTCGAAATGCCGGGACGACAAGGCGCCCTTGGAGAGGCAGATTCGTCGGGTGCGGCGACAAGGTGACGCAAGCCTGCGTCCCGATCCCAGGACGACGTCCATGAAAGAACACTCGGACGCCCGCGCCCCCTCGGCCGACACGACGGCCGCAACGGAGACCCGAAGCGAGCGGCACTCGGTGCACCACGACCACTCGTCGATGGGCGCCCCTTCCTCCATGGCCCGGGACATGGAACGGGACATGAAGCACCGGTTCTTCGTGGCGCTGGCGCTGACCATCCCCGTGGCCGCGCTCGCTGGGCACATTCCGGGGCTTCCGGTCCTCTTGCATCCACCCCTCTCGAGCTGGGCTGGACTCGTCTTGTCCACGCCCGTCGTCTGGTGGTGCGGGTGGATATTCATTTCCGGCGCGGCGACGGCACTGCGGCACGGACGCCTGGACATGTCCGTCCTCATCGCCACCGGCGTCCTCGTGTCCTACGTGAGCAGCGTCTACCTCACCATCATCCAGTCGCCTTCCTCCTATTTCGAAGCCGCTGCGATGCTGGTGACGTTCGTTCTCTTCGGACACTGGATGGAGATGAAGGCGCGCCGCGGCACGAGTGACGCGCTTCAAGCGCTCTTCAACCTCGTTCCCCCGACGGCGCGCGTGGTCCGGAGTGGCCAGGAAGTCGAGATTCCGACTCGAGACGTCAGGACGGGCGAGGAACTTCGTCTCCGGCCCGGTGACAAGGTTCCCGTCGACGGCGCGTTGGCGGAGGGCATGACGGAGGTGGACGAATCGCTCCTGACGGGCGAGAGCAAACCCGTCCACAAACGCCCCGGCGACAAGCTGGTGGGCGGCTCCATCAACCTCATGTCTGCGGTG
>Ga0302324_100010457_pt1 | contig 19211 bp, 13 predicted proteins | sample Palsa_T0_1_FD_201949 | JGI IMG/M metagenome (GOLD analysis project Ga0302324, IMG submission 201949) | Peat permafrost microbial communities from Stordalen Mire near Abisko, Sweden - Palsa_T0_1 | ecosystem: Environmental > Terrestrial > Soil > Palsa > Peat permafrost | place: Sweden: Abisko...
ATCGCGAGGCGTTCGAACTGGAACAAGGTCTGTACCGCGACGCTCAAGCCGACGATGGCCGCGCCTTCGCTGAGCAGCAGCCTGACGCTGACGGCCTTGCGCCCTTGGCTCATGGTCCGGCGCACGTGCCACCAGCCCCACGAGGCGGTACAAGCGTATCCCAGCGCCACCACGCCGACGACTACGGCCGCTCCCCATCGGCCCATGAAGACCACCAGTCCGGCTGCGATCAACAGTGTGTAGTTGTGGATCTGCAGCAGCAGCAATGAGCCGCCGATCCTGCCGTCTTCCTGAAACACCGCGGCAATGACCCGGTTGGTGGTACTTGCGACCACCATGACAAACAGCAGCAGCATCAGTATCGCCGGCAGTTTGTAGTAATAGCCCGCTCCCAGCGCAATGATCGCGGAAGTTGAAGTGGCGGCGATGAGCAGGTAGGTGGTAAAAGTCCCATCGACTTTGGGTCGATGGCGATTGACGATCACCTCCATGCCGAAGGTGCCAATGGTCAGACTGAACTGATTCAGCGCCAATGCCAGCGCCACAATGCCGAAGTCCGCGGCCGGCATGACCATCGCCAGCACGATGTTGCCGGCGGCAAAGCCGAAACCGCCGGCCGCAAAGGTGATTACGGCGCGCAACGAGCGGGATCGGGTCAGATGGTGCGCCATCGACCGCCATAACTTCCCTACTTGCAGAAAAACCTCCTGAATGCAGCCATGACTGGCCGCGTGGCTGGCTCAATGCGTGCCGCTGGCGGCTAGCGCGGAATTCCGACCACCCTGGCCGAAGCCGCGCTCGCGCCACCGGCAGCTTCAGCCGCCACATTGCGCCGCTCCACGCGCTCAATCAGGAAGCGCGGCCGCGCTTTGGTTTCGGAGTAGATCTTGGCCACATACTCACCCAGAATGCCTATGCACAGCAGCTGCACCCCGCCCAGGGCGTAGATCGGCAGCGTGGTGGAGGCCCAGCCGGGTAACGCGCGCTCGGTGAACAGCCGAACTGCCAGCACCCAAAGCACCATGCCGAGACTGAACAGGCAGACGATACCGCCCAGTCCGGCGATCATTCGCAGCGGCGCAGGACTGAACGAGGTGACCCCATCGAGCGCGAGCTTGAGCATCTTGCGCAGCGGGTATTTCGACTCCCCGGCAATGCGATCGCGCCGGTCGTAAAATACGCTGCTGGAGCGAAAGCCGAGCTGTGGAATGATTCCCCGAAGGAATAAGTTCACCTCGCCGTGCTCACCCAGAGCGCTGATGGCAGCGCGCCCCAGCAGACGAAAGTCCGCATGGTTCGGCACAATCTCAACGCCCAGGAATTTCAGCAGCGCGTAGTAGCGCAGCGCCGTCCAGCGTTTGAACCAGGTATCGGTATCCCTGGCCGCGCGCACGCCGTAGACGATCTCATAGCCCGCAGCATGGGCGTCGACCATTTTCTCAATAGCGCCCAGATCATCCTGCAGGTCGGCATCGATCGAGACCACGGCGTCGCCATCGGCGCTCAACAGCCCGGCCAGTAATGCATTCTGGTGGCCGCGATTGCGCGACAGCTTTACGCCGACAAACAGTTCCGAGCGCACCGCCAGCGCCTCGATAATCGACCAGGTCGAATCCTTGCTGCCGTCATCCACCAGCCAGACGTTGCTGTTCGCGGCGATCTTGGATCTGGCCATCAGATCGGACATCAGCGCCTCGAGCTGCGGCACCGCCTGCGGCAGCGCATCCTGCTCGTTGTAACAGGGAATGACGAGGCTCAACCTCATGGGCGTTCCGACCTGGCGAAGGTCCAGAGCGCGCTGCCGAGGAAATTCCACACCAGCACCGCGCCGGTCGCCGCCAACTGCGCGAGCAAATAGGCCACATGCAGGGACTGGACGAGCGCAAACATGATGGCACCGTTGAGCAAAAAGGCCGCGCCGCTGATGATTGCAAAGCGGCTCACGGCACTGATATGCGAATTCGCGCTTCGAAATGTGAAGTGATAATTCAGCAGATAATTGGCCACGGCGCTGATCAGGAAACCGGCACTGGAGCCGAGCACCGGGTCGCGATGCAGCCCCTGCACCGCAAACAGTAGCACCCCATACTGAATTGCGGTCGCCACCGCACCCACGGCCAGGAATGCGACCATCTGTCGCCCCCAGCGACGGCCGGAGATCGGCCCGGATTGCATCACGGACATGGCTGCACTGACAGTATTCGGCGTGACTGACATAACACTCGACAGGCAGTCTACGCGAGCTGGGGTACGCTGAGCGGCTGCTCGTGTTCGCTGCGCTCGGCAAACACCCATCTGCGCATCGCGGGCGAAGCCCGCACCGCCGATTTGCTGATCGCGATCAGCAGGAAAATCAATGCAGCAATATAGTACGCGCTGCGAACTCTCATGTTGTCGCTCGGGTGCACCAGGAAATGCAACGGTAATGTCAGCACCAGCGCGGCGCTGAACACCACCAGCGGGCTGCGCAGCGGCGCAGTTACCAGAGCGCCGATCAATGCCAACACGGCCACCAGCAGCATGGTCAGAAAGGACTCGCTGTAAATCGGCTGGCCAAATTTTGCGTAGATGTGCAGCAGATCGGCGGCATGAACCACCGATGGCTGGGTTTGTGGATACGGCAGATAGTTGATGTAGGCGTGATACATCAGCGTCGGCCAGCTGTAGGCGCCCATGACCCGGGTCACGCCGACGTAGAGCGCCAGGCACAGAGCCAATGCGATCAGCGGGCGAGCGTAATCACGTGGCTTAGTCACCAGCCAGGCGAGTGACATGAGAACGCATAATATGATGGCATCGGGTCGCACCAGCATGGAAAACAGCATTAACGCAATCAACACTCCCGACAGGCGCGCCGAGCGAACCGTCAGCATGAGCGTGCCAATCACCACGGCCGCATACAATGCATCCGGTCGCGGATCGACACCCAGATTGAAGATCCCGCCGGAAAGCGCAATCAGCACCGCCACCGCAGCCGACAGGCCGACGGCATAGTGACGGCTCAGCCAGCTGCAGCATAACGCCGCCAGCAATCCCAACGACACGGCGGAAATCCAAAAGCTCGCGTTGACACCGTTGACCCCGACAGAACGGAAGACTGCAATGAGCAGCGGGTACACGGGTTTGATCGAATAGAACGGGATCTGCTGCCGGTAGACCTCGACATTGGTCGCCGAAGGAATTCGGACCAAATCATCCGCGGTGCCGTCCGAGAGTATCTTCTCGTAGTCCTCTTTCGGAAGCGCGGCCTTTATCTGGGCGTAGGCGCTCTGGTGCGCCTCGGAAATCGTCTGACCGCGTATCTCTTCAGCGAACCCGAGATAAAATACGTTGTCAAAGTTATAGGTTGGCCCGGTTTTGGTGGCAAGGGCGGCGCCAGCCACGATCAGGAAGACGATCAGCGGCGCCAGTCGGTGTTTCAATGTCGATCCTATTCGTTGGGGTAAGTCATGCGCGCGATTCGCTGGATTATTGACGTGCAATCCGTCGCCATGCAACGGCCAAGGGCGCGAAATGGGCGCTCGCTCACAGCGCCGCGCTGCGCTCGCATGCATCTCCGAAGCGCAGCCGGCTGTGATCTGCATCACAGCGCTGTGCTGCGGTACAACGCAAGAATTGTGGGACGACGAACCCTCCTCGGTCCAGTCAAATCGACTATGCTCGGGCATCCCGCAAATCCAACATTGACGAGAATTCCGCAATGAATACGCCCATTACGACGCAACCAGCCGAGTCAGAAGCCCCGTGGCAGTTGCAGATGTACAACAAGTCATTGAAGAAGCGGCAGAAAGTCGAGCTGCTTATGCGCTTGATGGGGCCGGTCAGCCGCGAGCGCTGTCTGCTGATATCCGGACACGATAACAACGGCGCCATGAATTACTGTTTCAGGGCTGCCGGCGGCAATTGGAGCTGGGGCCAGGTGTATGAGGACGGCATCGCTGAAATGTCGGAGTTCCTCGGCGAACCGGTGGCGCACGTGGATATCCACCGCTTTCCTTTTCCGGACGCTGCCTTTGACGTACTGATCATGATAGACGTGCACGAACACTTTGCCGATCTGTCGGACTTGAACCGGGAGATTGCGCGCGTGGTGGCACCAGGCGGTCTCGCCATCATCACTACACCTAACGGCGACACGCGATTGCCTGTGGCCGTGCTCAAGCGCCATGTAGGCATGAGTCCCGAGGTCTACGGGCACGTAGTCCAGGGTTACCGGGCTCGCGAGTTGCAGGCTATGCTGCAGTCGGTGGGGTTCAAACCCGTGGGCTGGGGCGGTTACTCGCGCTTCTTCACCGAATTTGCCGAACTGATGATCAACCTGGCGTACGTCAAGGTCTTTTCAAAGAAGAAGGATCATCCCGATGTCATGCAGGGCACCATAGCTCCGACCTCCAAGAAAGAGCTCAATGCCGTGCGCAAGGAGTATCGGATGTATTCGTTGATCTATCCGTTCATGTATACGTTCTCGCTGTTCGACAAATTGATTCCCGGACGCGGCGGCTACGCCGTGGCGGTGTCGGCGAGGAAGCCGGTGTGAGCGATGCTCCGCGCGCACTGATCACGGGCGCGGCCGGTTTCATTGGTGCTCACTGCGTAAGGTTCCTGGCATCCCGAGGCTGGCGCGTGCGCGCCCTGGATGTGCATGCTGCGCCGGCCGATTTTGCGTCCCTTGGGGTCGAGTTCTCGCAGGTTGATCTGCGCGACGACGCCGCCCTGTCTGCGGCCTTGAGCGGCATCGAGGTGGTGTTCCACCTCGCCAGCGTTCATCTGGACGTTGGCGCCAGCTATGCCGAGTTCGAGGCGGTCAATGTCAAGGCGGTTGCCGCGCTGGTCGCCGCCTGTGCCGGCGCACGCGTGCGCCGGCTGGTACACGTGAGCAGCGTTGGCGTGTACGGTCATGTCGAACACCCTCCTGCCGATGAATCCGCGCCGCTCAATCCACAAAACGACTATGAGAAAACCAAGCGAGCCGGCGAGGATGCGGCGCGTGAGGCGGCCCATAGACTGGGCGTGGATCTGGTGATCGTGCGCCCCTCATGGGTGTACGGAGAGGGCTGTCCGCGTACCGAGAAACTGATCGGCGCGCTGCGCCGTGGCCGTTTTTTCTACATAGGCGCGGCCCGCAATCTGCGCCACCCGGTATACATCGACGACTTTCTGCAGGGCCTATGGCTCGCCGCGACCGCGGGTGCGGAGGTGGCCGGCGCGACCTTCAACATCGCCGGACCCAGTTCGATGACCGTACAGGCCATGGTGTCGACCTTTGCGGCCGCCATGCAGGTGCGGCCGCCGACGCTACGAATTCCGCGCTGGCTGGGCTACTGGGCCGGCTGGGGCGCGGAAATCCTCGGCGGGGCGCTCAAGATCAATCCACCCATATCGCGGCGCACCCTGGCCTTCTTCGAGAATGACAATGCCTTCGATATCTCCGCAGCGCGCGCCCGGCTCAAGTATGAGCCGCACACGCAACTGCTCGAGGGTGTGCGCGAGGTACTGCGCAGCGACCCGCGACTGGCAACCACCGCCGCAGCCTGAGGCGTCAGCTCGCGGTCACGCTTCTCGTGGCGGCCGGGCGCAGGTACGGTAGCGCGATCCAGGCGGCAATCACGCAGCGCAAAACCCAACCCAGCGAGACAGCATAGATGACGCCGACCAGTCCCCAGCGAGACGCCGTGAAGGAAGCGGCCACCGCCAGAGCGATACAACCCCACGAGGCGCTGCTCAGCAATCGTACTCCCGATTCAGGCGCCAGGGCGGTTACGGTCGCCGTGCCGGCGGCGGCAGCGACCTTGAGAATTCCCGAAATCAGCGTCGCGGCCATCAACGAAGCACTCAGCACATAGCGTCCCGCCAACAGCCAATGGGCCAAGGGCGGCGCCAGGAACCAGATGGCCATGGTTCCAGGCACAATGACCGCACTGATGATCAGGCACTCCTGACGCAGCAGCTGCCGGCGCTCGGCGATGCTCTTGGCATCGCGCAGTCTTGGAACCACGGTAAACCCAATCGCCGCTTGAATGACTCGATACGGCGAACCCACCAGCGCGGCCAGCACGCCGAAGACTGCCAGGTCCTCAATGCCGACGGTGGCCGGTAACACCAGCCGCTCAAGATTCAGGAACACTGAAACCGCGGCTAGCAGGGTCATCAACGACAACGCTTCGCGCCATAGTCCGGCGACTGTGGTGGCAGCGTCCGCGCCATCGTCCCTTTTGATCACCCAGACCCACCCGGCAATGCCCACCGCGAGTCCCGCGACCGCAATCAGCACGCTCGGAAGCGTCGCGGTCATCTCTCCGGCAACAACCGTCACGGCGCCAATGGGCACCAGCACCCAATTGGAGGCCTGCAACAGCGGAACCGAAGCCTTGAATTGTCGCTGGCTCTGAAAATGCGCGGCAGCCGACTGCGACATGCCGGCCGCGGCGGTAGCCACAAACACGCACAGCGCCAGCGTCAGCGGCAAATCGTAAACGCCGGCACCGATGGCCGCCGTCACCAGTGCACTCAATATCGAGCTTGCCAGAGCGGCATGGCGCAGATGCCGGCCGAGGCGCAATCCGCGACGGGTGACGATCAGATCGATGCCCAGCGGGGCTATCTGGGAGGACACCGATATCAGCCCGATGATCAACGTCAGCACACCGTACTGCTGCGCCGGCAGCGCCCGAGCCAGAATCAGATTGCCGCCGGCAAAGGCCGCACCGCCCAGGCCAAACGCAACCGCGACCCGCAGCGACGGAGATCTGAGAAAGGATTTCAGCATGCTGCTGAGACCGCGGTACTGGGCGTCGCGGACAGCAGCAGTTGATCCCAAAGGCTCAGATTGAGCAGGGTCCAAAACAGGTGGCTGTGGTTGTGTTTGCGGCCCTGGTGTTCCTGCCAGAAGCGGCGCAGCGCTGGAACATTGAAGTAATCGCCGATCAGTTTGGATGAAAACACGGTGTCATGCGTGTAGTCCTGCAAATCGCCCCTGATCCAGTTCTTCATTGGAATACTGAAGCCCTGCTTCTTGCGCCGGGCGATTCCCGGGGGCAGGCGCTTTTCCATGGCGCTCTTGAGCAGCCACTTGGTGGTGAACCCGCGCAACTTCAGACTGGTCGGGAGCGAATAGCAGTACTCGACCATGCGATGATCGAGGAACGGCGGACGTACTTCCAGACTATGCGCCATCGACATCTTGTCGACCTTCATCAGCACGCTGTCAGGCAGAATCGTATTCAGGTCCACGAACTGCTCACGGGCCGAGCGATCCGTGGGCGCCAGTGCGGACCATCGCTTGACCAGCGAGAACGGATCGGTGTCGATGGCGCGGCGGAATTCCGGCTTGAATAGCGTGGCAGTCTGCGCCGGATCCAGGAAATACTGCCAGCGGATGTGCTCGCCCTGCCGCGGCAATACGGCGCCCTGCAGAAAGCGCTTGATCAGATTGCCGGCGCCTTTTTTCTGCTCGTTGTCGCTGATGCCATTGATGATGGCCTGGTACAAGGTCCTGCGAAAAGGTACCGGCACCAGATCCAGAAAATGCGAGGCCTTGCTGGCCCTGAAGCGGTCGTATCCCATCAGCAACTCATCGCCGCCATCACCGCTGAAACAAACCTTGACGTAGCGCCGGGCCTGTTCGCAGATCAGCATAAACGGCAGATTGGAAGGGTCGGTGGTCGGCTCATCCAGATGCCAGACCGATCGCTCTATCTCGGCGCGGTCGATCGGACTGATCAGCAGTTCCCGGTGTTCGGTATGAAAGTGCTCCGCGACCTGACGGGCGTACTCGAACTCGCTATAGGATTTCTCACTGTAGCCCAGCGCAAAGGTCTGCAGCGGGGTGCTCATCGATTGGCTCACGAACTGCACCACCGCGCTCGAATCGATGCCACCGGACAGGAAAGAGCCAACGGGGACATCGCTCATCATGTGGTCGGCGCAGACTTGTTCGAGCAGACCGATCAGGCCGGCCTCACTTGGATCGACTTCGCTTTGCTGCAAAGTCCAATACTGGGAAATGCGCGAGCGTCCATCCGCCTCGAACACCATCAGTGACCCGGGCGGCAGCTTGTGAATTCCGCGAAACAGCGTGTCGGGCGCCGGTGTGAATTCGTAGCCGATCAGATCGAACAGGCCCTGTGGGTTGACCGAGCGCTCCAGTGTTGGATCGGCCAGCAGCGCTTTGATCTCGGACGCAAAGCGCAGCCGGCCGTTGTCCAGTGTGTAGTACAGGGGTTTGATGCCGAGGCGATCGCGCGCCAGCACCAGACGGCGCTTGCGTACGTCCCAGATTGCGAAGGCGAACATGCCGGTGAGGTGCTTTACGAAGTCGAGACCGTACTCCTCGTAGGCATGTACGATGGACTCGGTATCACTGGTGCCGCGATAGACGTAGCCCTTCTGCTCCAGGGTCCGCTTCAGTTCCGGATGATTGTAGATCTCGCCGTTAAAAGTGATCCATACGGTTTCATCCGCATTGGCCAATGGCTGGCGTCCGGATTCGGTCAGATCGACGATGCTCAGGCGCAGGTGGCCGAGCGAGACGCCGTCGGCAACGAATGAGCCATGCGCGTCGGGCCCGCGATGCCGGATCGTGGATTTCATTCGCTCCAGCAGCGGCCGATCCGCCCAGCTAAAACCGCATATACCGCACATGGTTTGATCAGCTCTTCTCGAATATCTGTCCAGCCAAGCTTATCCGTGGCTGGGCGCATGCACCTTGATCCAGGTCCGCATTCACGGATTGGAGCCGATGGCGCTAGACCGTCAGTTCCCTGATGGCCGCCGTGGTGCGTCGCGCGGTCTCGTCCCAGGTAAAGGCCCGCGCCCGCTCCAGGCCGCGCTCGCGCATCTGTGACCGCCGTTCTTGCGAGCCCGCGACCTCAAGCAGGGCCTGCGTGATATCACGCTCATCGTAAGGGTCGATCAACCTGGCGGCGGAGCCGGCGATTTCCGGACTGGCGCAAGTGTTGGGCACGATAGCCGGGCAGCCGCTGCTCATGGACTCCAGAATCGGCAGCCCGAAGCTCTCGCACAGGGTGGCAAGTACGAAGCAGTTGGCCAACTGGTAGGCCAAGTGCATGCGTTGGTTCGGAACGAAGCCGATAAATTTGACAGCGTCCAAATCGGCATCGCCGAGCCCGCGCTTGCGCAGATATTCCTCGATTCGGTGACCGGCGACCACCATGGGTAGCGTGCCGCCCTGCCGGCGGTATTGCTGATAGGCGCGCACCAGGCGTTCATTGTTGCCGCCGGGGTAAGGCATGGGGTGGGTATAGCCGCTGTGGTAGGCACGCGCCACCGTCAGGATAAAGTCTTCCGGCAGCGCATAGGCGGACTGAAACTCTCGCAGCGCCTCCGGATCGCGTTGCGGCGAAAAGTTGGCTGAGACGCCGGCGTAGGTCACGGTGGTACGCGCGGGGTCGAGGCGAATGTGGCGGTCGAGTTCCGTCACCGTTGCCTGCGAGATGGCCAACATACGGGCCGCCTTGCGGCAATACAGCGGCAGCATGAGCCGGATATAGACGTTGTTCGGCCACGGGTAATTCTTCGGATTGACATACCAGTCCGCGCTCTGCAGCACAAACGCGCAAGGTATGCTGGTCAACAAAGGTATCGAAAATTTTGGATTGAACAGCACGTCCACGCCCAGCCGCCGAGCAGCCGCCGGAACGGTGATCTGATCCCACCAGAGCTTACTTTGGTAGGGCAAAACATGGCATTCGGCATTGGGGAATTCGCTGAACAAAGGCGCCTGTCTGTCCGTGGCAAGCAGCAGCACATAGCGAGTTTCCGGGTCCAAGGCCACCATTCGCTGCACCAGACTCACGGCGTACAGACCGAGCCCGTCCCGCTGGTCCAATACGCGGCCCATGATACCAATCGAGCGCTGGCGGTTGCGCATGAGCATTCAATGCGCCAGGTGCATGGTTTTGGAGAATCCCGATAATTTGCGCGCCGCGACCGACGCCAGATTCGAGCGGCCTTGCCCTGGCAGTGTCGGCAGCCAGTCCGCCTTCAGACGACCGAACACCCGCACCGGAAGCTGAGCATTTCTGGCGTGACCGTAGTCCAGCGCCACGCCAAAAACGCTCTTGATATCGAAGCGCGCGGCCAAGTCCAGCGACAGGCGTGAGCCGAGCATCCATGGATAGGCAAGACTGCTCGGGGCGTAGCCAAGATGATGTCGGAACTGGTCTCGCGACTGCTCGAATTCGGAGGCGACCAGTGCTTGAAACTGCGCCGCCGGCAGGTAGCGGCCCGGCTGCTCCGCCAGCGCTAAATCGTGTACACGACGCAGTTGTTTGAGCCAGTCAGGCTGCGAAAAAAAGCCCGCGCCACCGGCGCGCTCAACGCTCTCGCAACAAGCACGCGCCGCCGCTTCGCTCTCCAGAAAGCGGCCAGATGCTGACAGCAGTGGGGCAGCCTCGTAAATGGGCGTGCCCAGCGCCGGTCGGCCCAATTGATCACCGGCGCTGGTGTGGCGCATCGGCCAATCGTAAATGTCGTAGCGAGACAGTAACTCCGGAGTGGCAAAGCCGACTACGCGGTCCGAGACGCAAACCAGCGCGTGGCGGTGCGCGTGGGATTGAACATCCACCAGCCCCGATTCGGTGCAATCGCGAAGCTCATCCCACGACATGAATAGATCGTCCGCCGGCGCTCGCGTCGGGTCTGCGGAATTCATCCAATAGGTCGGGGCAAACAGCGTGGCGCGTGCCCCAAACTCGCGCAGCACCGCCAAGGCCACACTATGGAAGCTCTTGCGGGCATCATCGAAGGTAAGCAATACCGCATTCGACCGGACGCCCTGACCGCCGCTGCGCTGTATGAATTCCTGCAAGCTCAAAGTCTGGTAGCGGTTTCGGCGCAGAAACTCCAGATCTGCCGCGAAGCTTTCGGGCTCGACGTCGTGGTAGATGAAGATGGGAATTTCATTGCGACCCAGCGGCAGGCCAAGCGCGAAATTAGGGTAATGCGTTCGCAGTACACCACTGAGGCCCTTATACAGCCTCCAGATCTGTTCCATATTGTTAATCCCAACGTCATCGCAGCTGAAGATCGTTGCCGCCCTAATTTAGGAGCGAATCTTGCGATTTTCCATCTGTTAAGTCCATCGACAGAGTTGGCACTTCTGCGAGCCTGATTCGGCCGCTTCCAGATCGGATGGGCTTGTCCGGTACCGGCGTCAAATTTGGTAACACTGGGCATTTGGTCACAGCCGCCGGGATCGGCCGCCCGGAGAATTGGTTCTTATATCAATGCCTAGCGGCCGATTGCCTCGACTAAGCGGATGAAAATGAAGTTACCCAGGCCCCGGATCATGGTCTCAATCGCTCGCGCGCTCGGCCTAGCACTATTTTGCAGCCTTGTCGTTGCCGCCTGTGGCGGGGACTCCGGAAGCACCCGGGCCTCGTACACAGTGGGGGGTACGATCGGCGGATTGGTGGGCTCCGGACTCATGCTGCAGGACAACGCAGGTAATGACCTGGCGGTTTCCACCAACGGGATTTTCACCTTTACGATGCCGGTTGCCAACGGCACCGGTTATTCGGTCACAGTCAAGACTCAGCCGGCGAGTCCTACACAGAATTGCGATATCAGCGATGGATCGGGGTTGGTCAGTGGCACCGATGTCACCAGCGTCTCGGTGACCTGCACCACCAATGGTTATACCGTCGGCGGCACAGTCAGCGGCCTGGTTGGCACCGGCAGCGGCTTGGTGCTGGCAGACAACAACGGCGATGAACTGAGCGTATCAGCCTCGGGAAGCTTCACCTTCCCGCTGACCATCGGCAGCGGCACCCACTATGCCGTGACGGTTAAAAGTCAACCGACCAATCCTGCGCAGACTTGCAGTATCACCAATGGCTCCGGCACGATCGCCGGTGCGAATGTCGCCAGTGTGGCGGTCACGTGCGCGACCGATTTCTACCAGGTTACCGGCAGCGTCAGCGGCCTTGCCGCCGGCGACACCGTGGTCCTGCAGACGACAGGCGCCGGCGCCGTATCCGTCTCGAGCAACGGCACTTTCGTGCTGGCTACACTGGCCGAGGGCACGCCCTACACGGTGTCGGTCAGCACACAGCCGGCAACTCCTGCGCAGACCTGCCTGGTCGCTAACCCAACCGGGTCTATCGGCACCGCCAATGCCACTGTCTCCGTCACCTGTACTAACAATAACTTTGCGGTCGGGGGCACGGTAACCGGTCTGATGGGCAGCGGTCTGGTGCTCCAGACTACGGGAGTCAATGTCCCCATTGCCGCTGGCAGCACCAGCTACAGCACCTCGCTCGCCAATGGCACGCCCTACACGTTCAGCGTCGCGACCCAGCCCATTAATCCATCGCAGACCTGCGCGATCGCGAACCCTTCAGGCACGGTGAGTTCAGCGCCGATCACCAATGTCAACGTTACCTGTACGCCCAACACCTACGCCATCAGCGGACAAATCACCGGTCTGGCGGGCTCCGGAATGGTATTGCAGGATAACGCGTCGAATAACCTGACGATTACCGCCAACGGCCTGTTCAGCTTTACCAACAAGATCGCCAGCGGTGCCCCGTACGCCGTGACGGTGCTGACGCAGCCCACCAAGCCGCCGCAGACCTGCGTCGTCACCAATGGCGCAGGCACGGTCGCCGCTGCGCCCGTGATCAATGTCAGCATTGCCTGTACCACGAATACCGGGCGATTTGCCTATGTGACCGATACCAATGACGGTGCCAACGGCAGCGTCTCGTACTTTACTATCGCTGTCAGCAACGGTGCGCTGGCGCTCGGGACCGGTTCGCCCTATCCCTCGCCCGCGGGTGCCCAACCGACTGCGATTGCCGTCGATCCGACCGGCCAGTTTGTTTATGTTGGCAATGTCGGTTCGTCCAACATCTCCACCTACACTGTAGATCCCACGACTGGGGCTCTGACTTCAACCGGCACGGTACCCACCGGAGCAGGCAGCGTTCCCGAGGCCGTCGCCATCGACCCGTCGGGCCAGTTTTTCTACGTTGCTGACGAGGGCAACAATGTGGTTTTGGCCTATACCATCGATGCCGTCACAGGCGCTCTGACTGCCGTGGGGGCGCCGATTGGCGCCGGCAGCCTGCCGGATTCGATCATCGTCGATCCGAGCGGCAGGTTCGTGTATGTCACCAACATCGGCGATAGAACGGTTTCGGCCTACTCAATAGATGCCAGCAGTGGTGCACTGACCCCGGTGCCGGGCTCGCCGATTGTCTCAGGAAATGAACCCAACGCACTGGCCGTCGATCCGTTGTATCAATACCTTTTCGTGTCAAATATCGGCGACGGCACCGTGTCTGGCTTTGCGATTGATGGCAGCTCCGGGGCCTTGGCGACCTTGAGCGGTTCGCCGTTTCCGGTTGGCAGCGCCCCAGGCTCATTGACTGTCGATTCCTCGGGCACTCTGCTGTACGTGGCCAATAGCGGTGACGGAACACTGTCGGGATTTCAAATCAGCACCACCACGGGGAATCTGAGCGCCCTAGCCGGCTCGCCATTCGTGACCGGCGGCGGCGAACCCTTGGCGGTAGTCATAGATCCGTCCAATCAGTTCCTGTATGTCACAAACGGTGCAGCCCCCAACGCCAACTCGATCTCGGCCTTCACGATGCTCAGCACTGGCGCCCTCACGCCAGTACCCGGGTCGCCATTTGACTCAGACGGCGCCCTTCCCTCATCGATCGTCATTGAATAGCGGCAACGATTGGGTACTATGCGGGCCTGCGCCATCGCATGGCCGCCAGTTTTGTTTGCGACCGGTGTTTCATCCGTAAATTGCATTAGATCCCATCGGTAGTTCAACACATGGCTCGGAGCGAATCTCAGATGGTGGTGCACGCCGACGATTTCGGCGAGACGGTGGAGATCACGCGCGGCATCTGCGAGGCGATCGACGGCGGCGCGGTCACCAGCACGACCATCATGGCGAATATGCCTGGCACCGCCGATGCGCTGCCGCGGGTTGCGGCGCTGTCCAGTCGCGCCAGTTTTGGCGTGCACCTGAACTTGTGCGAGGGCCGTCCGTTGACCTCGGGACGCACGCTGGTCGACGCGCAGGGGCGGTTTCATCGCAAACGAGCGCTATTTCTGCGCGCCGTGACCGGCACGCTGTCACTGGCCGAGGTGGAGGCCGAGGTCAGCGCCCAGATCGCTCTGGTGCATGACGCGGGTGTGCGCATTTCCCATGTCGACGGTCACAAGCACCTGCATCAGCTGCCGGTGGTTTCCGCAGCGGTGGCGCGAGTGCTGCCGCGCTTTGGCATCGAGCGCGTGCGCCTGACGCGACTGGGGCACATTGGTCAGGTTCGCGCACCGGCGACCATGATGCGTGAATTGCTGGCCGTGCCCGCCGGCGCCGTGTTCCGCCGTGCGCGCCTGCGTTCGCCGCGACGCGTGGTCGACCTGCAAGTCATCATGGGACTCAAACCGGGGGCGGATGCCGGCGTACTGCTACGCGAGCCCAATGGAGCGATCGAGCTGTTCTGCCATCCCGGGACGGCATTGGCCGACGCGCAGAAGCCGGGCAGCTGCGAGCGCTACACGGAACTGCAGTTCCTGCTCTCGGCGCGCTTTCGCGCGCTCATTGAGGCACACGATCTGCGGCTCATCACCTACTGGGATGTCTAAACCGATGCGTATTTTGATGATCATTCCGCAGGCGTTCTATACCACGCGCGGCACCCCCTTGAGCGCCTACCACCGCACTAAAGAGCTGATCGCCCGAGGCCATGAGGTCGATATTCTGACCTACGCCGTGGGTCACGAGCCGCCCGATCTGGCCGCACGGGTATTTCGCTCGCGCGGTCCGCATTTTCGCAAATCGATCGAGGCCGGCCCGTCAAGGGTGAAATTCTGGTTCGATTTCCTGCTGTTCATCAATCTGATCGGCCGGTTGCTGGCCAAGCGCTATGACCTGATGTACGCCCACGAAGAGGGCGCATTCCTGGCTCGGGTGGCAGGGGCAGTGATGCGAGTGCCGTATATCTACGATATGCATTCGAGCCTGCCGCTGCAGATTACCGACTGGAAGTTCAGCGCCAGCCGTCGTGTCATTCGCTTCTTCGGCTGGGTGGAACGCGTAAGCATACGAGGCGCCCGCGCTGTGGTGGCGATCTCACCCGCGGTAGCGCGCGTCGCGCGTTGCGCCGATGCCAACGTGCCGATCGTCACCATCATCAATCATTTCGAAATCAGCGGCGCGGGCGACGCCCAGGCCGCGGCCGCCATTCGCGCCCGCTATAACATCGGCGCCGATCGCCCGGTCGTGCTGTACACCGGCTCCTTCGTCGCATTGCAGGCGCTGGATATGCTGGTGGATGCGGTGCCACTGGTCGCGGCTGAGGTAAAGAATGTCCTATTCCTGATGGTCGGCGGTCAGGACGCGGAAATTGCCATTTTGCGCGCGCAAGCGGAACGTCTCGGTATCGCCGATCGGATAGTCTTCGATCGCAACCGCCCGCAGCAGGAGATGCCGGCATACATGGCCGCAGCCCGGGTGTTGGTGTCACCTCGGATTCAGGGGATCAATCCGCCCGGTAAGCTTCTGTCCTATCTGGCTTCGCAGCGCCCGGTGGTGGCAACCGACACTCTGGTACATAACCAGTTGCTCGACCATAAGTGCGCGATTCTGACCGCCCCGGATCACTTCGCGCTGGCGCAGGGATTGGTCAAGGCCCTTACCGACCCCTCCGCCGTGGCTTCGGTCATTGACGAAGCGAAACTATTCCTCGCTCGTTACGGCAGCAAAGCCGCGCGCGATGGCGCCTACGACCAGCTTTTTGCAGCGCTCAGTGCACCGCGCACTGCAACCCCAGGAGTCACATCGCGGATTCTGACGACCTCGTACGAATATCCGCCGCTGGGCGGCGGCGGCGCCAAAGTGGCCAACGGCATAGCCAAGCGGCTGGTCGCACGTGGCTACGCGGTCGATCTGATCACGATGGGTTTTCGCGGCTTGGCTCGCGACGAGCAGGTGGCAGACGTCGACGTGCACCGGGTGCCAGGCATTCGCATGCGTGTAGCGAGCTGTTCTTTCGTTGAGATGATTCCTTACGTCATGCTGGCGCCGATTCGGATCGTGCGTCAGTGTCGCGCCGGCCGCTACGTGGTCAATCACGCGCATTTCATCTTTCCCGATGGGATCGTGGCCTATATCGTCAAGCGCATCACCGGGCTTCCGTATGTGATCACGGCGCACGGGTCGGATGTCCCCAACTATAATCCCGACCGCTTCAAGCTTTTGCACAAGCTACTGCTGCCAATGTGGCGCGACATCACCAACGATGCCAGCCTGATCGTGTGCCCCAGTGCCAGCATTGAGGGATTGATCAAGGCCAAGAACCCCAAAGCGCGCACGCGCATTATTCCAAACGCTATCGCTACCGACAAATTTCCGCCCGGGCTCAAGCAATCGCGGCGCCTGCTGGTCGTGACCAGGTTCTTCGAACGCAAGGGTGTGCAGTTCGTCATTCGAGCCTTGGCAGGCATGCACGGCCGCTTCGATGTCGACATCGTCGGCAATGGGCCGTATCTGGACACGGTCAAGCAACTGGCCGAGGAACTAGAGGTCGGCGCAAAATTCTGGGGTCATCTGGATAACGATTCAACGCAGCTGCGCGAGCTGTACCAGAGCGCGGCGATCTTCGTGTTCACGTCCGAAGCGGAGAACTTTCCGATCGTGCTGCTGGAGGCCATGACCGCCGGCGCCGCGATCGTGACCACGCGCGGTACCGGTTGCCAGGAGGTCGTCGGCGATACCGCGTTGCTGGTGCCTGTGCGCGATGCGGACGCGATTGCCGAGGCCCTGGGGCGGCTGTCCGACTCGCCGGCGCTGGTGGCGCAGCTGGGCGACGCGGCTCGCACTCGAGCCATCAGCCAGTTTGGCTGGGAGGGGGTCATCGACAAGCACCTGGACGTTTACCGGGAATTCGGCACCGGCGCCAGGCTTGAACCGGAAACCCGGCAGATAGAAAGCTCAGCCGCCTGCTGAACGCTCAGCGCTCAGAGCTCATTCAGCACCGCCAGCGTCCGGCGTGCGGTCTCGGACCAATTGAATACCCGTGCACGCTCCAAGCCGCGCTCGCGCATACCCCGGCGCATCTCCGGCGACTGTCCGACCTCCAGCAAGGCCGCGGCAATGTCCGATTCATCGTAGGGATCAATCAACCGCGCCGCGCCGGCTGCGATCTCCGGGCTGGCACAGGTGGACGGCACAATCGCCGGACAGCCGCTGGCGAGCGCCTCGAGTATCGGCAGGCCAAAGCTCTCGCACAGTTTCACCAGCACGAAGAACTCAGCCGACTGATAGGCCAGATGCATCTGTTCGTTCGCGACGAATCCGAGGAATTGCACTCCCGTCAGATCCGAATCGGCGAATCCCCTGTTGCGAAGGTATTCCTCGATGCGATGGCCGGCAACCACCAGCGGCAATTGTCCGCCTCGCTGCCGGTACTGTTGATATGCACGCAACAGGCGCTCGTTATTGCCACCCGGATAGGGTTGCATGTTCTTGTTGCCGGTATGGTATGCGCGAGTTGCCGTGAAGATGAACGATTCCGGCAACTTGAACGCCGATTGGAATTTCGACAGTGCGATCTGGTCACGATCCGCCCGGAAGCCGTCGCCTACGGCGGCGTACGTGACAGTGACCTTGCGCGCATCAAGAACGCCGAACTTGACCAGATCGGCAAGCGTTGACTGCGAAATCACCAACAGGCGCTTGGCCTTGCGACAGTAGATCGGCAGCATCAGGCGAATGTAGATGTTGTCCCACCATGGATAGTTCTGCGGATTCACGTACCAGTCGGAATCCTGAAGCACGAATGCGCAGGGACGCCGGGTAAACAGCGGAATCGAGAACTTAGGATTGAATATCAGATCCACCTTCAGGCGTTTGGCCGCCCGAGGCACTGAGACCTGATCCCACCAGAGCTTCCGGCGCCCCGGCAGCACATGCACTTCGACGTTGGAGAAGCCGCGAAATAAGTCGATATGCTGAGAGCTACCCAGGAATATCACGTAACGGCTGTTGCGATCCAGCGCGACCATGTTGAGTAGCAGGTTGACGCAATAGAAACCCAGCCCGTCACGCTGATCGAGCACACGTCCCATCACGCCTATTGTTCGTGTCATCGCGAGCCACTCACCGCGCGCTTGCTGCCTGTCAACGCTTCAGGTGAGCGTAAGTTGACACAGGTACCGGCCGAATCACTCTGACGACTCGACCGGTAGCGCGCCGAGGGCGGAAGCGATGGGCCCCCGACCCTGGCCCCGACCCTCGCCCTGCCCCGGGCCGGTGGAAACCAAGCCGTCCCGCAGCGAGCGAAAGCTGACAAACGCCAACCCATACAGAACAAGCGCCAGCACAATGGCAAAATTAAAGCCGAATTTCAGGCTCAGCAGCATGCTCAGCAGACCGCCAACCACGGTGAACAGCCCGTTCATGCCCCAGGCCCAGGCCACAGCGCCGGGCGGGCGATCCTTGATCGCCAACACCCCCAAAGGAAACGGCATACCCATAAAGAATCCCAACGGAAACAGCATCAGACCGGAAACGACCACTCGGCCCGAGGTCGATAACTCAAGCGCGGCACGTGCCAGCTGCGGATACAGTGCCTGCAGCGAAGCGCCCAGTATCACTATGCCGAGGAAGGGTATTGCCCATCGCCGCTTTGGCTCAATGCCGAGTTTCTCGGACGCGGCGCTGCCGATGCCGGCACCCAGGAGCAAAGTGAAGATGACGGTCGAGTAGGTATACAACGGGCTGCCAATCACGTACATGAACTTCTGGATATTCACCAGCTCGATCATAATGAACCCGGCGCCCAAGCAGGAAAAGTACACCAGCAGCGGCGTCGCTGCGGCACCACTCTGACGGCCAATACGCGAATAGCGAAGCGGTGCACATACGAACAGCACCACGAATACAATCGAGGCGGCGCCGATCATGAAGAGGTGAAACAGATCCATGGGCACTCCACGCACCAGCGATATGTTCTGCGCATAGGCCGTGCCCTCATCGAGAAAGTGCGCCGGATCGGCCTGCAACTCGCGAATGTGTTTGCGCATGAATCCAAAATATGGCCGATTATCCGTGCGCGGGGTGAAATCCACCGGCGTGATGGCGGCGACTTTGTCTGGAAAATCGCCGGAATAGAAATCGTCGGACAGCAGCCTCTGTTTCGAATCCAGCGGATTCTCCACCA
>Ga0302324_100010458_pt1 | contig 19209 bp, 18 predicted proteins | sample Palsa_T0_1_FD_201949 | JGI IMG/M metagenome (GOLD analysis project Ga0302324, IMG submission 201949) | Peat permafrost microbial communities from Stordalen Mire near Abisko, Sweden - Palsa_T0_1 | ecosystem: Environmental > Terrestrial > Soil > Palsa > Peat permafrost | place: Sweden: Abisko...
AGTCATTGACAGGCATAGCGCTTTTATCTCGCGGTCCTTGAACGAATGAAAAACGGGCTAAAACTGGTACACCCGCCTAATCCTGACCCCTCCGTGACCACCGTGTCCTCCGTGCGATGTCTTCTCCTGCTGCCAGCGAGTTCGCGACGGGATAGTGAAAGTGCCCAATGGTCATAAATAAACGGCTGACCCTCTTGATCCTTCGCAAAAGCTCAACAGAAGGAGAACAGCTCGCACGGAGGACACGGAGTCGTTGACAGGCATAGCGCTTTTATCTCGCGGTCCTTGAACGAATGAAAAACGGGCTAAAACTGGTACACCCGCCTAATCCTGACGCCTCCGTGACCACCGTGTCCTCCGTGCGATGTCTTCTCCTGCTGCCAGCGAGTTCGCGACGTTATAGGCAGTAAAGCACGGCGGGAGATTCGTCACTTTCGACGGCGCAGTTCCGCTCTCTGCGGTAATCGGCGCCGAAAAGGAGCATCTCACGGTAATATGAAACTGAACGCGGGCACCGCCCACCGCAAGTGGAGCGTCCCGCTTTGCTCCCGCAGGGGCTAAAGTGTTCGGAACCCTGCGGCTAAAGTTTAACGACTTTCAACCGCTCCGTGGACTCCGTGCGGTGTTTCCTTTCCTGCGAGCGAGGATCGCGACAAGATTGTGACGCAGCCGGAAGTCATTGTTGCGTTGACCAACCCAATTCATTCTATATATTAATGTTATGCCGTCTACGTATTCCGTGGCCGAGGCCCAAGCCCAGTTGCCGGCGCTGCTGAAGAGGGCCGAGAACGATCTTATCGTCATCACCCGGCGTGACAAAACTGTTGCTTATCTGGTCTCTGCTCAACGGATGGAGGCAATCGTTGAAACACTCGAGGTGATGGCTGACCCGGAGGCGATGAAAGCCCTTCGTCTCGCTCGTGAAGGGAAGGGAAAATATTTTTCGGCGACAATTCTCGATGAGCCGGATCAAGGTTGAGCTAGAGCAGCAGGTCGTCGATTTCATCCGGTCACTTCCTCCCGAGCCTCGTCGGGCGCTGCGACGAGGTCTAAAAAACCTGGAGAAGGAGGAAGGAGACATCCGTGCGCTGGAAGGAGAGCTCGACGGTTTTTACCGGTTGCGGGTACTCCGGTATCGTATCATTTTTCTTTATCACGTTCAAAGTGTGAGCAGAACGATCAGGTGCGTGTATGCCGCTCCCCGCAGCATCATTTACGAAGTCTTTGCTCAGAGCTTTCGGAAAATCCTGGAGTGATGGAGGAATGGAGCAAATTTTTGGGATTCGGTTCGATGATCGTGAATGCCTTCGAGAATGATGTCCCGGAGCCGAAGAACAATCTTTGGGGTCACCCCTTTGAAGTCTCGCTCGCCGATACCCCAAACGCCGACACCACGTCCCTTCCCGACCCGTTCAACCGACAACTTCCTACCGTCGTCCCTGGCGTACCCGATTGAAACGTTCCAGGGTTTCCAAGCGCTCTTTCGCATGATCGACGAGCGGCATCGGATAATCTTTGGCGAGACGATCAGCAGCCGGGTGCGTGAATCGCGTCGGATCGACATCTCTCAGCTCTGGTACCCACCGTTTGATGTATTGGCCGCATGGATCGTAACTTTTTGTTTGGTTCCAAGGATTTTGAATTCGGAAATACGGAGCAGCATCGGCGCCAGTTCCCGCGCACCACTGCCAACCGCCATTGTTTGCGGCGACGTCGCCATCCACCAATTTCTGGATAAAGTATTGTTCTCCTTTCCTCCAGTGGATGTGCAAATCTTTCGTCAGGAACATGGCCACGATCATTCTGACCCGGTTGTGCATGAAACCAGTCGCATTCAGTTCTCGCATACCGGCGTCTACGATGGGAAACCCAGTGCAGCCTTCGCACCAGCGCTGAAAACCCGAGTCGTTTTCGTCCCATTGCAACGCGTGAAACTGGTCACTAAAATCGCGGTCTAGAACAGTTGGAAAATGTGCGAGGATCTGCATGTAGAACTCGCGCCAAACTAATTCGTTCACGTAGGAATTGACACTTTGGCGAATCGCGTAGGAGACCTCTTTACTGGACTCTAGACAACTGAAGAAAACCTGACGCGGGGACAGCGTGCCGAATCGCAGATCCTGAGAGAGCCGTGAAGTCGTCTGCTCGCCCGGGAGGTTTCGCTTCTCCCTGTACGCTGGCATTGCGTCCTTCAAGAAATTTGCCAGGCGTTTCTGAGCCGCCTTTTCGCCAGACGCAATAATTTTCGCCTCGGAGCTCAATCCCCAAAAATCCAAGGTTGGAAGAGGAAGACTGGAAACGGTCGATGGCGTAAGCAATGTGCGAATTTTTGGTGAAAGCGAGGGCTTTCCTTGTTGATGCCATTCTTTCGCAAAAGGAGTAAAGACACGAAACGGATGACCCTCTTTGGTGAGTACCTCGTTTGGTTCAAAAATCGTAGTGTCCTTATACCCGAACACTTCAATTTGTAGCTTTTCGGAAAGGATTTCGAGCTGCTGCTGAACTTTGACACTGTACGAATCCGTCCCGCGATTGAAATAAATCGCCGCGGCGTGAGTCTCGCGAACTAGCTTTTCTAACTCTTGGACCGGTGCACCAGCGCGCAGGATCAGGCGACCGCCGACGGCTTCGAGGTTCTTGGAGAGAGACTCCAAACATCCGCAGAGGAATTCCTGCCGGTTGGGTCCAGTCCACGGGTGATGGCTCTTCCATCTGGAAAGAATGTAGACGGGGATGATTTCGTCTCCTTTATTAGAAGCGTGCCAAAGTGCGGTGTTGTCGGTAACCCGCAGGTCGCGCCGAAACCAGTGGATGACTCTTCTCATTGTCTTGGAGGTAGGTCCCCTTTCTTTCTGATCGCGCTGTCTGGATTTCGCGCCAAGAATTCTGCGTTTAGCTCAATCGCCAAGGTCAGCCACAGGCAAAGCGGAAACATCCAAAAGCCGGCCGGTGAGGTCTTTCCGAATTTTTTTGCCGTAGCGATCCCGAGTGCCCAAGAAAGCACGAGGCAGTTGAGCGCCCAATCAGGCCTCTTGAGATCACCGAAAATTCTGGTCCAGAGCGAAGTCACAATGGCTTGCAAGACCCAGAGCGAAATTCCGCGTTGCCTTTCGGCGCCCACGGTGTTCGAGACAAAAATCGCCGCAGCCAAACTCGACGTAGCGTAGTTTAACGGCCAAACAACACCAAACACCCAACCGGGCGGAGTTGCAGGTGAAAGTCGCGCGTCGCTGTACCAACTCTCCCGAAAGAAGGTTGCCTTACCTCCTGCGACTCGCGAAATCACCAAGCGCGCCAAAAAGAACAATAAGAGTTTTTCTTTCATAACGAGCAGCTTGTCTTTGTTTTCGTAGAATGATAAACACGTCCCCTCCATTGGCGAGGGTGACCGCTGAGGGAAGTCAAGAACGCGTACCATTGAATACATAGCAGGCTGATTACCCCAAAAGGATGAAGCAGCGCGCTGATGACCGGCTGTCGAAACCGCCAACTCGCGATCATCCGCGGCAATAGGGCAAATACCATTGCGAGCAACGCTGCGACAAGGCCGTTGGTCGTCAGGGCGAAACCAAGCGTCAACAATAAAAGAGGCAGCACTTGTCCGCCGATCAGAAAAATGGTCATCGGCAGGATCGTGCCAGGCGCGGCCAAACCCTCGGTTGCGTTTCTTGCAAGACCTCGCCACACTTCTCCATCACTGCGGAACATACGGCAGGTCGCTAGGTCTGTTGCATCGAATAGATCGGTATGAAAACCCGCTTTGCGGAATACGCGAGGGAGTTGTAGCCCGTCATGGAGGGAATCCCGAATGTTCGCATGGCCGCCGCAGACTTGATATGCTCCGCGGCGGGTGATGAAAAGCTGGCCGCAGCCGGCTGAGCATGACGGCGAAGTTGTATGCCGCATCCTGTGGATCGGCAAAAAAGAGAGCAGAATGAAGTGGATCAACGGGATCAACAGCCATTCGGAGAATGTGCCAAGTTCCTGGTACGGTACGCCGCTTGCCAGAGCGACGTCTCTTTCCTTTACGAAAGCACGCATGCGCCGGAGAGCATCCGGAGCGAGTCGAACGTCCGCGTCGATGAAGACAAGAAAGGGATGCGTGGAAAGCTCGGCGAGCACAGCACAAGCGTGTTGCTTTCCACACCAGCCTTCGGGAAGAAGTGGTGCAAGCTCCAAGCGGAGCCGCGAGTCTCGGCGGGCTATTTCCAACACGATTTCTCTGGTACGATCGGTCGAATGATCGTCCAGCACGATAAGCTCTAAACCGGGGTTACGGTTCGCGAGGACGGCAGTGACCGCGTCTCTTATGTTGCGCTCTTCGTTTCTTGCCGGAATGAGTACGGATATCGCGTCGTCGCCGGGTCCAGGAATGAGTTCGTCCTCTCGGAGTTCTTCCTCACTTTTGGGCGCTCTTTGCTTTTTTCTTCGATCCGGGTTCTCGGTTCGGCGATAGAGCTTGAGATTGATCAAAAAGAGGCCGCAAGGCGCGGCGCTAAGAATACAGGCAATGAACGAAATCGCGTCCAGGTTCACGTCTTTTTAGAATTGGAGAGGCGATTCTAAGTCGCTAGCGGACCGCAAGCTTCCTCGGATGAATTTGCTTTCGGCCAGTGCAGGCTGCATCGCTCACAAATCCTTCGCGTTTTGTGAGCGATGCAGGCTGAGGAGATTCTCAAATTTGCGCGGATCGCGCCCGCAAACCTCTTTCGCCAGCGCATCCTGCGTTACTTCGAGTCGTCGCTCAAAGGCTGCTGTCCAATGCCAAGCGGTCAACCCGATGGAATCATCCGCGCGGATTTCGGTCGGTTCGCCAAACCGACAAAAAATTTCTGGCTGTCGCTGATCCCAGAATGCGTATTCGATCGCGACCGGTAAAAACAGAGCGCGCGTAACCCGAGTCGCGAGAAGACCCAGACCTCTTTGAAATTGGACTGGGCGTTCCCGCACATCAATAAAGCGGCCGTGTGGTGTGACGGCCAGAAGATGTTCCGAACTCTGAAGGATCGTTTCCGCGGTTTTAAAGTACTCCATGACCCCGCGCCGGCTTTGCCTCTCGACTCCGAAGAATCCAATTTTGCTGAGTATTTTGTACCGGCGCAACGCTACGGCATCGATAGGAGCAAAAAGCGTGTAATTTGGAAAGAACGCCGCGTTCAAAATGAGGCCAACGAGCGGATCCCACCAGCCTGCGTGATTCGCGTACAAGACGATCGGCATCCGAGTGGCGGGTGGCAGCGATGATGAGCGCGAAATGCTAAGAGAATTAAAATGTTTCCCAATATATCGCCGGGAGTACGACGTGAACCAGCGAATGAGCGGGCGCCACACACAAGGAAGAGCCCGACTCGCCGGCTCAGAAAGGTGGTCGCGCGAACCGGATACGGCGGCGGCGGAAGTTGCTTGATGCGACACCGCGCTCATCGTGTCTTCTCCGCAAATTTTTTCATGGAATGGTTTGGCTGCCCGCTCTCCTGGGGCACAAACCCGTCCCGATCCAACGCGTCGGCGGCAATCCAACCGCTCATCAACGCCATCGGCATCCCTGGTCCTGGATGCGCTGAGCCGCCGGCGAAATAAAGGCCTTGCAGATCTGGGCTCCGATTGCTCGGCTTAAAGGCGCCCAGCCAACGTCCGTGACTGGCCAAACCATAAATCGCTCCGTTCAGAACCCGATAACGATTGTGGATATCGAGCGGCGTCAGGACGCGCTCGAAGACGATGCGACTTTCGATATCTTCCATCCCGGCCGTTTGTTTGAGTTTTGAAAGAATGATTTTCCGATAGCCTGGCAACATTTTCTCCCAATCGTGGTGCGGCCTCAGATAAGGGGTATGAGTCAGTACATAGAGGGCCTCGCCGCCGCACGGGGCCGTGGATGGATCGGTAGTTGCCGTTGCAGCGAAATAGCAGGTGGGGTCGGCCGCGGGCTCACCTTTTCGATAAATCGACTCAAACTCCTGGTGAGGATCCCGGCTGAAGGCGAAGTTGTGATGGGCCAGGTGATCGTAACGTTTGTTTAAACCGAGATATAAAACGACGCCGGAGCAGGCTGGTTCATATTTTCGGCGCTTTTCGAAGGCCGATGCGATCTCTGCTCCTATCAAATCGCGATGCGTGCGTACGGAGTCGGAATTTGAGACGATAGCGTCAAGCCGGATCTCCTCGCCAACCGAGGTTCGTAGACCGACAACCCGGCCGTTCGCATGCAGGATACGTTCAATGGAAGTATCTGTACGAATTTCCACACCCAGCTCCGATGCGAGCTGACCGAGGGCGGCGGGTACCGCATAGGTGCCGCCTTTCGGATACCATATTCCTTCGCTTGTTTGCATGTGGGCAATTGCACAAAGGACGGCAGGCGAGTTGTCCGGCGATGAGCCGACATATTGGGTAAAGTGGTCGATCATCTGAGCGACACGCGGTTCCGGGATATAAGATCGAACGGCGGCCGCCGCACTACTGCCCATTCTCATGCTGAGGAGGTCCCGAAGCAGCGAAGGCCGGAGAATGCTGCGCCAATCGACCATATCGAAGAGGCTGCCAATCGGTCTGTCAAAAAAGAAATTCTGCGAAATGCGGTGAAGCCGGTTCGAAAACTTGATGAAGTCGGTATAGCGCTTCCCCAAGCCACCCGCAGGAGAATGGCGATCAAGCTTTGCAGCCATTTGTTCGGGGTCCTGAAGAAGATCCAGGGTAGACCCGTCGCCAAAGAAGCAGCGCCACTGTGGATCGAGGCGGACGAGATCGAGATAATCTTCCATTCGCCGACCCGCCTCGCCGAAGCAGCGTCGCAAGATGGACGGCATGGTAAGAACGGTCGGCCCCATGTCGAAGCGAAAGCCGTCGCCCTCCAGACAAGCTGCCTTGCCGCCGAGCCAACTGTTGCGTTCGAATAAGATGACAGAGTAACCGCGCGCTGCCAACGTGCAGGCCGCCGCGAGTCCGCCAAGACCGGCGCCAATAATTCCGATTCGGTGCTGAGGCAATTTTTTCATGGATTACTGCAAATCGGCTTCTTTGCGAAAAGCCGACGTGCGAGAAGTGTGAGCGCGAGCCAGCGGCGGTGCGCGCCGCGCGCGTAGACGAGCTTTAAGTAAGCAAAAAGGAGCTCTGAATCTTCTTCCGTGACCACGGTGAGATGTGGCCGAAAACGGCCACGGCGAGTTGTTACGACTTTCGGAACCGTCAAATCGAGCAGTCCTTCGCGGCCCCTGGTGGTGCCGAAACCGCTACGCCTGCGTCCACCAATTGGAATCCGTGGATCACCTGCCGGGACAATGAGATCGTTGATCGTAATGAATCCGACCCGAAGCCGTGCCGATATTGCGCGCGCTATCGATTCATTCGCGCTGAAGATAGAAGCGCCAAGAGCGTATGGGCAATCATTGATTCTCCGGATTGCTTCCTCATCATCTTTCACTCGAAGCATGGCAATCACGGGCGCAAAGATATCGTCGTGGAAGAGTCGGCAATGTGATGGAACCCCCGTGAGAATCAGAGGACCAAGGATGGCGCCATCAGGCCCAATTGCACCGCCAAGAAAGCGAGCGCCTCGGTCAAGAGCATCCTTCAAAGCCGGCCGGACCCGATTCGCAGCAGTAGCCGTCAACCTCCAGCGCGGTTGCGTTCTGAAATGTTCGTAGAGCAGATTTTCTAATTCGTCCGCACGCGACTCAGCGACCAAGAGCCGGTGCGGGGCGATGCAGGTTTCACCTGAGTGAAGACTCAAGCTGAAATGGAGCGATTTCTTGACCAGATCAAGGTCTCCATCCTCCCGGACGAGCAGCGCATCGCAACCAGATAACTCCATCGTCGCTGGAACAAGTTGCGGCGCAAGATCAGCGAGAATTTGTGCGCCGACGGTCGCTGAACCCGTGAAGAGCACCCGATCGACACCGGCACCGACGGCTGCAGCCGCGATCTCAACTGATTCCGGCAACAGTGTCACGAGCCCGTCGTGCAGCCCGGCGGCACCAAGAAGTTGCAGCAACGCTCGAGCCGAATGCGTCCCACCGGGACCCGGCTTAAACAGCACCGCGTTTCCGCTTACGACGGCTTGCAAAATCTGGATGCCAGGCAACGAGAGGGAGTAATTCACGGGACCGATGATGAGAACAACGCCGTACGGATCTCGATGAACTTCTGCAGCGATACCGTGAAGCCAAAGTGGTAAACCGGTCCTGCCGAGTCGGCGCGGAGCAAGAAGCAACGGAGCCTCCCGTTCAAGAAATTTGCACGCCGCGATCAGTGGAAAAATCTCGGAGGTCAGAATTTCGCTCTGTGACCGTTTCTGAATCCCGGACATCATTTCGCATAGGGATCGCGCTCGATCGGCGAGGAGCTCGCGAAATCTGCGAATAAAACTGAGCCGTCTTGGGATACCAACGATCGACCATCGAGCTTGGGCGGCGCGGGCCGGAATGAGAAGTTGGCTGACCAGGGTGGCAAGAACCGTTCGGCTGTCTTCGCCTCGAGCATCGTAACCTGCGCCAGCTGGCATCGCGGATGAGATCATTTGAAGCGGTTTAATTCGTTTATGTCGGCAATTGGCGCTGCGGATGCGCACTTGCCGCTGAAGGGTGAGTTGGATTGCGATAACCGCTTTGCGCCTCGAAAACGGGAACCTCGCGACCCAGGTCATGTAGTAGAAGGCGGCTGCTAATTCGCGCGCTTTCGAATATCACCGGTAAGCCACTGCCAGGATGCGTGCCGCCGCCGACGAGATAAACTCCATCAACATCTTCGAACCGATTGTGCGGTCGCATGTACAGCATCTGGTCGAGGCTGTGCGCGAGATTGAATGTAGCCCCTTTGTGGATCTCGTATTGCTGATCCCAATCGGCCGGCGTGATGACGCGCTCGTAGCGGATCCGGCGCTCGACATCGACAAAACCAGCTTTCGCTATCTGTCGAAGTATTCGATCCCGGAAACCATCGCGTTCCTTACTCCAGTCCACGTTCGGATTCTGATGCGGGACAGGGACGAGAATGTAAAGAGTGCTGCAGCCTTTGGGCGCAAGCGTCGAATCGGTGATGCCGGCGTTTTGGACATAGAACGAAGGATCATCACTCAAAACTTGTCGGGTTTCGACTTCTTCTATGTTCTTCGCGTAGTCTTCGGAAATGTAGATCGTGTGATGCGGCAAATCGAAAGCGCCGTCGATGCCGAGATAGAGCATGAAGGTCGAACACGAGAATTTCTTTTTCGCGATCTTCTGGTCACTCCATCGGCGCCGGCGATGGTTGGGAACCAGCCGCTCCATGGAACGCGCAAAGTCGCCATTGATAACGATCGCATCCGCGAAATAAGCACCTGATCGAGTTTGCAGGCCAACGGCGCGATTTTTCTCGAAAAGCATCCGCTCGACCGGTTCATCAGTCAGGATCTCTACGCCGAGCCGCTTTGCCAACCGAGCCATCGCCTCTGTCAGAGCCCCGCAGCCTCCGACGGGATGCCACACGCCTTCTTCGTATTCCAGGAAAGATAAGATGCTGAAAAGGCTAGGACAACTAAAAGGAGACATCCCCAAATATTTCGATTGAAAGCAGAACGCGAGTCGCACCCTCTCATCTTTAAAAAATCGCTTGAGGTAAGTGTTCAACGACTGGTGCGGACGAAGCAGAGGAAGCATCTTCATGAGCTGCATCGAAAGCATGTCGCGCCAGCTTTGGAACGGGCTGGCGAGGAAAGGCTTCATCCGCTCGAATTTGAGCCGATTCTCTTCGATAAACCGTCGGAATTCGGGAGCGTCGTCAGGCGCCAGCTTCGCGATCGATTCCTCCATCTTGGCGACGTTCGAAGTGCAATCAAGCTGTCCGCCCTTGCCGAAAAGAATTCGGTATTGAGGATCGAGCCGGACCAGATCAACCTCTTGCCGCAGGTCGGCGCCTGCGGCTTTGAAGATCTCTTCAAGCGCCGTCGGATAGAGGAAAAATGTGGGTCCTAGATCGAACTTGAATCCATTTGATTGAATCGTGGAAGTGCGTCCACCGACTGAACGGAGGCGCTCAATGATTTTGACCTGCAGGCCCGCAGCAGCAAGTAGAATCGCCGCTGATAAGCCGCCAGGACCCGCTCCGACAATTAGGACTTTTTCTCTCATGGAACGTCCGCCGTCCCTTTTTCAGCGGGAAGGCGGCTAACAGGCATGTTCTAAAAGTGTCGTGAAACCTTCAGGCGACTCGACAACCGTGGAGTATGGGGAAGAATTTTCATTTTTATTTGTCTCATAATTGTCCATGTTCTTCGTACTTTGTCAATATATTGTCTATTCTTTTTCGATTCCCGATTGTTTCTCGCCAAGTCCTCTGCTCTCCCTCTAAAGTCTCCTCCTGAATCTTCTCTTGCGCTCACCAGTGAAAGCGCGGTTAAAAAGAAAACCTTGCGATATGTCTATATTTTGTTTAATAAAATCCCAGTTCGATGCTTGGGATTCAACATTCTATTAAGATCGCTTCGAGACGCAGTGGACTCAGTCAGCACGTGATCAGAGTCTGGGAAAAGCGTTATGGGGCAGTCGTCCCATTGCGAACGAAGACCAACCGGCGGCTCTATGGTGAGGCGGAGATCGAGCGGCTCCGATTGCTCGGGTTGGCAACGAAAGCCGGGCACACGATCAAGAATGTGGTGAAACTCACGACCGCAGATCTGAAGACGCTGGTGGAAAGCGAGCTGGCTACGGCTGGGAATCACACAAGCGAACCCGGAGGCCAAGGCGTGGACGCGAGACTTGCACGGGATTTTTTAAATCAGTCGCTGGCTGCGATCAAACTGCTCGACGGGGCAGGTCTTGAGAAGACGCTGAACCGAGCGGCAGTCGCGCTTGGGAGATCTGCTTTACTTCAGCATACCCTGGCGCCTCTCATCGAGGAAATCGGCTGTTCGTGGCGCAGAGGCGAATTACGAGCCGTGCACGAACATTTAGCTACGGCGGTCATTCGAACGTTCTTGGGAAATTTCTCACATGGGTATGCCCTTGGTGAAAATGCCCCTCGGATTGTCATCACCACACCCGCAGGCCAGCTGCATGAATTGGGCGCGCTGCTGGTGGCGGCCACAGCAGACAACCATGGTTGGCGCGTCAGCTATCTCGGCCCATCGCTGCCATCGGAGGAAATCGTCGGAGCGGCGCTACTCAGCAGAGCACGAGCGGTTGCGCTGAGTATCGTCTATCCGGAAGACGATAGCTCGCTCGAGCCGGAACTAAGACAACTGCGGCTTCTGTTGCCGTCCGAGATTGCCCTGATTACCGGAGGACGCGCGGCGCATTCCTATGCTTCAGTACTGAACGAAATACAAGCCATGCAAACTCAAGATCTCTCCACTTTCTGCGAGATACTCGACAGGCTGGCGCGCAAGCGCAGGCAGAAAGTTCCATGACACAAATCAGTCCGGCGGTTATTTCGCTCCCGGATTGCCCCAGCAAAATAAATCGTTGAACAAATCAGTATAACTCGCCTCGAATATGAAAGAGCACTTGTTTAGCTCGGAGCTTTGGCTTGCACGGTCCCCAACGGAGATTTTTCCTTTTTTCGCGGACGCAAAGAATCTGGGAACCATTACGCCGCCGTGGCTCCATTTCGAGTTTCTCACGCCGGGCCAGATTGAGATGGGGGTTGGGACACTCATTGACTACCGGATCAGACTCCACGGTATCCCCTTGCGATGGAGAACAAAGATCACGGCCTGGGAGCCTCCTTTTCGCTTTGTAGATGAACAGATCAAAGGTCCATATCGGCGCTGGATTCATGAACACCGTTTTGAGAAGAGCGGTGAAGGCACTCTCTGCTACGATCGAGTCCGATATGCCATTCTTGGCGGTCCGATTGTCCGACAACTCTTCGTGGAACGCGATGTGAAACAGATTTTTGCGTTTCGTGCGACCAAGCTCACCGAACTTTTTGGACGCGTAGCGTCCTCGCCCGAATGCCGCTGAGGTTAAGGCGAGTTTGACAACGTTCGGCGCTCTGCGCTCTGCGGTTCGGCGTCCGGCGGTTCGGCGTTCGGCGGCGAGCACGGGCTACAGGAAAAAGGAGGAGGTCGCAGATGGCCGCTCTCTCGTTCGGGCGCTCCACCGAGAGCTTGCCCTGCCGGCGATCGGCTCATATGCTTTCTTGAATGTAAAAGAATGCAGGAAGCGGAGAGACGCGGGAACCAATCCGAAATGCGGAAGCACTTCCGCGCGGCAGCAATGCAATCATTGTGAAAAAAGACCTTCAAGAAGTCATCGCAGTAAGAACCTGGAAGGAGTACATCGAAGAGTCCGTATTGATCATCTTCAGTGTCGTCCTTGCGCTCTTTCTGACAGAGCTATTTCAAAAGTTTCACGAAAATAACTTAATACGCGAAGCGGTGCATGAGTTGCGGGAGGAACTCATCAGCAATAGAAAGTCAGAAGAAATACAGCTCCGCTACCATCTGCAGGTTTTAAAGAATATTGATTCAGCCTTAGCAGATCCGGCGGTTGCACAGCAATTTATTAATAACGGCGCGCTCAATTTAAAAGTCATCGCCCCGGAAGGCGTCTTATGCCGTGATTTGAATGACGTGGCTTGGCAAGTCGCCAAACAACGCGATGTTTTTGCAAAGCTTGATTTGAGCACTTATAGCCTTTTGACGACCATCTATGATAACCAGCAGCGTATTATGAAATCTGAAAGCGAAATCGCAAAAGTCCTGGAGTCATGGGAATCACGTAAGCCCGAAAATCTTAGGACAACCTTGATTCTTCTGAAAGAAAATTATCTTGGATGGGCGGTTGATAGGGCGCCTGGATTGCTAACAAAGTATCAGGAAGCGATTGATAAATTGAGGAACTATTAATTCCGGGCAACCTCTTGGAAGGATTTCGCCGGTCACGACCGAGCCGCGTACTGCGAATTCACTACTCCCACCTTCTTGAATGGCGCGGAATGGCTGGCTGCGTATTCTGTCTGCATGCCCAATGTTCCGCTGAACTCGATCGTCAGTGCGAGTGAACTCGTGGTGCGCTACGGCGTCCAGACAGTGCTCGACAAGGCAACGTTCACGATGAGCGAAGGGGAACGGGTCGGACTCGTCGGGCGCAACGGTTCCGGAAAGTCGACTTTCCTCCAGATCGCTACTGGAATTCTCCAACCGGATGCCGGCGAATTCGTCCGGCGCCGTGATCTTGTGACGGGCTACATGCCGCAATCGTTGACGTTGCAGGAAAGCGCCACTGTTTTCGCCAATATCCGCGCCGGCGCGCAGCAGGTTCTCGATCTAATCGACGAATACGAGAGCCTTTTGACGGAGAGCCACAGAAGTGCGGCGCTGCTTGACCAGATTAACCACTTCGATGGCTGGCAAATTGAGCATCGAATTAAGAGCCTGATCAGCAATCTACACGCTCCGGATCCGGAGCGAATGGTCGGAGAACTGTCGGGTGGAGAAAAACGACGGGTCGCTCTTTGTCGCGCGTTACTGGCTCGTCCGGATCTACTGATCCTCGATGAGCCGACAAATCACCTTGATACCGACTCGATCGAATGGCTTGAAGACTTTCTTGCACGCTACTCGGGCACTTGTCTGTTTGTGACCCACGACCGGTACTTTCTTGATCGCGTTGCGACCAGCGTTGTCGAACTTTCGCGAGGTAAGTTCTATCGGTACCAGGGAAACTACACGGACTTCCTTCTCGCCAGGGCGTCTCGGCAGGTCGTTGAGGAACTGCAGGAGAGCCAACGCCAGAAATTTCTCAAACGCGAACTGCAATGGGTGCGGCGAAGTCCTGGCGCGCGGCGCACCAAATCCATTAACCGCGTCGAGCAATATTTTGAGTTGGCCGCGCGGGCTGCGCCGGAACCGGAGCTTGACGTCGAACTGATTGTTCCACCTGCACCAAAGCTGGGGAATCGGGTGATCGAATTGCGCGGAGTTGGTATGGAACTGGGTGGGCGCAAGCTGTTTGATAATCTGAGCCTCGATCTCCGACCGGGCGAACGGTTGGGTATAGTTGGTCGCAACGGACTCGGAAAATCCACGCTGTTAAAGCTGATGCTAGGGCAATTGCAGCCTTCGAGCGGCGAGATCGAGATTGGCCCACGAACGGAGATCAATTACGTCGATCAAAGTCGAGCGCTTCTGGACGATCAGAAAACGGTTTGGGAAGAAGTGGGTGAGGGAAGCGAATCTGTGCGGCTTGGCGACGAGAGCATCACGTTGCGAAGCTATCTGCGGCGCTTCCTTTTCACGGAGGATCGGATCAACTCGAGAATCGAGCTTCTAAGCGGCGGGGAACGCAGCCGGGTGCTCCTGGCCAAGATACTCAAACGTGGAGGCAACGTACTCATCCTGGACGAGCCGACCAACGACCTCGATTTAGGCACGCTCCGTTTGCTGGAGGAAGCCCTCGTCGCGTTTGAGGGGAGTGTCGTGGTGGTGAGCCACGACCGTTATTTCCTGAACCGGGTCTGCACCTCCATTCTAGCTTTCGAAGGAGAGAGCGTCGTGAGGTATTCCGCGGGAGATTACGATTACTATCTTGAGAAGCGGGCCGAACGAATCGCATCAAGCGCGGCAACGCTGAAAACAGCTTCATCCGCGCCGCACGCCGAGCGTCTCGTCACTGGGCAGAGACCTCGCAAACTGAAATGGCGTGAAGCACAGGAACTAGAAACGATTGAAGCCAGGATCCTGGCTGCGGAGGAAGATGTGGTCCGAACCGAATCGCAGTTTGCCGACCCGGATTTTTACACCAAACACGCTCAGGATTGGCAGGCATTTGAGGCGCAACTCCAAACTGCCCGCAAAACTGTTACCCAGCTTTACAGCCGCTGGGAAGAGCTCGAGCGAATCCGAGGCGATGTATCGACATAAGCGTGCGAAGATAGGGAGTGTTTGGGATTTTCTTCGACCCGAAGGGCCGGAGGACTCACTCTCCTGTTGATCTTACTCTCGATATTGTGCGCTGCGGCTATCTGACGCCGGCCTGGAGAAGGAGAATCCGATGGATCTCCGCAACGGCCTTGGGGCTTTTCATCGCCCCATGATCCGTCGGTACGATGACTTCGGATTGGGCTGAGTCGAGATGCGAACTCCAATAGGGGACCACTCCGTCGGAACTGTTCGGAGTATCGCCTTTCCCGCGGTCGCCAATGATGGAGTTGTGCGGCGCAACGATCGGGAGTTTATCCATTGCTTTAAAGAGCGGATTTGCTGGTGAAAGGCCGCTAATGCTAGTCGGGATTTTTAGCTTTCCCGGGTCTTCATTCAGTGCGACCGCGGCCAGGACAGACTTCGGAATAGCCGAGACAACCTTAAGAGGCAATCGAATCAAACGCATACCGAGTGCGCCGATGCCGCCGCTCGCGAGACTACTGCCGCGATGCGGTGTGGAAACAAAAATGATGCGCTTCACAGCCGGATTCGCAGAGAAAATGAGCGACTTTTTGACGAGCGAGTCTTCCGGCACCTCCGCGTATAGCCGGTCTGCTTTCGCTTTGAACTGCTCGTTCCAGATCGCTCTCCCGGCATTGATCGCCTGCATCCGCGCCAAGATACCGCCCATGCTGTGACCAATCAGGATGACCTGTTTGAATCCATCGAGCTTTTGCGCGTACTGAAGATCATCGCGGAGCAGATAGGCCGAATAGGCAATCGGGTTGCCCGTCGAATAGGAAAATACCCAGAACTGATAATGCCGGCGAATTTCCGGGTCTGCAGCCAGCGAGTTAACGACATTACGCCAAACATACGCGGAAGAGAGTAGACCGTGGACAAAGATGACCGGAATTCTGGTCGGATCGTAGGGCCGCATCATTAAAAGGCCGGAACCGCCTCGCATCCGTTCACCCCGGACCATATTCAGGAAGCCGACCCAGTTCTCATTAATTCGTCCGTACGAAGCGAGGGGCGCTGAAAAATCAGCTGCCAAAGTGTAACGGTTCCCTTCCAATTTCACGTCACTCACCTTGTTCGGATCAAGAAAACGTAGCCGGGCAGCGGTGGCGCGACTCGATTGAGGGAAGTCGACCACCGCGGTCACCGGGTCGCGGTATCCTTTGAGGGGTTCAAGCCGCACCGGTGGTACGCTTTGTTGGATCCCCACCACCGTTCCGCCGACCCCCGGTCGGGTCACGATTTCCTCGAGCCCTTTTTTGTCGATGCTGGCCGCCTTAATAATCTGTCGGAAAGTAGCGGGTTGGTATTCTCCCGGTTTGCCGGACTCGACGAGCAATTGCGCGGTTTCGCCGGTACCCGTGTCACGCAGCTCCAATATACCGGAGTTTTTCTTTTCGCTGACCAGGGTCGGCACATCCGCCGCGAGATCGGCGACCGCCCGATTGTACAGCGTGACCGCTTGACTCGAATTGGGAACGGGAGCAGCGCGCTTCTTCCTCAGCTCGCCGGCGGTCGTCTTGGCCACGGCAAGGTATTCCGCGGCTTGGCCCTCCGTATTCAACGTTAGCTTTTCTGCCTTGGCGAGCCGGTGCTCGGCCTGGATGAGGAGCGGTTCGGCAACTTGTTTTTCATGGGTCGCGCAGCCGGCGCCGAGGATGACGATTGTCAGCGCGACCGCGGTTTTGAATGGGTCAAGGCCGAAACTGCAGCGGGGCGGAGAGATGTTCATAAGGACAGAGGGGAGTCCGAATCAATCGGTAAGGATGTTGAACCCTCGCGCGCTCCGGGTGCTGGCGTTGACGGGTGCGTCGGTGAGGACAAGCGTTGCGCCCGGAGTGATGACGGCGCGGACGTCGGCGAGAAAATCGGGTGCTATCGCGATGCGACGGTCGAGATCCCTAAGATTTGGCGCGCGCCCGCGACTGCTTGCAATGGAGATCCAATCGCGCCGGCCGGTCGCATCCACCGTCGCGAGCGCGGAATAAACGTACGAGCCAGACAACCGCTGAAGGCCACCGACCGGCGCGCGCCCGATCTCGACGCCGTTGCGATAGATGTAGACCGCGCGATCCGCGCCGCTCACGATGATCGACACCGGTCCCTTCGGCGCCTTGCCCGGCGCCCAGTGGACACTGCTCGCCCCCGTCGCGCCACTCGTTCCCGAAAAGAGCAGGCCCGGTTGCGTTGAATCCGATTGCACGGAACGGTTATCGGCAATGATCACCGTCGTGCCGAGAGTCGTCACCGTGAAAAGTTTCTCCGCGAAGTCTACCGGGAGCCGCACGCATCCAGCGGAAGCCGGGTACCCCGGCAAGTGACCAGCGTGTAGCGCGATGCCGGTCCAAGTCAGCCGCTGCATGTGCGGCATCTTTGCCCCTTTGTAGATGCTCGACTCGTGATCAACTTTCTTCTGCAGCACCGTAAAAACTCCTGTCGGCGTGCTTTTGCCCGGCTTGCCAGTGCTCACCGTCGAGCGTCCGATGCGCACCCCGTTGCGATAGACGTAGAGCAGTTGGTCCGGCAAACTGACAAACACGATCACCGGGCCGGCCGGCGAAACCTCCGGATGCCAAACATAATCGCCGGCCTTGAGTTCCGGCGCAAAGGCGTTAACTGGACGGCCTTTAGTGTGACCGGGGGCCGCATCAGCGACTGATACGGAGAGCAGCATCGCGATAGCGACAGCAATGAAATAGGGGCGTTTCATCGGTTGTTCCTTTCTCACGCAGCCGATGCGGAAGTCAAGAAATCAGGACACCGGGGTAGCAGTCCGTGCCGTCCCACTCTCCTACAGCTTTGACAAAATAGGCCGCGCTGCCCATCTTTGGCGTGTTCACAGTGGCATCTCACCCAACCCCCGTCCTGAAATGTATGCAAGCGCTCAACGGAAGCTCCAAAATTCTCATCGCGATCCAAATCGCGGCTCTGGCCCTTGTCCTCGGCGGTTTCGGTCGTTCTTTCGCCGCCGAACCATCGAAAGTTAGCCCGGACGAAGCGCTCCGGCGCCTTATTCAAGGCAACGCCCGGTTCGTCGCGGGCCACTTAACCCATGCCGGACCCGAAGAAATCGCGGAAGCGCGCGGCGCTGTCAGCAAAGGCCAGAGCCCCTTCGCCGTCATCGTCGGGTGCTCGGATTCCCGCGTCGGGCCCGAGATCGTATTCGACCAAGGACTGGGCGATCTTTTCGTCGTCCGGACCGCGGGAGAAGTGGTGGACGCTGCGGCCCTCGGCAGTATTGAATACGCTGTCGAGCATCTGGGGAGCACATTAATCCTGGTCCTTGGCCATGAACGTTGCGGCGCCGTCGCCGCTGCGGTGGCCGGCGCGAAAGAACCAGGTCACATCGGGGCCGTGTTGGACGCCATCCAGCCCGCCGTGAAGCAAACGAAAGGTCAGCCGGGCGATCCGGTTGAAAACGCCGTCCGCGCCCAAGCGCTCGATGTTGCCAAGCAATTGGAGGCGGCCAAGCCAATCCTCGCCGAACGAGCGGAGTCCGGGAAGCTCAAGATCGTTGCGGCGCGCTACGATCTGGGTACCGGCAAAATCGAACTGCTGAACCGCTAACCAAAGTTCCTCGCCCCGAAATAATCTGAAACGCCACAAAGGTAGCTCGGTCCAAGCTTGTGATCGCCCTGTAACTGGGGGATAGAATGGAATGCCCTCCGAAAACCACTATTACAGCAAGATTATTCTCACTGACAATATGCCCGTCGACGACTCCCTCTCCGGTCGAGAAATCCAGCTCATCGTTGGGAGCCCAACAAACATGGCAGAATCCGCCCTGGTAGAATTTGCCTCGGAGTTCACGAGACATACACGGATGAATCAGGGGTGGCGTACAGTCCAAGTCATCGTCGAACCGATGGAACCCCAAGAGTTGCCACCGCTCGGAGCGCCGACGCATACCGAGGGCGACGTGAACACTTGGGTCGTCGAATAAGAACAAGGTGTTGAATTTGCGCGTCACGCATTTTCTTTCTGACGATGCCAATGAGCGCGCAAATCGTGGTCGACTCGAACGAATGATTTAAGGGGGTGACGTCGCAGGGGAGTGCGACGCGGCAAACCCCGGCTCAGGCGGAGTGTTTCGCCCTACCGCGCCGGGGCATGCGGACGGTGATCTTCTGTGGGATCATGCGATTTGGCGAGCGCGCCGAAACGCGTGAACCAAGACAATAGTCGCTGCAATCTTAACTACTGGCCCGGGTCCGCGGAGGGTATCTTACCACGCCAAAGCGCGCTACTCGCCAGATCGGGGGCGGTGTGTTTGTGGGTTCATGCGATTTGGCGAGGCCGCCCGGCAAGCCCCGGCTCAGGCGGAGCTTCGCCCTACCGCGCCGGGC
>Ga0302324_100010459_pt1 | contig 19208 bp, 14 predicted proteins | sample Palsa_T0_1_FD_201949 | JGI IMG/M metagenome (GOLD analysis project Ga0302324, IMG submission 201949) | Peat permafrost microbial communities from Stordalen Mire near Abisko, Sweden - Palsa_T0_1 | ecosystem: Environmental > Terrestrial > Soil > Palsa > Peat permafrost | place: Sweden: Abisko...
CGGCGATATCGATTTCATGGGAAGGGTTTTGCCCCGGTGTGAGCTGAATCACGCGGAAATAGCGCCCCGACACCACCGGCGAATCAACCAGGGTGCTCAGCGAAACGGGCGCGAAGCTGATCGTGTCGCCAATCTGCTTGGCTCCGGGTAGCGCGGTTCCAAATTTCCATCCGGCAGGGATCTTCAGGCTTGGCACGTACGTGAGATCCTTGGAGGCGTAACCCTGGGGATAGAGCACCAGCTGATTCCAGCTCAAATCGTTGAGGACGGCTGTCGAGGAGGCGCCGGACGAATAACCGGACCCGGCCCCTGAAATCAGAAAATCAAAGCTTACGTCGAGCGAGGTGACGCCCGGCGGAATCTCCAGATGAAATTCAAACATATCCAGCAAGTCGCGCCGCCAGGGAATAGCCTTCCGGCCCGCCATAAATTTCAGCCCGGCCATTCCGTTGATCGGGCCATCCGGCATGTGCTCGCCGGGAATCCATTGCGGGTAATAGAGCACGAGCGGTCCGGGCTGCACCGGTATCGTGAGATGGGTATGCAGAATTCTCTGCGGAGCGAGCGTTTCGTCAACCTCGACGCGAATGACGCCCGGCCGAGTCGCTGCTCGGGGAGCCGAGCAAGGAACGAGAGCAAGCGCTGCGAACACCAAACTCCGCATGGCGCGTTTGCCGAGAGATGCAGTCATCCTTTTCTCCTTGGCATGTTGGTTCCAGGAACTCAGATTCTTTAAGAGAATCCTGTACCCTTTGTTTTGAATGAGTTAGCTGGATTTTGGATGCATCCGCGGACCCTATCCTATTTCATCGAGCCCGAAACGCAAAGCGCCCCCTGCATAATTTTGGCCAGACGGCACGCGTGTTGCCTGCTTGCACAACCTGTTTTGGCGAGTGGTACTACCCGCCCCCCTCTGATGTAGTAGCTTTTGAATGATGCCTACCGAGGACAAGAGTCGAGCTGCGGAAGCCCAGATCGAGGCTCGTACCAGCCTCGTATTGGCGGAACTCCTCCAAATGAATGCGCGGCTTACCGCGCTATTGAACGCCTCGAAGTTGAATTGCATCGTCGCCACAAACCCGGACGGCGTGATTACGCTATTTAGTGACGGTGCGGAACGGATGCTCGGTTATACCGCCGCCGAAATGGTCGGTAAACAGACTCCGGGAGTATTTCACGTGGCAGCCGAAATTGAAGCCCGCGGACGGATCTTAAGCGGACAGTTCGGGAGGACGATTCAAGGCTACGGCGTCTTTGTCGAGCTTGCGCGCCGCGGCGAGAGCGAAGAGCGGGAGTGGACGTACGTTCGCAAGGACGGTAGCCAGCTGATCGCCAGTGTCTCCATTAATGCGGTTCTCGACTCCGAGGGAAAAATAACGGGCTACATCGGCATCGGGCACGACATCACCAAACGCAAAGAGTCCGAGTCCAAACTTCACTCTTTGACCGAACGCCTGTCGCTGGCAACCGCCGTCGCGGCGGTGGGCGTCTGGGAGTGGGATGTGGCCAATAGTTCGATGACCTGGGACGACACGATGGTTGAGATTTACGGCTTCTCGCTGAAGAAGGAATCGCCTTACGAGCAGTGGCAAGCGGCCGTTCACCCCGAGGACTTGCCGCTAGCCGAAGGCGCCCTGAAAAAAACTTTGGGAGAAAAAGCGCGGGCAACCGTGGATTTCCGAATTATCCGTCCCGATGGCACCGTGAGACATCTTTCAGCCGCGGAAGGCCCCGTCCTTGACGAAGCGGGCAACGTCACCAAGATCATCGGCGTCAACATTGACGTCACGAACCGAAGGAAAGTGGAAACAGATTTGCAGCGCGCCAAGGACGACGCCGAAGCCGCGAACCGGGCCAAGAGCGAATTCCTCGCGAACATGAGTCATGAGATTCGCACGCCTATGAACGGAATCATGGGCATGACGGAACTTGTTCTCGATACCGAATTGGATTCCGAACAGCGCGAATATTTGAATTTGGCAAAGATGTCCGCCGATTCGCTCCTCTCGCTGATCAACGACATCCTGGATTACTCGAAAATCGAGGCCGGAAAGCTGGAGATCGACTCGATTGAATTCAATCTGGGGGATTGCCTGGGCGACACCATGAAGACGCTCAGCCTTCGCGCGCACCAGAAAGGCCTGGAGCTCGCTTTCGAGATCGAGCCGAATGTCCCGGACGCGCTGATGGGAGATCCCGGGCGCCTGAGGCAGATCATCCTGAACCTGGTGGGCAACGCCATCAAGTTCACTGAGGTTGGCGAGGTGGTTCTATCCGTGCAGTCAATGACCCACGTCGGCGACGAACTTCAACTGCGCTTTACGGTTACCGATACTGGAATCGGTATCTCGGCGGACAATCAGGCAGCCATCTTCGAAGCATTTAAACAAGCCGACGGAACCATGACCCGCAAGTACGGCGGCACGGGGCTGGGCCTTACGATTTCGTCCCGGCTGGTGGAACTGATGGGCGGCCGAATCTGGGTTGAGAGCGAACTGGGCGAGGGAAGCCGCTTTCATTTCACGGCGAACTTCAACGTACAGAAGTTGGCGGCAAGAACAATCGTGCCGCGCGACCCGACGACACTGCGGGACATGCGGGTGCTGGTCGTGGATGACAACGCGACGAATCGCCAGATTCTGGTGAAGATGCTGGAAGGCTGGCACATGATTTCCACCGTGGCGGAAAGCGGGGCCAAGGCCATGGTCACCTTGACCGAGGCCAAAGGCATCGGCAGGACTTTTCCCCTGATTCTGCTCGACGCGCAGATGCCCGAAATGGATGGATTTGCCCTGGCCGAGTACATCAAGCGCCACCCGAGCTACCGGGCTGCAACGATTATGATGCTGAGTTCCGCGGGACAACGGGGTGACGCCATGCGATGCCGCGAACTGGGCGTCGCCGCTTATCTCACGAAACCGGTTCGGCAGTCCGAGCTGATGGATGCGATATTGACGGCGCTGGGAACGCGCGCGCAGACCGAAGCCAAACCGGCGCTCGTCACGCGCCATTCCCTGCGGGAGAGCCAGAACCGTCTGCGCGTGCTTCTCGCGGAAGACAACGCCGTCAACCAACTCGTCGCCCTGAGATTACTCGAAAGGTTTGGACACACTGTGACGGTGGCTGCGAATGGCAAAAAGGCGCTCGAGGCCTGGGAGAAGGGCGGATTCGACGCCATATTGATGGACGTCCAGATGCCCGAGATGAACGGCTGGGAAGCAACTCGAGCGATTCGCGAGAAGGAGAGATCAACCGGAGGGCGCATTCCCATCATCGCGATGACCGCACACGCGATGAAAGGCGACGACGAGCGGTGCTTCGCCGCTGGGATGGACGATTACCTTACCAAACCGATTCGCACCGAAGAGTTGATGACCGTGCTCGAGAAGGTGGGAGCTCGCAAAGCCGCTCGCGAAGCTCGGCCGAGGGCGGCTGTCAGGCGGGATGCAGGCGCTGTTGACTTCGCCGCTGCGATCGAGCGGCTCGGTGGAGACCGCGGTCTCTACGACGAACTGGTCGGCCTATTCAAGAACGAGTGTCCGGGCATGGCAGCCGAGATGCGCCGCGCCATTGACGAGCGCGACGTGAGAACTCTCGCGCGCAGTGCTCACACGCTCAGGGGATCATCCTCCAATCTGGGCGCCACTGCGGTTGCGGAAGCAGCCATGGAACTGGAGAAGCTGGCCCGGTCCGAAGAACTTGAGGGCGCAGGAGAACAGTTCAAAGTTCTTGAGAATGAAATTGAGCGATTGTTTTCCGAACTGGAATCCCTTCGCGAACGCTGATGGGACTCTGTGCTCGATCCGGATCGCCCCGCAAGATAATGCAGGCGTCCGGTCGCGAATGAAACGCCAAAATGAGTACTGACGTAAAGCCGAAAAAGCGGGTGCTCATCGCGGAGGATGACCCGGTCTCCTGCCATCTCCTGAAGAGCTTCCTCGTAAAATGGGACTACGACGTAGCCGTCGTTACCGACGGGATGGCCGCGCTGAAAATTCTCGAGGCCGACGATACGCCGCGTCTGGCGGTGCTCGACTGGATGATGCCCGGAATGGAAGGCGTCCAGATCTGCCAGCGCATTCGCGAGCGCAAGAATCGGCCGTATGTGTATGTTCTTCTGTTGACGGCGCGCAGCGAGAAGCGGGATCTTCTGCGCGGTCTTGAGCTTGGCGCCGACGATTATCTCACGAAACCTTTCGACTCCGAGGAACTGCGCGCACGCCTTCTAGTCGGCGAACGCATTCTCACCCTGCAGGACGACTTGATTGCGGCGCGGGAGGAGCTTCGCTTCCGTGCAACGCACGACCTGCTGACCGGGATTTCCAATCGTGGCACGGTCATGGACGCGCTGCGCAACGAATTGTCACGCCAGCTCCGCGAGCAGCGGTCGTTCGGCGTCATTCTGGTGGACATAGATCATTTCAAGAACGTCAACGACACGTACGGGCATCTCTGCGGGGACGAAGTACTGCAAGCCGTCTCGCGGCGACTGAAGGAATGCGTCCGCCCCTACGACACCGTTGGTCGCTACGGCGGCGAGGAGTTTCTGATCATTGCGTCAGCTGCAAATACGAAAGGCACGCTCGCTCTGGCCGAAAGAATCCGCAGCGTGTTGGAGTCCAAGCCCGTGGTGACGCACGCAGGTGAGGTGCGCATCACCGCGAGCCTCGGCGCCGCCATAAGCACCGACGCCCGAGGCGGTGATCCACAAACGCTCCTGCGCCTCGCCGATAAAGCTCTCTATCGCGCGAAGGAACTTGGCCGGAACCGCACGGAACTTGCCGGTTCTCCGGAATCAACGAGTTCCGCTCCGAGCACCGCCGAAGATATTCCCCTGAAGTCCGGCCATCGCTGAAGAACCGACCCCTCCACTAATTGTTGGGATTATGTGCGGAATGGCACATCCATCGCGGGATGGGTGGTCCAAGCTGGCACATCGGGATTTTGAATCCGAGAATCTTGGATTCGAGGGAGACGACAATGTTTGGATACGGACTGATCGGAACCATAGTGATTATTTGTGTGATCGTTTGGATCGTACGAAGAGTGTGACATCGGAATCCTATCGGCGACGATGATTCGGACCGCTTCGCAGTTTCAGTTAGCCCCGCGTCATTTTAGACCTTCAACTGCACCGTAGAAAGTTGCCGCTGTGGTTTTGAAAGGAGAATTAAATGAAACCGAGTCGTTTGAAACACCTGTATGTAGAGGAATTGAGGGACCTGTACAGCGCGGAAAAACAACTGGTCAAAGCCCTTCCCAAGATGGCCAAAGCGGCGACCTCCTTGGAATTGCGCGCGGGATTTGCTAAACACTTGGACCAAACGAAGGAGCACGTAATCCGGCTCGAAGAGATTTTCAACATTCTTGGGGAAAGTGCGAAGGGCAAAAAATGCAAAGGCATGGAAGGCCTCATCAAGGAAGGCGGCGCTTTGATCATGCAGGACCTTGCGCCCGAGGAATTGGACGCTGGCCTGATCTCCGCTGCTCAGCACGTCGAGCACTATGAAATAGCAGGCTACGGTTGCGTTAGCACGTACGCGAAGCTACTGGGAGATAACCGGGCGGTGTCGCTCTTGAGACAGACTCTGGTGGATGAAAAAACGACAGACGAGAAGCTCAGTCAATTGGCGGGGAGCATCAACCTCGAAGCGGCCGAGTCCGAGGAATCGGACGGAGGTGGCAGCGGTCCGAGCAAGGAAGTGGTGATGAAGGCTAAAGCGGCTCAAGCGTAGTAAATCGCGTCCAAGCAATCAGTTGATCGGAAGGACAAAACGGGAACTTCGCCTAAGTCCTTTCAACAGGAGAAACATCGAAAATGGCCAAACTAACTGCCGCTGCAAGAAAGAAACTTCCGAAATCAGACTTCGTGAAAAAAGGCGCTAGAAAATACCCCATCCCTGACGCCGCCCACGCACGAGATGCCTTGGCGAGGAGTTCGGGAAAGCCGGAACACGCATCTGTCGTCACGGCAGTTAAGCGAAAATTCCCAAAAATAAAAATCGCGAAGTAAGCAAAATTTGCCCTTCGACTCGCCCATAATTCGGGCTCGCTCAGGCCAAAAATTCGATTTGCAAGAATGGTGGAGGCGGGGGGAGTTGAACCCCCGTCCGAGAAACCTTGCAACCCGAAGACTACATGCTTGTCCCGTTCCGATGGTTTCGCCGCAGGAACTCAGAGCGGGCAAGACGCGCCCACGGCTAGTCCGATGATCTCGCCGCCGAATTACGGACCGAAACTCGACAGCCAGCCTACTGTGTGACGCCTCATCCCAAACGCGTAGGTGACGCCTGGGGAGACGCGCAGCTTACTTTTGGTTAGGCTGCGAGTGCCAACTGTGAGTTGCCAGTTGTGTTGTTCCACGCGATTGCGGGCACGTGGAGCCCGGCATGCCTTCGAGCAGCGGCAGTTTCCGTCGAAACCGTGTCGCCCCCGTTGGAGACACCAGAATACCACTCGGCGCGCGCCGGAAGCAAAAAGACGGTTCTCAAGACGCATGCGTCCGAACGTACGGCACGATCTCCGCTATACTTTCGCCCCTCAGAGATAGAGGTGACGAGTGAACAAGGGCGCGCGGCGGTTCGCAATTCTGCTGGTTTCAATTCCCACGATTACTCTTGCCGCATGGCGACAAGACTCCCACTCTCACTCGCACGGCAGCATGTCAATGGCCGGGCCTGCCTGGTCCGAGTTGATGACGAGCATGGACACGATGCATGCCGGCATGGCCTCGGTCGAACCGTCGGGTGACAGCGACGTTGATTTCGTCAAACTGATGCTGCCGCACCATCAGGCGGCAATCGACATGGCCAAAACGCAACTGTTGTACGGAAAAGACCCGCAGATGCGCCGGCTGGCGCAAGAGATCATCACAGACCAACAGTCGGAAATTGAATTAATGAAGCTTTGGTTGAAGCAACATGGACCCACGCCTCAGAAAATGGACCGGTCACCAGACGCCCCGAACAAGGAGCACTAGGGTGAAAATAATCCGTTCGTTGTCGTTTTTCTTTCTAGTGCCAAGCGCGTTCGCGCAACAAGCGCCATGGGGCCGGGCAGACATTCCCGTCTCCAGCCACGACCGCGTGTATGCGGCGGACCAGACCTCGAACACCGTGTCTGTGATTGATCCTGTAAGCAACAAACTCCTCGGCGTGATCAGGCTTGGCGATCCAGTGCCGGGAGCTCTGAGCCCGCTCTACGTGGGGCAGCTTCTCGTCCATGGTCTCGGCTACTCGCCGGACGGCACGACGCTGGCCGTCGTCTCAGTAGCGTCGAATTCGGTAACGCTGATTGAAACGGCGACGAACAAAGTGAAGAAGACTATTTACGTTGGCAGATCGCCGCACGAGGCATTTTTCACGCCCGACGGACGCGAAATATGGGTCACCGTGCGCGGCGAAGACTATGTCTCGGTCATTGACGCCGCGCAGATGAAGGAGACTCGCCGCATCGAGATGGCCAACGGTCCGGGCATGACCATGTTCGGCCCGGATGGCCGGTATGGGTTCGTCTGTTCCAGCTTCACGCCGGAAATTGCGGTCGTTGATGCGGCGTCCCATCAAATTATTAAGCGCGTGCCTCAGGCAAGTCCGTTTTGTCCCAACATCGCTGTGAGCCCGGAAAACGACGAAGTATGGATCACGCTGAAAGACACGGGCAAAGTGCAGGTATTCAGCGCGAAACCGCCGTTCGATCAGATAGCGCTTCTGGATACGGGACCGATCACGAACCATGTGAACTTCGTAAACAATTCGAATGGGAAATTTGCCTACGTCACGATCGGTGGATTGAATGTCGTGAAGGTGTTCCGCCGCGGCGCGACGCCCGAGCTGGTTGCAACCATACCGGTAGGCAATCTTCCGCACGGAATTTGGCCGTCTGGCGACGGTTCCCGAGTGTACGTCGCGTTCGAGAACGGCGGCGAGGCCGCCGCGATCGATACGTCGACAAACAAGGTTATCGCCAATATCCCGATCGGACAGACGACACAAGCCCTGGTGTACGTACCTAATGCTGTTCCGGATGGTGCCGGCAGTGAAAACCTTGCGCCGCTGGGCGACGCTGCGAACATAGCCCGCCTGCACCTGGAGGCGGGAGGAACCGCATTTCCGGACGCACAGGCATCGGTGGCCGTGAACTCGCTCGGTCTTTTGGATCTTGTTGAGATCGCCGCGGAAGGACTTGCGCCGAAGGCGCAATATAGAGTGTATTTGACGGGATCGAATCGCGCGCCTTTCGGCAAACTTCAGCCGCTTGCGGTTCTGAAGACCAATGCCGATGGCGCAGGGATTGTGCAGGCGATCGGCCCGTTGAAGGTCCTTTCCAGTAGCGGCCCGGCCACTTCCGCGGCAACCTCGCGACGATTTCTAGTCGTCACCGAGATGAACGATGCATCGCAGGTCGTACTCCGGCAGGTCGATTCATCGAGCGGCAGTGACTCGAAACAGTGAAGAGCGTTTGAATGCGCCATGGCTAGCGAGTGAGGAACGCAATTAGAGGCGCGTAATTCGGATACTGAGCGCTCAGCGCGTCGCGCTTGCCGGGTTCGTAATCTTGTGGATTGAAGCCGGGCGCCATGGTCGTGCCCAGCAGCGCGTACTTCCCGCCCGGAGCGAGTCGCGAGCCTTGCCACGTCCCTCCCGCAACAGCGTGCTGCACGCGCATCCCCGCGAGAATATCCTGCCCGAGGAGCACAGCCTCGGCGGTGCCGTCCGGCTTGAGCATCAGCATCTCGACTGGATCGCCCAAATAGAAGTGGTACACCTCGTCACCCTTCAGCCTATGCATGGCGGAGAACGTATCCGGCGTCAGCATATAGTAGATGGCCGTCGAGAGAACGCGCTCGCCTGCGTAGCAAGCCGAAAGCGAAGGCTGGGCCAGCGTATATTTCGAGCGGTACGACTGAAAGAAGTAGCCTCCCTCGACTGGAAGGGGTTGAAGCTTCAAGAAGTCCTGAATCTGCTTGGCGGTCAACATCGAGACTGAAGATCCCCCGCTTGGAGCCTCGAAGATACGAACCCGAGACAGGGAAGGCAAGCAAAACCTCCGCCCTTGACAGGCGCTGCCCATGGCGATCCCACCCGCTCCATGGGCAGGAACGCGTTGCCGGAATGCCAGTTGACACCCCCTGATAGCGTTTCCATAATCTGAAAAGGGTAGGAACCGCTTGAAAGAACGCCAACGATCGCTGGAGCAGGCCCTCGAAGAAGCCGTTTCGCGGGCATTGCGCGACAATCTGGCTCCGCTGCAGCGGACCGCGGACGAGCTGCATCAGGCCTATGCCGATCTCGTGGCAGCCTGTTCGTCCAGCCGGCCGAGCAACGCGCTGCCGGCGATGTTGCGCGCACAGACAGCGGCTTCGTCGCTGGCCGCGGGACTTTCCGTGCTTTCGAATTTTGTGGCCGTCGCGCTGAATCCGCGCGAGAGCCGTGGCTCGGACGATCAGGTCGGCGCAAGCGCATCGGCGGTCGCGGAAATGGAGCCGGAGGCCTCGGCCCCCGAACCAGTTCCACACCCGCCAACGCGATTCGAACCCAAGTCCGATTGGGACGAGGAGCCGGTTGCGGAAGAAACCGCCGAGACATCCACCGGGATGCCGGTTCACGCGGCGGCTATCGAAGAGCCAATCGTTTCCGAGCCGGAAGTAGTTGCGGAAACTGTTACGGAGGCGCCGGCTTTCGATGTTGCAAGCCTTCCCACCGAGCTTCGCGATCTGCATCGGCGCGCGAACCGGGTAGCCAAAGTAGCCATGCAAGACATCAAACTATTGCGGCCGAAGGATGTTCGCCTGGGCCGCGAAAACAAAGACATCTGTCATCGGTTGCGCAGTGACATTGACAAAGCCCGCAAAGAATACGACCGCCGCTTCCGCGCGATTCAGGATCATCCGGTGGATTATTTCCATCACTGGATGCTGGAAATCCTCGCCGAGGGCGATGCTCAGGCCCTTGGAGAATATCCTTATCCCTCGCCTGTACTGCGGCACTAAGACCATTGCCATGGGACCTGCGCGCCGGCTCGCATCCGTTGCCGGGGCCCTGCTGATTTTGTGCTCGATTTGTTCCGCGCAGCCGGCCGCGAAGGCGAAGGCAAGAACCGCCGCCGATCCCGCGTTCACCGAAAAGCAGCTCGAAAAACTTTCCCGCGCGCTGAAACAACCGAATCCTTCACCGGCGTACGTTCAGCTCAGCGCTCTTGCGTCGCGAAAATCTTCAGGGACGCTCGGATTGCGTGCATCGCTGGCGCTCGGCTATTACGATTACACCAAGGGAAATTACGCGCAGGCGGCGAAATGGCTCGCGCGTGCGCAGGGCGAACCGCTGGTCGCCGACTACGCGCTCTACTGGGCAGCGGAAACCGATCTTGCCTCGGGCCATAGCGCCGACGCCCTCGCCGAACTCAAGCGCTTCCGCAGCGAATATCCAGACTCGGTGATGACGGACGCGGCGCTCCAGTCTCTCGGCGATGCGGCGCTCGCGGCCAACCAGCCGGCCGAAGCGGTCGCCGCTCTTGACGCCTATTCCCAGACAACGCAAAGACCCGCGCTGCTGCTTCTGCGCGGCGAGGCTCGCGAGCAGGCGGGAAAGACGCTGGATGCCGTGGCCGATTACCAAGCGGTGTATCTACGATTTGCCACCAGCGAGCAAGCGCGACAGGCTGGCACGAAGCTCGGCTTCCTCAGAGCCAGTCTCACGGCAAACTACCCGCCGCTGGCGCTCGATCAGCGGCTCGCGCATGCCGCGATGCTATTTGGCGCGAAAAGCTGGAACGACGCGCGCAGCGAATATGCCGAGCTCTTGCCTCAGCTTTCCGGCGCCGACTACGAGCGCGCGCGGTTGCGCATTCTCGAATGCGGAGTGGCGCTGGGATCGGGACCCGGGGAAATTGTGGCGCTCCAAATCTCCGATCCTGATGTGGACGCCGAGCGTCTGGACGCTCTTGCGGAATACTACAGGGCGCAGCTGCAGGAAGCGCAGATGGTGGCCGCCATCGAGGGCGTGGTTTCACGCGCACCGTCAAGCCACTGGGCTGAGTCGGCGCTATTTCTGGCAGGGAACTACTACTGGGTGCAGCTCGATCGCGACCGCGCGGCGAGCTACTACAAACGGCTCGAGGAGGATTTTCCGACTTCAACTAACGCTCCCGCCGCGCAGTGGCGCGTTGCGTGGGCCGCCGTTTTGAAACGGCAGCCGGAAGGCGCAGTGCTGCTGCAGGATCACCTGCGACGTTTTCCCGGATCGCCGTACACGCCGGACGCGCTCTATTGGCTTGGCCGCCTTGCGGAGGAAGCGGGAGTCGCGCCGCTCGCGCGCGGCTATTACACGAAACTTGCGGAGCGGTATCCCCAAAACTATTTTGAGACTCAGGCGGCGGTGCGCGTTCGCGCGGTCGGCCCGGGACCGGTCGAAAGATCGGACGTGCTCGACTCAATTCCGGCGGTCTCCGCAATACCGAAGCTCGATGGACCGATTCCGCTCGCTGCGGTCGGGCGGCAGGCGCGCGCGGATGCGTTGCGCTCCATCGGGTTCGACGCTTCGTCCGAACTTGAATTGCGCGCTGGATACGCCGCTACGGGAGAGCCGCGACTCTTGCTCGAAGCCGCTCAAGCAGCGTCCGCGGCGGGTCACTACGGCGCCGCAATCGTCACCGTCCGGCAAATTTTCCCGCAGCTCGAATCGCAACCTTTCTCCGATGTCCCGCGCGACGTGTGGCGCGTGGCATACGCGCTGCCGTTTGAGGACTCCATCCGGCGCTGGTCCGCGAAGGCTGGAGTTGACCCGATGCTCGTCGCCGGGCTTATCCGGCAGGAGTCCGCGTTTGAGCCGGAGGCGCGCTCCGGCAAGAGCGCGATTGGGTTGATGCAACTGATCGGGCCGACCGCACGTCTTCTGGCCAAGCAGGAGAAAATTCGTTATTCGCGCGCGAGGCTCACTGAGCCGGATTATAATGTGAGGCTCGGCGCGGCCTATTTAGCGGGCCTGGAAAAACAATTTGGCGGCGCTGAGTCAGCGCTGGCCGCGTACAATGCCGGAGAAGACCGGGTGACATTGTGGACGGCGGGACAGGCGTACCGCGAGACCGCCGAATTCGTGGACTCGATTCCGTTCACCGAGACGCGCCAGTACGTGCAAATCGTGACCCGCAACGCGGACATTTATCGTCGGCTTTATGGAGCTCAACCAGATGAACCCCGCCCAGCCCGAACGCGCCCTGGCCGCTAGCCCAAAACTTTCCCTTAAAGCTGAACGCTTCACCGAATCTGTAATCCGCGAAATGACCCGCCTGGCTCTGCGCCACGGGGCGGTCAATCTTTCGCAGGGCTTTCCCGATTTTCCAGCGCCGGCTGAGATCAAGCGCGCCGCGCAGGACGCGATTTCCGCGGACATCAACCAGTACGCGATTACCTGGGGCGCGAAAAAATTTCGCGACGCAATTGCCGCGAATTTCGAACGCACGCAAGGTGTTGTGGTTGATCCGGAGCGCGAAATCACGGTTTGCTGCGGTTCGACGGAAGCAATGATGTCCACCATGATGGCCATCATCAATCCGGGAGATGAAGTCGTCGTCTTCGAGCCGTTCTACGAGAATTACGGCCCCGACGCGATTCTTTCCGGCGCCAGTCCTCGCTTTGTGAATCTGCGGCCGCCCGATTGGACGTTCAATCCCGACGAGCTGGCGGCGGCGTTCGGCCCGAAGACGAAAGCCATTATCCTTAACACGCCCAACAATCCCACGGGAAAGGTATTTGAGCGTGCGGAGTTCGAGCGCATTCGCGACCTCTGCCTGCACTGGAACGCTTTCGCCATCACGGACGAAATCTACGAGCACATGCTATACGACGGCGCGAAGCACATTTCGCTAGCCACTTTGGACGGCATGCGCGACCGCACGATCACGATCAACGCGCTTTCGAAGACGTACAGCGTGACAGGTTGGCGAGTCGGCTGGGCCATTGCTCCGCCCGAAGTGACGGCGGCGATCCGCAAGGTGCATGACTTTCTCACCGTCGGGGCCGCGGCCCCATTGCAGGAAGCGGGAGCGGTGGCGATGGGATCGCCTGCGAGTTATTACGAATCTCTCTCGGGCGAATATCTGGTGCGCCGCGATCGCCTGTTGGGAATTCTCACGAACGCCGGCTTCCGGTGCTTCAAGCCGCGCGGCGCGTATTACATCATGACGGATATTTCCGCATTCGGTTTTCCCGACGACGTGACCTTCGCAAAATACCTCGTCACGGAGATCGGCGTGGCGGCCGTTCCCGGTTCGAGCTTCTACCGCGATCCCGCCGACGGCCGGACGCACCTTCGCTTCACATTCTGCAAGAAGGAAACGACTCTTCAGGCCGCGGCTGAGCGTCTCGCCAAGCTGAAAATCGCCGGATAAAATTCCGCGTCATCCATTGAGATCAACCGTCTGAAGGTAGGCGGGAATCGTCACTGGCCAGTGGTACTGGCTCGTAATCGCGTCACGCAGGCCATTCAGGCCGCCGGGTTCGCCGTGAATCATGAACGTTTGGCGAGGCGGCGCCTGGAAACCGGAAAGCCAGCGCACCAATTCGCTCTTGCCGGCGTGCGCCGAAAGCTGGCCGATATCAATCACCTGGGCCCGCACCGGCACCTGTTCTCCGTGGATGCTAAGAAACTTCGCGCCGTCCTGAAGCGCTCGTCCGCCGGAACCTTCCGCTTGATAGCCCACCAGCAATACCGCGCTGCGAGAATCCGGCAGCCGCTTCGCGAGGTGATGCAGCACTCGGCCGCCGGTGATCATGCCGCTGGCCGATACGATGATGCAGGGCGAGACCACGTCGTTGATCTTCTTCGAGTCTTCCACTGTGCGGGTCAAATGCACGTGCGCGAGATTCAGTGGATCCGCGCTGGTTTGCGGTCTCAAGTCGTGATCGCCGTAATGGCGTGCGTATAGGTCGGTAACGCTGATCGCCATCGGGCTGTCCACGTACACGGGCAAATCCGGAATCCGCTTTTGTTCCACGAGTTCACGCAGGTAGTACATCAGCAGTTGAGTTCGATCCACGGCAAACGCGGGAATCACGACGGCGCCTCCGCGCTTCGCCGTCCGGCTGATCACGTCAGCGAGTTCGTCCGTTACCGAGCCGGCCGCATGATCGCGATCGCCGTAGGTTGCTTCGCACAGCAAAACGTCCGCGTGCGTGGGCAACTCCGGATCCTTCAGAATTGGTTGATCGAAGCGGCCCACATCGCCTGAAAAAACTACCAGCGTCTTCTTCCCGCCTTCGGTGATCGTCAGCTCCAGCCACGTCGCGCCCAGGATGTGCCCTGCGTCGTGCGGGAGAACGGAAAATTGGGGGCTGATCGTGAAGGGATCGTTGCTCGGTATCTCGTGAAACTGCGTGAGCACGGCTTGCGCTTCCGCCACGGTGTAGAGCGGGAGCGGCGGCTTGTGGCTGCTGTAGCCTTTTTTCGCCGCAAATCGCGCGTCTTCTTCCTGCAGATGGGCCGAATCGGGGAGCAGCACCGCGCAAAGTTCATGAGTGGCGGCATTCGAATAGATCGGGCCGCGATAGCCGTTCCGGTACAATCGCGGCAGATAGCCGGTGTGGTCAATGTGCGCGTGCGTCAGCAGCACCCAGTCAATGGTCGCCGGATCGATCGGCAGCTTATCCCAATTGCGCTGCTTCAGCTCCTTCGTGCCTTCGAAAAGCCCGCAATCCACCAACAGACGCTTGCCCTCTGCTTCGATAAGATATTTCGAGCCGGTAACCGTGCCTGCCGCGCCAAGGAAAGTAATTTTCGCCATAGGGCCGATATTCTAGATCGTATCGTGCGCGGAACCAGCGTTCTTTTTTCCTGGCCCAACAGTTTGAGATTTTCACTTTCTCCGTGCCCTCCACGGCTTCTCAGTGTCCTCTGTGGTAAATCCTTGGTCTTTTTCCGCTCCGTTCTTCGTCTTCGAGGTCGCTAAAGTACGTTCGCGAATCGCAGGGAACGCGCGGAGACCACCAGGACAATGCGTCCTCAAGAAATGGGGAAAAATAGAAATCCTTGAGTGTAGGAGACGGAAGGGCGGGCGGGACGCGAGGTGTTTCAGGCGTTTATCGCGTCCCGCTTAGGGGGGAAGGCTGCCCTTGTATTCGCCTACATTCGCAAAAGCGGTTACGGCAGCATGTTCACTTTTGAACAGTTGCCCAAAATGCTAAGGGGGCCATTGACGGTCCGCTTGGATGAGCAAACTGCAAAAGCGCCGCCAATATCCGGATAAGAAGATCCTCCGCGCGGACGTTGACACTTAGGTCAAAAAGACACCCGGTGCAAATTCCGATATTTCCACGGTAATTGCTTTTCCGCGAGCCGAGGCGGTATAGTTATGCTGCTTGGTTCGTTGAACTTGCAACGCGGTGGGGCCGTGGCGCAGTTGGGAGCGCGCCTCGATGGCATCGAGGAGGTCGTGGGTTCGAATCCCATCGGCTCCACCAACATTCGCTTGCGCGTAGTAAACCTCGGTTCTCCGCAGAATCAGCTGCCAGCCATCGGGATTTCCGTATGACCTCTTCAATGCTTTGAAAATAAACAGGTTGCCAGCCGGTAAGCGCCTCACTGGATCAGTACTTTAGGTATGTCTCTTTCAGCGCATTTTTCTGCTATGCTCGGCAACATAGCGGAGCAAACCGGTGTCTAACGATAGCATCAGGGTTGCCCCGAGGAGCGCGGCGCACGCAATGGGCGAACTGGCACATAGTCTTCCGTGGGTACGCGACGAAGGCGAGCTTCTGACCGAGCTTCAGGCCGGCTCGGACGCTGCTTTTGACTACCTCGTCACCTACTACCACTCAAGCGTCTACAATCTCGTGTATGGAATTCTGTCCGACCGCGCCGATGCTGCTGACGTTACACAGGAAGTTTTTCTGCATGTGTTTCGCGGCATTCGAGGTTTCCGCGGCGGGAGTTCGCTGAAGACCTGGCTCTATCGCATCTCGGTGCGCCAGGCGCTGAACCATCGCCGCTGGTGTTGGCGCCATCACCGTATGCAGACCTCGATTGACGTGGAAGCCACCGAACAGTGTCCCGCGCTCGAGCTGAAGGACCTCGAGGCTACTCCCTTCGAGCAGTGCGCGACGCACGAAGTACAAGCGACGGTACGCCGTGCGCTCGCGACGGTGCCGCCTGTGTTTCGCAGCGCTGTGATTTTGAGGGATCTTGAGGGGCTTTCCTACGAAGAGATCGCGGAAGTGCTCGAGGTTTCGGTGGGAACGGTGAAATCCAGAATCATGCGCGGAAGGCGAATGTTGAAGGAAATTCTCGATCCGCTGCTGCGTGCTCATCAGCCTGAGTTTCATGAGGTGTCGAGCCAGTCCGTCCCGGGGAATATGGCGCTAAACGCCGTGTCGCGTAGCGCGCCCCGCCGCCGGACGAAGGTTCATTTCGTGGCGCGCCCCGAAAGTTTCGAGACGTCGCGCGCGGAATCCACTGGGACCGCGCAAATGCAAGGGGGCACGCAATGAACTGCCGCGAAGCCCAACCGCGCCTGCCCGGCTATCTGGACGGAGCGATCCGTTCGCGCGATCGCATCCTTTTGCGCCAGCATCTGGACACGTGCGCGGACTGCCGTCAGCAGCTTGCGAGCTATCGCTTGCTGGCCACGCACCTGGCAAACGTCAAGCCCGTGGATGTGCCGGCTGGTCTGGCCGCACAGATTCGCGCGCAGGCTTCCCAGGCGCGGTCGCCGTGGGCCTTCGTAAATCGTTTGTGGGTGCGCGCGCTTCTGGTCTCCCAGAATATCCTCGAGCCGCTCGCGGTTCCCGCCACTGGCGGAGTGCTCACGGCGGTGGCTGTTTTCATGTTGGTCGTGCAAAGCATGCTGGTGGGAATGCCGCTGGGCCGCGTGGAAGCCGACGATCTGCCGTTGAATTTGGTTCAGCCGGCGCAGCTTGAAAGCTTGGCGCCTTTCCCGGTCCCGGGCATCGGCCGAACGGACGGCCAGGCCGACTCCGCCCCTCTGTTGATCGAGGCGACGCTGAATGCCCAAGGCGAGGTTCTTTTCTACAAGATTCTGTCCGGCCCGAACGACGCCGCGGTACAGCGCCAGATTGACCAGGTTCTTCTGTTTTCCCGCTTCCGTCCTCAGCTGGGCTTCGGTCGCCCGATGGGCGGCGGACGCGTCCTACTGAGCTTCAGCGAAGTCCGCGTCCACGGCTAGTTTCCGAGCAGTGCCGTTCTCCCATTTTTTCGTCGGTAGGTTAATGACGCATTTGCCGGACCGCCCCGCCCCTCGCCCATGCTTGGCACCCCGCTGCCCACTCACCCTTCACGCTTTTCAGTTCGTCGCAATTCTTGACTCTGCACCATGGGCTCGTTAGAGTTCCAGCGGTGCGGTGGGTTGCGCGGGTGGCGCGACGAATTCCGGAGAAAACGCTTGCCGATCGAACCGCATCCCACGAGGCAGATAGATTGAGGAGTTTGCGCATCCGAAAGTCGGCCCATAGATTAGTCCGTGCATGCTGCGTCCTCGTGACGGTGGCCAGTACAGTCGCCTTTTGGGGTTTGGCGCGCAAGTCGCAAGCGCAGGAAGCCGCGCAACCCAACGATACAGGCATCAGCGTTGAGCCCAGTCCGCAAATCTTTGCGGTGATGTGCGCGCTGGACGCCGCGGGATTCGACTCGCAGGAAAACGCGCCTGCGGAGATGCCGGCGCGGCTTGCGCTTCGCGAGGACCTGCTGAAGCTGCAGGGGCCCGCGGCAAAAGCCATGCGCCAGTTCTATCGCGACCATGCACTGGCGAGTCCCACCGAAACGCTCACGCCTTATATGACCTTCGCGTTAGTGGCCGATCCTCCTCCCAGTTTCCAGTTGCCCGCCAACCGTGATTTGCTTCCGCCCTCCGTGCTTACGATTGACGGGTTTGAGCAAGTCATCGCTGACTTTTACAAAGAAGCTGGTCTGGACGCGCGCTGGCCGAAAATCGAGCCGGAATCCGAGCCGGTAATCGTGAACTTTCGCGGCGTCCTCCGGAGAGTCGTGACCGTCACCGATGCGTACCTTCGCGAGCTTCCCAAGCCGGTCTACGGTCGCACGTTCACGGTGTACGTCGAGCCGCTCGTTGGATCTCGCGCGAATTTCCGTAACGCCGGCGACCGCTACGCGATCGTTGTCGGAAGACTTTCCGATTCATCGGTGGATACCATTCAGCATGCCTACTTGCACTACATGCTCGATCCTTTCGTGCTGCGCTATCGGCCCGTCGTATATACGAAAAGGGCGATGCTGAACGTGGCGGCTCGCGCGCCACAGCTTCCGGCGGAATACCATGATGATTTCGTCGCCTTCATGGACGAGTGTTTGATCAAAGCTGTTGAGTTGCGCCTCCGCCATCTCTCCGGCGACCGCCTTGAAGCTGAGCTGAAGAACAATGACGAATCGGGTTTCATACTGGTGCGCCCTCTCGTCGCCCAGTTGCAGAAATTCGAAAAGGATGCGCCCGCGATGTCGTACTATTTCCCGGGTCTTATCACGGGCATAGACGTCCAGGCGGAGCAGAAGCGTCTGCAGGGCATGACCTTCGCCTCCGCCGACGCCGTGCCCGCGCTGAGCGCGCATGGCGAAGCCGCAGCGCCGCAATCGGAGCTGGAGGGCTGGATCACAGAGGGTAATCGCCAGATCGCGAGCAAGGATGCCGCCGCAGCCGCGGCGACGTTTCAAACCGCGTTCGCCAAATATCCGAACGATCCGCGAGTGATGTACGGCCTGGCCATCGCATCCGTACTTTCCGGCGAGGGCGACCGCGCCAAGGATCTTTTCGAGCAGCTTGTTTCCGCGCGGAATGCAGCAGCGCCCGGTTCGGGCAACGCGCCAACGCCAGCCGACCCGTCCATTATGGCGTGGTCGCATGTGTACCTCGGGCGCATCCACGATCTCGAGGACGAGCGCGAGCTGGCCGTGAACGAATACCAGGCGGCCCTTGCCGTGGAGGGAGCCCCTGAAGCCGCGCGGGTGGCCGCGCAGAGCGGGGTTGAGATCGCCTACAAACCTCCGCCTCGCCCTGGCGAAAACCAGCAACCGCAGCAGTGAAGTTAACGTCTCATGCTAAAGTTTGGTCACGAGAGATCAGAATAAAGGAGGACCGGTCGCTGTGAGCATTCCATCGATGCGATTTGCGTCTCGCGCCTTGTCACTTACTTTCGCCGCCACCATTTTTGTCGCACCCATTTCGCTCGCGCAGATGGGCGGCACTCA
>Ga0302324_100010460_pt1 | contig 19208 bp, 20 predicted proteins | sample Palsa_T0_1_FD_201949 | JGI IMG/M metagenome (GOLD analysis project Ga0302324, IMG submission 201949) | Peat permafrost microbial communities from Stordalen Mire near Abisko, Sweden - Palsa_T0_1 | ecosystem: Environmental > Terrestrial > Soil > Palsa > Peat permafrost | place: Sweden: Abisko...
TATCCGCGCCGGTTTGGCCCATGCCTTTCAGGATGCGCCGCGTATTGCCGCAGATGTGCAGGCGCGCCAGAGCACCCATTTCATGGATGGCGCGCACCAGGCGGCACTCGCCGCCGAACACGAAACGTTCGTAAAACTTCGGCCCTATGAGGGAGGCCGCGGCGTCGCCAATGCCGATGAGCGTGGCGCCGGCCGCGATCTGGGCGCGTGCGAAGGCGATTTCCATGGTCACCACGAACTCGGTCAACAGGTCCACAAAATCGGGATCGTCGTAGAAGTCCAGCATCAGCGTGTTCAAGCCGCGCAGATCGGCGCTCATGGCGCAAGGGCCTTCGATCCAGCCTTCGACGATTCTGTCCGCGCCAGCCGACGTGGCCAGCAGTCCGACGGCGATGACGCGATCGCACATGCGCCCCGGCGCGGCGTCGTCGGGCTGCCGTAACTGCGCCAACGCGCCCTTATCGGCCAGCAGCGCGCGGCTTTCAATAATGGCCGGCGGCTGATTGTCGAACCACTCGACGGCGGCCCCCAGGTCGGAGGCTTCGCGGGCCGGATCGGAGATTGCCGAGACGTAGTCGAAGCCGTAGCGGTCCGCGGTCAGCAACTGAGCGCGGGCCAGAACCTCGGAATGCGAAGCATATTCCCGATAGCTGACTCCGGCAGTGTCCGCCGCGAACATCATGGTGATGGGCATCAAAGGCAGATGATCGATGGGTTTGCCGGCGAGCGCCGCCAGCACTCTTTCTTTTCCGGTCATGCGGAACTCCGCCGGGCGGCGATCACGCCGTCGTCGTAGCGCGCCACGATTTCAAATCTCGGCTCGACCACCAGGAAATCCGCAGCATCCCATTGGCCGCCAACCAGGCGCTGAAACAGGTTGAGGTCGCCGCGCAGTTTCGCGAAGGCCCAGCCCTTCCGTGCGGCTTCCTCGCGCGCCCGCTGCTCGAAAGTGGCGTTCGGTTCCAGGCCGGTTTCGATGTAGGTCAACTGGTGGTAGGCGGTCTCGTAGCGGTGCAACTCTTCGAACAAATAGCGGCCGTTGTCATCGCCATATTTCGCGATCATCTGTTCGAGTGTGGCCGCGATTCCGGTGCGGATCTGGGCCAATTGCGCCAGGCTCTGGCCGCGCTCCAGCCATCCGGTGGAGGCGAAATAGACCCCTGGATTCTGTTCGAAATACTCGCGGTACTTGTGGCGGCTGCCGAACAACAGTGCGATGCAGTCGTGCGCGCGAGGGATCACCAGCGGAATCGACGCGGCGCGCAATCCGTGCAGCCCGTTGCCGCACAGGCCGTAGCCCATCAGGATGGCGTCGTAGCGCGCCGTGTCGGTTCGGTCCACGGCGGATTGCAGCGACTCGCGCATGCCGGGCGCGCCGATATCGTGCAGGCCCTTGGGAAGGAATTCCACGTCCACCTGGTGCGGCGAATGCGCTACGGCGTCGCACATCTCGCGGAAAATCACTTCGCAACTGATCAGCTTCAAACGCATGCGGCCATGGCCTCGATGAACGCGGGGTTGGCGCCGCAGCATCCGCCGATAAACGATGCGCCGGCTGCAATCAATGCGGGAACATGCGCCGCGAATTGCTGCGGCGTGGTCCGGTAGGTGATCTGGCCGTCCTCCATGACGGGCAGGCCCGCATTCGGCTTGATCCACACCGGCAGATTGCTGAAGGCGCGTAAACGCCCGCACACGTTCAGGAAGCCTGCGATGCCGGAGCCGCAGTTGGCGCCCACGGCATCGACGCCCTCGGCAGCCATTGCGGTAGCCACCTCGTCCGGCGTCGCGCCCATCATGGTTCGGTCCTTGTTGCGGCCGGTATCGAAAACGAATGAGGCGATCACCGGCAGACCCGTGGCCAGCGCCGCGCGCACCGCAACGTGCGCTTCCGCGAGGTCGCTCATGGTCTCCACAAGCAAGGCGTCGGCGCCCGCTTCCGCCAGCGCTTGCGCCTGCTCCGCGAAGGCTGCGGCGAGCGCCTGCGTGGTGATCTCGTCCGAGAGCAGCATCTTGCCACTGGGCCCCATCGATGCGACTACGCGCGCTCTGCCACGCGCTGCCCGACGGGAGATTTCCACTCCGGCCCGGTTGATGGCGTGGATATCGGCATCCGCAAGACTGATGGCGTTCGCCCGAAATGTGTTGGTCAGGATAATGCGGCTACCCGAGTCGCAGTACGCGGCGGCCACGGCCTCGACGCGCTCCGGATGGCAGAGATTCCACAGATCCGGACACTCGCCCGGCGCCAATCCGCGCTTCTGCAGCTCAGTGCCCCAGGCGCCGTCGGTGAGCAGCGGTCCAGCGGCCAGCCAGTCTGCGAAACGGCTCAAGCCTTTCTCCTTTTCAAAGTGGGGCAGGCCCTTGGCCTGCGGCGGCCTCCCAGGCCGCCATCCTCGCTTCGCAAAAGCGGGTCCAGGGGACCCGCGCAGGCCAAGGGCCTGCCCCACTATTTATGCAGACCCACTGACGACTTCAATAAACCGCTGCGCTTGCTCGAGGAACTCGTCCAACGAGAAGCCGTGCAATCGTCGGAGGAGTTCCGGTCTCATAGATCTACCGTACAGCAAACTCACCTTCTCTGCAAAACTACTGTCTTTCTCCTTTTCCAGAACGCCTCGATATCTTCCAGACTCTTGCCCTTAGTCTCCGGCGTGACCCGCCACACAAAAATGACCGTGAACGCACAGATGCAGGCGTACAGCCAAAACGTGCGCGGCGCTCCGATAGCCGTGGCGATCGACAGAAAGCTGATGGTAAGGGCCGAACATGCCACCCACAGCACCACAGTGCATACCGACATGGCGCGGCCCCGGATGCGTGTCGGAAAAATTTCCGACAGGATCACCCACACGCCCGGGCCGAGGCCCACCGCGAAAGCGGCCGTGCAGCCGATCATGGCCGCGATGACCACGACCGGCGACGGCGGTGTGGAGCGGAACGCCCAGCCCAGGCAAACGAGACACACCCCCATGGTTCCCGCCGAGAATATGAGAAGCGCTTTGCGGCCCACCTTGTCGATCAGCCACAGCGCCACGATGGTCGCCAGGAAGTTCACACCGCCGATCAGCACGTTGGCGCCGATGGCCGCCGAGGCGCTTTGATGCCCCACGCGTTCCTTGAGAATCAGGGAGCCGTAAAATAGCACAGTGTTGACGCCGCTCCACTGCTGCACCACAGCCAGCACCACACCAATCAGCAGAGCGCGGCGCATACCCGGAGCGAATAGTTCGGCCAGCGTGCCGCTCTCTTCGGCGATGGCCTGCCGGATGCGGTCAAGTTGGGACTGGGCCTCGCCGGGCTCGCCGACCCGCACCAGGGTACGCAAAGCTTCCGGGTCGCGGTGCATTTCCACCAGCCATCGGGGGCTTTCGGGGACAAAGAACAACCCGATGAAGAATGCCAGCGACGGAATGGCGGCTATCGCGAACATCCATCGCCATCCATTCTCAACCTGAAAGGAGAAGGCCCAACTGACCAGATAGGAGAGCAGAATGCCGGTCACGATGGCCATCTGATTCAGCGACACGAGCCGCCCGCGAATAGCAGCCGGCGAAACCTCCGCAATATACAGAGGAGCCAGCAGCGAAGCGATACCGATGGCGATGCCGCCGGCAAATCGCGCAGCAGCGAATTCGGGCAGGTTGCGGGGCAGCGCCGCGCCGATGGAAGAAAGCGCGAACAGCATGGCGGAGAACAGCAGAATGCGCTTGCGTCCGAAGCGGTCGCTGAGCCACCCGCCGATGGCCGCTCCCAATACGCAGCCTGCCAGAAGGCTGCCCGCGGCGATGCCGGTTTGCACTTCGTTCAGACCGAACTGCTGTTTGAGGAATAGGAGCGCGCCGTTGATTACGGCGATGTCGAAGCCGAAGAGCAGGCCGGAAGCTGCGGCTACTATGGACACGCGATAGACGTAGCTCATAGGTTTGGCGTCGCGATGAGTCGCGACGCGGCACGCACGAGTGCGTGCGCCACAGTGAAGGCAGAGAAGCCGGTGGGCCGGATCACATCCAACTGCGCGCGGACCACGGCTTTTTCGGCAAACGCCAGGGTCGCGCGCGCCTCATCGCCTGGTTTGAGAACGGGCAGCGCGATCTCCTGCCGCTCGATCGGAATGCCGGATGCCGTATAGCCCGTCGCCCGCAGCCGGTAGCCTTCGAGCGTGTAGCCCGGAAAGCGTTTCCGCGTGCGAACGGTCACATCGCGGCCAACAGCCTCCACGGATGCAATCGGGCTCGACTCATTGCGCAAAACTTCAAACGAAGGCTTGCGGCGTCCCAGCAGGTCAACGACGCCGTGTACGCGCTGCTGCATCGCGCCCGTGCCCTGGTCGCCGATGTGCGTACGGTAGTCGTTATAGCAGAAGAAAATCGCGCCGCCCACCGCCGGATGCTCCCGCAGGACGCGGTTGTGATCGCGCAATATCTGAATGCGCGCCTCGTCGCCCTCGGGCCGCTCCGGCGTACACGCACAGTAGCCGTATTCGGAAATAATGATCGTCTTGCCCGGAAAAGCTCTATGGATCTCATCCAACTGGCGGCGCAAGTCCTCGGCCGAGCCCTTGTACCACGTGCCGTAGTATTCGTTCCATTCGATGAAATCCATCTCGCCCGCCACGTCCCGTTCCGGGGTCGTTTGGAGCGAGTTGGAGGCATAGGTGCACAGCCGCCGCGGATCCAGCCTTTTGGCTTCGTCGCGCAGCCGCCGCGCGAATTTCGCTGCCACGGGATTCTGTCCGTCGATCTCGTTGCACAAGCCCCAGGCGAACAGGCTGGGATGATTCGCATCGCTGGCAATCATCTCGCGCAATTGCTCAAGACCGTTGTTCATCGTTTCGGGAGCCGGCTCGCCGGACATCCCCTTGAAGGTGTCGGCGCCCCAGGCCGGCACTTCGGTCTGAATCAGAATTCCGTGACGATCGCAATAGTCGAGTACGCGCCGGTCCTGCGGCCAGTGTACGCGCGTGAACACGGCGTTCAGCTCTTTCATGTCGTCATGATCGTGGCGGATCCAGCTTTCCGGTTCGGCCATGCCATAAGCGGGATTGCTGCCGGCCATGCGCTCCACGCCCACGAGGGACACGCGCTCGCCGTTGAGGTAGAAGCTGCCATCGCGCACTTCGATGCGCCGGATGCCGAAAGTCGTACTAACGACGTGAGAGCCCAACGTCACCTCGGCTACGTACAAATGCGGATGATCGAAGTGCCAGAGTTTGGGCTCTCGCAAGGAAGCGGGCGGGAGTGTCACGGTTACGGTTTCGCCGGCGCGCAGGCTTACGTTGCGCGCGGCCTTTTGTTCCAGCACGGTGAGCCCGGTCTGGTCTTCGATTATGCGGTAGCCCAGCGATCCCGCGAAAGCTGCATCCCCCGAGTTGTGCAGCACTGCCGACAGGGATAGCGCATCCGGATCTGCGTCCACGGCGATGCGCTCGATATAGCACATCGGAGAAACCAGCAGAGTCACCGGACGGTAGATGCCTCCATCGTGCGCCCAGTCGCTGGAGCGGCCACGTGGCAGGATCCGTTCATCGAACGAGTTGTCAACCTTGACGGCGATGGTGTTGCGCGCGCCAAAACGCAGCAGGCGCGTGATGTCGAGTCGAAACGCGGTGTACCCTTTGCCGACGTGCTCGCCCGCGGGCTGCCCGTTCACCGAAACCCAGGCGGAGTGAAAAACCGCCTCAAACTCGATGCGCACGGTGCTGCCTGCCCAAGCGGCGGGAATGTCGACCTCCCGCTGGTACCAGGCGGCGCCCCGGTGGCCGGTCAGCCCGGGCGTCACTTGCCAGGTGTGCGGCACTTGCACGGGAATCCATTCGGAGTTTTGATCGGCGCGGAACGCCCACTCGCCACAGAGCGAGCTTTGCTCGCCGGGGTCAGGGGCCGGGGGGCGGGGGCCGGGGTTGTGATCCGCGGCGTGTGCTAGGGGCACCGCGGCCGCCGCGCCCAGAAAGCTTCGGCGAGATTGCGCCATCTATGCGACCTTCGCCATTTGCCGCGCCAGCGCGACAGCCACGCTGGCGTTGATGCCGTATCCATCGGCGCCAATCTCGTCGGCGTACTGTTGCGTCACGGGAGCGCCACCCACCAGCACTCTCACCCGATCGCGCATGCCCGCTTCCTTGAGCGCCTCGATGGTCGTCTTCATCGATCCCATGGTGACCGTCAGCAAGGCCGACAGACAAACCAGGTTCGCGCCGGACGACTGCACGGCCTCGATGAACTTCTGCGGTGACACATCCGCACCCAGATCGATGACTTCAAACCCGCCGCCTTCCAGCATGGACGCCACCAAATTCTTGCCGATGTCGTGCAGGTCGCCTTTCACCGTGCCGATCACCACGCGGCCCACCGGCTCGGTTCCCCGCGCCGCGAGCAACGGGCGCAGCAGCGCCAGCGATCCCTTCATGGCGCGCGCCGACAGCAGCAGCTCCGGAACGAAGTAATCCTCGCATTCAAAGCGGCGGCCCACCTCGTCCATGGCCGGTATCATGTAATTTGTGACGAGTTCCGCCGGGTCGGCATGCTCCGCCAGCGCCAGTTCCGTGACCGCCACCGCGCGTTTGGCATCGCCATTCAGAATCGCCTGGTGCAGTTCTGCGAGATCCACCATCGTTAAGCCCTTCCGTTGAATTTCTGCACGGCGTCCAGCATCGCCGCAATGTTTGCCACCGGCGTTCCCGCCTGTATGTTGTGAATGGAGTTGAAGACGAAGCCGCCGCCTGGCGCAAACACTTCACATCGGCGCAAGACCTGCTCGCGGACTTCGCTGGGCGTGCCAAACGGCAGGGTCTTCTGCGTATCCACGCCGCCACCCCAAAATACCAGGCGATCGCCGTATTTCGTTTTCAGCCCCTCGGGCTCCATGCCCGTCGCCGAGCACTGCACCGGGTTGATCAGGTCGAATCCCGCCTCGATCAGCGATGGATAGAATCGTGCCACCGATCCGCAAGAATGTTTGAAACATTTCCAGGTTGTGTGGCGATGGATCCAGCCACACACCTGCGCATAGTAGGGCATCCAAAGCTCCCGGAACGCGGGCACCGAGCAGAAGGACGAGGTCTGTGTGCCGAAGTCCGTTCCGCAGATAAATACGGCGTCCACTGTGTTTCCGATGCGCTCGTGAATGCGCGCCAGGTTGGCGAGCGCGATCTCGCACTGCCGGGAAAAGATCTGGTGGATGTAGTCGCGGCGGCTGGTGGTGGAAACATACCATTCGGTGATGTCTCGGATGCCGCGGGGATCTTTAAGGAAAGGGCCAGGCACCAGGGCGATATCGCCGAAAGCCGTCCCACCGAAGTTGGCGATCACAGCGCGTCCATTGGCGGCGGCTTCGCGCACGTCGGCCACGATGGCCGCCAGATCGTCATCCGTCAGGGGCGCGAACTCCTCCAGATTATCGGCCGGATCGAGGTGCTCCTCGTCGAAATGCTTCTGCCGGACGATGGTGTCGAAAAAGTGAAAGCCCTTGGGCATGCGGCCGCTGGGTCCGGCGCTCAGATCGCCTTCGGGGTAAATGAGCGTATCGCCGTTGGCATCCACGGTCGTATTGAACTTCTCCGGCACCAACACGTCCAGACCGTTGAGCGTCCACGGCTTCCAGTTTTCGGCTGGAAACCCGAACATCGTCTTGCGCGGGAAGACGCCATCCACGTCAATCCCCATGGCCTGCTTCAGATCCTCGTCGATCAGACCCAGCATCTGATAGGGTTCGTGGACTTTGACAGGCCTCGGATCCAGCCCGTAATGGTTCCGCAGCGCAGCGACGCAGCTTACGTGCACGCCCGTCACACCCGTGCTGCCGAAGTCGATGGGCACGCGATCCGGCTGGCGATGCTCGATGGTCTCCAACACCCGCCGTCTGGACTCGTGCAAGAACTGCCTCCCTGAGACGATTATATCCGGATATCTTTAATATCGTGCGGCCCCTGCCGCCTTTGGTATGTTGGGGAAGGTGGGGCAGCGCCGTGCGCTGCGGCGGACCTCGGTCCGCCCAGTTCAAGCCCATTGCGCATCTGAAGTTGAACATGCTGAAGGACATCGTGGCTGCGAATGCGTTCAACAACTATCGTCTGCATCTTCGTTTCGAAGACGGCGTAGAGGGAGTGGTCGACCTGGCGCCCATTCTCAGCTTTCGAGGAGTGTTCGAACCGCTCAAGGACCCCGCCTACTTCGCGCAGGTTCGCGTCGATCCGGAATTGGGATCGGTGGTCTGGCCAAACGGGGCGGACCTTGGATCCCGACGTTCTCTACGGACGCCTCACGGGGACGCCTGTATTTGAGCCGCAAGACGCCCAGATGCACCGAGACGTTAGCGGGAATTTCTTGCCGCGCGCGACCACTTGACAGGGCCGGTCCCATTATGGGATCATCGGGCCGCTATCTGTGCACGTCGTGAGTCACAAGGCGATCCGGACGTTCTGCGAGGAGCATCCTGCTGCCGGCAGCGCGTTGGACCACTGGTTCAGGGTCGCCAAAGCATCGACGTGGGCAAGTTTCGCGCACGTGAAACAGTCGTTCAACACGGCGGACTTCGTGGCGCCCTTCGTCGTCTTCGACATCGGAGGCAACAAGTACCGGCTCATCGCGGAGATAGTTTTCAGACGAAGGGTGCTATTCATCCGGGCCATGATGACGCACAAGGAATATGAGAAAGGAGCGTGGAAACCATGAGCGCCACTCTGACTATCGACCCGAAGAAGTACGCCCGGCTGGCGAATCGTATAGTCGTCAAAGCCATCGAGACCGAGGAAGAGTACGACCACATGGTTGCCGCTGTGAAACGCCTGATGGACAAAGGCGACGACCATTTGTCCCCGGAGGAGGCGGCGCTACTGGAAACCATGGCGATCTTGATCCAGGCTTACGACGATCTCCGGTACCCCTTGCCCCCGGTTGCCCCAAATGTAATGCTTGCCTACCTGATGGAGACCAGCGGAAGAACCGCCAAGGATCTGCTGCCTGTGTTCGGCACGCGCGGGCGGGTTTCAGAGGTTCTGAACGGGAGGCGTTCCATCAGTAAAGAGCAGGCCAGAAAGCTCGCCTCGCTTTTCCGGGTTAAGGTCGGTCTCTTTATCTGAGATCGGTCGAGCAGAGCCGCCAGCCGCGCCTTACCGCGCCGCGCTGCGGCCCTTCTTGGGCCAATTCGCCGGCAAGGGCACTTCCTCCGGCAGTTTGGTCTGCGCGTCGCCCCGTGTGTGGCGGAGTTGCTCCTCGGTCAGATCCTCGGCTGTCGAAAGATCGGCGCCGCAGATATTGGCGTGCGCCAGATCTACTCCCATCAGCCGCGCGCCCACCAGATTCGCGCCGCTCAGGTCCGCGTGCCGCAGATCCGCTCCCCGCAGGTTGGCCAGTACCAGGTCGGCCTCGCGCAATTGCGCGGCAGCCAGGTTGGCCAGCGTCAGATTCGCGCCGCGCATCACGGCATAGGTGAGATCCGGCTTCACCTTGGGATTGTCCGCCCGCCACTTGTTCCAGGCGTCCACATCGTGCATCAACAGTTCGAAGTGTTCCTTGTCGGCCATCAGTGGTTCATTGTAACGCCCTGACCATCAGGACGCCATCGCCTCCGTCTTCGTAATATCGGCGAACCAGGCGCACTTTGCGGAACCGGTGTGATTTGTACAATTGCCGCCCGGCCGCGTTGCCCGCGCGCACCATCAGTTCCACGCGGCGGACGCCAGCCTTGCCGAGGGCGTGAAGCGTATGCCGCATCAGCGCGTCTGCCAACCCCTGCCTGCGGAAATCCGGATGCACGGCCAATGAAACAATCTCTGCATCGCCCTTTTCCACGCAGGTGGCCATATAGGCCGCAATGCGCCCGGCGAGTTTGGCCACTACGAACAGCTCCGGGCAATCCTCGTAGAGTTCCAGGAACGACCGGCGCGGCCAAGCCTGCTTGCCGAAGCTGGCGCGCTCGATCCACAAAACGCGCTCAAGCTGGCGCAGGCGGAACCGGACGATCTGGATATCGCGCGTCAGAGGGCGTTGGCCGTCGAAAGGCCGCAATCGATGTGGATCACCTGCCCGGTGATCTTGCGCGAATAGTCGCTGCCAAGGAACAGGGCGCTGTCGGCCACGTCTTCCTTAGACACCGTCTCCTCGATCGCGCACCGTTTGGCCGCCAGGTCCTGGAAGTGCTTCCAGGCGGCGCTGGCCACGGCCAATTGGTCCGGATGGTTCTCCGCGCTGGCCATCTGGATGGCTTCCTGGAAGGCCCGCGCACGCTGGCGTTCGAGCGCCTCCGGGTTGCGCAGAAACGCGCCCATGATGCCGGTAGCTGCCACCGTCTCGATGGGTCCCGGTGAAAGCGCGTTCACCCGAATCTTGTTGCGGCCCAGTTCCAAGGCGAGATAGCGGACGGCGCTCTCCAGCGCGGATTTGGAAACGCCCATCAAACCGTAAGAAGCCTCGGCGCGCTCCGACGCCTGATACGTCAGGGTGATCACGCTGCCCCACTCCCGCAGGTTCGCCTTGGCAAACTTCACCGCCTTGCACAGCGAATGCGCGGAGATCGTTAGGCTCTGGCAGAATCCTTCCACGCTGCAACTCGACGCCGGTTCCGTAAATAGTTCATTGGGTCCGAACGCGATGGCATGCACCAGCACGTCAATCGGGTTGTTTTGGAAGCGCGCGAAGAAACTGGTGATCTCTTCGTCCTTCAGCACATCGCAGCGGTCGCCCTGCACGCCGGGATTGTCTAACAACAGCAGCCGCACGCGGCTGAAAAACTTCTGCTGGTATCCGATGAAGACATGCGCGCCGTGCTCGGCGAATCGCTTGGCGATGGCCCACGCCAGGCTCGATTCATCGGCCACCCCGAGCACCACTACATTCTTGCCTTCCAGACCCATTCCCCGGTGGTCCGTTGCCATCATCGTTGAGCAATCCTCGCTTCTCTAAAATAACGCAGTTCTCGTCCTGGAATGGAGATGAGGGCGGGTGAGCGGGAGGGTCAACGCTGTCAGGCTACCCGCCGGACCCTGGAGATGATGGCCGCCAGTTCCGGTGGCCTCCTCAGGCGGATCAATCTGATTTCTTCAAGCAGGCGAATGGCTTTGTCGAGTTCTGTGCGGCGATGTTGGAGCTTCAGCAATTCCGCGTTCGGGGGAGGTAACGGGCGCTGTGGCAACATGTGTATTTTGGCAAGCTCCTTGAGTCAACTAAGGGATATTCCGTACAACTAGGCGTAATCCTAGGTTTAACCGAGAACTTACCTAATACAAGCCCCCCGTTTGCGGGTATACGCACCACTCTTATGAGGGGGCGCTGAAACATCCCGCACCCCCACGTGAAGAAGTTGCTATTCGGACAACTCCGCCGTGAGTGTGGCGCCGCCCATCTCGGGCACCACCGACGACACTTTAACCGCTTTGCGCGATTCCTTGGCGATCCAGATGGTGGCCTTTTCCGCGCCCCCATCCCCAGCCGTGATCTCTACTTTAAACGCCTCGAAACTTCCCGCCGGGACAGTCACCTTCTCCGAACCCGTGACCTCCAGCTTCATCACCTTGTCCTTCTGCTTTTGCACGTCGAAATTGCGGAAAGCCGTGGAATATCCTTCGGCCAGCGGCAGGCACGCGATCACCTCGGGAACCGCCGCCGCCTCGGGGAAGATCGGTCCGCCCAAATCCGCCGAGATCGGTTTGTCCTGCCCGTTCATCTTCATCGATCCAGTGGCCTTGTTATCCTGGAAAGCAATCTCGATTTCCACCGGCCCCTGGTGGATCGACCGCTTACGGACCACCAGCGTGTCTTTATCCAGCACCATGGCGTCGGTCGCGTCGCCCATTGGAGTGGTCATGCGATCCGTCACAGTCCATGCGCCGTTTTCCTCTTTCACTTCAGACGTCAGGGTCAAGGGAATGGTCTGTGCCCCCATTTGGACGGTCACTTTATATTTGTGAGTTCCAGGCGCCAGCGGCGACGCAATTTTAGGAACTCCCACCGATCCGGCGTCCATCTTGCGTGCCAGCACCACCGTCTTCGGGTCGACCGTGATCTCCTTCAGCCGCGTGGCCACTTCCGGTGTCATGTCCTCCTGGTAGCGCCCGCCCAGATAATGTGCGAAGAATTTTTCGGCGGCGGCGATCATCGCCATGTTGTTCACCGGCCGCGCGAATCCGTGGCCCTCATCCGGCGCCACCAGGTATTCGACCGGGAATCCGCGGTCGCGCAGGGCGATCACGATTTGGTCCGATTCCGCCTTATTCACCCGCGGATCGTTGGCCCCCTGCACTACCATGAGCGGAGTCTTGATTTTGGACGCCGAATTCAGCGGCGATTGCCGCTGCAACTGCGCCTTGCCCTGCGGATTGGTGGGATCGCCCATACGCAGGTAGAACATTTTGCGTATCGGCTCCCAGTAGGGTGGAATGGAATCGAGCAGCGTGATCAGATTGGAGGGACCCACGATGGAAACTGCCGCGGCATACATCTCCGGCGTGAACGCCACGCCCGCCAACGTGGCATACCCGCCATACGAGCCGCCAATAATTCCCGTACGCTTGGGGTCGGCAATGCCTTTAGCCGCCAGGTACTTCGCCCCCCACGTTAGGTCGTCCTGCATCTTGTCGCCCCATTGGCGGTTGCCGGCGTCCAGGAATTTCTTTCCGTAGCCGGTGGAAGCGCGAAAATTGGGTTCCAGCACTGCGTAGCCCCGGTTGGCGAAGAATTGCGCGAAGCTGTTGTATCCCCACTGGTCGCGCCCCCAAGGCCCGCCGTGCGGCACGATGAGCGTCGGCAGATTCTTGGCGGGCACACCCTTCGGCAGCGTCAGGTAGGCGGGAATCTCCAAACCATCCGAGGAATCGTAGCGAATGGCTTCCATGGGCGCCAGATCCCGGCGCGGCAGCTTCTCGCGGATCTTGTATTGCAGCGTCAGCTTCCGCGCGCGCCGGTCGAATAGATAGGTCTGCCCCGGTTCCGTGTCCGAGTTCGCCGAAATCAGCCAAAGCTGCTCGTCCCGGGTGTGCGAACCAAAGTTGATTTCATCGCCCGGCAGTTTGCTTTGCAGGAATTTGTAGTCGGCCTCGAACGCCTTGTCCTTCCAGTAAATGCGCCTTTTTTCGTACTGATAAACCGTGGCGATAAGCTGGTCGCTCACCTCGGAAAACAGCGCGTTTCCGAAATCCACACGACTGTCCGGATCGCGTTCCACCAGCTCTTCCTGGCCGCTCTCCGCATCCATCAGTTCCAACTTGACCAGGTTCTCACCCGCGCCCTTGTTGGTTTCCAGATAGAAGCGCTTGCCGTCTTTGTGAAACTGGCTGACGCCGCAGGTTTCCAGCACATCGCAGGAATAGATTTTGGTGAAACCTTTGTCGTCCACGCGCAGGATCTCGGTGTCGCCGCTCTCGGTGGAGCGGGTGGCCAGGCGCAATTGGTCCTTCAAATCGAAATTCCAGCCTGTGATGCGGTCGGTATTCTTGCGCAGCAGCGTGCGTTCGCCGGTAGAAATACGAACCTTATACAGATCGTGCCAGGCCTTGTCGCGATCGTTGAGCCCCACGTAGATGATATCGGGCTCGCTGCGGGGCACGGCATAGGGCATGGCGCGAACGCCTTTGATGTCGGTCAGGTTGCGCGCCGCCGGAACTTCCGCTCCAGCCGCCGGGGCGTCGGCCGGATTCACCGCGTACACATTGTAGTTCTCATCGCCCAGCTTATCCTGCGCATACAGGACATACTTGCCGTCGCGGCTCCAGAAATACGCCGATATGGGACGCTTGGTGTCGTTCGTGATAGGCTTGGCTGCGTCGAACGGCTCATCGGTTTTCTTCACCCAGATGTTGCGCGTCTTGTTCAAAGGCTTCAGGAAGGCGACGTACTTGCCATCCGGGGAAATCTGCGCGCCGGCGATTTCGGGATCGCCGAAGAACAACTCTCGGTCGATCAGCGGCGGCTGCTGTGCCATGGCCGGCGCCATCGCCAGCAAGACAGTTAGGGAGAGCCTGGTCAAAGAAGTCATTAGATTTGTTCCGTAACCTTGAGGTTGCGCTCAGGCGTCGCGCTTGTCAAGTGGCCATCGGATTCGGACGCATGTGGCTTTTTGCGATTTGAGTTTTCGAAAGTATTGGTTTAGAATTCTCAATATGCGATTCGTTCCGCGCGCGATCCGAAATATGCTTATCGAGGCCGCCCACGGCTTCCCCGCCGTGGTGCTGACCGGGCCCCGCCGCGCCGGAAAAACTACGCTCCTCCGCCATTTATTTCCGCATGCCCGTTATGTTTTATTGGAAGACCCCGACGTGCAGGCCCGCGTCCGCTCCGATCCGCGGTCGCTATTGGAAGAGCTGCGGCCTCCCGTGCTGTTCGACGAGATTCAAAAAGTACCCGATCTGCTGCCTTATGTCCGCAGCCGCATCGACCAAAACCCGCGCCAGATGGGCCGTTGGCTCTTCACCGGATCCCAGGAGTCGGCCTTGATGCAGGGTGTCACGGAATCCATGGCCGGCCGCGCGGCGGTAGCTCAACTGCTGCCGTTCAGCATCGCCGAGACCGATCGCGTCAGTCTGTTCATGGGCGGCTTTCCGGAAGTCCTGGCACGCCCCAGAAGCAGAGAGCTGTGGTTCGGTTCGTACATTCAGACCTACCTGGAACGGGACGTTCGCGAGGTCACCAGTGTCCGCGACCTGGCCACCTTCCGCCGGTTCCTAGCCCTGCTGGCCAGCCGGCACGGGCAAATCTTGAACAAGACCGATCTGGCTGCGCCCCTGGGCGTCTCGGCTCCCACGGTTGGCGACTGGTTGCACGTACTGGAGATCACCGGGCAAGTCATCCTGGTCCCGCCCTATTTCGAGAATTTCGGCAAGCGCCTGCTCAAATCGCCGAAGGTCTATCTGGGCGATTCCGGACTGGCATGCTACCTTCTTGGAATCCGGTCGCCAGCGGAACTCGAGCGATCGCCATTTCTGGGCCCTCTGTTCGAAGGGTTCGTCGCCGCTGAGATTCTGAAGAGCCAGGTGAATGAAGGCCGCCGCAAGGAACTGTATCACTTCCGCGATCAACAGGGCCTGGAAGTGGATTTTCTGTTTCCCAGCCGCGACGGACGCCTCTGGATGGTCGAGTGCAAAGCCTCCCGGACGGTGCATCCCTCCATGGCCGGACCGATGCTTTCGCTGCGCAAGTCTGTGGACGCGCGCACGCCGGCTCGCCTCAGCGTAGTGCACCGCGTCTCCACCAGCGGGCCGTCCACCCGTGCGGTGGCGCCGGGGGTGGAAGCGCTGGACGTGCGGGGTTTTTCGGAGGCGCTCTCCGGTCCCGCTAAACGGGCGCGCGGCCGAAAATGATGTGGGTCACCTCTCATACCACCGAAGGCCTGTTCCCAACCAGGAGGCTCTTGGAGTATGCTAGTAGCGGGATCGGGCTTGCAGACCGACCCCGCTCGGCCATTACCGTCGGCCCTTACGGCGCCAAACGACAATGACCGTAACACTGCCGAACAGCAGCAGGTTAACTAGCAATATGATCATGTAGTTGATCCTCCTTTCTGCTTCACCTGGAAGGCCCGGGCTAGTACCCGGGCTTTCCCGATTAAAGCTCGACGTTGCGTGGGGCAGCCCCTCGGGCTGCGGCGGGCTCCCAGCCAGCCCGCCTCTCATGTCTATCTCTCCCGCAAATGGTGCTTAAATGATCTGCATGTACAACCGCAGAAGTTTTGTGGGAATCGCCGCCGCCAGCGCTGCGGCGGCCGCGCTGCCCTTGAAATCGCAGACTGCATCCGTTAAGCCCGCGCTCCAACTCGGCCTTATCGTCTCCGCCGGAAGCGACCCGGAAGCCGCCATCCGCAAGGTCCACGGCTTCGGTTTCCCCACTTGCCAGGTGGGCGTGGGAGTGTTCGATCCCGAAATGCCCGCGAGGCTGCGCGCCGCCCTCGACCGCTACCAGATTGAAGCCACTTCGCTAGTCGCTGGCGGGCCCGGCCCCGAAATCTACGACTTCTACAAGGGCCCGCTCACCATCGGCTTCCTTCCCCGCGAATACCGCGCGGCACGCATCGCCCAGATCAAGAAGACTTCGGATTTTGCCAAACAGTGCGGCGTCCCGGCAGTCCAGACGCACTGCGGGTTCATCCCCGAGAACCCCAACGAGCCGCTCTATACGGAAGCCGTTGAGGCCCTTCGCACAGTGGCCGCGTACTGCAGGCAGAACGGCCAGAACTTCCGCTGCGAGACGGGCCAGGAAACCCCCATCGCGCTATTCCGCGCCATCAAAGACGCCGGCCTGGACAACATCGGCGTGAACTTCGACGCGGCCAATCTGATTCTTTACGGCAAGGCGAATCCGGTGGACGCGCTCGACATACTCGGCCCGCTGGTGCAGGGAGTCCATGCCAAGGACGGCCTCTATCCCACTGGCCCGCGCGAATTAGGACGCGAAGTGCCCATCGGTCAGGGCAAGGTCAACTTCCCCGCATTCATCAAGCGCCTGAAAGAAGTTGGATACCGCGGCCCGCTGACCATCGAGCGTGAGATCTCCGGCGCCAAACAAGCCGAGGACATCCGCGAATCCAAAGCCTATCTGGAAAAACTGATTGGTTAAAGGAGAATCAACATGAGCGATACAACCAAGCCGGACCGCCGCGCCTTCCTGGGAGCCGCGGGCGCCGCCGCTGGCCTGATGATCTTGAAGCCGCAAACGGTGCGCGGTTCGCAAGCCAACTCCGCCGTGCGTATTGGCCTGCTAGGCTGCGGGGGACGCGGCACCACCGACGCCACCAGCATCGCGATGAACGGACCCGCGCGCGTCAACGCGCTGGCCGATCTGTTCGAGGACCGCGTGATCGCCGCCAAGAAGCACTTCGACGACGTGGCCAATCAACAGCGCCACGGCGGCGTGGCCGCTTCCCAGATGTTTCACGGACCGCATGCCGCCGAGCAGATTATGCACTCCGCGCAGATTGACGCCGTGGTGATAGCCACGCCTCCCTATTTCCATTCCGAGCACCTGGCCATGGCGGTCGCTGCCGGCAAGCACGTCTATTGCGAGAAGCCCGTGAGCGTGGACGTGGCGGGCGCCCTGCGCGCCATTGAAACCGGTAAGAAAGCCGAGGGCCGCGTCAGTCTGGATGTCGGCTTTCAGATCCGCAACGCGCCGCCTTTCGTGGAACTGGTGCGCCGCATCCATGCGGGCGCGCTGGGCGAGATCGCCTGCGGCGAAGCCTACTACTATTGCCCATTCCTGGCCATGCCGGAGTACCCCAACGCGTCTCCCACGGAACTTCGCCTGCGCCACTGGCTGCACGACCGCGTGCTTTCGGGCGACGTCATCGTCGAGCAAAACATCCATGTGATCGACATCTGCAATTGGGTGCTGCAATCGCATCCCGTGAAGGCCACCGGCACCGGCAGCCGCAAAGGCCGCACCGAATCGCCGGGCGATGCCTGGTCGCACTTCGACGTGATCTTCCACTATCCCAACGACGTGCACGTCAGTTTCAACTCCGCGCAGTTCGGCAAGTGCGGCTTTGACGCCAGCGAGCGCTTCTTCGGCACGCGCGGGAGTTCGCAATCGCCCTACTCCGGCCCGCTTCAGATCACCGGCGACGAAGCCTGGACCTGGGGCGGCAGCGAGAAGCCCAAGACCGGCGAGTTCTCCGTCACCGGCAATTTCTCCGACAACCTGGCGCAAGCCGATTCCGAAAAGCACGCCGCCTTTGTGCGCAGCATCACCAGCGGCCAATTTCATAACCAGGCGGCGCTGGGCGCCGAGTCTGCGCTGTCCGCCATGCTCGGACGCACCGCCGCTTACACGGGGCGGGAAGTGACTTGGGACGAGTTGGTGCGCTCGAATGAAGCTTGGGACGCGGGGATCGATATCGGTAAGCTGTGACCGATGTGGCGCAGGCACTCCTGCCTGCCGCGACCGCACTCTTGCGGTCGCGGCGAGCGAAGCTCGCCTAGCCACCTTTTGGAGCCGGATACCATCTTGGCCCCAGTGAAAGTCCTATCCCAAGTGTCTCAGCACGACGACTTGACCGACCGTACCAAGATTGGTACATTGGCCTATGAGCCCGGAATCCAAGCGCCTGCCGGGCGTACTTCTACCGCCTCGATAGCGGCAGGGAGCCGGTGCGGGAGTGGTTGAAGGAACTCGATCACCCGGACCGGAAGGCGATCGGTGAAGATATCAAGGATGTGGAGTTCTCATGGCCAATCGGTATGCCGCTTGTTCGGTCGCTTGGCCGCGATTTGTGGGAGGTGCGGAGCGGTTTGCCACGGGGCAGGATTGCGCGAGTTCTTTTCTGTCTGGAAGAGGGGCGCATGATGCTGCACGGCTTCATCAAGAAAACCCAGAAGACTCCGCAACGCGATATCGATCTGGCGCTGAAAAGGAAAAGAGGGGGAGGCACATGAAAAAGAAAAACATTGGATCGTCCTTCGATGGCTGGCTCCGCGAGGAGGGCATCTACGAGGAGGTTACGGCGACCGCGATCAAACGTGTTCTCGCCAGGCAGGTGGAAGCCGCAATGAAGGAGAAGAACTTTTCCAAGGCGGAGATGGCGCGCAGAATGCACACCAGCCGCGCTGCGCTGGATCGTTTGCTTGATCCGGAGTATGATGCGGTCACGTTGAGCACGCTGCGAAAAGCGGCAACGGCGGTGGGGCGGGACCTTCGGCTGGAGCTTCGATAAGAGGACCGGACGGTTTCCGGCTCGGGCACGAAACAGGCCCCGTCCGAACTAAGGGTTATTTAATAAGGATGCGTCAGGGTATCTGGCCATTTCCAAGTAGGTGCCAAACGTGCCAGGTACCCGCGGTATTGAACTCGAACTCCAGATCCTGGAGGCCAAGTGCAGGTCCTTTGAGTCGAAGATGGCATTAGCACTAGCAGTTGCCGAGTATAACCTGAGCGGATCGGGCTACAGCGATCTTCTTGACGGCCAGGTCAAATACCTAACCTCGGAGCGGGACAAGGTCGCCGTAGCGACCGCCGAGAAGAAACTGGATCTCTTCGAACTCCAGGGCGCCTAAAGTTCGCCTTGTGCTGTTTCGTAGCCTTGGCTGGCAGCCGAGCCGGACGCGGCGATACGCAGGTGCCCCTCAATCGCGGTCACTGAACCGGCGGCGCATCCGCGCCAAGAAGCCGGTCGCCAAGCCCGAGGAAGACCTCCAGCCCTTCATCGATAGCAGCGATCTCTTCCCGCGCGACCTCACCGAAAACCCGCCGGACCCTTCGTTTATCGATTGAGCGCAACTGATCGATCAG
>Ga0302324_100010461_pt1 | contig 19207 bp, 13 predicted proteins | sample Palsa_T0_1_FD_201949 | JGI IMG/M metagenome (GOLD analysis project Ga0302324, IMG submission 201949) | Peat permafrost microbial communities from Stordalen Mire near Abisko, Sweden - Palsa_T0_1 | ecosystem: Environmental > Terrestrial > Soil > Palsa > Peat permafrost | place: Sweden: Abisko...
GGATCCGGAAGTCCGCACGCGCGGCAACACCGGACGTCTGGTGATGTACACGTCCGAGCATTCTCATTCGTCCATCGAGAAGGGCGCCATCACGCTCGGCATCGGCCAGGACAACGTGCGCCAGATCGCGGTGGACGAAAACTTTCGCATGCGGGTGGACATACTGCGGGAGCGCATGGAGGCCGACCGGAGGGCCGGCTGGACGCCGTTTCTCGTGGTGGCCACGGTCGGGACCACTTCCACCTCCAGCATCGATCCGGTGCCGGCCATCGCCGATGTTGCCGAAGCGCAGGGCGTCTGGCTGCACGTGGATGCCGCTTATGGCGGCGCCGCTGCCGTGGTGCCGGAATTCCGCGGCATTCTCGCCGGAGCCGAGCGCGCCCATTCCCTGGTGGTGAATCCACACAAGTGGCTTTTCACTCCGATCGACCTGAGCGTTTTCTACACCAGCCAGCCCGAAATCCTACGGCGCGCATTCGCCCTGGTGCCCGAATATTTGAAGACCGGCCAGGATTCGCGCGCCGTCAATTATATGGATTATGGCGTCCAACTTGGCCGCCGGTTTCGCGCCTTGAAGTTGTGGTTCGTGATGCGGAATCTTGGGCATGAGGGAATATGCAATCTCATCCGATCGCACATCGGTTATGCACAGAAGCTGGCCAATCTCATCCGCGCGCATCCGGATTTCGAGGTCGCCGCGCCCACCCCGTTCTCTCTGATCTGTTTCCGCTATCGCGGAACTGACGACGACAATCGCGACTTATTGGAAAAGATCAATGCATCCGGCAAAGCGTTTCTTTCGCACACTGTGTTGGACGGGCGCTTCGTGCTGAGACTCGCGATCGGCAATATGGCCACCCAGTGGCAGGATCTGGAAGAGGTATGGGATTTAGTTCAGAGCGTGTCGCGACCGGCAGGCTTGGTCGGTGATTGAAAAACAACGGCACCGACTCCCTCACGGTCGCGGCTCGGCCAGGTGGAACCTCATTCCGAGCCGCGAGCGTAAGCGACCGGCGATTTGGTTTTCAAGCGTCTTCATCACTTTTGGTGGGCCAGCAGGCCCATGATCACTCCGTCGCCGGGCTATGGAACCAGCGTCCGGTTGCCCAGATATTCGTCCACCGTCGTCAGCAGATGTGAAGGATGAACGGGCTTGGAGATATAGCCGTTCATCCCGGCCGCCAGGCATCGTTCCTTGTCACCGGACATGGCATGCGCGGTCATGGCCAGGATGGGCAAATGTTTCCAGCGCTCCTGTTTCCGGATCAGGCGCGTGGCTTCCAGCCCGTCCAGGCCGGGCATCTGCACATCCATCAGGATCAGGTCAAAGTCACCGGACGACGCGAGCTTTTCGAGCGCCTCTTGGCCGTCGTTCGCCAACTCGATGACGAAGCCTCGCTTGCGCAGCACCGCTGTCACAACTTTCTGATTTACCGGGTTGTCCTCTACCACCAGCAGCCGGCCTGGTCCTGGGCCGGAGTGCGGCCTACGCGTTTGCGGTATATCCTGAATCTGCGCGGCAACAACCGCGCAGGGCAGCGTAACAATGAAAGTGGACCCACAGCCCAATTCACTTTCCACACGGATTTCACCGCCATGCAGTTCCACCAGTTTCTGCGCGATCATCAGGTCGAGTCCGGGCCCGCCGCCGGCTGGATTGAACTTTTCAAAAACCGATAGAAGCCGGTCCGCTGGAATGCCTGTTCCCGTATCCTGCACCGAGATCCGCAGCACGAATTCGGTAGAACTGGACATCTGACCATCCAGGCGCACACCCACGGATCCACGTTCGGTACACTTCAGACCATTGCGAATCAAGCTGGATAGAATCTGGCGGATTCGCGCGCCGTCGCCCAGAACCTGCGCGGGTACTTCCGGCGCAACTTCGAGCGTAACCTGAATGCCGTTGCGCGCGGCAGCCTTGGGTTGCTCGGCATTCACGCATTCCAAGGCAGCGCTGCGCAGCTCGAACGGTGCTTTCTCCAGCCTCAACTTGCCGGATTCGATTTTAGAAAGATCCAGCATGTGGTTCAACGACGTCAGCAACGAGAAAGCGCATCGGTGCGCCGTCCGTACCTCATCCTGTTGGCCGGGAGAAGTTTTTTCAAGCGAGATATCCAGCATGCCGATGATCCCGTTGAGCGGGTTCCGCAACTCGTGCGCCACGGTGGCGAGAAACTCGGTTTTGGCTTGATTGGCGGTTTGGGCTTGCCAGGTGGCTTCTTCCAGTTGTTCGGTGCGTTCCCGGATGCGCCGCTCCAGGAGCTCCTGATGCCGGCGGATTTCCTGGTGTGAAGCCGCCAACGCCTCAATCATGCCGTTGAAGCTTTCGCCCAGGAACTCAATTTCGTCGCCCGTACGGCTTACTTGGATCGGTTCCAGACATCCGTCGCGAACCGCGGTGATACCCGACTGGAGCAGCTTTAAAGGACGCGCCAGCAACCGGATGGTAAACCGCGAGATGGTCCCCGATACCAGCATCACCACCACGCAGAGCAATAGCCCTTTGCCAATGTCGAAATTGTCCTGCCGCAGATTGTAGGCGAGCAGCGTTACAACCACCCAAAAGACCAGTGTCGCGGTAAAGACCGAGAATTTCGATGCTAACGAACGCAGCACGCCTGGGCGCGTGTCACCCCGGCTCTGCTTCGACGCCACCGGCATACCCGTCCATCGGCTTTAGTACCAGCCGCAGACATAAGGGCTTCGCCTTAGATGAGCGCCTTAGGGCGCCAGCCAGCAACGAGGGGCCAGGAACGAAAAACGAGAAACGCATAATGTTATTCTTGGACCGAATGAGCCGCCTCAGATCGACTCTCTGCGGCGTGGAACTACAGAACCCCGTAATCGCCGCATCGGGAACCTACGGCTACGGAATCGAATTCGAAAAAATCACCGATCTCAACGCCATCGGCGGCATTGTTGTAAAAGGGCTTTCGCGCGAGCCGATCGCGGGCAATCCACCGCCGCGCCTTTGGGAATCCGAAGGTGGAATGATCAATTCCATCGGGCTGCAAAACATAGGCGCGCGCGCGTTCGTAAAGGAAAAACTGCCCGCGCTCGGCCGCTTCCGGACCGCTGTTTTCGCGAACGTGTTCGGCTACGCGGTGGAGGATTACGCCGAAGTAATCCGTATTCTGGAGGATGCCGAAGGCCTGGCAGGCTATGAGCTGAATGTATCCTGTCCCAACACGAAGCACGGGGGCATCCAATTTTCGAGCGATGTTGCTCTACTGAGTGAATTGGTGAGCCTGGTCCGCCCCCTGACGCGCCGGCCGTTAATCGTGAAGCTTTCTCCGAATGTGGCCAACATTCAGCCGCTGGCGCAAGCCGCGGAAGCATCCGGCGCGGACGCCATCAGCCTGGTGAATACATTTGTATCGTTAGCCATCGACGCTCACACGCGGCTGCCTCGTATCGGCGCGGGGTTCGGCGGACTCTCGGGTCCGGCCATCAAGCCCATCGCGCTTCGGCTGGTGTATCAGGCAGCCCAGGCCGTCCGAATCCCGGTGATCGGGTTGGGCGGAATCCGTACCGGCGAAGATGCGGCCGAATTCCTGATCGCGGGAGCTTCCGCGGTTCAAGTAGGCACAGCGAACTTCTGGGATCCCCAATCCCCCGTGCGTATCGCGCGGGAGTTGGATGGCTTCCTGAAGAAAGAGAAATTGAACAACGTGAAGGAACTGGTGGGAACCTTAAAAATATGCGGAAAATAGTTTCGACCGAGCAAGCACCCAAGGCCATCGGCCCCTATTCGCAAGCCGTGGTCTCGAACGGAGTGGCGTATCTGAGCGGGCAGATTCCGCTCGACCCGGCGACCGGGCAATTAGTGGAAGGCGATATCACCGCTCAGACCGAACGCGTGCTGCAAAACCTGAAAGCAGTGCTGGAGGCCAGCGGCGCGTCGCTCGAATCGGTGCTGAAGACCACGGTCTTCCTGAAGGACATGGCCGATTTCCCGAAGATGAATGAGGTTTACGCCCGCCACTTTACCTCGAACCCGCCGGCGCGATCCACCGTGCAGGCTGCGCGCTTGCCCCGCGATGTGAGCGTAGAAATCGATGCAATCGCATCGGTGCTGCTGGAGCAAGAACCGAATAACTGAACAACGCGCGGGTACGGCGCGCTTAGTGTGCGCTGTACTGCGCTTGGGGAGGCTTCAACTTGATGTCGATAGTCTTCTGTTCGTCGTCGACATCGAAGTTCTCGCCGAAGGTTTGATAATTCTTGGCGTTCACCTGGATCAGAATCGTGCCTTGCGGGATGGGCGGGATTTTGGCGATGCCTTCCTGATTGGTGTGGAGATCCCACTCTCTACGGATTCCCTTGCCGAGCTTCATCACGGAGTGCCCCTTGATGAAGCGAACAGTGATGCTTGCGCCTTCCACCGCTTTTCCGGAATCGTTCTTCACCGCGATGGTCAAGGTGGTCATGGGCGGTCCCGCGAACAGAGGTAGCGCCAGCGCCAGGCAGAGAATTATTCGCCGCATAGTCTCATCATACTCGCTGTGGGGCTGCAGCCTGAAAGGCTGCCCCACAAATAACTAAGCGATGTCGGCGAGCAGGAACTTGCGAGGCTCGCCCGCTGCGCTGGTCACGGCTTCCGCCGCCAGGTATCCGCTACGCACCGCGCCCTCCATGGTGGCCGGCCAACCGCAGCGCGTCCAATCGCCTGCCAGAAAAAGATTCGGGATCTTGGTCGCGCTAGCCGGGCGCAGCTGCTCCAGGCCCGGCTTGGCGGAAAACGTCGCCCGCACTTCCTTCACCACGTGCGCCTTCTCGATTTTCGCTTCGCTCGCGCGTGGAAAAAAGTCAGCCAGTTCTTTCAGAGCCAGTGCGATGATATCGTTCCGGCTCATATCCACCAAACTGCGGGAAGCGCTTACCACCAACTGCAGATAACGCCCTCCGGATTTATTGAACATCCACTGGATGGTCCGGTCCAATAACGTCGCGTGCGGCAGTTGCGTGAGGCTGCGGTCGAACCACAAGTGAATTCCGGTGATGGGCGAATGCTCGAACCCGGTAATATCGAAGCCTAAGTCCGGAACCACCGCAGGCAACCGTTCGAACGGTAAGGCGGAGATATAGTAATCGGCCATGTGGCGCTTGCCCGACGCTTCCACCACTTGCACCGATCCGTCCCCCACCACTACCCGGTCCACTGGGGTGCGCAGATTGAAGCGGACATTTCCCATGCGCTTCCAGGCTTCGGGGGCATAAAGGTCCCCCAATGGCACGGCTGGGATTCCCATCTGATACGAATTCGAGCCGGCCAGAAATCCCAGCCAAAAAACCTGGAAGCCGTGACTGGCGGCCATGCGATCCAGCTCTTCGTTTACTGCGCTCACCAGCACCTGGCCCCAGAAGCGGCGAATGGCCGGTTCGGTCTGGCCTTTTTCGCGGAGCCAATCCAACATCGTGATGCGATCCAGGTCCTGGCGGCGCCCATACTCCCGCCGCAGGGCCATCAGCCCGCGCGCGATCGAGAGTTTGTCTCCCAAGCCGAGACACGCCAATTTCCAAAAACTTCCAGCGAAGTGAAACGGCGCCGGTAGCTTGCCGGCCGACAGCACAGAGGTCTGGCCGCCGGGTTCCATGAAGTAAAATTTCTTGTGGAAATGGATTCTGTCCGCCACATCCAGGCGTTTATAGAAATCCATGATGTTGACGCAACAGCGCAGAATCAGATGCTGGCAATTGTCGATGATTTCCGAGCCGTCGCCGGGAAGCGGATAGGAAGTGGCGCGCCCGCCCAGGAATCCACGGGCTTCGAAAAGATCCACTTGGAACCCGGCGTCACCCAGTGCGGCGGCCGTTGCCAGACCGGCCAAGCCCCCACCGATAACGATTGCGCTGGGCATTAGTTGGTTCGCAGGCGAAAGGGTCTGCGCCACTGTGCGGGATCAATGGTCAACCGATGGGAACTCGCGCGCGGAGACCGCCGCCACCACCGTTATTGATTAGAAGGATTGCGATGGATAATACAACGACGAGAAATATGATGTCCGAAAGATCAAATTGCATCAGGCGTCTCTTAACTACGGATTGTACTAGCCTAGCACAACGCCCTTCGCGATTTGCGCCACCACGTTCTCCATCAATCGCAATCCACAGTTGGAATCCAGCGTCAGGATGGATTCGGGATGAAACTGCACTCCTTCAATCGGCAACTCGCGGTGGCGGACGCCCATGATGACGCCGTCTTCCGATTGCGCAGTCACTTCCAGGCAGGCCGGAAGAGCCTCTTTTCGGGCGAAAAGCGAGTGATAGCGGCCAACTTTAAAGCGCTCGGGCAAGCCCTCAAAAACACCTTGGTTTTGGTGGATCACAAGCGACGGCTTCCCATGCATCGGGTAATCCAGCACGCCCAGTTCGCCGCCAAACGCCTCTACAATCCCTTGCAGGCCCAGGCATACGCCAAACACGGGAATGCCGGCGCGGGCGGCGTACTTCACCAGTTCCGGCACGCCGAAGTCGGACGGCCGCTTCGGACCCGGCGAAATCAGAATGAGGTGCGGCGCAATTTCATGGATGAGTTCGGGTGGAATTCCGGCCCGGTACGTGACCACCTCGGCGCCGGTCTGCCGCGCGTAGTTGGCGAGCGTATGAATGAAACAGTCGTCGTTATCGATCAACAACAGCTTAATGCCTTGTCCAACCTTGGATAACGCCGGCCGGGCGGCGTCATCGGACGAAGCACTGGGCGCCAGGCAGCGGAAGAACCCGGTAGCTTTCAGGCGCGTCTCTTCTTCTTCCAGCGCCGGAACCGAATCGTACAGCAAGGTAGCTCCCACTCCATAACGCGCCCGTCCATCGCGCAGATGGATGGTCCGAATCAATATTCCGGTGTTGATGTCGCCGTTTATGGAAAGCATTCCCACGGCGCCGCCGTACCAACCCCGCGCATCCTTTTCCAGATTCTCGATGGCTTGCGCGGCCGCCTTCTTGGGCGCCCCGATCACCGTTACGGCCCACATGTGGGTGAGGAACGCGTCGAGTGAATCGAAGCCTGGCTGCAGCGTTCCTTCCACGTGGTCGACCGTATGAAATACGCCCGCGTAGGATTCAATCAGGCGGCGGCCGATCACTTTCACCGAACCCGGTATCGAGACGCGCGATTTGTCATTGCGGTCGACGTCGCTGCACATGGTCAGCTCGGATTCTTCTTTGGTGGAATTCAGCAGCTCGCGGATGGAGTCGGCATCGCGGAGCGGATCTCCGGTGCGCCGCGCGGTTCCGGCAATCGGGCACGTTTCCACGCGCGAACCCTCCACGCGAACGAACATCTCCGGCGACGCTCCCACCAATTGCTCGTCCCCCAGCTGCAGGAAAAATTCATAGGGGCTGGGGCTGGCGTGCTGGATTCGTTCAAAAAGCTCCGACGGGCTGCCCGAGAAGTTCGCGTGAAAGGTCTGCCGTAGCACCACTTCGTAATAATTACCCTGGCGCATGCCTTCCCGCACGGTTTCCACCTTGGCCATGTATTCTTCGGGAATGTGGTCGGAAGTAATCTCTTCGGCAGGCCGCCGGGTTGGTTTCGGGACGGGGCGTCCGGTGCGTTCCAGCGCAGCAGTAGAAAGGCTCGCGCGCGCGAAATCGAAACGGAACCGTTCAATCCGCTCCTTCTTGCGATCCATGTAGTAAATGTCGTCGCAGAGAAACAGATGCAGGTCCTTGTGCCCCTTGCGCGGCAGCTTCAACTCGATGGGATCGAACTGGAACAACAGGTCGTAACCAAATGCCCCCACCAGGGCCAGGCGCGAGTCGTCTTTGGTGCGGAACTCGTCCATTAAGGTACGAAGAATGGAAAATGCCGAGGGTTGCTTGCTGCGCTCCTCTTCGGGAAATATTTTGGGCAGCGGTTTCAAGCGTCCACGCAAGCCGGCTCCATCGAAGGCAAACTCGTCCCAATGCGGGTGTTGAGCCAGCAATGGATGCAGGATTTGATTCAGGATTTCGCCGCGCTCATTCAGTGGGCGGAAATCCATCCGGCGTCCGGCGGCGACAATCTCGAGGGGAGGCGCGATGGACGCCACGTCCCAGCGCGAATAACGTTCCGGATATTCGTAGCCCGAGGAAAGATAAATACCGCGATACCGATCCAACCTGTGCAGCAGGCTTTTCAAGCCCTTGTGAAAGGGAATTCCGGACTCCACACGAGTTACAGTAATTCCGCCAGGTGTGTCGTAACTCAGCTTGGGCATAATTTTAACCGAAGAACTACGAGGCGGCAACGCCGACGAGTATAACAGCGATCGGCGTATCCCCCAGCTTGGCCTGCAAGACCCAATCCGTATCGCCTTGCTTGGTGAAACCGGGAGCATCGGTGTCCGCTTTCCAAAAGCTCAGCACCGCCGGGTGCGGCGTGCCGGAAGCCTTCCGGCTCATGGCAACCAAGGCCTCGAAGCCGGGCGTGGAGTTCAGGTCGCGGTCCTCGGAGGCAGGCGAGAGAAGTAGAAAATCGCGCTGCGGCGCCGCCCCTTGATGATCGCCGTTCACCGGCATGATGCCGTAGCGTAACGTGTATACGCCGGCTTGGATGGTCTGGCCCCGGCGATCGGCGCCCTTGCCGTCAAAACGGATTACGCCCAGCAGGGCCCCTACCGGTACCAGCGGCAGCGTTACATTCTCTTCCGTGGATTTCGCGCCGGACGGTTTCCCGGTCCGAAACCAGATCTCGCAATACGCCGCTCCGTTGTTCGAGATTTTGATCCCGTCTTTTTGGAGCGCCTGTCCGATGGCGGGTGCGACTTCCGCCGGCGCCCCGCCGGCTGGCGCTGTTTGATATGGCCCGTCCGCGGCCAACGATGCGAACCCGAGAGTGGAAAGAAAACTGATGACGGCCAATTTCCTCATATTCACCATGCTACCGCTTCTGAATCCGCGCGCTCCGCAGGGGTTCCCTCATCTGAAATCCTCTTAACCATTTCGCTGGTGGGGCAGCGTACCGGATGAGGTCCGTTGGAACGTCAGTAGCAGCAAGTGAGGTAGTCTGGTACTAACTCACGAAGAGCTGTGAACCGCGCCCGCTCGGGCCATTGGATTCGCGGCCGTTTCTAAACGAATACAAAGGGGATTTTCCATGAGACACTACCATCGAATTCTTTTGCTGGCCGCGGCATCCGTATTTCTTGCCGCTGCCCAGAGCGATCCGCCGGGCCGCGTGGGCCGGATTAGTTACATGAACGGCGACGTATCGTTTCGCCCCAGCGACGTGGATGATTGGATCGGCGCGGACATCAATCGGCCGCTTACCACCGGCGATCACTTATGGACGGACGAAGGCGCCCGCGCGGAGGTACACATCGGCAGCGCAGCCCTGCGGCTCAATTCGAAAACAGCCTTCGAGTTTCTGAATCTCGACGATGCCAATGTCCAGATTCGCCTGGGGGAGGGTTCGCTCAGCATTCATTTGCGGGGTTTGGGCGATCAGGAGTCTTACGAGGTGGACACTCCCAATCTGGCTTTCTCGCTGCTGCGGCCGGGCGACTACCGGATCGACGTGAATCCGGACAACCAGACCACCCTGATTACGGTTCGTGCCGGCGAAGGCGAAGTCACGGGCGGCGGACAGGCATTCATTGTGCATCCCCGGGACCAGGTGCAGGTGTCTGGAGGAGATACCATCGCGTACAACGTTACCGGCGCTCCGCAATCGGACGAGTGGGACGGATGGTGTATGGCGCGTGACCGCCGCGAAGACCAATCGCCATCGGCGCGTTATGTTTCTCGCGACATGGCCGGCTATCAGGATCTGGATGATAACGGCGCCTGGCGGCAGGTGCCGGACTACGGTTCGGTGTGGGTGCCAAATTCCGTCGCCACCGGCTGGGCGCCGTATCACGACGGGCACTGGGCATGGGTGGAACCGTGGGGCTGGACCTGGGTGGACGACGCGCCGTGGGGTTTCGCACCCTTCCATTACGGACGCTGGGTATACGTAGGCTATTGGGCCTGGGTGCCGGGACCGCTGGCGTCGCGGCCGGTCTATGCTCCCGCATTGGTGGCCTGGGTGGGCGGCTCCAACTTCAACCTGGCCGTTTCCTTCGGCGGCGGGGCCGGCGTTGCGTGGTTCCCGTTAGGACCGCGCGAAGTTTATGTGCCGGCCTATAATGCCAGCCCCGCATACCTAAACCGCGTTAACGTCACCAACACCGTCATTGTCAACAACGTCAACATCACAAATGTTTATGTCAATAAGACGTACATCAATCGGACCGCGCCGGGCGCTATCACCGCGGTCCCGCAAAACGCTTTCGCGAGCGCGCGTCCGGTGCAGAGTGTCGCGGTACGCGTGGATGCCAGAGCAGTGCAGTCCGCTCAGGTGATGAATACCGCGGCGGTTGCGCCTAGCCGCCAGAGCGTGCTTGGAAGATCCGTGCCGTCCGGGAGAGTGTCGCAGCCGCCGGCCGCGGTTCAGAGCCGCCCGGTGGTCGCCAAAGCTACGCCGCCTCCACCCGCGGTGCCCTTCGCACAGCGGCAGCAGGCGCTCACGGCGAATCCGGGCCGCCCGCTGGACGCCACCCAAGTGCAACGGCTGCGGACTGCCCAGCCGGCGCCGGCGCGTCCCCTGATCCGGCAGGCGCAAACTCCGGTGAATGTGGGAAGGCCGGCCAGTCAGCCTGTAAACCAACCTTCGAACCAGGTTGCGCCGCGCAACCAGCCTTCGAACCAGGTTGCGCCGCGCACTCCGGCCCCGGCAAGCCAACGCCCGCCGCCGCAGAACGATACTGCGGCGCCTCGTCCGCTAGACCGGCCTGCTGAACCCGTGCGGCCGCAGCCTCAGCGCGATGTTCCACCTCCAGCGCGTCCCAACGAGCGGCCGGCGGAAATCCCGCGCCCTCAACAGCAGCAGGTGCAACCGCCGCCGGCGCGACCGAACGACCGTCCGGCCGAAACACCTCGTCCGCAACCGCGCGACGTTCAGCCGCCGGCGCGACCCAACGACCGGCCTGCCGAAACACCTCGCCCGCAACCGCGCGACGTTCAACCTCCGGCGCGTCCGGCCGAGCGGCCAGTCCCGAAAGAAGCGCCGAAGCCGGCTAAGAAAGACGACAAGAAGAAGAAGGACGACAAAAAAGACGAGAAGAAGCAGTAGAGACTCGATAGGTCCGCGTCGCGCTTCTCGGTCCAGAGGTATGACGCGGACTTTTCCGTCTCAGTCCATCAAGTTTTTCAACTGTTGGAACATCATCATGCAGGCTGGTCCGAGGGTGACCAACAAGACCGACGGAAATATCAAAAAGAAAACCGGAAAAATCAGCTTCACGCCGACTTTTCTGGCCATTTCCTGTGCCTGTTGACGAAAGCGCGTGCGCAGGTGGTGGGCATGGGTGCGCAAGGCCGGCGCGAGAGAGGTGCCGAAACGGTCGCTGTCGATGAGCAGATTGGACAGCTTCCGCAACTCCGAATCCTTACCGCGTTTGCCGAAGTCGCGGAGGGCATCTGGCCGGCTGGCGCCGGTTTTTAGCTCCAGGTAAAGCCGGGCCAATTCGGCGCTGAAGTCAGGATGAGTGCGCTTCAGGCTCCGGCTGGCGTCGGCCAGGGACTGGTCGAGTGACTGGCCGGCTTCCAGACCCAGGACAATCAGGTCCAGCGCCGGTGGAATCGCGCTGCGCAAACGCTGCGCCCGCGCTTTGACGCGCGAATCCAGAACCCGATCCGGAATCATAAATCCCAAACCGGCCCCGCAGATCAGCGGAAGCAGCATGGCGGCGCCCTCGCCGCGGTTCAACAGCGTAGCGGTAGTCAGCAGCCCGGCGAAAAACAAGGCGCTGGCGCATTTGATTCCGTAGAAAACCGGCAGCGCCGAAGGCCAGCGGTATCCGGCCGAGGCGAGCCGCAGGCGGAAGGGATTTTGCTCATTCTGGGCCCCGGGAAATGTTTCCCCAATGGAGCGGAACAAGTTGAAAAATACGGCCCGGGAACCCGGCAGATTGGGATCGGTGGACAAGCCCGCGGGAATCTCGGCGCCGCGCTCTCCGTTGCGCCGGATCACAAAATAGCCGGCGCTGATAACCGCCGTCATCACGAACAGAAAGAAGCCCGCGCCCAGCCAAAGGTCGCTCATATCTTGATATCCACGATTCTGCGAATCACGATATGCGCCAGCACCAGGCACACAATCGCGCCGCTGATGAGATACTTTCCGTACGGATGATAAACCAGGATGGTCAAGTAGGAAGGGTTTACCACCATCATCATCAAAGCGATCGCGATGGGGAGAACGGTGAGTACGGTGCCGGTCAACTTCCCGTGCGCCGCCAAAGCGCGGACTTCGCCCCGCAGTGAGGTGGCCTCGCGCATATTCTCCGCCAGTTTGACCAGCACCTCATTCAACTTGCCGCCCGTGCGCGTCTGCATTTGAACGGCCGAGGCGAACATGCTTACCTCCAGCAGCGGCATCCGCTCGGCCAAGTTGGCCAGCGCTTCTTCCCACGATGCGCCGAGGTTGGCCTCCACAGCAGCCTTGCGGAGCTCCGACGACACGGGCGGTTCGGATTCCTGCGCGACAATTTCCATGCCCGACGCGAATGGATGTCCGGCGCGCAGGGCCCGGGCCAGAGAATCGAGCGCATCCGGAAAGTTTTCTTCAAACAGGCGAAAGCGCTTGGCACGCCGGCGTACAATGTATAAATAAGGCAGCGAGCCGACCAGCAGCGCGATCAGAACCGCCACGATGCCTGGAATCTTGTCCAAGCGCATCGCGATGGCGAGCGCGACGCTGGCCGAGAGCAGCATCAACATCGTCACTCGTCCCACCGACCAGCCTAGATCCGCCTGCTGCAGATGGCGGCGCATGATCTTGACGAAGTCGGACCGTTCCAGCAGCTTCGCCCAGATCGAAATAGAGCTGAGCGATTCGTCCTTCAACACGCGCGGGCTTTCGTCCAGCAAGTGCTCGGAAACGTCCTCGGCCCAGGCTTCGGCGCCTATGCGCTGCAACGCAAACCAGCCAATTAATACGGCCAGACCGGCCGCCAGAAAGGTGGTGAAGAACACCAAAATCGCTGTGAGATCCACCTACTGCCTCCGGCTGGTTTGCGCCACGGAAGGAGCGCCAACCGTGGCATGCGGCCGTGCGGTTACGTAGAGGATCAGTTCGCGGCCGGTCCAGGAGTGCCCCGGATACAACCGCGACAAAATGGCGGCGCTGTTTGGATCCTGCATGAGACCCTTGACCAGGAAGCTCACGCCGCTCGGCAAAGCGGCGTCATAGCGGCGCGTCTCCACGTCCAGGCCGTTTCGGAAGCTCACCTCGGGTTGTACCCGAAGGCTGACCTTGCCCTCTGAGTCGGCGGCCGGTGCGAACTGAACGCGCAGACTGTATGGCGCTGCGGCGGCCCGAACACTGGCAGGCCGTCCTACGCTTGCGCTCAGCACTTCGGAAGAGACCAGATCCAGATCCTGGGATTGTTCCAGCTTGCGGACCAATTCGTCCGTGTTCGAATCGCGAAATGCCGCTACCCGCATCGAGTCGTGCTCGGAGGGCGTTGCCAGCAATGAATTCAGTTGTCCCAGCGCCGCGGCGCTGGCTGCCAACACTTGAACGTTCAATTCCACCGCGTGGTCCAAGGGCAGAGTAGGCACCGCCTCTGTCTGGGCACGCGCGGACTCAGAAACCGTGGCGCTGTTGAATACCGCGGCCAATTCCAGCACATGCCGGGGAGCCGTACCTTCATCCAGCGGATTTCGAAGCGTGATACGAAGACGCGCGCCGCTGTCGGCCAGAGCAATCAGATCGGCATATTGCGCCGGCACCAGAAGACTCGCAACCGGAACCTGCACCCGGCTATTGCCGACTGATTCCAACTGCGGACTGACGCGCAGCACCTCTATGTTCTGAAGGATGGTCCGCAGCTCTGCGGAATTATTTCTTTCAGACACTGCTTGCAGGTCCACGCGGGAGCCGGAGTGCAGCATGCCCATCAGACCGGAGGACTCGCTCACTCGAATGGAGACCGCCCGCATGCCCGCCGCTACCCCATCGCCGGCCCCCGGCGCTTTCGGATCCAGCGACGCCAAGCGCCCTTCGAGGAGTGGCTCGTCTTTCTGTACCGGATCCAGCAGGGTCGCCCCCACTGCGTCGTCTACCTTCGAATAGGAGCCTTTTAGTGTTCCCTTTACCAGGGACACCTGCACGTCCTCCGGCTTAATTACAGTTCCCCGGCCCAGATCCCGGGCCGCTACCACGATGGACTGCCCGTCCATCTCCGGGGCTTTCGCACGAAGGCGCCCGCCGAACAACCCGTAAACTACTCCGGTTGCAACAATGGCCGCTACGAACGCAATCCCAAGCAAGGGAACCATGTTTCTCTTCATCGCGATACCTTTTACTTTCCTTTTGCCACAAACCGACACCTATGGCTCAAGACACTCCAACGACTGGAAATGTCATAAGGAGCATGGAGTGTTGTCCTAAGGTTTCCGGCATAATCGCCTTAGTCATCCTCATGGGTTGGGGGGTGGGTGGAGCGGTTATTGGAACCCGACCGCCAGGAAGCATGGGCCCGCTTGGGCCACCAAAGATAATGAAGACGCTGAATTAAAAAAGTTGGCAGGCGCCTGCCCCACCTCGCCTCCGCTAAGCTGGAAGAGATGGAGGTCTCCTCGCCCCGCTCAGCCATTCGACGCTGGACCGAACAACTCAAGAATCGCGAAGATCAACTCACGGTTGTGCTCAGCCTGATGATCGGCGTACTGGTCGGCCTGACGGTGGTGGCTTTCATCCTGCTGACCGGCAGGCTGGCTGCACAGATGTATCCGGCGGGCGGCGCGGCCTGGCGCCGGGTTGTGATTCCCGTTATCGGCGCGCTCATTAGCGGTTTCCTGCTCTTCCGGTATTTTCCCGACGCCAGGGGCAGCGGCATCCCGCAAACTAAGTTTGCGATTTACATCAACGACGGTTACATCTCTCTCAAGACCGTTCTCGGCAAGTTCCTTTGCTGTTCCACATCGCTGGCCAGCGGCATTGCGCTCGGACGCGAAGGGCCGTCCGTCCAAATCGGCGCTGGGATCGCTTCCGTACTTGGGCGCCGTTTCGGTTTGAGCAAAGAAGGCGTCAAGGCATTAGTTCCGGTGGGCTGTTCGGCGGCGCTCGCGGCCGCGTTCAACACGCCTATCGCGGCGGTTCTTTTCTCGCTGGAAGAAATATTGGGCAATTTGCATGCTCCCGTGTTGGGAACGGTGGTCATAAGCTCCGCTACATCCTGGATCGTACTGCATCTTCTGTTGGGCGATGAGCCCTTATTCCACGTTCCCGCTTATCGTTTGGTGCATCCCATGGAATTTGGGATCTACGCGGTGCTGGGAGTGGTGGGCGGTCTTGGATCCGTGTGCTTTGTGAAGCTCCTGCTCAAGCTTCGGACGCTCTTCATGCGCCTTCCGAAATCCACACAATGGATTCAACCGGTGGCCGGTGGATTGTTGGTCGGTTTGCTCGGCTGGTTCATGCCGGAGGTCCTGGGCGTCGGCTACGATTACGTGGAACAGGTGCTGGGTGGAGACTTTCCTCTGAAAACAGTTGCCCTGCTGGCTGCTCTCAAGATCGTCGCCACGGCGACGTGTTATTCATCCGGCAATGCGGGCGGAATTTTCGGTCCGGCGCTGTTCATCGGCGCGATGCTGGGAGGCGCGGTGGGCAGCGTCGCGCATTGGATGTTTCCCCATCAGACCGCCGGCCCGGGCGCTTATGCGCTCATTGGCATGGGCACAGCCTTTGCTGGAATTGTCCGCACGCCGCTTACCTCCGTGATCATGATCTTCGAACTGACCCGCGATTATTCCATCATCGTGCCGCTCATGCTCTCGAATCTGATCAGCTTCTTCATCTCCTACCGGCTGCAGCGCGAGCCGATTTACGAAGCGCTCGCTCTGCAGGAAGGCGTGTATTTGCCGACAGGAGAATCCCGGCGGGAGTTGGAAGAAATCCGGGTGGGCGACGTGATGGAATCCACTGCCGCTCCGTTTCCGGCGGACATGGATGTTACCACTGCCCGCGCCCGACTCCAGGAAATGGGTCGAAATGTGGGACTGGTGGGAGAATTGAACTGGCTCTCTGGCATTGTGAATGCCCAGCAGTTGGACGAAGTCGCGAATCCGTCTGAGACCAAGCTGAGCCAGGTGGTGAATCACGACGGGTCTTTCCCCTATGTGCATCCGGATCATCCTCTATCCCTGGCGCTGGAGCGCATGGGTGCGGCCGCCGCGGACGCGCTGCCGGTGGTGAGCAGGGCAAATCGACGGCGCGTCCAGGGCGTAATCACCATGGCGGATATTCTGGTGGCGTACGGCGTCAAGCAGCAGGAGGCGGCGAAGAAACCAACGTGAGCGCGGCTGGACCAAGCATCCCAACAAACTCCCCTGGCGCGCCGACGCTGGCGCTGTTGATCCTAGTGGCGATCATCACGGGCAGCCTTTGGGGCCTGGATCTTTTTCTGGCCCGTACGGATCGCGAGGCAGTACAAAACCAAGCCAATGGGCTCTATACCCAAGGCGTTCTATTGCTCAAACAAGGCCAGCCCCTGCAGGCTGTCGATCGGTTGCGCCGCGCCAACTCCCTGGTGCGGGACAACCGGGCATTCCAGTTGGATTATGTCGCCGCATTGGTGGCAGCGCGGAAGTTTGACGAAGCGGATGCCAGTATCAAGGTGGTGCTCGAAACCGAGCCGAACAACGGTCCCGCGAATCTATTGTCCGCGCGGCTCATGCTGCAGGAGGGTCACCTCCAGGATGCTGAATCGCATTATCATCGCGCCATTTACGGAGCGTGGCCGGACACCCCGCCGAACCAGGCGCCGGCTCACCGTTTGGCAGTGCGGTTGGAGCTGGTGGATCTGCTGGCAGCGCGCGCTGACAAGGCAGAACTGCTGGCCGAGCTGCTGGCGCTCGAGAGCGACGCCCAAGGCAAAACCGCAACTCTCAAACAGATTGCCGATCTGTATCGGGTGGCAGGATCTCCGGCGCGCGGAGCCAATGTTTACCGGGAGCTGATCCAGAGCAATCCCGATGACATCGACGCTTATGCGGGGCTGGGCGGCGACGAAATGGCCCTGGGGGATTATCGCTCGGCCCTTACAGCATTTCTGAACGCTAACCGGCGGAGTCCGGGCAACCGGATGATACAGCGCGATATCGGGTTGTTGAACGCCATGGCGATACTGGATCCCACGCCGCGCCGCATCAGTTCCAATGAGAAGTTCGCGCGTTCCAACGAAATATTGAAGCTCACTCGCGATGCGTTGCAGGCTTGCTCGACAACCGACGAGGCGAAGCGGTTGGTGGAGGATTGCGATAAGGTGCTGGCCAAGAAAGCGCCGCCGCATGTGACCAACGAGCTGGCGGAGGCAAGGCTGGCGCTGGCGGAACAATTATGGCAAGCGCGGATCAAAACCTGCGGCCCCAGTACATCCGAGCCAGAGCATGCGCTACGGCTGATCATGACGAAGCTCGCGCACTCCTAGAGTAGGGTCCAAAAAAGCGAACGCCCCATTCAGCCTGGGCCAAATGGGGCGTCGCAATCTCAAGCCCGATTGATCGGGTACAACACCATGCTAATCCCTAACCGCATCCATGTCAAGCTGTAGAGCCTGCGACACGGAGAACTGGATGGCCTGTAAGTCTTTCAACCTCAGCATGGGAGCCTGATAGCGTCCAAAAAGCAACAACCGGTCAAGGCGCTCAAAACAAACGCAAGTAAGCATGTCGCACTTGGCCCAGACAGACCTCGTGGCATCGAGAAAATCATATGTTCCCGGTCGATCTCATAATGGTGCGGCTCGATTTCGTGCGGTGGAACCGTACTGAACGGAACCACCAAACACAGGCCAGTGTGCCGGCGGTAGCGAGGTGAAACCACAACTACATGCCTCCTCTTCACCATCTCAGGAGGCTGAAAGCCGGTAGTGAAGTCGCACATCAACACCGTACCCCGTTTCGGATGGAAGTTGATCGGCACTTGACTGGAAGTGGGAGAACCGGGCCGGGTTTCTCTTTGATCCCGTATGGAATCCCGCGTCTTCCTTGTTACACTGGCGGAATGCTGCCTCTTTCGCTCCATCGCCGCGCATTCGTAAAGTGGGCGGCTGCCGCGCCGGTATTCGCCACCATCGCCAGCCGGGCCATCGTGCAGCGAGCCGCGGCCGCTACCGGTGCTGAAACGTCCGTGGATGTTTACCGGCGCATCGGTGTCCGGCCCTTCATCAACGCTCGCGGAACCTGGACTTATTTGAGCGGCTCTTTGGAATTGCCCGAAGTGCGCCGCGCCATGGACGCGGCAGCGCATCACTTTGTGGACATGTTCGAGCTGCAGCGCGCCGTGGGGAAACGGTTGGCCGAGCTTTCGGGGGCCGAATCCGGCATGGTGACCTCGGGAGCGGCCGGTGCGATGGCCGCGGCTACGGCGGCATGCATCGCGGGCGCAGATCCGGAAAAAATCTGGAACCTGCCCGACCAGCCTGGTCCCAAGCATGAGGTCGTGATGCTCGGCGGCCGCAGCGCGTTCGACAACGCCATCCGCCTGGTAGGCGCCAAACTGGTTTTGGCCCACACGCTGGAGCAATTGCAGCCGGCCCTTACCGAAAATACCGCCATGGTCTATACCACATGGCGCGATGAGCGGCTGGAAAAAGCCCTGGCCGTCACGCGCGCCGCGCACGTTCCTTTGCTGCTGGATGACGCTGCCGGTATCCCACCCATCGATAACTTGTCGCGTTACGCCAAGGCCGGCGTCGATTTGTATTGCTTTAGCGGTGGAAAAGGCTTGCGCGGTCCACAGTGCGCGGGGCTCCTGCTGGGCAGAAAGAATCTCATCGAGGCCGCACTGGCGAATTGCTGCCCGTGGGAAGGCTCCGTCTGCCGCGCCATGAAGGTGGGGAAAGAAGAAATCATCGGGATGCTGGCGGCCATCGAAGCCTGGCAGCACGCCGACATGGCGGCGCTGAACAAAACCTGGCAGAGGCGCGTGGAAAGAATCGCGAAGCTGGTGGAAGTTGTACCAGGCGTTACCACGAAAATTGAAATTCCAGAAGACGGCAACAGCTATCCTACTCTGACCGTGCTTTGGGATGAAGCCAGGTTTGGATTGACGGTGGCGCAGTGCGATGCGGAACTACGCGCCGGAGAGCCTCGCATCGAAGTGCTCACCAACAGCAACCCCAGCCTGGTTCCGGCGGTTCACGAGGGCGACCCCAAGAGCAAACCCCAC
>Ga0302324_100010462_pt1 | contig 19205 bp, 17 predicted proteins | sample Palsa_T0_1_FD_201949 | JGI IMG/M metagenome (GOLD analysis project Ga0302324, IMG submission 201949) | Peat permafrost microbial communities from Stordalen Mire near Abisko, Sweden - Palsa_T0_1 | ecosystem: Environmental > Terrestrial > Soil > Palsa > Peat permafrost | place: Sweden: Abisko...
GTGTGCTGCTTGCTTTGGCGGGCCTGTATTTCCTGGCCTCTTTCGCGTCCGCTTTTTCCGTTGCGAAAAGGGAAGGATGGAGTTTTCTCCCTTGCTTGCCCGTTGTCTTTGCGATCTACCATTTGTCTTACGCGCTCGGCTTCGTTCTGGCCCTGCTATATCGTCCCGCGACTGGGAATCGCCCGGCTCCCATGCCGAAAGTTCTCACGGCCATCACACGATAGCTTTCCATTCCCCTATTCCAATTGCGCCGGTATTGCCGTGGAAGTTGCGGCCACCGGCGGGAGGATTTTTGCCATGGCTTCTCGCGCGTATCCACGAGTCATTTCGTTCCCGCTGCGCCCGGAAGCGGGACGTCTCCACGCCGGCGAGCATGTGGCGCGGCGTGCGTTCGACGCAGCTTGCGCGCTGGCGGGCTTGGTTTTGCTGGCGCCTGTTCTAGCGGCGATCGCCTTGGCCATCAAGCTCGACGATGGCGGCCCAATTTTTTATTCGCAGTGGCGCGTCGGCAAGGGCCTGCGGAAGTTTCGGCTGTTCAAGTTCAGGAGTATGCGCGCCGACTCCGCCGGCAGCTTGCTGACGTCGCCCCAGGACGCGCGGATCTCGCGAGTCGGTGGTTTTTTGCGGCGATATAAACTGGACGAGCTGCCGCAACTCCTCAACGTCCTGAAGGGCGAAATGCAATTGGTGGGCGTGCGGCCGCAGGTGGAAATGTTCGTCGATTGTTTCCGCGAAGAGTACGAAGAGCTTCTGCAATCCAGGCCCGGAATTACGGACGTTTCCTCATTAATCTTTCGCGACGAAGCCAGATTTTTTTACAAGGGTTCCATCGAGCAGCAGTACGTCGCCAGAATTTTGCCCATCAAACTGGAAGTGTCGCTGAAATACGCGAGGACTCGAACATTCCTTTCCGATCTTGGAATTTTATTGCGGACGGTCGTGGGCCTTCCGTGTCCGCCCACGGCGTGGGAAGGCACAAGATTCGATCCGGCCGTGCTATCGCGTTGCGGATTCATTTCTGTAACTCCCTGGAAGTCGAAAGAGTGAAATTTTTCAAAATATATCTCCCGACCGATCCGGAATAGGTTTTCAATCCATACATCATTCGTTCCAGCCGCAGCCCTTTTATCCGTTTTTTGCGATGTTCCGTTTCAGTGCGATGAAATCTGATCCATTCTATCGAAACGATGAATTGGACAAAATTCCGACCCTCCCCTAATCTCACAGGTGAGCAGATAGCAATCCTGACCACCCCGGGGCCGAATGAACACCCACATTCGGCCCTCCTCCCTCCTAAGTTTTCCTTGCCAGTTTTTACTCCTCCGCAGCCTCTAAGTTCCTTCTTATCTTGCAACTAATCGCTGCAAGACTCCTCTTTGCGCGTCGCTATCCTAATTTAATAATCACAGCGGTCTATTTTTCATCTAAAGACCGGTTCCTGAAGCTGCGATAATTGTATGGTTGTCTTCCGCTCGCTGGCTCTCGGATTACGGCTGCTACTGGGAAGAAGGAAATCATGCTCAGAGGCAAAAAAATCATCCCTTCCACGGTGAAGTGTCCCGGTTGCGATGCGATTCACTCCCGGGCCGCATTGGAAGCGAGCCTCTACGTCTGCCCGGGGTGCAATCATTATTTGCCGATGCCCTCGCGGGCGCGCATTGCCTTGCTGGCAGATAAGGGAACCTTTCGTGAGCTGGACCGCGAACTGGTGTCAGTCGATCCGCTGGGATTTGCCGACCATAAATCCTATCGTGTGCGCTTGCAGGAGGCTCGCAAGGAGACGGGAGTGCGCGAGGCGGTTACCGCTGGATTTTGCCGCATTGGAGGACACCAAGCGGTACTGATAGTTTTCGATTTCGGGTTTTTGGGCGGGACGATGGGTTCCGTCGTGGGAGAAAAAATCGCTCATGCCTTCGAGGAGGCCACGCTGCGCCGAATCCCGCTCGTCAGCGTGGCGGCCAGCGGCGGCGCCCGCGTGCAGGAAGGCATGTTTTCGCTGATGCAAATGGCCAAGGTTGCGGCCGCCGCATCCGTGCATGACCGTCACGAACTCGCGTTCATTTCCATTTTGGCGGACCCGACGTTCGGTGGCGTGACGGCCAGCTTCGCTTCGCTGGGCGACATTCTGATCGCCGAGCCGGGCGCCCAAATCGGATTTGTAGGGCCGCGCGTCATCGAGCAAACGACCGGCATTGCGCCGCCGAAGGATTCGCACCAGGCGGAAACATTGCTCAAGGCCGGGCTAATCGATTTGGTGATCGGCCGGCGGGATTTGACCGCGGTCACCGCCTATCTCATCGGCCACTTGAAACGCAACAAGGCGATGGAGCCGGGGAGCAAGGAATTGCCGCCGGCTGTGAAATCCAAACACATTTCCGCCTGGCAAAAAGTCAGCCTGGCGAGACATACCGGCCGCCCCACGGCAAAATATTACATTGCGCACATGACGTCGCGCTTTCTAGAACTCCACGGCGACCGCTGGAGCGGCGACGATCCGGCCATCGTCGGCGGCATTGCCGAATTCCACGGCGACACGGTGATCATGATCGGCCAGGAACGCGGCGCCACGCCCGAGGAAAAGGCCGCGTCGCACGACGGCAAAGCGTTTTCCGAGGGCTACCGCAAATCGCTGCGCCTGATGAGGCTTGCGTCCAAGTTCAAGATTCCAGTGATCACGCTGGTCGATTGCCCGAATGCCCAGGCGAGCTACGAATCCGAACATCGCGGCATCGCCTACGCCCTGGCGCGCAATCTCGCCACCATGGTCAATCTGCCAATCCCGATCGTCTCCGTGATTATCGGCGAGGGCGGGAGCGGCGGCGCGCTGGCCTTGGGCTTGGCCGACAGCGTATTGATGCTCGAGCACGCCATTTATTCCGTGATTTCTCCGGAAGGGGCTGCCGCGATTCTTTATCGAGATGCGGGGAAAGCGGAGGAGGTTTCCGGTGTTCTGAAACTTACGGCGCAGGATCTTTTTTCGCTCGGGATCATCGACGCTGTCGTGCCGGAATCCGAGGGCGGGGCGCATCTCGATCCGTCCGCGGCAGCGGAAACGCTCAAGAGCTATTTGCTTGCCGCTCTCCGGCCGCTCACTGAGGTTCCGATGCGCCAGCTTTTGGATAACCGCTATAAAAAATATCGCCACATCGGCCAAGAAGGCAAATACTGGACCGAGCGCGTGCGCAGCGGCATCAGCGACGTCTTCGGGCTGCTCGCCTACGCCGTGTCCAAGATCGAGAAATCCAACCGGAAACCAAAGACTGCCGACGGCTCATCGCGGCGCAGGCCGGAAAAGATCAGGCCTCCCGTCTCCGTCGGTCAGAGGCGTGCGGAGCGCGAATAAACTGCGTTTGTGGAATTAGAATCGTATCGAACTTGCGGGTAGCGTTGGAGGAGATCTGGAATGAAAGCCCTTGTGAAGAGCCGCGACGCTCGAGGCCTCTGGCTCGAAGACGTTGCCGAGCCCGAAGCCGGCATCAACGACGTGAAGATTCGCGTGCTTTGCACGGGAATTTGCGGCACCGACCTGCACATCTACGACTGGAACGAGTGGGCGCGGTCCACCATTCGCGTGCCGCTGGTGATCGGGCACGAATTTTGCGGGGAAATTGTCGAAGTCGGATCCAACGTCGAGGATCTTCGCCCGGGCGATCTGGTGAGCGGGGAGGGGCACGTGGTCTGCGGACGTTGCCGCGGGTGTCTCGCCGGGCTGCGCCATTTGTGCGCGCGCGCACAAGGGCTGGGAGTGAACCGCGCGGGGGCGTTCGCCGAGTACGTGGTCCTGCCGATGATGAACGTGTGGCGGCACACGCGCCCCATCTCGCGCGAGGTTGCCGCGATCTTCGATCCCTTCGGAAACGCGGTGCATACGGCGCTCACGTTTCCTTTGCTGGGCGAGGATGTTCTGATCACCGGCGCGGGGCCGATCGGCATCATGGCCGCGCTGGTGGCGCGATTTTCCGGCGCGCGCCATGTCGTCATTACCGACGTAAAACCACACCGCCTGCAACTTGCGGAAAAGGCCGGCGTCCCGATCACAGTGGATTCTCGAACGACGCGCCTGTCCGAGGTTCAGAAACGCCTCGGGCTGCGCGAAGGATTCGACATTGGCATGGAGATGTCCGGCTCGCCCGAGGCGTTCCGCGAAATGCTGGACAATATGTGCCACGGCGGCAAAATCGCTATGCTGGGTCTTCCTGCCACGGATATCGCCATCAACTGGAACCGCGTCATCTTCAACATGCTCACGATCAAGGGCATTTACGGCCGCGAAATGTTTGAGACCTGGTACAAGATGAGCGTCATGATCGACGCCGGCCTGGACATTTCTCCGATCATCACCCACCGCTTCTGCTGGCGCGATTATGAGAAAGGGTTTGAGGCCATGCGGACGGGAGAAGCAGGGAAGGTCATCCTGGATTGGTCCGATTTGCGAGGGTGACCTGGCATCCCGGCTCCCACATACCACGAGAGCACGGAACACCCCCCAATTCAGGACCTTTGGAAAGCCGCGGTCCCTTACGAGACTGGCAAAGACTTGATGACGCTGGACAGCTCGATTACTTTGAGATTAGAAGGACAATCAGGCCAATTGTGACGCCAACACACAATGACGTCGCAAGCCTCCAGCGGATGACCGTGGTCGCGAGAATTCCTACTTTCGAATTCGAACTCTATCCGAACACGCTTCCATCTCCCCGTGGAGACCTTTTGCTTCGCATCACAATCCGGAAAGGGGGTGTGGACAGCCTCAACGACGAACCCGAGTTCGCGAGCAATCATTCCAAACAGAAATACAACTCCCATTTCATTAACTGGTTCATGAGCTAATCCGCGAAAATTTATCGGATCCCCAAACCTGTCAGGCCTTGGCCCACCTGACCCTTCCGCAAGCAGGTATTTCTTCTTGAATTCGCGCGGTGGCAGGTTCACAGCCTCGGCGATTGTTATCGGGTCAGTACGCTTTCCCTCGGGAAGATGTGCCAGAATTTCACGATTGCCTTCTGGCATCTCCTCGAGCTTCTCAATATCTATATTCCTAAGGAGCCGAAGCTGCTTTACCTGGCGGTACAGATGAGGTATAGATTTCTCGAAATATTCATCAAGCCATCCCCGCACTGTCAAGCCTAGTTCGGCAGGCACTCCTTTGTCGATGGCCTCACGAATGTCTCTAGCCAGTAACACTATCGAAACCTTCAAGCTGCGATAACGATGACCAAGGTCACGGCTGATTTTTCGGGCTTCGCGGACAGTTAACTTTCGTGATTTCATGATTTAAAAATTGGAGCCGTGATCATCGACTCGCTAGATGCCCAACTGCTTTGACGGGGACACTATATACATCAAACATCTAGCACGGCAATAGACCCTTTATTTCGATTCTTCTGTATAATAATTGGCTATACTATTGCGGGTGGGCCATGGGATGGGCCTGCTCAAACGATTTTGAATCTGGGTGGATACTTTTATGATGAAAACAGGCGCGCAAATTCTCTGGGAATGTCTGGAACAGCAAGGTGTTACGACCGTATTCGGCTATCCCGGCGGAGCGATTCTGCCCGCCTATGACGCGCTGAAGTACAGCAATATCCACCACGTACTCGTCCGCCACGAGCAGGGCGCGACGCACATGGCCGATGGCTATGCGCGCGCTTCCGGGCGCGTGGGCGTGGCCGTCGCGACATCCGGGCCGGGCGCGACCAACATGGTTACTGGAATTGCCACGGCGATGCTCGATTCCTCGCCCATCGTTTGCATTACGGGGCAAGTGGGAAGCAAGCTGATCGGCTCGGACGCGTTTCAGGAGACCGACATCACGGGCGTCACCCTGCCCATCACCAAGCACAATTATCTCGTCACGCACGCCGACCAAGTCGCACAGACGATCAGCGAGGCTTTCTATGTGGCCAGCTCCGGCCGGCCCGGTCCTGTGCTGGTGGACATTACCAAGGACGCGCAGCAATCCACCTGCGATTTCGACGGCAAGCCGGTCACGCCGCAACTGCCGGGATACCGCCCCGATTTGTCGCCGACTCCGGGCGAATACAAACAGGCGCTCGAGCTGATTCACTCTTCCAAACGCCCGGTGATTCTGGCGGGGCACGGCATCATTTTGTCCGGCGCAATGGACGAAGTGCGCGCGTTCGCCGAGAAGGCCAACATTCCGGTGGGCCTCACGCTGCTCGGCCTCGGCGGGTTCCCGGCGTCTCATCCGCTGAGCCTCGGGATGATGGGCATGCACGGCGAAGCCTGGCTGAATACCACCATCCAGGAAGCCGATTTGCTGATCGCTTTCGGAATGCGTTTCGACGACCGCGTCACCGGCAATCTGAAAACGTATGCGCCGAACGCGAAAAAGATCCACATCGAAATCGACCGCGCCGAAATCAACAAGAATGTGAAGGTGGACGTCGCGCTGGTTGGCGATTTGAAGGCCGTGTTGCGCGAACTCTTGCCGAAACTGAAAACGCAGGAGCGCCACGAGTGGCTCACCTACATTGACCGGCTCAAGGGCGACGTGGCGGTGCGCGACATTCAAGGTCTGACCGACAACGGCCACCTCTACGCCGCGCACGTCATCAACGATCTGTGGCACGAGACGCGCAATCGGGACACCATCGTCGTCACCGACGTGGGCCAACACCAGATGTGGGAAGCGCAATATTACAAGCACGAGAAACCGCGCACGCTCATCACTTCGGGCGGCCTGGGCACGATGGGCTTCGCCCTGCCGGCCGCGATCGGCGTAAAGGCCGCTCGTCCCGAGGCTGACGTGTGGGCCGTGGTAGGAGATGGCGGATTCCAGATGACCATGGCCGAGCTGGCCACGATGGTGCAGGAAAATCTCAAGGTCAACATCGCCATCATTAACAACGGCTATCTCGGGATGGTGCGCCAGTGGCAGGAATTTTTCTACGACCGCAACTACGAGGCCACGCCGCTGCTCAGCCCCAACTTCGTGAAGCTCGCGGACGCTTTTGGAATTCGCGCGGTAGCCGTGACGCAGCGCTCCCAGGTGGTGCCCACGGTCGAAATGGCGCACAAGCATAAAGGGCCGATGTTGATCGACTTCCAGGTGGAGCAGGAAGATTCGGTGTACCCAATGGTCGCGGCGGGCGCGGCGCTGCACGAAATGATTCGCCGTCCGAATCCGATCGTCGAGACGGCCACGGACGCGTGAGAAACCCATGCTAAATACATTTGTGGTGCACGTGGAAAATAAGCCAGGTGTGCTGACGCGGGTGGCCTCGCTGTTCCGCCGCCGCGCCTTCAACATCGATTCGCTCACCGTCGGCCGCACGGAAAAGCCGGAGGTTTCGCGTATGACGATCGTGGTCGACGCCGACCGCGACCAAGCCCTGCGCGTCGAAGCCAATCTCTATAAGCTCGTGAACGTGCTGCTGGTCGAGAACATCACGGGAAAACCCGCGATTTGCCGCGACCTGGCGATCATCAAGGTTTCCGCACCGCACAACGAGCGGTCGCCTATTCTGGAAATCATCAATGTGTTTCGCGCGCGCGTCGTTGACTTCGCCCTCGACTCGCTGACCATCGAAATCACTGGCGGCGAGGAAAAAGTCGACCGGCTGATCGAAGTGCTCCGCCCGTACGGCATTCTGGAAATGGTGCGCACCGGAATCGTGGCCATGCGCCGCGGCACAAAAGTCGAGGAAGATTCGGCAGCCGCGGCAGCCGCAGCGGCGTCTGGCAACGGCGCGGCCACCGTGGCCTCCGACGACAGCGTTTCCTATTCGGTCTGACGCGGGCCCATCTCCGTCAGACGTGTTGTCTTGGTCCTCAAGAACATCGCAAATATTGCGTCAATCGGACTCGTAAGTCTGCTGAAGGTGCAGGTCCGCCGAGCGACCCGTGCCTACACCAGCTCAATCGTTAACTTCCGCCCAAGCATCGCCGCGGCCCTTTGCAGGCTCGAGAGCGTGATGTCGCTCTTGGGGTCAAGCAATCGGTCGACCTGAGTCCGGCTCGTCTTCAAGAGCGCGGCCATCCGTGCCTTGGAAATTTTCTTCTTCTTCATCGCCTGGGAAAGCTGCCAGGCCACCACTTCCTTTACCGCTTGCGCTTGTGCCTCTTCAAAAATTCCCTCTTCCTTGAGAAAATCGTCGATGCTGGACCCCACGTTTTTCCTGCTCATCCCTCCAGCTCCTTTTGGCGGCTCCTCGCCAATGCCATATCCTCCGACGGTGTGCTGCGCGTCTTCTTGATGAATCCATGCAGCGCCACGAGCTGTCCGTGACTGGCGCAGAGCAACACACGCGCTGTCTTTTCGTCGGCAAATTCGTGCGGATCTCCCAAAGTCCACTCCCTAACGGGCGGCACAAGGGCATTCCTATGGGCCATCGCCACTGCGCCCGCAAGAGATCCCTTCCGATTTCTCTGCGCTCGGTTTCTTCCAGTCCCCTGAGCCACTCACGAACCGGCTCGTTTCCCGCATCCGTCCGGAAAAACGACAGAGGAACTTTCCGAGGGGGAAGGTCCGCGGCCATCCTGCTCCTTATAATTTACAGCGTACTATAAAAAGTACATGCCGCCAAATGGAGAAAGACGCGGGTTGTAATTCTCTGGCGAGCGGGCGATGACGCGGCTCAATTGAAAAAAGCGTGATCCCTGTCTACGTTGTCTCACTTCACCACAAATGGTAATAGCCGTCGCGCCGCGTGATATCGATGGGAATTCCGAAGAGACGCGAGATTTGCTGGGGGTTCAGCAAATCATTTTTTTGGCCGTCGGCCTGGATTTTTCCGTTGCGCATTAAGACGACGCGGTCGATTTCCGGGATGACGTCGGAGAGATGGTGCGTTACGAGGACGATGCCGATGCCGGATTGCGCGAGCTCGCGCATGGTTTAGCGCAGGCCGTGCTGCGCGAAAACGTCCAGGCTGTTGCTCGGCTCGTCGAATAGGAGCGTCCGCGGATCGTGGACGAGGGCCCGCGCGATCAGGATCCGTTTGGCTTCGCCCGAGGACATCTCCGCGACGGGCCGGTCGGCGAGGTGCGGGACGCCGATCCGCTCGAGCACGGTGTCGGCGCGTTTGCGTTGCGAGGGCTCGACGCTCTGATGGTCGAAAATGCGCGTACTGCTAAAGAAGCCCGAGAGAACCACTTCGCGGCCGCTCGTCTCGCCCGTTACGTCTTGCATCAAGTCATTCGAGACGATGCCGAGGACCGAGCGCAGCTCGAAGATGTTCCAGCGCGACTGGCCTAGGATCGTCATCGAGGAGCCATCGCGGATCACCGGATAGCACTCGCGCGTAATCGTCTTGATCAGCGTCGATTTTCCACAGCCGTTCGGCCCCAGAATCGCGACGTGTTCGCCGGCGTTGATTCGCAGGCTGAAGTCGTCGAGCGCGATGTTGTCGCCTCGAATGACGCGAACATTTTTCAAATCCACCAGGGCAGGTTCCATCGGGTCTCCAGAGCACTCCATGATATCCAAAACGCGGGTTTCTCACACCCAGGATCCGGCATCTAAACCACCGAGGCTCGCAAGAAATGTTAGCGGTGTCCGGTGGCGCCGGCGTCCCGTCGGCGGTTTACTTCACACACCGCAAAACCGCCGGCAAGATGCCGGCGCCACTCAAAGCCGGACATCCGCGCTTTTCGATCGTCTTACGGAATGATTCGAGAGCGGCAGGGCGTTTGGCGAGTAAAATAGTTGCAGGACGGGTTCGACGATCTGGAGGGAGTTGCCAATGAAGCTCGCTATGATCCTCAGCGGCCTATGCGCCGCGATTTTGATTTTTCCTCCCGCTCCGGGTGCGGCGCAAGACGGTGGCCCCGCGCAGGCTTTATTTGAATCCGCGAACCACGAGCGCGCCGCGCAAGGATTGGCGCCGTTGAAATGGAGCGCCACGCTGGCCAAAGCGGCGCAGCTACACGCGCAGCGCATGGCGGCGCAGAATACGCTTTCGCACCAGCTACCCGGAGAGCCGGGCATGCCCGACCGCGCTTCCCAGGCCGGCGCGCGTTTCAGTTCACTCGCCGAAAACGTCGCCGAAGGGCCCAGCGCGGAAAACATTCACCGGCAGTGGATGAATTCGCCGCCGCATCGCGCGAACCTGCTCGATGCGCAACTCGATTCCATCGGGATTGCCGTGGCCGAGCGCAACGGGATCCTGTTCGCTGTCGAGGATTTTTCGCTGGCAGCGGGAAATCTCTCCGTGGAAGAGCAAGAGGGAATTGTCAGCGCGAAACTCCGTTCAAGCGGCCTGCACCTGTTAACCTATACGGCCGACGCGCGCCGCTCCTGCCTCTTGGACAACGGCTATGCGGGGAGCCACGTGCCGTCCTTCGTCTTGCATTACGCGACGCCCGATCTGCAAACGCTTCCCGACCTGCTCGAACAAAGAATCCAGACCAGCAAATACCATTCCGCGGTCGTGGGCGCCTGTCCCGGCGACGCGAAGAGTGGATTCTCCGGCTATCGAATCGCAGTTTTACTTTTTGAATAGTCTGGCGCGCGAAGGAACGATTCTTCCTTCCGTGGGACAAACTCTTAGTCCGCCTTCTTATCGGAATCATCCGCGTCGCCAAATTTCTGGGACCAGGCGCAAACCGCGTTCATTTCCTCCGGAGAAACATTCCCGTCCCTGTGCATCAGGCGGTAATCGGCCGGGGGCATTTTTCCTTGGCGGATGAGTTTGCAGGTTAAGCCCAAATGTTCCTTCCCCTCTTGCTCATTAATTTGGGCTTCCCAATTCTGAAAATTCACGTGACCCCTGGCCGTATTCACGTCGTGCGCCACGTACCAGGAAACCGGCGCGACATAGCTGTACCATGGCCAGACTGTCGCGCTGGAATGGCAGTTGTAGCAGGAGCGTTTCAGAACCGCTTGCACTTGCGGGGGCACCTCGACGTGCGCTTCGAGGCTTCGCGAAGGGACCACGGGCGGATTGGTCCGGCTCGGCTGAATGATTTGAATGAGGATCAAAACCGCAATCGCGCCCACCGCAATCCATTTAGCCGGGACACGTGTCATAGAAGAATTTCCCCCAAGAGTTCCAAATCACAATTACCTGCGTAAATTCGCGGCCCAAGTTTGGCGTATAGACCATGGGACAGCCGTCTTGCAGTCCTGCGCTTATCAGTGAATGGCGTGAATTTGAAATGATACAACTCCGGATAAGTATCCGGATCGATGCCAAGCAGATGGACGAGCAGAGTCACAGTCGAAGAGAATTTTACTCCATTGTCCAAGCTAGCCTCTAGCGTTTCCTTCTCCGCCGCGATCGGTCTTTTGGATCGACCGTTACCGGCACTGAGCACACAGGGCCAAAGAGCAACGAACGAAAAGCACCGCAGGGAAGAGAGAGAGAGGACAGCGGATGGGCAGTTACTTTTGCGGGACCGTCAAAAAGCGTTTCGGCCGTGCGTTCTCATCTCGGAGAACGTCCCGGCTGAAACGCTCTGACCAATGTTTCATGACGCCTAGTTCTTGGCAGGGGTGACGGTTGTCGCCTCTACCGTGCCCATCAACGCGTACGAGGTGCCCGACGGTTGGTCTGTGTTCAGATGCCCAGAGACGGTGACCGTTTGACCGGACATTTTTGCCAGCAGATTCCTGTCTCCCGTTAGGCCGAAGATCTGATTGCCGGAGACGACAGTGTACTGGCCATTCTGGAAATTCACGCAATACTGAATGGTCTGAGCGATGCTCATCCCTTTGCGCGCGGTGATGGAACCGATACCGAATCGTGAGCAACTGACTTTCCCAGTAATGGTCACAGTGTTTGAATCGGTCTTCGTGTTCGACTGGGACGCTGGTGCCGCCAACGCCGCGAACGGGCTGGCGAGAACAGCCAAAAGCCCTGCGTAAATCGCTAGCTTTTTCATTGTGACTCCTTTGTAGTCGCTTTTCCTGGTGAAAATCCGGCGAACAGACCCACCTCGAAAATTTCGATCATGCCGTCCCTATCTGGACTATTAACCAACCGTGCCGGCTCCGACCGAAGCTTTGATCGTGGATGCGTTCATCGTTCACATAAACGAATGTAAACAACCAGGAGTCAATGAAGCATAAACAATGCATACAGATCAGCTAAACGGATAAAGAAAGGTATACGAATGCTGATGGACTACAGCCATTCGGAGTCGAGGGAGCGGCACGGAAGACTGAGCATAACCATAGTAGATCCTTGGCAATACCAACCCATTCGTATTCCAAATACTGGCGATTCGTCCTGTCAACGTTTCATTTCTGATTGCTAAGAGAAAAAGTATGGATTGGACCTACAGATAAACAAAACATAAAGTTCGCCCGCTGGTCGGGGTCGGCTCTTATCGACCTACCGGCGGAAAAGGAGTTGCTTATCCTATGAATAAGACTTACGGGGTGTGTCTTGGTGTGTTCGTATTCGGGTTGGTAGGATTGGGGGCTCCCGCCAGCCGTGCAGCGAGTGGTTGGACGGCAGCTGAGGCAGCTGGCGGGAACGAACCGGCCACAACGAACGCTACAACTTCCTCCAGTACTCCGGCAATGACGAGTCCTGCGGATTTGCAGCAGCGCATCGACGCTCTGAAGGCGGAGTTGGCCGATCTGGATGCTCAATTGGCAGCAGAGAAGAGTCAAGAGCCGGCCTCTGCGGCGGCCGGCGCAACGCAGGACCAAAGCAGCCCTGCGCCCGCAACTCCGGCACAGGCGCCAGCCACACCGGCGCCGGCCGCACCGATGCCTCTCGGTAGTCCGTCGATGACGGCGCCGCTTTCCACGGCAATTCCTCATGAGATTTCGGCGGGGCCGTTTGGAAAATTGGAAGTTACAGGCGTTTTGAGCGGCTTTGGCATGGGGGAAGACAATCAGATTGCTCTCACCGGGCCGAATGTGCACTGGGACGTCAGTAACGCTCAGGTCTTCGTCCAAAAGACCACCGGCTGGTGGCAATTCTACCTGCAAGGCGGGGCCTACAACATATTGACACTCGGGGTTCCCTTCACTGCGACTAGCCCAACAATCGGGAACTTGTTCGGGCCGCTCTCAACTGGATACCTAAAGCTGGTTAAGGGCAATTTCAACGTAGAGGTCGGCGAGCTTCCTACTCTGATCGGCGCCGAGTATACCTTCGATTTTGAAAACATGAACATCGAACGCGGCCTTCTCTGGAACCAGGAAAACGCGATCAGTCGAGGCATCCAACTCAACGACACCTACAAGAAGCTGAGCCTCTCGTTCGCCTACACCGACGGCTTTTTCTCGAATCGTTACACATGGCTAACCGGGTCCGCAGCTTGGGCTTTCAACGCTTCCAATACGCTGAGTTTTGTGGGTGGCGGCAATGCTGGGGCTTACGCGAGAATCGGCAGCGGCAGTAGCGCAACCCCACCCCTTCAAAATAATTCGGAAATCTACAATCTCATTTACACCTACACGCACGGAAGTTGGGTGATCACCCCGTACTATCAGTACACCGTCGTGAAGACGGATCCGACCATCTTCATTCCCGTCGGGGGGCACACGAACGGCGGCGCGCTCCTTGCCAACTATAACTTCAAGCACGGCTTCTCCTTTGCTGTCCGCCCGGAATACATCAAGTCAAGCGGAAGCCCCGCCACCGGCGAGGCCAATTTGCTGGGTTATGGTTCCGGCACCGGGGCGTTCGCCTTCACCGCGACTCCCACTTGGGCCAAGGACGGCTTCTTCCTTCGGGGAGATATCTCCGTTGTCCACGTCACCAACTTCGACCCCACGTCAGACTTTGCTTTTGGTTCCGACGGATCGAAGACGGACCAGGTGCGCGGGGTGATCGAAGCCGGCGTGATGTTCTAAACATTCCACCAGGAAAAGAAAAGTGTTTCCGGAGGGACATGGAATTCCAGCCTGGCGGCTCTATTTGCTTAAGGAGCCGCCAGATGTTTTTTCTGGACTGCCTGCGCGGCGGGGCGTGCAGGGTGCCGTTCCATCGCGCGGCAATGTGGCGGATTCCATTTGAAAGCTAATTTCGCATAAGCGGTTCCGGTAGAGAAAAATCCGGCATCGTGGGCGGGCCTCTGGCGGGTCATGCCGCGAAGGATGTTTGTCCAGCCCCGCGGAAACCCCGCGCGTCACAGAGTGGAATTCCCGGGTACAATAGCCCTATAGTGTAGGGCGCTGCCAGGACGCAGCAAGGAATCGAATCCGCGGTTCGACTCTGAGGAAAAGAAGATGATGACGAAGCTTGAAGCGATCGTTCAGCCGTCCCGGTTTGAAGCGGTGAAAGAGGTTCTTACCGAGCTGGGTATTGGAGGCATGACTATCTCCGATGTGCGGGGGCATGGCCGGCAGAAGGGCCACACCGAAGTGTATCGCGGGCGCGAGTATACGGTGGATCTGCTGCCCAAAATCAAAATTGAAATCGTCATCCCGGATAATTTAGTGGACGCGGCGATCGACGCGATTCTGCAAAGCGCTTCGACAGGCAAGATCGGCGATGGGAAAATTTTTATTTCCAAGGTGGATCAAGCTATCCGGATACGCAACCAGGAGCGTGGAGTTTCCGCGCTGTAGCGCCCGCCTTCAGGCGGGCATTCTGGTATCGGAGAAATGCCCGCCTAAAGGCGGGCGCTACACCCGGCAAAACATGGTCTCACTCCGAATTATCGTTTTCAGTGGATGATTCGGTGTGGGGCGGGCGGGGGCGTCGCAAGTCGGACATGAGGCTCGAGAGCAGCAATTCCAGTTTGCAGGAACTGTACGCGGAAGAATCCGCGAGAATCCAGAAGCGCTTTGAAGAAGTGGGCGACGGCAAAGCAGCGATCCGCGACCGCACAGCGCTCATCGATTCCGTCGTAACCGAGCTGTGGAATGAAGTCACCGCGGCAAGCGGCCCGATCGAGGGATTTTGCATTGCCGCGATGGGCGGATACGGGCGGCGCGGACTTTTTCCATATTCGGACATCGATCTCCTGTTTCTCTATGAAAAGGAAGGCAACGAGGAATTTCTCAGCAACAAGGCCATCGCCCCGCTGAACCAGTCCCTCTGGGACCTGCATCTTCGCGTCAGCCCCACCACACGCACGCTCGCTGAATGCGGCAAACTTTATCGCAACAATATTGAATTCAACATTTCGCTGCTGGACTGCCGGTACATTTGCGGCGACGAAGGGCTTTTCGAGCGTCTCCGGACCCGCGTCCTTCCGGGCATGGTGATTCGCGAGTCCGCAACCTTGATGCGCGAACTCACCAGCTTGGCCCGCGCGCGCCATCACAAGTACGGCCAAACCATCTTTCACCTCGAACCCAATATTAAGGACGGTCCCGGCGGCTTGCGCGATTATCAAGTGGCTTGCTGGCTGGCGCAAATCGCGGAGCTGAAGCGCTCCCGCGAGTGGAAAGATCCGGCGCCCCTGCTGCCGCTTCCCGAGCTGCTCCGCGCGGATGCTGTCAAGGCGATCGATTTCCTCGATGCCGTTCGGTGTTTCCTGCACTATCGCCAGGGCCGCGACCTCAATGTGCTGACTTACGAGATGCAGACGGAAGCGGCGGCCAGGGGCATCGGGCTGAAGGGCGGGCGCGCGGCGTCCCCCAGCGACTGGATGCGCGCCTATTTCCGCCAGGCGCGCGCCATTGACCGGTTGACGGTCCTGTTTGACGAAATCCCACGGGCCAAATCGATTTGGATGCGCTGGTTAGGTCCGCGGCGTTCTCCGCTATCGACCGCGGATTTCAACATCGTGGACGGACGAATCTCCCTGCGGCAGCGCGATTCCGTGGAAGACCCGAGAGTGATGTTCCGCCTGTTTGAGCTGGTCGCGCGGCACGATCTAAAGCTCACGGCGGAGACCGAGAACGCGGTCGAGGCCGCGTTGCCGCAAATTCAGAAGTGGAATTCCACCGGGGCGGATGTATGGGAGTACTTGCGCAAGATTCTGGTCTTGCCTCACGCCGCGCCATCGCTGCGCGCGATGCACCGCGTGGGCCTGCTGGTTTTGCTCTTCAAGGAATTTCAGGCCATCGACTCGCTCGTGATCCGCGACTACTATCATCGCTACACGGTCGACGAGCATTCCCTGGTGGCCATTGAAAATCTGCACAGCCTGCCCTCGAAGACAGGCGAATTGGATCGCCGCTTCCGCGACATTCTTTCCACGCTGGAGCGCCCGGAGCTGCTTTATTTATCGCTGCTGTTTCACGACGTCGGCAAGGGCATGCCCAACGAGAGCCATGTGGACGGCAGCCTGGAAGCTATCCAGGGAGTGTTCGAGCGATTGCATTTCGACGCGTCCAACCGGGATGCGGTGACTTTCCTGATCGCCAACCATCTGCGCATGTCCGCCACGCTGTTGCGGCGCGACATTTTCGATCCGGAAGCGGTGCGTGATTTTGCCAAGACCGTGGGCACCATCGAGCATCTCAAAATGCTAACGCTTTTCACTTATGCGGACATCAAGGCGGTGAATCCGGAAGCGCTGACCACCTGGAAGGCGGAGATGTTGTGGCAGCTTTACGCCGCCACGGAAAATTACCTGAATCGTTCAGTGGACGACCAACGGATGTATCTCGCGGGAGAAGACGCCCAGCAACTTGAACGGCTGATTCCCACGGGCGAGGACGCGGTGGAAGCCGAGAAATTCAAGAACTTCCTGGATGGTTTCCCGCGCCGGTACTTGCTGACTCATTCGTCCGTGGAAATTTCAGCCCATTACCGCATGTACCGGCGGCTCGGACATTCCGTGGCGGAAATCAGCGTCACCAAGCGCGACGAGTACTACGAACTCGTTCTGGTCACCAAGGACCGCCCCTTTCTTTTTGCCAAAGTCGTCGGGACGATCTCTTCCTGGGGCATGAATATTCTGAAAGCGGACGCCTGCGCGAATCGGGACGGGATCGTTCTGGACACGCTGCGCTTTTCCGATCGGTTCCAAACGCTCGACCACAATCCGTCGGAAATCATCCGTCTGAAGCAGCAGTTGATCGGCGCCCTCTCCGGGGAACTGGACGTAGCCGGGCTGATGAAACGAAAATTTCAGCCGGAAAAGCAGCCTCCCAAGGTCAGTGTCGAAACGCGCATCCACATGGACAACGAGTGCTCTTCGCACAGCACCGTCGTCGAGATCGTGGCGCTGGACCGGCCGGGCCTGCTCTACGACATCAGCTCCACCTTCGCCGAGTACGGCTTCAACATTGAAGTCGGCTTGATCGATACGGAGGGCGGAACCGCGACCGACGTTTTCTACGTCACTGAACACGGAGCCAAGCTGACGCCCGGCCGCGAGCACGAACTGCAAATCGAACTCCAGCAGCGCCTTTGAACGCAGTTGGCGGCCCGCAATCGGACTGCAATTTTAACCAGCCACGGATGGGAATACACGAGCAGCATGCCGAAGGACTTCTAATCTCGCCGAGCTAATCGAACGGCTATTCATATCCCGTGTTATTGAAATCGATTCAATTGTACACAAAAATAAATACCTTAGGCCTTTGCGGATCCCTACAGGAATCTACGTAGTACGCACGCTCCATTGAATTTATCTTCGATGACCCTCACTCTTGTGGCATTGAATATGTCGCCGGAAAAATCAGTGAGTGACGACCGCACCAATCCGAATGACCGCCTACCTCGTGTTCCTCACACCCGCCGGCAGAGATTCAATTCTTCACCCTTCTCGGGGGAAGACATCCGATCTCTGCGGTGTATCGAACATACCCAACCCGGAAGGAATGCGAAAATGGAGAATGAAATCAAAAACAATACAAACCAAGCTGCGCGATCTCCCTTGCAAGTTCTGCTTATCGAAGACAACCCCGATGACGTGGAACTCTGCCTGCGGTTATTGAAAAAGGCGTACCCGGACGTTCGATGCGACGTCGTCCGGGCGCAAGAGGAATTTGCCGCCCACATCGCCTCGAATTCTTACGATGTAATCCTGGCAGACTATTATTTAGGGGAATGGACGGGTCTCGACGCCTTTATGCTGATGCAGTTTGCCGGACAGGATGTTCCGTTCATTCTTATGACGGGGGTTTTGGGAGACGAGCGAGCCATCGAATGCATCAAGAGCGGGGTTACGGACTATGTTCTAAAGGACCGTCCAGATCGCTTAGCGATCGCCATAGCCCGGGCGCTAAAGGAGAGAGAACTATTTGAAGAGCGCCAACGGGCGCAATACGCATTGATGCAAAACGAGGCAAAATTTCGGATGCTTGCGGAAGCCATCCCGGCAGCTGCTTTTATCGAGCAGGGAACTCGTTGTTGCTATGTGAATCGAGCCGCCGAAGCGATTACAGGATACAGTCGCGAGGAACTCCTGGAGATGAACTTTTGGTCTTTAATTCTCCCGGATTCCAGAAAGGCGGTCATGAGACAGTCCGCGGCGCAGTTCAACGAGGACCAAACGGCGTCTCGCTTCATGATCCAGATCCTCACGAAACAAGGCCAAGTTCGGTGGGTCGACGCCACCGTTGGAGTGTTTCAAAACGAAGGAAGACTTGCAGCCCTGATCACCGCTTTTGACGTCACGGAACGGAACCAGGCCGAGTGCGAGCTTTTTGGACTAACCAACTTGGATCTTCCTGCTAGCCGGCGGGCGGGCCGTCCTATGTCGTTGAATTTCAGGTGCCCAGTCCTGGAAGCCTTTCAAGGGAGGGGCTTTTGATTTGCTTCCCATGCGCGGAAACGCCAGCATTTCTCTGTGCTTGTAAAAGTGAGAGGCGGATGCAAAGTGGTATCGACCAAGAGGAAAAATCTTGGCGGACCTTACAAAACGCTGAAAGAGGCCAAGAGGCAGTTGTGCCAAGTCGAGTTCTTCAAGGACAACAAGGCCTGAGCCGAGCCCTCTCGGAGCAGGACCGCGCCCCCTGTGGAAATCATTAGGCATTCATTCAAATTCATGATATTGTGCAGTTGCGTTTGTTGCTCTTGTGAAACCTTTAGATTCGATTTAAAGGGGCTGCGAGTTACAAACTCGGAGCCTTTTTTTGTTGTACGGCTGGAGGCGGTCGAGAAGCACCAAATAGCTTAAATAGTGAAAAGGAAACACCGTGAAAGAACAAGGAACAGTGAAGTGGTTCAATGCCAGCAAGGGATTCGGATTCATCCAGCGCCAGTCCGGCGAGGACATCTTCGTCCACTTCTCCGCGATTCAAGCGGAGGGGTACAAATCGTTGAACGAAGGCCAGGCGGTTGAGTTCGAAGTCACCTCCGGCCCCAAGGGCCTGCAGGCAGCGAACGTCACCAGCCTGTAAGAATCGGGGCGAAACGGCGACCGCCGTTTCG